>Ga0126384_10000612_pt1 | contig 20084 bp, 14 predicted proteins | sample PanSoiMetPlot_36_FD_92543 | JGI IMG/M metagenome (GOLD analysis project Ga0126384, IMG submission 92543) | Tropical forest soil microbial communities from Panama - MetaG Plot_36 | ecosystem: Environmental > Terrestrial > Soil > Tropical forest > Bulk soil | place: Panama | collected 2016-02-17 | reverse complement strand
TCCAACTTTGGAAATCTCCGAGGAGGCGATGCGCTATCTGGAATCGTATGACTGGCCGGGCAATGTGCGCGAACTGGAAAACACAATTGAACGTGCGGTTGCGCTCGAACACGGAAGAGTTGCGGGACTGGATCGCCGTCGCGAGGACAACGGGCCGCCACCAGGGCAGCCCGACCGTCGCATAAAATCTGAATGGCTACCCGAACGAATCTTGAAGTATAAGCCGCGAACTGTAACCGATCTTGATTTACCGGAGGACGGAATCGATCTCGAAGCTTATCTGGCACAGCTTGAAAAAGATTACATAATACGAGCTCTTCATAGGACAAACGGTAATCAGACTCGAGCTGCTGAGATTCTAAAAATGTCGGTGCGAAGCCTTCGGCACCTGTTGGACAAACATCGAATTCGCCAGACGGCAAGTCTCCTCCGAGAATCCGGCCCGCTTAGCGATAGCGCGGTTCACAAATGAGTCTGATCGTAGATTTAAAGAATTCTTATTTGATAACGCTCAGCAGCCAGCGCGTGCCGAGAAACCATCGGGCTTAAAGCCCGATGGTTTCGACCAAAGATCCATCTTCATTCTTCACCGACTGTAGCCTTGGAGAGCCTCCCCAATTGGGGCTTCTCATACGTTTTCAATTTAATAGCCATATTCGGCAGATTCTGTCCCACCATCGTTTGCCCTCAGCCAGCCTTGGTGTATAATGCAGCCCGACCCTGTGAGCCCTGTTTTCGCTTGACTTACACCGTCGAACGTCTCGCCAACAACCAAGGGTCTCGCGGTATCGAGGCTGTGTAATGTTCAAATCCCTATCATCATTTGACGTCAGCATCGATAGGAGTCGCTGTACACACCTCTGGACTAGTGACCAGAATCCGATGGCTAGCGTGAGAGTCTGAATTCCGGGACTTCAAGACCCTCGGAAGAGCAGGACTTTCGGGAGGAAATGAAATGGCAAAGACAGCGAGAGGCGCGGCAAAGCCGCCTACGATTGAGGACGCTAACGAACCGACCGAGTCGCCAACGCTCCGACCCACTGAGGAGGAGATTGCTGTGCGGGCATACCACATCTACCTTGAGCGTGGTGATGCTGAAGGATGTCCGACGGATGATTGGCTCCAGGCTGAGCGCGAACTCACTGAAGACCGTTAATTAAACACGGCGGAATAACTGGCCAATCCGAAGGTATTCTTGATTTGTGGCTGTTTTTGTGGGCCCACGTAGTAACGACTCTAGTTGATAATCCGGTACAGAGTTAGTTTGAGGTTCTAAAGCCGTTCCTACGTGGACCTTTAGCCAACTCCCCTCTTTCGAGTATGAGTGAAACGAAAGATTACTTGCTCGAATGCGGTTATGTCCGGACGAACTTTAGTCACTTTACTAAATAGATCAGACTCGCTGGAACACCACGAGATATATTTCCGACAAGCGCAGGTTTGTCGAAGAACCTTAAGGGGTTCAGGAGATTAGCCCATGAGCCAGGCAATGAAGACCGATGATTCCGACAAGCTCGATCAACTATGCATAAACACCATCAGAACGCTGGCAATGGACGGCGTCCAGCAAGCGAACTCCGGTCATCCGGGTACACCCATGGCTCTTGCACCAGTGGCATATGTTCTGTGGGATCGCTTCCTTCATCACAACCCGCGCAATCCACAATGGCCGAACCGCGATCGTTTCGTGCTCTCTGCTGGACACGCTTCGATGCTCATCTATTCGATGTTGCATCTTTCGGGTTATGACCTTCCGCTCGAAGAGCTGAAGCGATTTCGACAATGGGGATCCAAGACTCCCGGCCATCCCGAATACGGATTGACGCCGGGCGTCGAGACAACCACCGGTCCCCTTGGGCAGGGCGTGGCAAATTCCGTCGGAATGGCGATAGCTGAACGCTGGCTCGCGGCTCACTTTAATCGACCAGGTCACGAAATCGTTAATCATCGCGTCTATGGGATAGCCGGAGACGGGTGCATGATGGAAGGCGTATCGCAGGAAGCGGCTTCATTGGCGGGACACCTTCGATTGAGCAATTTGGTGTGGATTTACGACAACAATCACATCACCATCGAAGGGAACACCGCGCTTGCGTTCAGCGATGATGTTGCTGCGCGATTCGCTTCCTATCACTGGAACGTGCTTCGCGTCGGCGATGCGAACGATACCGATCTATTAAACCGCGCGCTGCAGACTGCCTTGAAGGAAGATGAACGGCCTTCGCTGATAATTGTGGACAGCCATATCGCCTGGGGCGCTCCAAACAAACAGGACACCTCGGCGGCTCACGGAGAACCGCTCGGTGATGAAGAGATCCGCTTGACTAAGAAGCGTTATGGCTGGCCACCGGACGCCAAATTCCTTGTGCCCGAAGAAACAAAAGCTTACACCGATCGCTCGATTGAACGAGGCCGTCAAGTCGAAGAGGAATGGAACGCCAGCTTTGCCGCCTACAAAACTGCGCATCCTCAACTCGCTGATGAATGGGAGCGAATGAATCGAGGAGAGCTAACCGAGAATTGGGATAAGAACATTCCCACATTTCCAGCGGACGAAAAAGGTGTCGCTGGACGCGATGCGAGTAACAAAGTACTAAACGCAATCGCTTCCAGTGTGCCCTGGTTAATTGGAGGTTCCGCCGACCTGGCGCCGTCAACAAAAACCAGAATGACAGAGGGCGGGGATTTCGAAGCCGGTTCATATCAGGGCCGCAATTTTCACTTTGGAATCCGAGAGCACGCGATGGGTGCGATCCTCAATGGAATGGCCCTTTCGAAAGTGCGCGCCTATGGATCGGGTTTCTTAATTTTCTCGGATTACATGCGGGCGCCAATTCGCCTCTCGTCGTTGATGGAAATCCCGGTGATGTACATCTTCACACATGATTCGATAGGCGTAGGCGAGGACGGACCTACCCATCAACCAATCGAGCAGGTGATATCCTTACGGGCAATTCCACAGCTGCTGGTCATTCGGCCGGCGGATGCGAACGAAGTCGCCGAAGCCTGGCGGGTAATGATGACGTCGAAGCATCATCCTGTAGCGCTGATATTGAGCCGTCAACCGCTACCAACCGTCGATCGCGCAAAGTATGCTGCAGCGTCGGGTCTACGCCAGGGCGGCTACGTACTGGCTGACTCGGAAGGCACCCCCGAAGTGATACTGATGGGGACCGGCTCAGAGCTGCAGCTGTGCGTTGCGGCTCACGAACAATTGAAAACCGAGGGCGTGAAGTCTCGAGTTGTGAGCATGCCGTGTTGGGAGTTGTTCGAGCGACAGAACCAGGAGTATCGCGATTCAGTGTTGCTGCCCTCTGTCCGGGCGCGAGTGGCAGTCGAGGCTGGGACCAGTATCGGTTGGCGACGGTACACGGGCATCGATGGTCGCATAATCGCGCGCCGCGACTTTGGCGCGTCGGCGCCGCTCAAAGAACTACTCAAGCAGTTTGGTTTCACCGTCGAAAAAGTTGTTGAAGCCGCGCGAGATAGTTTGGCAGCAACAAAGAAATGATCGGCGAGGCACCAGATCAGCGACTAATGTCACCTTCGCGGTAACTTTTAATAGTCGTATCTATAAGAAAGGATGCGTAATGAGCAACAACAATTTGGTAGAGCTTCAAAAGACGGGTCAAAGCATTTGGTATGACAACGTTCGTCGAGCGCTGATCGACAACGGCGACCTGGCGGCTAAGATAAAAGACGACGATTTGCGCGGCGTTACATCGAACCCTGCGATTTTCGAAAAGGCAATAGTCGGCAGCACCGATTACGACCAGGCGATGAAAGAGTTGATCAGCGCCGGAAAGAGCGTTGATGAGATTTACGAAGCACTGGTTATTGAAGACATTCAGCGCGTTGCGGATTTGCTGAGGCCGGTTTACGACCGCACAAAGCGTATCGACGGGTATGTGAGCCTGGAAGTATCGCCCCTGCTTGCGCACGACACTGAAAACAGCATTGCTCAGGCCCGACGCTTATGGACCGCTCTTAATCGTCCCAACGTTATGATAAAGATCCCCGCCACTCCGGCCGGAATTCCTGCGATTAAGACTCTCATTGCAGAAGGCATCAACATCAATGTAACGCTGATCTTCTCGCAGGAAACATATGACCAGGTTGCGGAGGCGTTCATCAGCGGCCTCGAACAGCGAAAGGCTTCAGGCGGAGCGCTCGACCACGTGGCTTCGGTAGCGAGCGTATTCGTCAGCCGCGTTGATACTTCGATTGATGCGCAGCTCGAGTTTCGTGCGCGACGCTCGACGGATGAAAATGAAAAGGCAATGCTCACCGGGCTGCTCGGCCAGGCTGCGATCGCAAACATCAAGCTCCTCTATCAACGGTTTAAAGAGACCTTCTCGAGTGAGCGCTTTGAAAAACTGAGATCTGCGGGAGCGCAGGTCCAGCGTCCTTTGTGGGCAAGTACCGGCACTAAGAACCCGGCTTACCCCGACACCTTATATGTCGATGAACTGATTGCTCCTAATACGGTCAACACAGTTCCACCTGCTACCTACACTGCAGTTCGCGACCACGGCAAATCAACGGTCACAATCGACAAAGCCATAGACGGCGCTCGCACTACGATCGCAAAACTTGGGGAGATCGGGATCGACCTTAAGCAGGTGACTCAGCAGTTGCAGGATGAAGGAGTCGCTCAGTTCATGGCTTCGTTCGACACGATGACCGGCAGCATAACCGCTAAGCAGGCGGCGATAACCAGCGGCGTGCTTGAACGTATGAAGTCGGAACTTGGCTCCTTTATGGATGATGTAAAAGCCACACTCAAGAAGATGGAAAGTGAGTCGTGGATCCGGAGGTTATGGCGGAAAGATCCAGCACTTTGGAAGAGCGACGAAGCAAACAAAAAAATCATTTCCAACGCTCTCGGCTGGGTAACGGTTGTGGATCAGCTGGTTGAGCACGCTGGCGAGCTTGCGGCCTTCAGTGAACGAGTACGCAACGATGGATTTACCGACGTAATGCTGCTGGGAATGGGAGGTAGCAGTCTTTGCCCGGAAGTTTTCCGGCGTACATTCGGTAAAATCGATGGTTACCCGACTCTCCATGTACTGGACAGCACCGATCCCGCCACGGTTGAGAGCTTCGAACAGAAGGTCGATCTCCCTCACACGCTGTTTGTAGTGGCAAGCAAGTCGGGCACTACGACCGAGCCGTTGATGTTCTATAAGTATTTCTACAACCGGATGCGGGAGATAAAGGGTGATCGCGCAGGCGAGAACTTCGTCGCAATCACCGATCCCGGGACGCTGATGGAGGAGATGGCAAAAGGCGACGGCTTCCGGCGCATTTTCCTGAATCCTGCGGATATCGGCGGTCGCTACTCCGCGCTTTCTTATTTTGGGATGGTTCCGGCCGCGCTCCAGGGCTTCGATTTTAAGACCTTGCTTGACCGTGCCGAACGCGCGTTGCACGCCTGCATGCACTATGTTCCCGCTGAAGAAAACCCGGCGGCACGACTCGGGGCGGGTCTCGGAGTTCTGACCAACGCGGGCCGCGATAAGTTAACTTTGTCTATCGCGCCGGAGATCTCTTCGCTGGGATTGTGGATCGAACAGCTAATCGCCGAGAGCACGGGTAAAGAGGGCAAGGGGATAATCCCAATATCCGGCGAGACGCTCGGGTCTCCATCTGCATATGGCAATGATCGGTTCTTTGTGCACATCGCCGTTGGGACTCCGGATTCTGACACCGACGCAAAGTTGCGTGCATTGGAGTCAGCCGGCCATCCGGTTGTCCGTCGGAGGCTGCATGACTTACTAGACCTCGGCGAAGAGTTCTACCTATGGGAAATGGCGACGGCTGTTGCCGGAGCGGTTATCGGAATCAACTCATTCGATCAACCGAATGTTCAGGAAAGCAAGGACCACACCAAGCACTTCCTTGAAGTTTATAAGAAGAACGGAGCGTTGCCGGATCAGGAGCTGGGGTCGGAAGGTCGCGGGTTGAAGGCGTTTTGTGACGCCGAAACGAAAGCACAACTCGGCAATGGAACATCGCTGGATGGGTTCATCGCTGCTCATCTGAGCAGGGTCCAGGCAGGCGATTACATAGCTCTGCTCGACTATGTAGAGGAGACCCCTGAGCACGAGGCGCTGTTCCAGGCGATTCGTACACACCTTCGCGACGCTCTTCGAGTAGCAACGACTACCGGCTACGGACCACGCTTTCTGCATTCCACTGGCCAGTTGCACAAGGGTGGACCGGCTAGCGGCGTGTTCATTCAGATAACCGCTGATAACGCCGTAGACGTCCCGCTTCCAAACGAGCTTTTTACGTTTGGTGTGCTGAAACAGGCGCAGGCGCTTGGCGATTTTCAGTCTCTTTCCAGTCGCCATCGTAGAGCGATTCGCCTGCATCTGGGTACCGATGTCGCAGCCGGACTCAGGACGCTTTTGGAGATAGTTCAGAAGGCATTTCCAATCGTGCAGGGACAAGCAGGAAAGTGACGTTACTAAGGCCAAGGTATCGTAGACTGTCCAGTCTGCGGAGCAAGTAGCTGCAGAGCTACAGACCGCAGACTGGACAGTCTACGGTACATTTCGATATTGAGTAGGTTGCTATGACCAAGCCCCCAATAGCACTGGTGATATCTGATATTGACGGCACACTTATCACTTCAAACCATGAAGTGACCGAAGCCACAAAGGCAGCTGCTGCAAAACTGTACGAACGCAGTATCGAGCTGTCTCTCGCAAGCTCTCGCCCGCCTCGCAGCATCACTCCGTTGGCAGACGCGCTTAGGTTACAGGGACCTTTTGCGGCTTTTAACGGCGCCCTGGTGGTAAAACGGGACGGTGAGGTCCTCGCTCGAAGCATAATCTCAGCCGAAACAATCGCCAGCGTCAAACGTATTGCCGATCAATTTGGATTAGCAGTCTGGCTCTACGACGAAGTTGACTGGTGGGCGCCCTGGCGCGATGCCTTCGTCGATCGTGAAGAACACACCTCAGGTTTCTCGGCAAGAATTGACGGCTATGACAAGAGAGTAAGGAGCGAGGCAAACAAACTGACTGTCGTGGGCAAACCTGAGCTCGTAGCCTCGGCGGAAAAACTGGTCCTGACTGAGCTGGGCTCGCAGGTCTCTGCTTCTAAGTCAAAGCCGCGGTTTCTCGATGTGACGGCTTCTGGAATTCATAAGGGAACCGTGGTCGTAAGACTAGCTGACCTTCTCAAGATTCCCACTAACAGAGTTGCAGTTATCGGAGACGGACCAAATGACGTCGAGATGTTTAATCAAGCCGGTATCAGCATCGCAATGGGACAGGGTGTGGATGAAGTTAAAGAAGCAGCAACTTACCTGACAACCTCTAATGATGATGAAGGCTGGGCGAGAGGAATTGAACAATACGTACTTGGATCTTCACAGTCAGCCGCTGGCTAGCAAAATTGAAGTATCTGTCCGTTGCGAGCATTTGTTCGGTCAAGTAGTAACGACTTCAGTCGTTCCTGACAGGTGAGTCAATATGTCAAGCGAAGTAAGAGCAAGGCAGGCGCAGTTCGGTATGATCGGACTTGCGGTTATGGGTCGCAATCTCGCGTTGAACGTTGAGGAGCACGGCTTTCCAGTTTCAGTATGGAATCTGGAAACTGATTGGGTCGATAGCTTTGTCAACGGCAATCCCGGCAAGCAGTTTATTGGTGCGAGATCGATAGAAGAATTTGTTCGCTCGCTCGAGAGACCCCGACGAATCATGATGATGATTCGCGCGGGCGCGCCGGTTGACCTCACTATCGAACGCATCAAACCTCTCCTTGAGCCGGGCGACATTTTGATAGATGGCGGGAATTCTTATTTCAGGGACACCCAGGCGCGCGAAGAAGCCCTTCGCAAGGAAGGCATCAGCTTTATTGGTTCTGGTGTGTCCGGCGGTGAGGATGGCGCGCGCAATGGACCGTCACTCATGCCTGGAGGAGCGCCCGAGGCCTACCAGCACCTCCGTCCTGTCTTTGAAGCCATTGCGGCGAAGACGGACTCCGGGCCTTGCGTGACTTATGTGGGACCCGATGGCGCCGGTCACTTTGTCAAGATGGTCCACAACGGAATTGAATACGGTGATATGCAGTTGATCGCCGAAGCCTACGACATACTGCGCAAAGGCCTTCGTCTCGAGGCCGCGGAGCTGGCTGACATCTTCGAACAATGGAATCACGGCCCGCTCGAGTCTTTCCTGATCGAAATAACCGCGAACATCTTCCGAAAAAGAGATGACGAGACAACCAAGCCCCTGGTTGATCTGGTACTCGATAAAGCCGAGCAGAAGGGTACGGGCAAGTGGACGACTCAGGAAGCTCTCGAAACTGGAGTTCCGATTCCGACGATTGCCGCAGCTATAGACGCTCGTGTGCTTTCGAGCATGAAGGACGAACGTGTAGCGGCAAGCAAAAAGATCAAGGGTCCAAGGGCTCAACCCTCGCGTGGCCCAAGAGATAAATTTATCAAGGCCGTACATGACTCGCTTTATGCATCGAAGATCTGCTCGTACGCCCAGGGATTGAGCCTCATTCGTCGAGGATCCGACGAAAACAAATGGGGGGTCAATCTCAGCGAGATGGCGCGGATATGGAAGGGTGGATGTATAATTCGCGCTCGGTTCCTGAACTCAATAATGAACGCGTACAATCGTCGCCCCGATCTGCCAAACCTGCTTCTCGACGAAGAGTTTAACCGGTGGATGCAATCGGCCCAGGCGAATTGGCGAATGGCTGTAAAGACTGCAATTGGTCTCGGCATACCAGTGCCGGCGATGAGCGCGAGTCTTTCGTACTTTGACAGCTATCGCACCGCGCGACTTCCGCAGAATTTGACTCAGGCGCAGCGCGATTATTTCGGCTCTCATACTTATGAGAGAGTCGATCATCCGGAGCGAGGTCACATGCACACGGATTGGGGAAGCTATGATATGAACGCCAAGGAGGAACAATGACCGCACAGCAAACTTCATCACAATCAACCCCGGAACACGCTCAAGCGGCGGCAGAGCTGCGCATCCTTGCAATAGACATAGGTGGGAGCGGGCTTAAAGCAGCTATTCTCAATGGTGAAGGTGAGCTTCTTAGCGAACGCCATCGCATCGAGACTCCAAATCCGTGCACACGGGAAGATCTTATAGGCGCCCTTACAAGGCTGGTTGAACCGCTTCAAGTCTTCGACTGCGTATCAGTTGGTTTTCCCGGTGTCGTGCGCAACGGTAAGATCATCACCGCGCCGAATCTCGGCACCGAAGAGCTGGGCGGGTTCGATCTCGCAGATGCGTTGCGTGAGCGACTTAGCGCCCCGGTCCGGGTTATCAACGATGCGGATATGCAGGGGTGCGGCGCCATTGAGGGTAAAGGCCTCGAAATGGTCATCACTCTCGGAACCGGTTTCGGCTCTGCTTTGTTTATGGACGGGAAGCTAGCGCCTCATCTCGAAATAGCTCACCTCCCATTTCGTAAAGGCAAGGATTACGATGAGCAAGTCGGAAACAAAGCGCGAAAGAAGATCGGCAAAAAAAGGTGGAACCGCCGGGTCCAGCAAGCTATTGAAACTCTCAGGGCGCTCACCCATTTCGATATGCTGTATATCGGCGGCGGCAACGCCAGTCGAATCGACTTCGAGCTCGGCCCCGACGTTAAGCTCATTTCCAACGAGGCCGGGTTAAAAGGCGGTGCATGGCTCTGGAGAGACAGGTAGGACGGCTGCTGTTTGCAGTCAAACCTGGCTAGAGCGCATCTGCCAAAACAACAAATCATGACAACCTGCATCTGAGGGAATATGTCAACACGGATGCTCAAGAAATTGCATGCGCAGGTTCGAGTCTATGGCGACCCTGGAGAGCTTGCTCTCAAAGCAGCCAGGCGATTCGCGCGCTTAGCGGACCAGTATGTAGTCGGCAGCGGCAGGTTCACTGTTGCGTTGTCCGGCGGTTCGACCCCCAAAGCTATGTTTTCGGTGCTCGCCGCGGATCCTTTCCTGGATACCATACCGTGGTCATCTATCTACTTTTTTTGGGGAGACGAACGATGCGTTCCTCCGGACCATCCGGAAAGCAATTTTCGTATGACCAAAGAAACATTGCTTTCCAAAGTCCCTGTTCCGCAGCAGAACATCTTTCGCGTGCCGGCAGAACTTACAGATTCGGCAGAGGCTGCCGAACAGTATACCGCAACGCTTACCAATTTCTTCCTGGCCGATAATGCGAATCGAAGCGAAACCGCTCCCCTTTCGACGTTACCGCGATTCGACCTCGTCTTCCTGGGAATGGGCCCGGATGGCCATACCGCATCATTGTTCCCGCACACCACAGCTCTCACCGCGGGCGACAGAATAGCGGTGGCGAACTATGTCGAAAAGTTTACGACCTACCGAATCACATTGACGGCCGCGACGATTAACAATGCTCGTAATGTTACTTTTCTAGCGGCTGGTGAGGACAAGGCAGAAACTTTGAGGAATGTGCTGGAAGGACCCTATCAACCGGATCTATATCCAAGCCAGCTCATTCAACCGCGGAACGGCACGCTGCTGTGGATGGTCGATGAAGCAGCTGCCCGACTGCTTGCCGATCAGAATCAAATAGAGTGAACAGTATTTTATCTTGTAAACAACCGCCGCCGTGGCAAAGAGAGGATCTAGAAAATGGCTGCAGAGACTAAACCCGAATTAGCAAAAATTGGAATGATCGGACTCGCGGTAATGGGCGAGAACCTTGCGCTCAACATCGCGCGCAACGGATTCCGCATTGCCGTTTATAACCGTGATGCAGCAAAAGTTGACAAGTTCCTGCATCGCGCCGAGGGAAAAGATGTAATCGGAACGTACGCGTTAGACAAGTTCGTTAACTCACTCGAGAGGCCGCGGAAGATAATATTGCTGGTAAAAGCCGGTGGTCCTGTAGACGACGTCCTCAATCAGTTAAAGCCTCTCCTCGACCCGGGCGATATCGTCATTGACGGTGGCAACTCGTTTTATGAGAACACTCGTCGACGCGAAGCTGAAATGAAAGCGGCCGGTTTCAACTTCATTGGTTCGGGCGTTTCCGGCGGTGAGTCAGGGGCACTGTGGGGACCATCATTGATGCCCGGCGGCGACCCAAAAGCCTACGAGCAGATTCGGCCAATCTGGGAAGCTATTGCAGCGAAAGTCGACGACGGCCCCTGCGTAACGTACGTCGGGCCGGACGGCGCCGGCCACTTCGTCAAGATGGTCCATAATGGAATCGAGTACGGCGACATGCAGCTGATTGCAGAGGCCTATGATATCCTGCGCAACGCGCTCGGCCTGAAGCCGGCGGAGCTCGCGGACATCTTTGCGAAATGGAACGCGGGTGATCTCAACTCTTTCCTCATCGAAATTACCGCTAAGATCTTCACGGTTCCTGACCCGGAGGGTGACGGCGCGCTGGTAGACAAGATCCTTGATGTGGCGGGACAGAAAGGCACGGGCAAGTGGACCGCTGAGACGGCGCTCGCGTTAGGCATCGCTATTCCAACGATGCAAGCGGCACTCGACGCGCGAGTACTCTCCGGTCGCAAAGCCGAGCGCGTTGAGGCAAGCAAGCAACTACCCGGTCCAACCTCCAAATACAATGGAGGCAAACAGGAGCTCATCGATGCGGTTCACGATGCACTGTACGCAAGCAAGATTTGCTCGTACGCTCAGGGAATGAACGTCATTCGTCGAGGATCCGAGGAGTACAACTGGAACATCAACCTTGGCGAGATGAGTCGCATCTGGAAAGGCGGCTGTATAATTCGGGCCCAGTTCCTCGACAAGATCAAGCAGGCCTATCAGCGGCGCGCTGATCTGCCAAACCTGTTGCTCGATCCTGATTTCAAGGCGTGGGTGCTCGAAGCACAGCCTCGATGGCGGCAGGCGGTGACCACTGCTCAATCGCTCGGGATTCCAGCCGCGGCAATGTCGGCTAGCCTGTCTTACTTCGACACATACAGAGCGGCCAATCTACCGCTCAACCTGACCCAGGCGCAACGCGATTTCTTCGGCTCGCACACGTACCAACGTACCGATAAGCCGGATGGCGGTCCCTTCGTTCACACGGAATGGGAAGAACTGGCCAGGAAATAAACTATTGGCGATGTTTGTCGTTTCGATTTGCGGCTTTGCGCTGCGGCATCTGGCGTAGGAAAGAAGGTGCACAAGCGCAAAGCCGCGAAGCATTAGAAGGAAGGTTAAATGTCCAGCACAAATGATAATCCTTTGAGAGAGGGTGTAAGGCTCGAGCGCACAGCAGAACCTTGCACAGTGATCATATTCGGCGCGTCGGGCGATTTGACCAAACGAAAACTCGTGCCCGCGCTTTATCGCTTGACTCAGGAACGGCTGCTGCCGGCAGAATTCGCGATCGTCGGGTTTGCACGTTCGCCGATGAGTCATGACGATTTTCGAGCAAAGATGAAGGACGCAGTGGCGACCTATTCAGAAGCAAAGCGGGTCGATGAGGCTGTTTGGGATAGTTTCGCCAAAGGCATCTTTTATGTATCCGGAGACGTCAACGACCCTGCGGCCTATCAAAAGATAAGCTCTCTCCTCGATCAGGTAGATCAGGAGCGCGGCACGGCTGGAAACCGGGTTTTCTATCTTTCGACGTCGCCGTCCCTCTACGCTGAGGCAATTCAACAGCTCGGCGCCGCGAATCTCGCCAAGCCGGAAGGCAAGGGTTGGACTCGAATCATTATCGAAAAGCCGTTCGGACACGATCTTGCGAGCGCCAAGGAACTAAACATCGAAGCCGCTAAAGTCTTCGACGAAGATCAGCTCTATCGCATCGATCACTACCTTGGAAAAGAGACCGTGCAGAACCTGATGGTGTTTCGATTCGCCAACGGAATCTTCGAGCCAATCTGGAATCGCAGGTATGTAGATCATGTTCAGATAACCAATGCAGAAGCTCTCGGGGTTGAGGGGCGGGGGGGTTACTACGATACCGCCGGCGTTCTCCGTGACATGATTCAGAATCACGTATTCCAGGTCCTCTCGCTGGTGGCCATGGAACCGCCAATCAGTCTGAGCGCGAACGCGGTTCGAGATGAAAAAATCAAAGTAATGCAAGCGGTACGTCCGATCTCTAAGGACAAGGTGAACGATGTAGTGGTCCGCGGCCAGTACACCGCGGGCGCCGTGGCCGGCAAGCACGTTCCAGGCTACCGCGAAGAAAAAGATGTCGCACCGGCTTCACGGACGGACACCTTCGTGGCGTTAAAGCTGTACTTTGATAACTGGCGATGGGCCGACGTGCCTTTTTATCTCCGCTCCGCGAAGAGAATGCCAAAGCGGGTGACCGAGATCGCCATTCATTTTCGCAAAGCGCCTCTGCAGCTCTTTAAGAGCGCTCAGCAGGAGATGGAACCCAACGTTCTCGTGATACGGGTTCAGCCTGATGAAGGCATCACGATGAGGATTGGAGCGAAGGTTCCTGGTCAGGTGACCCGCATTAGATGGGTTAATATGGATTTCAGATACGGGGCATCGTTTGGCGTGGCCTCACCGGAAGCGTACGAGCGATTGTTGCTGGATTGCATCCTGGGTGATTCGACCTTGTATGCAAGACGCGACATGACCGAACGCGGCTGGGAGATCGTGATGCCGATTCTCGAAGCATGGGCAAGCACCAGTGAGGAGATCCATAAATACGAAGCAGGAACCTGGGGACCAAAGGCGGCCGACGATTTGATGGCGCGAGACGGTAGAGAATGGCGCCGCCCATAGCCTGTGGAAATTTGGCAATCTGAAATGTGAAATTTGAAATTTGAAATTTGCAATCTGAAATAATCTGAAATCTGAAATTTGAAATTTGCAATCTGAAATTTGAATCCCGGTTTGACATTGCAGATTCAGATTGCGGATTCAAATTTCAAATTTCAGATTCGGAATCAAATTGCAGGATTCAAATTGCAGGATTCAGATTTGCAAATTGCAGATTCAGGTTCTGATTTTGAAATTTGAGGTTTGATTTTCCTGGACTAAATCCGAATATGAATCTGGGATCTGCAATCTGAATCTGCAATTCGAATCTGAAATTTGAATCTGCAATTCGAATCTGAAATTTGAAATCTAAAATTATCTAAAATCTCAGATTCAGTGTAACAACATCACAGGGGCAATATGAGCACTTCAAACGAAAACCTTCACCGATCGCCAACAATCAACGTTGAGGCAATCGAGAGAGAGCTAACCTCGCTTTGGCAGCAGGCATCAAAAGAAGATGACGCAGGTGGTGTCACCCGTGCTTCGATGTTCAATCTTCTGGTCTATGTTCCGAGCAGAGCGGCAGCCAAGGACCTCGACGAAATTCTTACTGATGTCGCCGCCGCGCGTCCCTGCCGCGTCATCCTGATTGTTGCCGATAGCGAAGAGCCTCGGGGGACGCTGACTGCCGATGTTACGTCCAGGTGTACATTGCCGAGCGGATCGTCAAAACAAGTATGCTGCGAGCAGGTTACGATTACATCGGCCCCGGATCAACTAGAAGAAGTGCCAAGCGCCGTCGCCCCGTTGATGCTGTCGGATCTTCCGGTGTATCTGTGGTGGCACGCCGAACCGAGGATTTCTGACAAAACGTTGTTCACCCACCTTGTAGATCTATCGAATCGCGTTGTGATCGATTCGACGATGTTTCCGAATCCGGAATCCGAGCTCGTGATAATGGCGTCGGTGTTGACCGAGACTCCTCGCTGGACAGCGATCAGCGACTTGAATTGGGCGAGACTAACCGCATGGCGCGCGCTGCTTGCCGGATTCTATGACATCGCCGATTATCGAGGCCCGCTTAACGATGTCAGCCGGGTAATTATCAGGTACGCGCCACTCAAGGGTTCATCGGTGATCCCGGCGCGCGCGCTTCTCCTTGGCGGTTGGCTGGCAAGCAGGCTCAATTGGACCGTGAAACCCGGAACCGCCCGTCGGTCAGAGTCATCCGCGAGCCTGCAATTGTCCGCAAACAATGAAATCCTGACGCTTGAATTCGAACACACGCGCCGTGAAATCGAGCCAGGTCACCTGGCGCTGGTTACGCTCGAAAGCGGCTCAGACCAACCGGTCTCCTTCACCGTCAGGCGCAGCGAGGATGGCCAACGCATCGAAACCTCGGTGACCAGAGATGAAGAAAAGAGTGCTCAGCGCGTCCTCGGCTACGAAGGCTTGAGTGAAACCGAACTGATCGGTAAAGAGCTGGAGATTCTGGGCCACGATAGAGTGTATGAACAAGCAGTATTGGCAGCGGGCGAAATAATCAGCAGCCTGGGGCACAAGTAGCAGCTATTAAACGAATGCGCGTACTGGCTCGGTTGATTTTTCTTTTCGGCGGGCCTATTAGCATCTTAATCATTACTTGCTTTGATGCGCCTTTTTCGTGATCGCTCATTGTACGAAAAGATAGGCCTCCTACTCGCGGGCCACGCTGGTGGTGAAAAGCGGGTCGCTCTCCAGAGGTTCCGGCCACTGAGCACAACACCAAGGCATAAAAGCTCCAGGTTAGAGACGTTTGAGTTACTTTTGCTGGCCCAACCTAGCGCCTGTTAGGCTAGTGAACCACAGCAAGTTTGCTTCGGCCCATGGTAAAGAATGAAACGTATCACTCTTCCATTAACCATAAGCGTCGTGTTGTTACTTGCGTACGGCGCTGTCCGGCTCTTCCTGCCTAACCTGCTCGGTGAGGCCGCCGACAAATACGTCCGCGCTGTCCTGTTACTGGGCTTCAGTGTCGTCGTTGTGCGGGCAGTAAGCTTTGTGCTTTTCGACATTGTGTTTCAGAAACGCAAAGGCCGAGAAGCCCCAGCGCTGTTGCGCGTACTGCTCTCAACCGTCCTTTATTCAATTTTTATAGTGGTGATCTATAAGGTGGTGTTGGGCGACAAGGGCGGCGGTCTTGAATTGATTGCAACCTCAACTGTCGTATCGGTGGTCATCGGTCTCGCTCTTCAAGACACCTTGGGTAATTTCTTTGCGGGACTCGCAATTCACATCGAGCAGCCATTTCACATACTGGACTCGATTAAGATCGACAACATGATTGGACGCGTGGAAGCCGTCTCGTGGCGGACGACTACCATTCGAACCAACAACAACACCACCGTGATTTTTCCAAACAGCAGAGTCGCTCGCGACCCGTTGGAAGTTTTCCGATTCAACAATCTGAATAGGCATATTCTGCTCGTCCCGGCTCCGTACGACATCCCGCCGCAGAAAGTGATAAGTTCGATAAGGGATGCGGTTGCGTCGATCCAAAATGTCGCAAGCGAAAAAACTCCGATAGTGCGAATCGGCAGCTTCGCCGATTCGAGCATCATCTACGAAATCCTTTACTGGACCAAAGACTACATGTGGGTGCCTGATATCGACGCGCAGATCAGACAACATGTTTGGTATATCTATCGACGCAGCGAAATCGACATTCCTTTTCCAGTGCGTCACGTGCTGCTCGAACAGCAGGAGCGCCCTGCCAGGCGGGAGTTGCCTGACTACGGTTCGGTGATCGAGTCGGTTGAGATCTTTGCCCCCCTTTCAGCCGATGAGAAACACGCGGTGGTCCGTTCGGCTGTTAGATCCGTGTTTGCTCCGGGAGAGCTGATCCTGAGGCGGGGTGAAGCGGGAGACTCAATGTTCGTCCTCTATCGCGGCAACGTCGAAGTGCGATTGCCCAGCCGTGACGGGAATGTCCAACAGGTCGCGGAGCTGAAACCGGGCAGCTTTTTTGGAGAGATGGCTTTGCTGACCGGCGAGCCGCGAAATGCCGATGTAGTGACACTGAGCGAAGTGGAAACACTGGAAATCAGAAAGGCTGTACTCCAGGAAATTCTTGACAATAACGAGGAACTGGCTGGTGCACTAAGCCGAATCATCGCCGAGCGCCAGATGCGGCTGGATGAATATTCGAAGACGATGCCCGAGCAGGATAGACAAGAAAAGGCGAAGAACATACTTCGACGGATCAAGCGCTTCTTCAGTCTAAACTAAACCGTCAAACCGTCCGAATCCTGCCAGATCACTTCATAGATCTCAACTGGTTCTTGTTTGCCCTTCACGAGTATCTGGTCGCACTGTCTGATCGGAAACCATTTGCCAAGAGCATCCCGAGTCGAGCGACTGATGATAATCTGCCCCGGTTCAGCGCGTTTCTCTAGTCGCGCCGCAAGGTTCACAGAGTCTCCAATTGCCGTGTAGTCAGTGCGCTCCCTCGAGCCTATGTAGCCGACGGTTACCGTACCCGTATTTATTCCGATTCCGATTGCGACTTCAGTCAATCCCATCTCTTTCAAATCCCGATTGACGGCGGCGATTCCACGCTGCATCGCAATTGCAGCGGAAACTGCATTGGCGGCAGCATCATCCGAAGGGTATGGCACGCCGAACAGCGCCATCATCCCGTCACCCATAAACTTGTCTAATAAACCCTGGTGGTTAAATACGATGGGGGTCATGTCGGCGAAATACTCGTTGAGAATCTGTACAACAATTTCAGGATTGAGCTGTTCGGACAACGACGTGAAGCCCCGAATATCGGAAAACAAGACCGTAACGCGGCAGTTGGCACCACCCAGCATTACACTATCCGGGTTCGCCAAAATCTCGTCTACAACATGCGCAGGCATAAAGCGGCGATATCTTGCCCGGGCTAACTCCTCCTTGACGAGGCGCTTGTGCGTCAAAGCATTATCCACCGCAATCGAAGCTTCGGCTGCTACCGCGTTCAATAGATCCAGATCGTCTTCGCGCAGCAATTTCAGTCTCTCTCTGCAATCAACATAGATAACTCCAAGCACCCCGTCCTTGCTGAGAAGCGGTGCACACATGACTGACGAGATATTTTGCATAACAATCGATTTCGCGGCTGAAAACCGTTCGTCGGATTGCGTGTCGAACGAGAGCAGCGACAGTCGTTCGGCCATTACACGATCGACAACGGTCTTGCTGATCGTGATTTCGCCAGTCGACTGAGCGCTGTCCGGATTGCGAAACTCCGCTGCGACGGTCGTAAGCTCGCCGTTTCCGTCATCCCGCAGCAGTACAAGAAAACGATCCGCTGGAGTCAAACGAAAGACCATTTCGCTGACTTTCTTAAATATATCTTCCTGCGAGAAATCCGAACCGAGCATTTGATTGAGCTCATATATCCGGGAGAGCGTCTCGGCCTTTTTTCGGAGAACTTCGAGATACTCGAGAAGCGATTTCGATCCCGCATCTGCGGTCGAAACGGCAGAACTGTCAATCTTGGGGATAATCTCGCCCAGTTCTGAAGGCGCTCGCAACAACACCGTACTCCCGATTTGTTGCGAATCATACTTGATTGAGACCGCCGCCGTCTGGTGATTGAATTTCAGCGTGTATTTTCCAATCGAGAACTCATCTCCGTCCTTCAGCAAATGCTCTTTGACTCGTTGGCCGTTGATGAAAGTGCCGTTGGCACTGCCTGGATCGATTAGAGTCAGCGCCTGGCCGTCACGTTTTATCCGGGCGTGCTGCCTGGACACCTGTGCATCCTCGAGCACAATATCGTTCTGGTCCACCGCGCGGCCCAATCGCGTATCATCGCTGACCAGTTCGAAATCGTACGAGCGGCCAGTGTCAGTGTTGGTTATGGTTAGCTTGGCTGCCATAGTGAATGCAATTAAATCGCTACCATTCGTACACACGGTCGATTTCACCGATCGACACGGGCGTTCCCGGTAGCGCTTCAATCTGTTCTATCACCGTTTCCCTGTTTGTAGGCTTTATGTGCACTGCAAAAACATCAACCTTCCGATCCAATTTACCGAGTTCACCCCAGAGGAGCTCAGGCGTTAAGTGCTTAGACGCTTCAGCAAGCTCGCCCAGTTCATTCGGAAACGAAACGTCAACAAAAACTGCTTTGAGCTCATCTATTTCTCTGGCCGCCTTCCATATCTCATCCGTGGTATAGGTGTCGGATGTGAATGCAACCGCCACAGAGCTATTACGGACTAGTAGCCCGAAGGTTGGAACCAGGTGGTTAACTGGAATTGGGGTTACGTCGATACCGCTGATGTTTATCGTCTGCCTCGCGTGCAGCTCGTGAAATTCAATCGTTGGTCCGCTGCCGTTGTTTAGCTCAATCTGTTCGAAATTTGGCCATACATGATCGTTAAAAACGTGTTTCCTGAGCGTCGAGATCACTTCGTCGCTGCCAAATATTGTTATTGGTTGCTCGAGCAGATTGAACGCTTCTGCAACGTAAATTGGCAGAGAAGCGGTGTGATCGGCGTGACCGTGAGTGACTATGATGTTGTGAACAATTTCGAACTCACCTGGCTGCAGCGCAAATCCGATGCTTCCCCCGTCGATTGCAATGAGATCATCGATAAGGAAGGAGGTCAGACACTGGAGTTGCGACTCTCGCCCGGCGCTGCTCGGCAGAAGCCTAATCCTCATCGCGTCGCCTCCGTTCCCCGATACTAATCTTGATAAAACTTGATTACCTGATACAAATGTAGCAACCTTCTAACCAACCTTGATTCCAATTGCCTCCAGAAACTTCGTGGGCTTCTCGCCGCCGATTAACGCAAAGACAAAGTCATTCTGAAGTTTCGCCTTCTCTTCCTTGCTCCGCACATCCATCAACACGACCTCATTCGTGGTGATTTCCTTTATCTCCGTTCTGAAAAAGACCTTAATCTTCCCGGCATCTATACAGTCGTAAACGTTCATCTTGTTGCCGAGCTTCAAATCGCCCTTAAAATCGCTGCGCACTACGAGGGTGACATCATTATTCCGCGTAAAAGTGATCCTTTCGCCGTCTCGTTTCAGACCAGCCAGATCGACTGCGGCTTCGATAGATGAATTCCCTGCCCCCACCACTATGCATTTTTTGTTTACGTAGTCGTCCGGGTCCGACAGTTTGAATTGGACCTTGCCTGTTTCGTAAGCCGGTTGTGGCTTAGAGGGATAAGGCGTGCCACAGACACCGCAAAACTGCGGCGTGCCTTTCCGAGCCGACCCACATTTAGGACAGAACTTGGGACTTACCGGCGGAGGAGTCATCGTAACCATCAGATCCTCACCCGGAACTCTCAGCTTCATTGGCGTGCCGCGATTTCCGATGGCAATAATGATT
>Ga0126384_10000611_pt1 | contig 20121 bp, 15 predicted proteins | sample PanSoiMetPlot_36_FD_92543 | JGI IMG/M metagenome (GOLD analysis project Ga0126384, IMG submission 92543) | Tropical forest soil microbial communities from Panama - MetaG Plot_36 | ecosystem: Environmental > Terrestrial > Soil > Tropical forest > Bulk soil | place: Panama | collected 2016-02-17 | reverse complement strand
CACCCAGGCGCCTATCGATTCACGATGTTAGCGAGCACCTTCGGCGTTTGAGGTCTCGCATTCACGCGGCACCCGTTTTGCTTTGAGCGTTTGGACAACCGACTGTGCAGGTCGCGGGAAGGGAGCTCATCATGGCCCTAGCGAAAGCTATGGGGACGGCACGCGCGCGGATGTTCGCCCTGCGGTACATCAGTCCTGGCAAGCTAATGACCGCGTACACCACCGCGGCCACGCGCTACGGCCACGCTCTTAGCCGTTGTGACTTCAAAGAGGCCAATAAACAGGCCGACCGCCTCCGCAAGCTCTACTTGGCCCTACGACGCCGCCCTCGCAACAGCCGGGTTGCGTTGCTGCTTCCCCTGCTGAACCACATCCAGTTCGGCGTACGACTCTGGGCCGCGGCGCACGCGCTCGAGTTCGCACCGCAATTGGCGGAGCCGGTCCTCCACCGACTGATGGGTGCCAAGGGGCTTGCAAGCCAGATTGCCGCGGCCACCCTGCGCGACTGGCATTCAGGCGACTCTAACTTCGCTTGATCGGCAGTAGCGGCGTTGCATTTCGCCCGCCTCGTGTCTAAGCAAATTCCGTACCTCTCATCGCCATGCGCCGATCTCGGACAAAGATACTGGTGGCGGTCGGCATCGCGGCGTTCGTGGTGATCGTCGCCGCGGCTTTTTCTCTTTCCTATCTCGACTCGTTCCTCCTTAAACAAGCCCGAGCGCAGGCGGATACCTACGGTGCGAAGATTGGGCGCCGGATTGTCATCGGGGATGTGGCCACCAAAGTCTTGTCGGGTCTGGCGGTACGGGTCTCCGGCATAGAGGTTGGACCTGCCGCCGGTGAAACCGATCCGCTCCTGGTTCTTCCCCAACTCGAGGTTCGGGTCGCTCTCCTCAAGGTTTTGGCGTCGAGAGGAAAAGAGGTGCATGTGCAGTCGGTTCGGGTCGACGGACTTACCGTTAATGTCGTTCGGTTCTCCGACGGCACCACGAACCTTGAGCGGCTGCAATCGAGGCTGTCCCAGCTCAGCGAGAGCCAGGCCAAAAAAGGGACGCAGCAACCTTCCGATCTGTCCCGCTTCCAAGTCGGCAATTTCAATCTCAACGACGCAAGCATCCGCTTCATCGCTCAAGTTCCTGAGAAAGGTGGGCGCGCGCCGGAGCTGGGAATCAAGCACCTGGACATCGCTCTGCATGACATGCGCGTCGGCAAGCCCTTAAAGGTTTTGGTCAAGGCTGCGGTCCTGGCGGAAAAACAAAACTTCGCGCTCCACCTGGTATCGGCGCCGCTTCCCGATTCGCTGGTGCCGACGCCCGAGAAGCTCAAGCTCCAAATACAGCCCACCGACTTAAGCCCGCTGGCAGCCTACATTCCGAAATCCATCGGGTTGCAGCGCGGCCGCCTCGAGGCCGACCTCAATGCCGAGCTTGGAGCCGCGGTGCCCGGCGGCAAGGGCGAAACCAAGGTGCGCGGCACGTTGAGCGGGCTGGCCCTTCAATTCGCCGGCGCCGAAGCGGGAAGACCGTTTGACGTCTTGCTGGATACCGCTCTGCAGGCCGACGCGAACAAAGGAGACCTCCAGATCGATCGACTGAAGCTCAACCTGGGACCGGCCGAAATCACTGGAACGGGTCGGGCGTTTGGGCTCAGATCGGACAAGCCCCGCGTTGAGGGTCTGGAGGTAGTCGCTCGCAATTTCGACCCGGCGCAGCTCGCCGCGCTGTTTCCGCCGCTGAAAAAACAGCTCAAGGGTCAGGTGGCTGGCCCGATTGGAATCTCCTTGCGCGGCTCGGGAACCGAGGCGTCTTCGGCGATCGAGCTTAAAGTGGATCTGACGCCGGTTCGCCTGGCGATTCCGGATACGCTCGCGAAAGCGCCTGGAGCGCCGATGACGCTGAGCGCGCACTTGAGCGGCGATCCCGCGGGTGCCGCGCGTTTCAACTTGCAAGCCGACCTCGCCGGAGTGGACCTTCGGCCTGGGCGCGAGCTGAACAAGGCACCCGGCCAGCCGCTCGACATCGCGCTGTCCGGTACGAAGACTGGCGATCCGGCACACCACCTCAAGGTCAACCTCGCCAATCTGACCGGCCACCTGCAGGATGCAGTCTTCACCGGAAATGCATCCGCCGACGTCAATCAGTCCGGCAAGAACAGGCGAACGGACTTCGAGCTATCGCTTCACAGTCCACATGTCGACCTCGACAAGTTGCTGCCGTCGTCTCAGAAGAAGAAGGAAAAATCTGCCCTCGACCCTGCGACTTTCTCCGGCGTCCACGGGCACGCCGTGGCGAAGATCGACGTTTTGCGCAAGTCGAACCTCGATTTGAGAAACCTGGTAGCTGACGCCAAGTTGGTCGAGGATCAGCTGACGCTCGACGTGTTCTCATTCGACGCCTTCGGGGGAAAGGTTTCCGCCAATGGCACCTCGGTCAAGCTGAGCGGGCGGAAGATGCCGTTTAAGCTCGCCGCTCGGGCGCAGAACGTCGAGATGGTCCAGGCGTTGGCTTTGGTGACCGACCGAAAAATTCTCTCCGGCAGCTTCGCTGGGGACCTCAACTTCTCCGGGGCCGGCGTTGACGCAGAGGACTTGACTCGGACTCTCTCCGGTTCCTTGCAAGGCCACCTCTTCGACGGCAAACTCTTGACCAAGGACTTGATAGCCTCGGTGGCGGGGCCGCTCGCGCGGGCGCTGCCACGTGGGTTGGCCAGCGGAAAATCCGAGGATGGGACCACACCCTTGGGCAAGGACCTGGCCTTGGCCGCAACCTTGGACAAGGGGTACGCGAAGCTCAAAACGCCGGTGAAGGTCAACCTGCCTGAGGGGCAGATCACCTTGGCGGGTGGCTTCCGATTGGACGGCACGCTCGACTTAGGTGGAACGGTGGTGCTCGCTCCGGCGACGGTCTCCGCCTTGACGAGCGGAAAAGTGACTCCGCGCGACCCGATTCCGGTCAGCCTCAAGATCGTCGGCCCGGCATGGAGGCCGGTGGTGACGGACCTGGATCTCAACGCCGCGGTGGCGACCATCGCTAGGGACGCGGCGAGCAGCGCGTTGGGCCGACTCTTCGGCTCAACCGGCGGAAGCGGTCAGGGGGGACAACAAGCTCCTGGACAAGCCCCCGCGAACGACGCCAACAAGGACCGGCAGCAGCTAGAACAAGAAGCAGAAAAACGCTTGAAGGGGCTGTTTGGGCGCTAGCCCTTGGCGAGCGTTTGGGTGAGCACTTTGCGAACTGCTTGAGGGTCGGCCGCGCCCTGGGTTTCCCGCATGACCGCGCCGATCAAGACTCCCAACAGCTTCTTCTCGCCCGCCCGGTAGCGCTGCACTTCGGCCTGCTGCGCAGCCACGACCTTCGCGACCGCCTCCTCAATCGCTCGGTCATCGGAGACGCGTTCCAGACCCAGCTCATCGATTCGCTTTTCCGGATCCCCACCAGATTCCACGAGCTTGCCCAGGAGCGTTTTGCCTGCCGCCGCGGTAAGGCGTCCGGAATCCACCAAGGCGACGAACCGGCCGAATGAGGATCCTGGCAGCGGCAGGTGTTGGAAGTCACCGCTCGGAACAAGCCCGAGCAAATCGTTTAGGAGCCACTTGGCCACCGATTTGGCATCCGGGTGCGCGCCAACGGCGGCATCGAAGTAGGTGGCCAATTCAAGATCTCCGGTGAGCACGTCGGCATCCTCGGTGGAAAGGCCAAGCCGCCGCTGATAACTCTGGAATCGCTCTTCGAGCGCTGGCGTCGACGCGCGCAGAGCTCGTCTCGCCTCGAGTCGCCCTTTCTTCGCTGCCGGCTTTGGCGGCTTGCTCTTCGGTTCCTGGCGCCTTTCCTTTACCTTTTCCGCGGGCTTGGCCCAGGTGTCTTTCAAGTCGATGATCCGGTTGAAAACCGGTGCCCCGGTCCGCGAGTCGACCGGATCCACGAAGAAGTAGCCTTGTCTCAAAAACTGAAAGCGGCTTTCCGGCCGGGCTTCGACTAGCGCGGGTTCGACGCGCGCGGATTTTAGCACTACCAACGAGTTCGGATTGAGGTGACGGACGAAGTCTTCATCCGCGTCGGGCTGCTCCACGCTGAACAATCGGTCGTAGATGCGGACCACGGCTGGGGCTGAACGGGTGGCGTGAACCCAATGCAGCGTCCCGGAAACCTTGCGGCCATCCTTTGGATTGCCACCTACGGACTCGGGATCGTAGGTGCAACGCAACTCCTCTACCAAGCCCGAGCTGCCGCGGACCACTTGATTGCAGCGCACCACGAACGCCCCCATCAGCCGGACCTCGCGACCGGGGGCCAGCCGCTTCCAGTCCTTGGGCGGATCCTCGCTGAAGTCGTCGCGTTCGATCAGCAGCTCCGCCCCAAACGGCACTTTTCGAGAGCCGCCGCGTTTGGGTTCCCCCGGCCACCAGGCGATGTCCAGGTCTTGCACCTGGCCCCGGGGCCAGTTGGTGATCACCAGCTTGAGCGGGTTGAGTACCGCCATCGCCCGCGGCGAGCGCTGCTCGAGATCGTTTCGGATTGCGAACTCGAGCTTTCCAATGTCGACAACGCTGTTGTTCTTGGCCACGCCGATCATCTCGGCGAAGTCGCGCAAAGCGTCCGGGGTGACTCCGCGGCGCCGCAGACCGGCGATGGTAGGCATCCGCGGATCATCCCAACCGGCGACGTGGCCTTCGGAAACCAGGTGCAGCAGCTTGCGCTTGGACATCACCGTATAGCCAAGTTCCAGGCGCGCGAATTCGTACTGGTGGGGCCGGGGATTCCAGGGCCCGAGGTTGTCCAGCACCCAGTCGTACAGCTCCCGGTTGGACTCGAACTCGAGCGTGCAGATCGAGTGGGTGACGCCTTCGAACGCGTCCTCCAAGGGATGCGCGTAGTCGTACATCGGGTAGATGTCCCAGGCGTCGCCCTGGCGATAATGGTGAGCATGTCGGATGCGATAGAGGAGCGGGTCTCGCATCAGGAGATTGGGATGCGACATGTCGATCCGGGCTCGAAGAACGCAGGCCCCGTCTGGGAACTCGCCCGCTCGCATCCTGCGAAACAACTCTAGATTTTCGGAGATCGGGCGGTCGCGGAACGGGCTGGGCGTTCCCGGTCGTTCAAAACTGCCTCGCGCTTCCCGAATCTGGTCCACGCTTTGGCTGTCCACGTACGCCTTGCCCTCCCGAATCAGCCGGACCGCGCACTCGTACATCCGCTCGAAGTAGTCAGAAGCGAAGTACAAGTGGTCTCCCCAGTTGGACCCGAGCCAATGGGCGTCGCGTTGAATGGATTCGACGTACTCCGGATCCTCGGTACGCGGGTTGGTATCGTCGAAGCGCAGGTGCATCCGCCCGCGGTACTGTTGGGCCAGCCCGTAGTTGAGAAGAATCGACTTGGCGTGGCCGATGTGAAGAAATCCATTGGGTTCGGGCGGGAACCGGGTTACCACGGTGCCGCTAAGCCTGCCGGCGGCGAGGTCGGCCTCGATGATTTCGGTCAGGAAGTTGGTGCGGCGCCGAGCAACCGCGGTAACAGGGTCCTTCATCTAACCCAATTCCTTATCGCATTCGCCGGGTTACGCAACGTTCGGTGGAGCTTGGTCTACCTGCAAACAGGGCGCGTTCTTGACCGCATTGCGTTGCCAGGACCGAGCGGGTTGACCCGGTCCCTCGCCTACAGCCGCTTACCTGCGACCCTGCTGGCTTCGGACCTCGGACCGCCTGGATCTCGAGGTCTGCATCTAGAATTGGGGGCATGAACGAGCGCTATCGCCTGACCCGCCTGCTTTCCCGCGGAGGAATGGCGGAGCTCTATCTGGGAACGGTAAGTGGCGCTGAGGGGTTCGAAAAGCGGGTCGCGATCAAGCGAATCCTGCCCCACCTGGCCGAGGACCCAGAAGTCGCGCGGATGTTCATGGCCGAGGCAAGGCTTGCGACCTTCTTGAATCACCAGAACATCGTCCAGGTTTTCGACGTCGGTCGCGGCCCAGACGGCTTGTTCATTGTCATGGAGCTGGTGGACGGCTGGGATCTGGGGGTGATCATCGAACACGCAAACCGGCAGCAAAAACTGATACCGGCGCCCCTTGCCGCGTTCATCGCTTCACAGGCGATGGCCGGACTTTCCTACGCGTATCGCCAAACCCACGACGGTCGGCGGATCATCGCCGCCCATCGCGATTTGTCGCCGTCCAATCTCCTTCTGTCCGCTGAGGGGGAGGTCAAAGTGGCCGATTTTGGCATCGCGCGCCTCGAGGCGTTCCACAAGACGGAGCCCGGAACCTTCAAGGGCAAGGTGGCCTACTCAGCTCCCGAGGCGCTGCGAGGGCAGCCCGCGACCGCTGCGAGCGATCAATTTTCACTTGGGGTCGTACTCCACGAGATGCTGACCGGCCGACATCCCTTCGGGAAATTCGAGAACGCGATCGCCTACGCGGAACCCATAGTGAATCAGCCAGCGCCTGAGATCTCCCAAGCACCGCCCGCCCTGAGTGAGCTCCTAAAGCGGGCAATGTCCAAATCGCCCACCGACCGCTTCGACTCGCCGGAGGCATTCGCCAAAGCCTTGGCGCAGTTTTTGGCTTCAACCGGTACACCCACCACCACGAGCGAGCTTGCCGAGTTCTTGCGGACCCTGAGTCTGACAAGCCGGCCGTCGCTGCTTTCTTCGCAAGACACACTAATCAAAGCGGAATTCGCCGGTTCGTTTTCGCTCCACCCCCTGCCATCGCTGCTCTCTCAAAGTTCGCCCGACCAAGCACCGCCTCCGGCAGCTGGCGCGGCCGACCTCTCATCCCTCGGTCCGTCCCCGTATGCCGCGCACTCCCAAGACGTTCAGGAGCCCTGGACTCCAGTGGGCGCGACCGTCGACAGTGAAGGTCGAATCCACCGATCGGAAAAGACCGAGGCACCGGCACCACCTCTACCCGACGTCGGGCCGGCGCCACTAGAGCTCGCGACTACGCTTTCCCAGTCCAAGCCCGAGTTTCAGGTCTCTTTCGAAGACTCGTTCGAGAAGCCGGTCAAACCCCGGCGTAACGCTAAACGTTTGCTGCTGGTGCTGATGGCATTGGCGATTGCCTGGCTGGTGACCCTGTCGGGCTTCAACGGTCGCGGCAACGGGTGGCTGGCGGAGATTCAGCGCCTTTCAAACAGGTCGAGGGCCCTGCTCAGGGCCAAAGGCGTTCCGGTGGAGCGCGACTTGCCCACCTTGCAAGTCGAGAGCGATCCTTCGGGAGCCTTGGTTCAGATCGGAGAGGAGCACCTTGGAACGACGCCTCTCTTCATGGAGAACAACTACCCCAAAAGCGAGCTCGAGATTCGCGTTTCCCTCCGTGGCTATTTGCCCTGGAAAGGCAGCTTCCTCGGAGGGAAAAACGCGGTCGTCAAGGCCAAGCTGATGAAGCGGTGAACAGTCACTGCATGTGCCAGCCGTGACTGACCAGGATCGATTGCCCGGTGAGGGCGTTGGTCTCGAACGAGGCTAAGCAAATCGCGACTTCGGCGATGTCCGCGGTGGTGGTGAATTCGCCGTCGACCGTGCCCCTCAACATCACATTCTTGATCACCTCGTTCTCGGTGATTCCCAGGGTCTTCGCCTGTTCGGGGATCTGCTTTTCCATCAGCTGGGTGCGCACGTAACCAGGTCCAATCAGATTTGCCCGCACCCCGTGGGCGGCCCCTTCCTTGGCGACCACCCGGCAGAGCCCCATCAATCCATGTTTCGCCGTCACGTACGGTGCTTTGAGCGGCGACGCCTCGACCGAGTGCACCGAGCCCATGTAGATGATGCTCCCGCCCTTGCCTCGCTTGTACATGTCGCGAAGGCAGGCCCGGGTGGTCAGAAAGGCCCCGTCGAGGTGAACTGCCAACAGCTTTCGCCACGATTCGAACGGCAGCTCAACGATCGGGCTGATGATCTGAATACCAGCGTTGCTGACCAGGACGTCTACTCCGCCAAACCGCTGGATGGTGGCGGCGACCCCCTTTTCCACCTGTGGCTCGCTGGTGACGTCCATTGCCACCGCGATCGCGGTTCCACCGGCCCGCTCGATCTCTAAAGCGGTGGCCTGAGCCTGCTCCAACATCAGATCGGCAATACAGACCTTTGCCCCTTCCCGCGCGAAGCCGCGGGCAATTTCTTTGCCCAGACCGCTTGCCGCGCCGGTGACGATCGCACGCTTGTCTTTCATTCGCATGGTTGCTCCTCTCTAAAGAGGTCGCTTCAACAGCCGGCTCAGTTCGCCGATCACGCCTCGGCGGAACGACATCACGCAAATCACGAAGATTGCCCCTTCGACCACTGTGACCCAGGCGCCGAGCTGCGCCAAGTAGTGCTCCAGTGTGGTTACCATCAGCGCTCCCACCACCGGTCCGATGATCGTTCCCAAGCCGCCCAGCAGAGTCATCAGAATCACCTCGCCGGAGGTGTTCCAGTGAACATCCGTCAACGACGCCAGTTGGAAAACGATCGCCTTGGTGCCGCCGGCCAGACCCGACAGTGCCGCGGAGAGGATGAAGGCAATCAGTTTGTACTGATTGGGCTTATAGCCGAGCGAGACTGCCCGAGGCTCGTTCTCGCGGATCGCCTTGAGCACCTTCCCGAACGGGGAGTGGACAATCCGGCGGATCAGCAGAAACCCGGCGGTGAAAATGCCGAGCACGCAGTAGTACAGCGAGGTGGTGTTGTTCAGATCGAGGAAGAAGAAGAGCTTCCCCCGCGGCACCGCCTGGATTCCATCTTCGCCGCCGGTAAACGGAGCGCGCAGGCAGAAGAAATATACCATCTGGGCGAGCGCCAAGGTGATCATCGCGAAGTAGATGCCCTGGCGGCGGATTGCGAGGGCTCCAACGACGGCGCCAAGAACCGCCGCAACCGCGGTGCCGGTGAGGATCGCCAGTTCCGGCGGAAACCCGTAGATCTTCGCCGTATGAGCGGCGGCGTACGCGGCACAGCCGAAGAACATCGCGTGTCCAAAGGAGAGCAGGCCGACGTAGCCAATCAATAGGTTGAACGCGCAGGCAAACAGCCCAAAGCACAAGGCTTTCATCAAGAACAGCGGGTAGACGAACAGCGGTGCCAGCGCGAACGCCCCCACCATGATGGCGATGGGAATTGCCTGTCTCCAATTGACCTCGCGCACGGTCACTATCGGTTCTGCGGTCGGCTTGACCTCGTTCAAGATCAGCCCGCCTTTCCGAACAAGCCGGAGGACTTCACCATCAGAACCAGCGCCATGATCACAAACACCACCACGTTCGAGGCCTCGGGATAGAACACCTTGGTCAAACCCTCGATGATCCCGAGGGCGAACCCGGTGACGATCGAGCCCATGATCGACCCCATGCCGCCGATGACCACCACCGCGAAGACGACGATGATCATCTCGCTGCCCATCAACGGGCTGACCCGGTAAATCGGGGCCGCCAGCACTCCGGCGAGCGCCGCCAGCGCCACTCCCATCGCGTAGGTGAGGGTGATCATCTGCGGCACGTTGACGCCAAAGGCTTGGACCAAGCTGGGGTTCTCGGTCGCGGCGCGTAGGTAAGAGCCGAGGCGGGTTCGTTCGGTGACGTACCAAGTCGCGAAACAGACCGCGAGCGAGAAGATGATGACCCATGCTCGGTACTTCGGCAGAAACATGAATCCGAGATTGATGCCCCCTGCCAGTGTCTCGGGAATCACATAGGGCAGCCCGGAGGAGCCGTACGCGTTCAGGAACAGCCCCTGGATGATCAGCGCCAGACCGAAGGTGAGCAGCAACCCGTAAAGCGGATCCAACCCGTGGAGGCGCTGGAGCATCAGCCGCTCGATGATCACTCCCACCAACCCCACCAGCAGAGGCGAGAGGATCAGCGCACCCCAATACCCGATTCCCGCGTACTCCAGTAGAAACCAAGCGACGAAAGCTCCCAGGGTGTACAGCGCGCCGTGGGCGAAGTTCACGATGTTCAGCAAGCCAAAGATGATGGCCAATCCCAGGCTAAGCATCGCGTAGAACGACCCATTGATCAGCCCGACCAACAACTGGCTCATCAGCGCTTGTGTCGAGATGCCGAAGATCATTCGTCGACTTTACCTGCGGCGCCGCCGCTCCAATCCGAGCTGAGCTACTTCTTGACCAGCGGGCAGTCGCTTTCAGAAAGCGACCGGAAGGCGTCGTTCGCCGGGATCTCCTTCACCAACTTGTAGTAGTCCCAAGGTTTCTTGGACTCGGCCGGGCTCTTCACCTGGTAGAGGTACATCGGATGGAGCTTGCGGCCGTCGACCCGAATCGAGCCCTTTCCAAATGCCGGATCGTCGGTGGGCATCTGCTTCATCTTCTCCACCACCGCCTTGCCGTCGGCATCGCTCTTTAGCGCCTGCACCGCCTTGAGGTAGTGCAACACCGCGGAGTAGACCCCCGCCTGGACCATCGAAGGCTCGCTTCCTTTCTTTCTGTCGGAAAAGCGCTTTGACCAGGCGCGGGTCTTGTCATCCCGGTCCCAGTAGAAGGCTTCGGTGAGTTGCAGCCCCTGCGCCGCCTTGGGGCCTAGCGCGTGGATGTCAGTGACGAACACCAACAGACCGGCGAGTTTTTGTCCGCCCTGGGTAATTCCGAATTCCGCCGCGGCCTTGATGGAGTTGATGGTGTCGCCGCCCGCGTTGGCAAGTCCAATTACCTTGGCCTTCGATGCCTGCGCCTGCAATAAGAACGAGGAAAAGTCCGAGGCGTTCAGCGGATGTCGGACGCTTCCCAGCACTTTACCGCCCGCAGCCTTCACCACCGAGGTGACGTCCCGCTCCAAGGCATGACCGAAGGCGTAGTCGGCGGTGATGAAAAACCAGGTGTCTCCACCCGACTGCACCACCGCCTTGCCGGTGCCGTTGGCCAGGGCCCAGGTGTCGTAAGTCCAGTGAATGGTATTGGGCGAGCAGGCCTTGCCGGTCAGGTCCGAAGTGGCGGCCCCGGAGTCCAGGAAGACCTTGTTCTTGCCCTTGGTAATTTCATTGATCGCCAGCGCCACCGACGAGGTCGGTACGTCGACGATGACGTCGACCTTCTCCACGTCGTACCACTGGCGAGCGATGTTCGACCCCACGTCGGGTTTGTTTTGGTGGTCGGCAAAAATCACCTCGATCGGGGTGCCGTCGATTTTTCCGCCGAAATCCTCGACCGCCAGCTTCGCTGCCAGCACCGAGCCTTGACCGCTGAGGTCGGCGTAGAGGCCGGACTGATCGTTGAGCACGCCGATCTTCACAACCTTGTCCGTCATCTGGGCGGCGGCTGAACTTGCCGCTGCCAAGCTCACCAAAATCAACTTCCAGGAACGACCGGCAACCATTTGCTTCTCCTTGTCCCCTCGAAAGACGCAACCCGCTACACGCCCAGATAGCCTCGCAGCTTGCTCATATTGGCCTCGAGCAAGTCGTTGGGAATCATGTCGATGGTTTTCCCGTGTTCCACCACGTAGTGGCGGTCCGCGATGGTACCGGCGAACCGCAGGTTCTGCTCCACCAAGAGGATGGTGAAACCTTGCTGTTTCAACTGGCGAATCGTCGCCCCAATCTGCTGGACGATCACCGGCGCCAGCCCCTCGGTCGGCTCATCGAGCAGCAAAAGTCGCGCCCCGGTCCGAAGGATTCGTCCGATCGCCAGCATCTGTTGTTCTCCTCCCGAGAGACGAGTGCCCTGGCTGTAGAGCCGTTCCTTGAGATTCGGGAACAGCTGAAAAATGGCGTCGGTCGACAAACCGCCGTCGCGCACCTTGGGAGGCAAAAGCAAGTTCTCGTGGACGTTGAGACTGGCGAAGATGCCGCGCTCCTCGGGACACAGGGCAATTCCCAAGCGGGCAATCCGATGCGAGGGAAGATCGATCAGCTCGCGCCCCTCGAGCTTCACCGATCCGGAGCGTTTGGAGAGAATCCCCATGATCGACTTGAGCGTGGTGGTCTTACCCGCGCCGTTTCGGCCGAGAATGGTTACCAGCTCCCCGGCGTGGACCTCGAGCGTGATCCCGTGCAAAACGTGTGACTCTCCGTACCAAGCGTTCAGTCCGGCGACTTCCAGAAATGGCGCGAGCGCTGGGCTCGGACTGAGGCCTCGGGCGGCTTGGGCCAACTCAGGCAACGGCGGACCCCATGTAGGCTTGCATCACTGTGCGATCCTTGGACACGGTGGCGTAATTGCCCTCGGCGATGACCTCGCCTCGCGCCAACACGGTAATGGTGTGGCAAAGATCGGCGACCACGCTCAAGTTGTGCTCCACCATCAACACGGTTCGCTTTGCGGCGACGCGTTTGATCAGCGCGGCGATTCGCCCCACGTCCTCATGCCCCATGCCCGCGGTCGGTTCGTCGAGCAGGAGCATCTCAGGCTCCAGAGCCAGGGTGGTGGCGATCTCGAGCGCCCGCTTGCGCCCGTAGGACAACTCGACGGCTGGGGTGTGGGCGAACTGGGCCAGACCGACGGCCTCCAACAGCTCGAGCGCCCGCGGATTGAACTGGCTCAGCACCCGCTCGGATCTCCAGAAGTCGAACGATGTTCCCCGCGCCCTCTGCAGAGCAATCCGCACATTTTCGAGCACCGTGAGGTGGGAAAAGATCGCTGAAATCTGAAACGAACGAACCATCCCCAGCCGAGCCACCTCCGCCGGCCGCGTGTGGGTGATGTCCTGCCCTTTGAACTCAATCCTTCCACGAGATGGCCGCAGGAACTTGGTCAACAAATTGAAACAGGTCGTCTTGCCGGCCCCATTGGGTCCGATCAGCGCGTGGATCGTGCCGGGCCGAATTTTGAGGTTGACGCCTTTGACTGCGACGAAGCCTTGAAACTCTTTCGTGAGCCCTTGCGTCTCCAGGATGCTGTCACTGGGCATGCTGTTACAACCGCCTTGGTGGCACGGTCCCTTCGGCCGACCGGGCCCCGAGTGTTAGCACGTCCGCAGCGCAGCAGTGCCGAAAATGAAGCCTTCCGGCAGTGGACTCATTGTGCGTCTGGCTGTTTCGATGGCTGGGCCGCGTCGAAGGCCGGAATTTTCATGCAGGCTTCGAAGATTCGCCGCACCGTTTGGAATTCCTGCAGCTCCATGCCTACCCGATGTGCGTTGAACACCTGAGGGACCAGGCAGATGTCCGCGAGCGTCGGCGAATCCCCGTGGCAAAAGGTACCGGTATGCGAATCCGAAGTGAGCGCAGACTCCAGCGCCCGGAACCCCTGGACAATCCAGTGCTGATACCAAGCATCCTTCGCCTCTTTGCCGACCTTCAGTTCGTGCAACAGGTACTGGAGGACGCGAAGATTGTTGAGTGGATGAATGTCGCAAGCAATGAGCAGCGCGATCGCCCGCACCCGTGCTCGAGCCACCGCGGAGGTGGGCAGTAGCGACGGCGTCGGATGGCTCTCCTCCAGGTATTCGATGATCGACAGCGATTGTGTGAGAACACGCTCGCCATCGATCAACGCCGGTACCGCCTGAAGCGGATTCAAACGCGCGTATTCGGCTGTTCGGTGCTCGCCCTTGCGTATGTTGACGAAGGCGTTCTCGTACGAGAGGCCTTTGAGGTTCAATGCGATCCGCACCCGGAAGGTCGCCGAGGAGGCGAAAAACCCGTACAGTTTCACCGGCGCCCTACTCTTCCGCGATCACCGGATTGCGCAGGATGCCCACTCCGCTGATGTCGGCCTCAACCACGTCACCGGGTTTCATGAATACCGGCGGGACCCGTTTGAAACCCACCCCGCTGGGGGTGCCGGTGGCGATGACGTCGCCGGGTACCAGCTCGGAGAAGGTGCTTAGGTACTCGATCAGCACCGGGACCGGGAAGATCATCAGGTCGGTGGTGGAGCGCTGCATTTCCTTCCCATTGAGCCTGAGAGCGAGCGAGAGGCGGCTAGGATCCGGAATCTCGTCGGTGGTCACGAGCCAAGGCCCGAGCCCGCCAGTACCGATGAAGTTCTTTCCAGGTGTGAACTGGCTGGTGTGCCGCTGCCAGTCTCGGACCGATCCGTCGTTGTAGATGCTGTAACCAGCGACGTATTCGAGCGCCTTTGCCTTGGGCACGTGACGGGCGCGCTTGCCCATCACCACCGCCAGCTCGACTTCGTAGTCGAATTCATTCGAGACCCGCGGCTTGATCAACGGCTGGCCGTGGCCGACTTGAGTGTTCGCGTACCGGGTGAACATCGTTGGATAGTCGGTCTCCGGTCGCCCGGTTTCTTCACGATGCGAGTGATAGTTCAGCCCAACGCAGAAGATCTTCTCCGCATCGGGAATCACCGGCAGGAAAGTGACCTCTTCAAGGCGGAAGTCAGGCTTCCGCGACTTTAGCTGTGCGCGCGCCTGATCGAGCTCACCCGCCGCGAGCAGACTCTTTAGAGTTGGAAACTTCTCACCGAGCCGGGAGCGAAGATCGACCAGGCCTCCGTCGCTCACCACGCCATACGATTCCTTTCCGCGCACCAGGTAACTTGCCAGTTTCATGATTCACCCGTTTGTTTTGGGGGCAACCTAATGCTGAAGGCCCAGGATCGGCAACGGGCTTTACCATTGCTCGGCGGGCGAGACCGATTCATTGGAGGAGCCAAGGAGGACCAGTTTATTTTCGCGGGCGATGCGATCCTCAAATACTGACGCGCGTGCTCTCCTAGGAACGGCCGAATGCGGTCGCCCGGCGAAGGATTTCATGCGCGGTGTTGATGTCGGACGATTTAACCTCGGCGCGAACCTCACCTCGTTCAGAGCGGACCGCAATGTCCACCGGCTGGCCCGGTACCCAATAAGGATCGTTTTCGAGGCTCGGTTCTCCCGGCCGCTTCAACTCGCTTCGAGCGCTGTGGCAGTTGAGCAGGCTTTCGAGGCCTTGTGAAGACAAGCTTGGAATGGGTCGAAGCTGGATGATCGCTCCGCTCAACTGGTACTCCGGACCGGTCCGGGCGGTCCTCGCCAATGTATACAGCGGCTTGACGCTGACTACCGACTTAGGGTCAAACAGCTGCGCTGGATAGTCCGGCGCCTCTCCGGCGGGACAGGTGGCACGCTCTTGAGTTTCAGCCACAACCTTCGCGTCGCGTTTGCTGGGGAGGAGCACAGCGCATCCCGCTGACAACGCGATCGCGATTGGCACGAGGCTCGCATATCTAAGCCTGCGCAATTGCATCCTGCATTGCCTTCGCTCAAAACCTTGCAATTAGCAACGACGCTGTCACGGGTTCTTCACCCTTCGCCCCGTTCTCTGGCAGAGCGCGTCTGGCATGTTGAATGCAGCTTTTCGGCCACGGATCGACCATCGGCGATGAACAATCTCGGACTCCCTTTCGACTGCTCTCGGGCGCTTTTTTGGATGCCACCGCCGGGCCGATCGAGTAACGCACCGCGAAGCTAAAGGACTATGTATTTTGCGCTTGGGCGCCGGCCAATGCACAATCCTTCCTCCACTTTCCTTCGCTATTCCTTAGGGCTTTTCGCCGTCACGTTGTCGCCAACTGCGTGGGCTGAGGCCGAGCAGGGCGACAAGAGTCAAGAGGCATCTCCCAAATCCGAGGTCCTCTACTCGGAGCCTGCGGCGCCTTTCGCATTCGCCGACTTCTCCTGGGTGCCGGGCAACTACGGGGCTATCGAAAAGCCACTGACCTTCGGTCCGTTCGTGGGAGAGCTCCGAGTGGATGTCGCCTACCACTACAGCTACAACCATCCCAAGGACGACACCATCTCCGGCTCGACCGAGGTATTCCGGCACGGTGAATTCCAGCTCACTCAGCTCGGCATCGGCGGCGACTTTTATTGGAAAGGTGTGCAGGCCCGGCTGATGACTCAATTCGGGCTGTATTCACAAACCACTCCACGCAACGACGCAAGCCCCGCGCGCGGCCAATGGAATCTCGCCAACGCCTTTCGTTACATCTCCGAAGCGTGGGGCGGGTACCACATCGATGCGCTGAACGGCATCAATATCCAGGCTGGCATCTTCCTGTCATACGTTGGGCTTTGGAGTTATTATCAGTTCGACAACTGGACATATCAGCCATCTTACGTCTCCTCGAATACCCCGTGGTTCTTCGAGGGAGTGCGCATTCAGCTCTTCACCAGCGACAAGCTCAAAATCGAGCCCTGGCTGATCAACGGATGGCAAGCGTACGGACGCTTCAACGATGCGCTCGGGCTCGGACTTCAAATCCTGTGGAGACCTACCGGCTGGCTCTCGGTGCTCGGCAATCAGTATTTCGGTGCTGACACCCTGGGGGTTCCGGACCGCAGGCGCATTCACACCGACGACAGCGTCATGGTGAAGTACTACGAAAATCGGGGCGCCATCGTCAGCAAGGCGGCGGCGTCTCTCACCCTCGATGCGGGTTGTGAATATGGCGGCGGAGCCGCTGGCCAGTACGTCTCTTGCGGCGACCAGTACTTTCTAGGTTTCATGGCCTACAATCGCTTCTGGTTCCTCGAGGATCATTTCGCGTTCACCTTCGGCGGCGGCGCGATCACCAACCCTGGACGCTACCTGGTCCTCCTTCCGCCGATAAACGGAGCAACCGCCATCTCCGGAACCCCCTACTTCACCGAGAATCCCGGAGACCAGTTCAAAGCCTGGGATATGCAACTGACGTTCGACTACATGCCCCAGCCCTTTGTCACTTTCCGCTTCGAATTCAACCACCGCTACGCGAATGTGCCCTATTGGTCGGGGCGCGGCGGAGTCACGCCTCCGGGAGGTAATCAGGGTGATCCCGGTTCGTTGGTGCCGGGCTTTTCGCCGGACTTGGTCAAGAATGAGAATCGGCTCACGGCCGCGCTGCTAGTCAAGCTGTAGGGAGACGGCACAACAGCAATGATGCGGTTAATCATAGGTGTTTTATGACAGACATCATTTTCATCGCGGTAACTATCGCCTTCTTTGCAGTGGCTTGGGCCTACGCTCAGGCCTGCGATCACCTATAGACAGCCATGCAATTCGAATATTGGGTGGGCGCAGTTCTTTCGGTGTTGTTGGCGGCCTACCTGGTCTACGCGCTGCTGCGTCCGGAAAAGTTCTAGGTAGCTCATGTCTTGGATTGGTTGGTTACAAATTCTCGTCTTTGCTTCTCTCATCCTGGCGATCACCAAGCCGTTCGGCCTCTACCTGTACCGAGTATTTGAAAGCAGGAGCCGGCCGCTCCCAGCGGTTTTCGGACGCGCCGAAAGGTTTCTTTGTCGGATATGCGGCGTGAATCCTGAAGCGGAGCAAACCTGGAAAGAGTACGCGTTCTCGCTCTTGGCTTTCAGCCTGTTTGGAATGGTGGTGACGTATCTGATTCAGCGCCTGCAGCACCTGCTTCCGCTGAATCCTCAGCGCTTTGCCGCGGTGTCGCCCGATCTGGCGTTCAATACCGCGGCCAGCTTCACCACCAACACCAACTGGCAGTCGTACACCGGCGAATCGACGATGAGCTATCTCACCCAGATGGCCGGCCTAGCCTGGCACAACTTCACCTCCGCGGCGGCCGGCATCGGCGTCGCCTTGGCGCTCGCGCGCGGCCTGACGCGACGACCCGGACCCGACGGCCAAAAGACGATCGGGAATTTCTGGTTGGATTTGATCCGCGGAATGCTCTATGTGCTGCTGCCGGTTTCAATTGCGGCCTCGATCTTCTTTGTTTCCCAGGGAACGGTACAGTCCTTCTCCGCCTACAGGGAGATCGCCACGGTCGAGGGTGTCAAGCAGATCATCCCCCTGGGCCCGGTCGCTTCGCAGGAAGCGATCAAGATGTTTGGCACCAATGGAGGCGGCTTTTTCAATGCCAACAGTTCCCATCCGTTTGAAAACCCGACGCCGCTCACCAATTTGGTGCAGCTGATCCTGATCTTCGCCATTCCTGCTGCGCTGACCTACGCCTTCGGTCGAATGGCCAAGGACCAGAAGCAAGGATGGGCGATTTTCGCGGCGATGTTCTTCCTGTTCTCGGTGGGCGTCGCGGCGGCCTACTGGGCTGAGTCCCATCCCAACCCGGCGTTCGCCGGAATGCGGGTAGACCCTAGCCGAGGGAACATGGAGGGGAAGGAAGTCCGCTTCGGAGTCGCCAACTCGGCGCTCTTTGCCACCGTGACCACGGACGCATCGTGCGGAGCGGTAACCTCGATCAACGACATTTTCACCCAATGGGGCGGAGTGGTGCCGCTGGTGAACATCGGGCTGGGGGGGGTGGTGTTGGGGGGGGTGGGGGCGGGCCTCTATGGAGTGCTGATCTTTGTGCTGCTCTCGGTGTTCATCGCCGGCCTGATGGTGGGGCGCACCCCCGAGTACCTGGGCAAGAAGATCGAGGCTCGGGAGATGAAGCTCGCCATGCTCTACGTGCTGATCTTCCCCCTCATCATTCTCGGTTTTTCCGCCTGGTCGGCGGTGGAGCCCTACGGCACTGATGCGCGGGGCAATTTCGGCCCACACGGTCTGAGCGAAATCCTTTACGCCTATACCAGCGGAGCGGGGAACAACGGCTCAGCCTTTGCTGGATTGAACGCCAACTCCCCTTGGTGGAACCTCAGCCTCGGGATCACCATGCTGGTCGGACGTTTTCTGATGATCGTGCCAGTGCTGGCGATCGCCGGATCGATGATCGGCAAGAAGGCGGTAGCGCCAGGCCTGGGCACCTTTCCCACCAATAGCCCACTGTTCACGCTGCTGCTGGTTTCGGTGATTCTCATCGTCGGGGCACTGACCTTCTTCCCAGCCTTGAGCTTGGGACCGATCGTCGAGCACTTCCTCGCCTCCGCAGGAAAGGTGTTTTGATGGCCACCGCGAAACAACCGTCGCTGTTTGATCCCGTCATTCTGAAGCAGGCGGCGGCCGATAGCTTTCGTAAGCTCGCCCCGCAGCACGTCGCCAAGAATCCGGTGATGTTCGTGGTCGAGGTCGGAAGCCTGCTGACCACCGTCGTCTTCGTTCGCGATCTGTTTCAGTCGAGCCCAGCCGCACCGCGCTGGTTTACCGGCTTGATCGCGATCTGGCTCTGGTTCACGGTGGTATTCGCCAACTTCGCGGAAGCAGTCGCCGAGGGACGAGGGAAAGCTCAGGCCGACTCTTTGCGCAAGATGCGACGCACCGCTGAGGCACGAAAACTGGTGGAGGGCAAAGAACAGCGCGTCCGGGCCGACTCCTTGCGCAAGGGGGACGTCGTGGTCTGTGAAGCTGGGGACGCGATTCCTGGCGACGGAGAGGTCATCGAGGGGGTCGCCTCGGTCGATGAGTCGGCGGTCACCGGCGAATCGGCACCGGTGATCCGGGAGAGCGGCGGAGACCGCTCCGCGGTTACCGGCGGTACCAAGGTCCTTTCCGATCGAATCGTGATTCGAATCACCTCGGATCCCGGCGCGTCGTTTCTGGATCGGATGATCGCCCTGGTGGAAGGCGCGCAGCGTCAGAAGACCCCCAACGAAATCGCGCTGCACATCCTCCTCGTCGGTTTGACCCTGGTTTTTCTGTTCGCCTGCGTGACCCTGGTCCCGCTGGCGCTCTACTCCAGCATCTCGCTCTCCTCGACGGTGATCGTCTCGCTGCTGGTCTGCCTGATCCCCACCACCATCGGCGGGCTGCTTTCCGCCATCGGTATCGCGGGAATGGACCGGTTGATTCGAAAGAACGTGATCGCCACCAGCGGTCGCGCCGTGGAAGCGGCGGGCGACGTCGATACCCTGCTTCTCGACAAGACCGGCACCATCACCCTCGGCAACCGAATGGCCAGCGAGCTGATTCCGATGCCCGGCGTGTCGCTGGAAGAGATGGCCGATGCCGCCCAACTCGCGAGCTTGGCAGATGAAACGCCGGAGGGCAGATCGATCGTGGTGCTGGTCAAGGAGCGTTATGGCCTGCGAGGTCGCGAGGTGAAGCAGGACCATGTTCGCTTTATCCCCTTCAGCGCCCAAACGCGGATGAGCGGCTGCGACATCGGCACCCGGGTGATTCGCAAGGGAGCGGTGGACGCGATTCGCGCTCAGGTCGGTCAGATCTCAGGGGCGGTGGCCGCCAAGCTGGACGCCGTCACCCAGCAGATTTCGGATAGCGGGGGAACACCGCTTGCGGTTTCCGAGGGCAATCGCATCCTTGGGGTGATCCACCTCAAAGACGTGGTGAAGGGTGGAATCAAGGAACGATTTGATCGCTTCCGCGCCATGGGCATTCGCACGGT
>Ga0126384_10000610_pt1 | contig 20137 bp, 17 predicted proteins | sample PanSoiMetPlot_36_FD_92543 | JGI IMG/M metagenome (GOLD analysis project Ga0126384, IMG submission 92543) | Tropical forest soil microbial communities from Panama - MetaG Plot_36 | ecosystem: Environmental > Terrestrial > Soil > Tropical forest > Bulk soil | place: Panama | collected 2016-02-17 | reverse complement strand
TGACGGCGCGCACATCGGCAAAGTCAAGATTGATCAGACCCTCCTTGACCATCAAGTCGGTGATGCAGGCGACACCTGAGTAAAGCACCTGGTCCGCCATAGCGAACGCATCGGCAAAGGTGGTCTTTTCGTTGGCAACCCGGAAAAGATTCTGATTGGGAATGATTAGGAGAGTGTCCACCACCTTCTGCAATTCAATGATGCCGGCCTCGGCAAAGCGCATGCGACGCTGGCCCTCGAAGTGGAAAGGCTTGGTGACCACGCCGACGGTGAGAATCCCGAGCTCGCGCGCGATCTTGGCGATGATCGGAGCCGCGCCCGTGCCAGTCCCGCCGCCCATACCGGCGGTGACGAACACCATGTGCGCGCTGGTCAAGTGATCACGAATTTCGTCGATCACCTCTTCCGCCGCCGCGCGGCCCACTTCTGGCTGCGAGCCAGCGCCGAGGCCTTCGGTGACCTGGGTGCCCATCTGAATAATTCGCTCGGCCTTTGACATGGTCAGCGCCTGCGCGTCTGTGTTGGCGACGACGAAGTCGACGCCCTGCAGACCCGCCGCGATCATGTTGTTGACCGCATTACCGCCGGCACCACCGACGCCGAACACGGTAATTCGAGGTTTCATTTCCCGGATGTCCGGAATCGTTAGGTTAATGGTCATGTTTGCCTCTTGATTGCACAGGCAGCAGGCCTTGCGCTGCGCCGAACGCGCTGATCACGCATTTGCAAGCCACCGAATTGGGCCGGTCCGCCACCGACCGATTCGTGTTTCGTTGATGAAGGGTCAGAAGCTTTCGCGTAGCCATCGCCCGACCCGTGCCATGTAACCGCCTGTTCCTGTCATCAATTGCCGCGTACGCCGCGGTTCGAAGTGTTCGAGATGGGCTTGCTGTGGGTAGACAAGCAGACCCGCTGCCACCGCAAAGGCCGGACCCTTTGCCGCGTCCGGCAAACCGGCCAAGCCAAGCGGGCGACCTATTCTTACGGGACGCCGCAAAATGCGAGTGGCGAGATCGGTGAGGCCGGTGACCTGACTCGCGCCTCCAGTCAGTACAACGTGTCCACGCGGCTCCGCCGCGAAGGGCGAAGCAGCGAGCCGATCGCGCACCATTTCCAGGATTTCCTCAACCCTCGGCCTGATGATGCGCGCGAGCGAAGCTCGCGACACGAATTGCGGCGGTTCGCGCTCATCATCCTTCACCGGCGGTACGGTAACCATATCCCGTTCATCCGATTCCCCCGTTAAAACACTGCCATAAATCGCTTTGATTCGCTCAGCGTCGGCAATGCCGGTGTTAAGACCGCGGGCGAGATCCATGGTCACGTGCTGTCCCCCGAGGACGAACCCGTCGGCATGAACGAACTTGCCCGCCGAAAAAACCGCCAAACTTGTGGTTCCGGCGCCCATATCAACTGTAGCCGCCCCTAGATCAGCCTCGTCATCAGCAAGGGCGGCGAGACCGGCCGCATAGGGGGACGCCACCATAGCGTCCACGGAAAGATGCGTTCGTTCGACCGTGAGCATTAGATTCCTCACGGTTGCCACGTCGGCGGTGACCATATGCATGTCCACACCGAGACGATGGCCAAGCATCCCGCGGGGCTCGCGAATACCAGCGGCGGCGTCGACCGCGTAGCCGATCGGCAAAGAGTGCAGCACTGCTCGCCCATTGCGCACCGAGTGGCGGCTTGCGGCCGCGAGCACGCGGCCAATATCGGCTTCGGTCACCGCACGTCCGGCAAGATCAATATTGGCGATGAAACGTTCGCTCCCGAGGCGCCCACCGGACATCGATACCACAACGGATTCGACCTGCACGCCGGCCATGCTTTCGGCAATGTCGATTGCCTTACGGACCATCTGCTCGGCACCGTCCAGATCGACCACGGATCCCGCCTTCACTCCGTTCGCCGCTGTATGCGCAAAGGCCAAGAGGCGGACGCCGTGGCTGCGTCGTCGTAGAACATCCTGGGGTACCTGAGGTTGAAGCCGCGCGATCAGGCAGACGACCTTGCTTGTACCGATATCAAGACCGGCGACCACAGCCGCTCGTTTCAGCGAAACCGGCTTCATCTTCGGGGTAAGGCCGAAGCGCAGCACGGTCATGCCTCGCTTCCTTTCCCGGACTTGGCCTTCTTTGTCTTCTCTGCATCCCTGAGCGCTTGATCGCGGGCGGCAGCGGCGGCATCAGTTTGGCGAACGGTGACACGATCGGGCAGCCTTAAATCGACTGCGACGATGTCTCTGGACAAAAGTCTCGACTTGCGATCGAGATCGACAAGAATATTCAAGGCCTGCTCGGTGCCGCTTTCAGGTAGCATAATCTCTACACCGTCCTGGAGGCGCAGATTCCAACGCCGTTCGGCCACAAAGACCGAAGCTTCGGTCAAGCGCGCGATCTGAGGATGCCGCGCGATAAGCGCGAGAAAATCCTGAGCGCCCTGCTCGGCACCCTTGCCGACAACACGTGGTAATCCGTAGAAGCGTGCCGACACGGCGGCATCGAGAACGATGCCGTCGGCGGCAATCAAAGAGACGTGGCCATCTTTTTGCCAGAGTGCAAACGGCTTGCGCTCCTTAATCTCGATCCGCAGGCGGTCGGGATACAGTTTGAGGACAGTGGCATCCGCAATCCACGGATTTGTCATCAGGCGCGCTCGCGTGCGCGCCGCATCGAGAAATAGCAGCGACGAGCTGTCTGTGATGCCCGCAAGAACCAGAATTTCGCTACGCCCGAGTTCGTGTTCGCCGGCAAGCGCGATTTCGGAAATATGGAAGCCAAGCCTGTTTGCAGTCGCGTCACAGAGACTTTGAACGTTCTCGATGATCCGCGGGCCGTGGCCGCCTTGGACCACACCAAAGCTAATGCTTCCAAGCAGCAGCAGCGCGGCAGCCGATGAGCCGGCTCCGCGCGGAACTTTCAAGTTGGCGAGCGTGTGACCCCAGCGCAGCGCCATGCGCATTCCGCGCAAATCATTCAACCGCGGCCACAAAACGGACAACGAGCGTCGTTTCAGCTTCGGCGATTGAGCGAGGCGTACTCGACCTTCCATCGCAACCTGCTTTAAATGTTGTGCCGGCCAAGGGCCGCAAGCTCCGTCACAAGCATGATGTTGATATGCCCTGGTATCCGACTTCAGATGAGACCACCCGTCCCTCAGAGGCCGCCGAAAGTGGTGAAATCCGCACGCAAGACTTTATCGGCAGCCAAACGCGCGACGCGCCACCAGTGCCTAGTCTTCCGGCTTATTGGTAAATGATTAGTAAAATTTGAGGGATTGGCCGGATGCTGAGTTAATTTTGGTAGCGTATTGGCGCCTCAGCGGTCGAGTGAAGCATCCTCGACCATCCAACGCACCAACTCGTCAAACGTGATGCCGGCGTGTTGCGCCATTTCCGGTACCAGGGAGGTTTCGGTCATGCCGGGCTGGGTATTCACCTCTAGACAGACGAGACCTTCAGCACCAGAAAGAGTGTCATCGTAGCGGAAGTCGGCGCGGGTGACGCCACGGCAGCCCAACGCGCGATGTGCGGCCAGCGCCACACGCTGGACTTCTTTGTAAACGCCTAGATCAATCGGTGCAGGTAGCAAATGCTTGGAACCGCCGGGTGCATATTTGGCTTCGTAGTCGTAAAACTTGACTGCAGGTACGATCTCGATCACGCCGAGCGCCTGCTCTCCCATCACCGCGCAAGTGAGCTCCTTGCCGGGAATGTACGGTTCGACGAGCATCCGGTCGCCGAAGGCCCAGTCCGCACGCGTCAATTCCTGAGGTGGATGCGTGTGATCCTCGCGCACAATGAATACGCCGACGCTGGAGCCTTCTGCCACTGGCTTGACCACATAAGGTGGCGGCAACAGATGCCGCTTCGCCACCTCCTTGCGCGATACAACCATCCCGCCCGGTACAGGAACGCCGGCAGCCTTGAGCACTGTCTTGGCGGTTTCCTTCCGCATCGCCAGCGCGGATGCAAGCACGCCCGAATGCGTGTAGGGAATGTCGAGAATTTCGAGCATGCCTTGCAACGTGCCGTCCTCACCGGGGCGACCATGCAGCAGATTGAGCGCGACCTCGGGCTTGAGTGCGCGCAGCGTCGCGGCAATATCGCGATTTACGTCGACCCGGCTGACGCGGTATCCCGTACGCTCGAGCGCATCGGCGCAAGCCTTGCCTGAACGTAAGGACACCTCGCGCTCAGCCGACCATCCGCCCATTAAGACCGCTACGTGCTTCATAGCCGCCAATTCAAAAATCTCTCGATCACCATCATAGATTCGTCATCTTGTCCCTAGCGTTGGCGCGCTCCATGAAATCGGACCCATTGAGCCGACGGTTTGAAACTGGAGGCCCATAGCTGTCCGAGCCACGAACAAAAGCGCAAGTATCAGCCAGCGGTTCTCCGCCATAATTTCAAGCCTGCGGAGCGGCCACTCCCACCCGCTTGATCTCCCACTCCAGGTCGACGCCTGAATGCGTCTTCACACGTCGGCGCACGGTTTCACCAAGCGTTTCGATATCGGCCGCCGTCGCGCCGCCAAGATTGATCAGGAAGTTGCTGTGGAGCTCGGACACCTGCGCGCCGCCAATTGTAAGCCCTCGGCAGCCGGCATCGTCTACCAGTTTCCACGCGCTATGGCCTGGCGGGTTTTTGAAAGTGGAGCCGCCGGTGCGGTTGCGCGGCTGGCTTGCCTCCCGCTTTTTCTTGATCGCGGACATTTCGGCAGCGATTTGCTCGGGCTCACCGAGGTGCCCCTTCAAAACGGCAGAAGTAAAAATCACATCGTCTGGCACGCAGCAATAACGATAGGAAAAGCCCATTTCGCCGTTGCCAAAGCTGCGCACGTTGCCGTTGCGGTCAACTGCCTGCGCTTCAATTAGAACGTCCTTGGTTTCGCCGCCGTAAGCTCCGCCGTTCATGCGCAATGCGCCGCCAATGGTTCCGGGAATGCCGCTCAGAAACGCCAGCCCGGCTACGCCTGCCGCTTGCGCCGCGCGCGCCACCATGACGTCGAGCATCGCCGTGCCGGCGGTGACGCAATGATCTTTGATCTTCACATTATTGAAGCCGCGGCCGAGTCGGATGACCACACCCGGCACGCCTCCATCACGCACAATCAGATTTGACCCCGCTCCTATAACGGTGACGGGAATTTCGGGCGCGAGGTTGTGTAAGAAATACGCCAGATCGTTTTCGTCCTCCGGCATGAAAAAGGCTTGGCCCGGACCGCCGACACGAAACCAGGTAAATTCTCCGAGGGACTGATTGGCTAACAGGCGCCCGCGCAATTCGGGCATCCTGGCTTTGAACTCTGGCACAATGTCGGGGAAGGTCATAGCGCCAATTCCGCAGGTAGCGCGTAGGCCCATTGAGTGATAGAACCAGCGCCCAGGCAAACCACATAATCGCCCGGCTTTGCCAGCTTCTTGATTAATGGCGGAAGCTTCTCCGGTCCTGCCAAAGGGATCGACTGCTTGTGGCCGTGCGCGCGCAAGCCGGTGACCAGGGCATCTCGATCTGCGCCCGGAATGGGTTGCTCGCCGGCGGGGTATACCGGAGCGACGATCACCGCGTCCGCGTCGTTGAAGCAAGTGCAGAACTGTTCGAAGAGATCGTGGAGCCGCGTATAGCGATGCGGCTGCATCACCGCGATCACCTGCCCTTTGGTACTCTCGCGCGCGGCGTGCAACACCGCCGCAATTTCGACGGGGTGGTGTGCGTAATCGTCAATAATTGTCACTCCGTTCCATTCGCCAGCATGCGTAAACCGTCGATTAACACCACTAAAATTGGCAAGTGCCTTGCGGATCGCCTCGTCCTTAAGTCCAAGCACGTGTGCGACGGCGACTGCCGCGGTGGCATTCAGCGCGTTATGCCGGCCTGGCATCGGCAAAGTGAGGTTGCTGACCGTGTGCGAGACTTTCATTCCACGATCGCGGAAGAGAATAGAAAACCGCGACTGACCGTTGAGATGGTCGAGATCGGCGAGCCGTACGTCAGCCTGTGGGTTTTCGCCGTAAGTGAGGATGCGCCGATCTTCCAGCTTGCCGACCAAGGTTTGCACCACCGGATGATCTGTGCACATAACCGCGAAGCCATAGAATGGCACGTTCTCGACGAAAGCGCGGAATGCATCCTGCACGGCGTCAAACGTCTGGAAATGGTCGAGATGCTCCGGATCGATGTTGGTGACGATGGCGATGTCAGCCGGCAGTTTCAGAAACGTGCCGTCAGATTCATCGGCTTCGACCACCATCCAATCACCAGCGCCAAGCCGCGCGTTGGTGCCATACGCATTGATAATGCCACCATTGATCACGGTTGGGTCGAGGTCACCGGCTTCAAGAAGCGACGCAACAAGCGAAGTCGTGGTCGTCTTGCCATGAGTGCCCGCGATCGCAACGCAGCTTTTGAGCCGCATCAATTCGGCAAGCATCTCGGCGCGCCGTACAACCGGCAGACGCTTGGTGCGAGCGGCGATAAGTTCGGGGTTGTCGCGTTTGATCGCGGAAGAAACGACCACCACGTCGACGCCGTTGATATTCTCGGCCTTGTGGCCGATGGCGACCTTGACGCCCTTGTCACGCAGACGCTTGACGTTGGCGCTGTCGGCGATATCCGACCCGGTAACATTATATCCGAGATTGGCTAAGACCTCGGCAATGCCGCTCATGCCAATGCCGCCGATACCGACGAAATGCACCGGACCAATGTCGCGCGGCAGTTTCATAAAGGTCGCCCTTGGCCCTTCCCAATGCGCCGGTGCGCGCATCGGCCATGTCTTGCCGGAGGTGCAAGGCCGAAACAAGGCCGGCTACAATCGTAATGCCTAATTTCGCGCGACTTTCAACACAAGGTCGGCCAGCCTGTCAGCCGCATCAATTGAGCCAGCCGATTTGGCTGCCTGCGCCATCTGCGCAAGCCGCGCCCGATCGTTCGAAAGAGCCGTAATTTCCGCCGCCAAACGTTCGGGCGTGAAGTCGCGCTGATCAATACGGATCGCCCCACCCACGGCTTCCAGCGCACTGGCATTTACAAACTGGTCCTGATCCAGCGCATGTGGGAGGGGCACCAGGATGGCTGGCCGGCCAATCGCCGAAAGTTCCGCCACCGTTGAGGCACCAGAACGGGAAACGACCAGGTGTGCCGCTGCCATGCGGGCCGGAAGATCGGGGAAGAACGGCGCAGTTTCGGATTCAACACCAAGCCGCGTGTAGACTGCATGGACCATCTCGGTGTCTTCGGCACGTACCTGCTGAACAATCGACAGCCGCGCGCGAAGATTGCTTCCCAGCCGCTCGATGGCTGCGGGCACGATCTCCGCCATCACGTGCGCGCCCTGGCTGCCGCCAAAAGCAAGAAGGCGAAGGGCGCCATCGGCCGGCGGAGTAAAGGGAGACAATGCCGCTGTGATCACCTGCGGACGAATAGGGTTGCCGGTGAACGTTATTTTGCTTTGCCAGTGCCGATTCAAATTCTTGAGCGTGCGAAAACCGGTTGCAATCGCGGTGACGCGAGGTGCCAAGAGCCTGTTGGCGCGCCCCATGACACCGTTCTGCTCGTGCAAGACCGTTGGTATACCGCGCAAATGCGCCGCAAGAATCGGCGGTATGGTCGGATAACCGCCGAAGCCAACAACGACATTTGGACTTACACGGCCTAGTAATGACCAGGCTTTAGCAGTGCCGAGCGCGAGTAAAGTTGCCGTACTCGCCAGCGATATAGGATTGCGACCGCGTACAGTCGCGCTCGGGATTAGATGTACGGTACTCGCAGGAAACTTGAAATGCGCGGCGCGATGATCGGTGGCGAGATCAACTGTCACTCCTCGCTTGCCGAGCGTGGTTGCTAGTGCCTCGGCAGGAAACAGATGACCGCCGGTGCCGCCGGCCGCGAGCAGGACGAGCGGCGTGCCGCTCGGAACCATCAGACCCTGCCCCCTAGCACCGCCAGGTCGGGCGAAATCATTGCCGCACGTGGTTGCTCCCGCGTCAAGGCCAACAGCATGCCCATTGCATAAGCGACCGAGCTCATCGAGGACCCGCCATACGAAATAAACGGCAGTGTCATGCCCTTGGCCGGCATGAGATGCAAGTTCACCGCCATATTGATCGTCGACTGCGTGGCGAAGAGAATGGTAAGGCCAGCCGCGGCAAAGCGGGCGAACGGATCGTCATTGCGCATGGCGCGTATCAGCATGCGAATGACAATGAATGCAAACAGCGCTACCAGCGCGAGACACAGCACGACGCCAAATTCCTCTGCCGCCACCGCAAACACGAAATCAGTATGACTCTCCGGAAGAATGCGCTTCACTGTGCCCTCGCCCGGCCCTTTGCCGAGCCAGCCGCCACGCATGAAACTTTCTGTGGCAATATCTATGTTGAAGGTGTCGCCGGAACCCGGGTCGAGGAAGCGCTGAATACGACGCGCCACATGCGGTACGGTGTAATAGGCGCTCAAAAGTCCAACGGCAGCAAGCCCCGCGATGCCTGCCACCCAGACAAGTCGCATGCCGGCCATGAAGAACAGCGCGCTCCATACTAGCGCTATCAGCATCGTCTGGCCGAAGTCGGGTTGCGCGACCAGCAGCGCGATTACTACCAGCAGCAACACGAGTGAAAATGTGTTTGCCGGCATGTCGGGACGTTTTGCGGATTCACCGAACAGCCATGCGACAATGATGACAAAGGCCGGCTTGAGGAATTCCGAAGGTTGGATGTTGACGCCGAGCAATACCAGCCAACGCCGTGCTCCCTTGATCTCAGGACCAAAATAGGGCGTTGCCGCCACCATGATCAGGCTCAGAATGCACACGATCAGGGATAATCGGCGGATGTGCCGCGGATTGAGAAAAGATATGGTGAGCATCACCGCAATGGCGGGAAACAGATAGAGAATGTGCCGGTTAACGAAAAAGAACGGGTCAAGGCCCAGGCGGGCTGCGACAGGCGGGCTCGCGGCGAGGGAAAGCACCACGCCCGCCAGCATCAGCGCACCGATGGCGGCGAGCGTGAGTCGGTCAATGGTCCACCACCATTCGCCGATGGGCGTACGTTGTGCGCGCGAAAACATCCTAATTCCCCGCTGCGCCCAAGCTGCCGCTTCGCGGTTTAGGAAGCATTAACGGTCGTGGTCACGCCAGGAATTGCCAGCACGATGTCGCTGAAGGCTTTGCCGCGTACTTCGAAGTTCGGATACTGGTCGAACGAGGCACAGGCCGGCGAGAGCAGCACCACAGGTTCCTTCAGGCCTGACGCCGCGGCGTCCCGGCTTGCCGCATCAATCGCCGCCGGTAAGACGCGGTTGATCTCGTTAGGCACTCGGCCTTCCAGCGTCTTTGCAAAGTCGTTGGCGGCCTCTCCAATCAGGTAAGCTTTGCGGATCCGCGGGAAGAACTCGGCCAAGCTGTTGATTCCCCCACTTTTAGCTTTGCCGCCTGCGATCCAATATATGTCGTGAAAACTCGCCAGCGCCTTGGCCGCCGAGTCGGCATTGGTCGCCTTCGAATCGTTAACAAACAGCACATTGCCTTTGCGTCCTACCTGCTGCATGCGGTGGGCGAGGCCGGGGAAGCTTCTGAGTCCTCTTTGGATTGCCGCAACATCGATACCAAGCGCGATGCATGTTGCGACCGCGCAAGCCGCGTTCTGCGCATTATGCACGCCCCGCAACGAACCGATGCCGGCAAGCTCCGCCACAGCATCCGTCTTGCCGCCGCCGGCGCGAAAAATGCGGCTACCTTCAGCGTAATAACCCTTCGTCAGTGATGAGACGACCGACACGCGCACGACATTTTTCCCGGCATGCTCGATGCGCTCGGCAGCCGCAAGGGTGTAGGCGTCATCAATATCGATCACGGCCGTACCACCTCGTTCGACGCTTGCCGGGAGTCGCTCCTTGATTGCAGCGTAATTCGCCATAGTCCCGTGCCGGTCGATATGGTCTTCCGAAACATTCAGCAGGATGCCGATTGTCGGCTTAAGCGAAGGCGCCAGGTCGATCTGATACGAGGACACTTCGAGCACATAGGCGCGGCCAGGATTGAACGGCCCAAGCGCAAGGACCGGCACGCCGATATTGCCGCCCATCTGTGCATCGCGTCCGGCTTGATTAAGCAAGTGCGTGGTGAGCGCAGTGGTTGTCGATTTGCCGTTGGTGCCGGTAATCGCGATGAGTGGACAGTCCCGGCCCGATTTGGCGCGTTCTCGGCAGAACAATTCGATGTCGCCGATTACCTCGACATTGGCTTTGTGTGCGAGACTTACCGGCCAGTGCGGCGTCGGGTGAGTTAGTGGCACGCCTGGCGCCAGCACCAGAGCAGCCACATTCGTCCAGTCCAGATCGCGCAGGTTTTGTGTCTTCAGGGCAGCCACTTGCGCATCGGAGATTTTCTTATTGTCATCGTCGAAGGCGTAGACGTCGGCACCTCCTTGTTTCAGCGCGCGGGCCGCTAGCAGACCAGAATTGCCAAGGCCGAAGACTGCGACCCTCTTTCCCGCAAACGTGGTGATAGGAATCAATGTCACACCTTTGGCATCCCGGGCGCAGCGCAGCACGAAATGGTGCGCTGCAGACCCGGAATCCAGAGGCGAAAAATCTGGATCCCGGATAGCCGTCGCAATGCGATGGTTTCAGGAATGACATTCATGGCGTTGGCCAACGCCATGAATGTCATCTCAACTTCAGCGTCGCCAGGCCTGCGAGCGCCAACACCACGGCAACGATCCAGAAGCGGATCACAATTTGCGGCTCGGTCCAGCCGAGCTGTTCATAGTGGTGATGGATCGGCGCCATCTTGAAAATGCGCCTGCCGGTCAGCTTGAACGACACGACTTGCACGATCACCGACGCCGCTTCCAGCACAAACAGGCCGCCGACAATCGCAAGCACGATCTCGTGCTTGATCGAGACAGCGACCGTGCCGAGCAGCCCGCCCAGCGAAAGCGACCCGGTGTCGCCCATGAAGATCGAGGCCGGTGGCGCATTAAACCAGAGAAAGCCAAGGCTCGCGCCGATCACCGCGCCGCACAACACCGCCAGCTCTCCCGTGCCGGCGACATAGTGGATCTGAAGATATTCGGCGAACACCGCATTGCCTGCGAGATAGGAAATAAGCCCGAAAGTCGCGGCTGCGATCATCACCGGCACGATCGCAAGGCCATCGAGCCCGTCAGTAAGATTGACGGCGTTGCCTGCACCGACGATCACGAACGCGCCCAACAATACGAAAGCCCATCCGAGGTTGAACACAAGCTCCTTGAAAAACGGGAATACGAGCGATGTTGCGATCTGCCCGCGGCCAAGCTGCGCGAGTACCGTGCAAGCCGCCACCGCGATCACCGCCTCGACGATCAGTCGCGTGTGGGCCGAGAATCCGGCATGGGTTTGTCTGGTAATTTTGAGATAATCATCATAGAGGCCGATCATTCCAAACGAGAGCGTTACGCCGAGTACGACCCAGACGTAAGGGCTTTTCGGGTTCGCCCACAGGAGGGTTGAGACCAACAGTCCGGACAAGATCATCAGGCCGCCCATTGTGGGCGTGCCTACCTTGGTGACCAGATGCGATTGCGGGCCATCGCGACGAATGGGCTGGCCCTTGCCTTGCTTGATTCGCAGGAGATCGATGATCGGCCCTCCGAACAGAAATACAAACACCAGCGCGGTTACAATCGCACCGCCAGTGCGAAATGTGATGTATCGAAAGACGTTGAGGAACGAGATTTTGTCGGAAAGCTCGGTCAGCCAGTAGAACATTGGGTCGAACCCTAAGTATCACCTCTGCGCAGGCGCCTGATCGAGCGTGGCGCGCCTGGGAAATTGCCGCTCCAACGCCTTAATGATCGGGCCCATTTTCGAACCGAGTGAGCCTTTCACCATAATTGCGTCGCCCGCCTGGATTGCATCCAGCACGCTGGGCTCCAGCTCCGCAGCGGTTTCGGCATAGCCGCCCCGGACGCGCGAGGGAAGAGCTTCCCACAACGCGTGCATCAGGGGTCCAGAACAAAAAACGACGTCGATGCCGGCGGCCTCGATTGCGCCGGCGAGCGCGCGGTGCAGTGCGACGCTTGCTGCTCCCAGTTCGAGCATGTCGCCGAGCACCGCAACGCGACGGCCGCGCTTGCCTATCGTCGCCTGGCCAAGCAGAGCGAGGGCCGCCCGCATTGAGGCAGGATTGGCGTTGTAGCTTTCGTCAATCAACAGTGCGTGTCCGCCGGGGACCGTCAGCACGATGCGTGCGCCGCGCCCGCTGGCGGGCTTGAGATTATTGAGGGCAAGTGCCGACAACGCGAGATCCGCTCCGACAAGAAAAACTGCGGCAAGGACAGCGAGCGAATTGAGCACGAGATGCCGCCCGGGCGCCCCTAGCTTGTAGGTGACAACTTGCCCCAGTATGCGCGCCTCGACAGTCGAGCAGTCGGCGTGCAGAGACAGACGTAGCAATCGGGCATCGGCTTCTTCGTGCTCACCAAAGGAAACGATGCGTGCAATATGCGCCGCTCTGGCGGAGGCGGCGAGTCGCGCATACTGCGCGTTGTCGCGATTAAGTATGACGGCTCCACCCATCTCGACGCCGGCAAAGATTTCTGCTTTGGCGTCGGCGATCTCCTCCAGGGAGCCAAAGTATTCGAGATGCACCGGTTCAATCCCGGTAATAATTGCCACGCGCGGGAGCACAAGTTTCGTAAGCGGCGTGATTTCGCCCACGTGGTTCATGCCGATCTCAAACACGGCGTATTTCGCATTTGCCGGACATCTCGCAAGCGATAGCGGGACGCCCCAGTGATTATTGTAAGAGAAAACGGAAGAATGGGTCTCGCCGTTGGCCGAGAGAGCTAGGCGTAAAGCTTCTTTAGTGCCAGTCTTCCCAACCGAGCCAGTGACAGCGATGACTTGCGCGTGCGTGCGTGTGCGCGCGGCACCCGCGAGATCGCGTAACCCTTCGAGCACGTCAGGGACGATCAAAAGCGGCGCATCGGCAAAGCGTGCCCGCTGGCCGCTCGCAACTACGGCGAGCCCGGCTTTGGCTTTCAGCGCATTGTCAACGAAATCGTGGCCATCGCTGTTTTGCCCCTGAATGGCGAAAAACGCATCACCCTTCGCCAGCGTGCGACTATCGATAGCAATGCCGGACACTTCCGTCGGCAAAGCACCAGATCGCTCGGCACGCATGGCCGTGCTCAGGGCGTCGAGGGTCCAGAGTGCGCTCATGCCACCTTACCCTGCAAGGCAACTGCCACCGCTTCGTGGTCTGAGAAAGGCAAAACGCGATCGCCGATGATCTGTCCGGCCTCGTGACCCTTCCCAGCGATTAACAATACGTCCCCTGCCGCAAGCCCCGTGATAGCCGTTCGAATCGCCTCAGCGCGATCGCCGATTTCTGCGGCCCCCTTCGCGCCGGCAAGAATAGCAGCCCGGATCGCACCAGGATTCTCACTGCGCGGATTGTCATCGGTCACGATGACGCGATCGGCATTTTCGACCGCGATCCGGCCCATGATCGGACGCTTGCCGGTATCGCGATCGCCGCCCGCGCCTAACACCACGACGAGGTTTCCCCTTGCATAGGGGCGCAGGCTTTGGAGCACCTTCTTGAGCGCGTCCGGTTTGTGCGCGTAGTCGATGAAGATTGGTGCGCCGTTGTGGTTGCCAGCGAGTTCCAATCTGCCTTTCGCGCCTACAAGCCTTTCCAGTGCCGCGAACACTCTGGATGGCTCGGCTCCGGTCGCTATCGCGAGCCCTGCCGCAATGCCGGCATTCTGCACCTGAAAGGCACCCACAAGCGGTATCTTCACCTGATATGTGCGCCCGCCATGTCCGAACGTGACATTTTGTGTGAAGCCCTCGATCAACCCGCCGACGGCGTTTATATCTGCGCCATGTTCGCCGACGGTGAAGATCTTTAGGCCGCGTTTTTTCGCTGGCTCGAAAATCTGAGCCGCATAGCAATCGTCAACACCGATCACTGCCGTCCCACCCGGGACAATCAAGTCTTCAAATAGCCGTAACTTGGCGGCGAGATAGGCCTCGATCGTCGGATGATAATCGAGATGATCTCGCGACAAATTTGTAAATGCGCCGGCCGCAATGCGCACGCCGTCGAGCCGGTGCTGATCGAGACCATGCGAGGAAGCTTCGATCGCGAGATGAGTGACACGCTCATTAGCTAGCTGATCGAGCGTACGATGCAGCTCGACCGGATCGGGCGTTGTCAAGGAGCCATAACACTCGCCTTTGCGCGAGACTACACCGATCGTGCCGATACTAGCCGCCTGATGGCCGAGCACGTTCCATATCTGCCGGACGAATGCGACAACTGACGTTTTTCCACTGGTACCTGTGACGGCGACGATGGTTTCCGGCTGCTGCGGAAAAAATCTTGACGCTGCGAGTGCGAGTACGCGTCGCGGGCTATTCACACGAACAAATGCGACGGCATCAGGCAATGCATCGGGCCGTTGCTCGGCCGCAACCGCAGCCGCGCCGGCAGTGGCTGCTTGTTTAGCGAAATGCGCGCCATCAGTCTCAGCGCCTGCAATGGCAACAAACAGGAAACCCGGTTTTACCTTGCGGCTATCTGCAGTAACGCCGGCGACCTCGATTGCACCCACACGCGCATCGGTCGCCGCTTCTTGCACAAGATCGCGCAGCTTCACCGCGTGTCCTTCGCACTCACCAGCAGCATTTGGTCGGCCCTGGGTAAATCGAAGCGAGGCGGCATGTCGAGAAGCGGGGCTACCCGTTCGATCACTTGCGCACCCACAGGCACCGCGTTCCAGCCGGAGGTGCTGAAGCCATGGGTCTCAGGCAGACCCTGCGGTTCGTCAATCATGATCAACAACAAATACCGCGGCTTGTCGGCTGGCAATATGGCAGTAAAACTGGTCAAGACTTTGGTCTTGGAGTAGCGCCCGCCGACTACCTTGTCCGAAGTACCGGTTTTGCCGCCCACAAAGTAGCCTGGAACATCGGCCCGTGTCGCCGTGCCTTTTTCCACATTGAGGCGCATCAAGTAGCGCATTTTCTCGGAGGTTTCGGGCTTTATCACGCGTTTGGCGAGCTTTTCGGCCTCAGCTTGGTCGCGCTTGAGGAAAGTCGGCGGGATCATAGTGCCGCCATTGACCAGCGCGGAAATTCCCATCACGGCCTGCAACGGCGCCACCGAAAGCCCGTGTCCAAAAGCAATCGTGACGGTGTTGAGTTCGCCCCAATGTTTGGGAACCAATGGCTCAGCGCTTTCCGGCAATTCCGTGCGCAATCGATCGAGCTGACCGAGCTTCTTCAGGAATGCCTTGTGGTAATCAACGCCCAGGGCAAGCGCCATGCGCGCCGTACCGATGTTGGATGAATAAGTAAATATTTCCGGCACCGACAAGACGCGCTTTTGTGCGTGGAAGTCGTGAATCTCGAATTTGCCGTAACGCAGCGGCAGCCGCGCGTCAAAAGAAGAAGATAGCGAGACTCGGCCGCTATCGAGCGCCATCGCTAGCGTCAGGGCTTTGAAGGTAGAACCCATTTCATAAACGCCAGTGGTCAAACGGTTAAGATGGTTTGGGTCATTGGCTTCGCGTGGGTTGTTTGGATCAAAGTCCGGCACGGACACGATCGCAATGATCTCGCCGGTGTTGACGTCGGTAATCAAGCCAGCGGAGGCCTTGGCCTTGTACTTTTCGCGCGCATTAATGAGCTCGTAACGCAGCGCATATTGTACGCGCAAGTCGACTGCAAGTTTGACCGGCCGCTGCAATGGGTCGGTCGCGAGACCTGCCATATGCAATGCGGCGAGACCCTGTCCATCCAACCACTTTTCAATTCCGGCGATACCCTGGTTGTCGATATTCACATGGCCAATCTCATGAGAGACCACCGGTCCATTGGGATAGACGCGCTTGTTCTCCGTAAGGAAGCCGACGCCTGGTATCCCGAGTCGGTGAATTTCCAGTTGCTGGCTTGGCGTAATCTCGCGCTTGAGCCACACAAAACCGCGTTTTGACGACAGACGCTCCCGTACTTCGTTGGCATCGAGATCCGGCAGCACCGCAGTCAGCAATTCGATTGCTTCGTCCACATCAATAATTTTTCGCGGTTCGGCAAACAGCGACGGTGTTTTCACGTCGATGGCAAGGATTTCACCGTTGCGGTCGACGATGTCGGGACGCGCGGTGGCGACCGCGTCTTGCGTGATACTTCGCCGGTCACCGTGACCTTCACTTACCGTTGCGAACATCACCAGCCGTAACGCGATCACAAAAAAGATGCCGGTGAATACAAGGATAGCAAGCCAAAGACGCGCCTGCGCCTTCACGTTGCGGTCAACGTTGTGGCCGTAGAGCAGCGAACGCAAGGCCCGCTGCCACCCGTTTTCCGATTGCTTGCTCGGTCCGCGCATTGTTGTCATCGCCGCGCAGCCGACAGTGCACTACCGGTCGTATCGGGGACAGGCGAGAGTAAGGCACCCACCGGATCGTTGCCGGGCGTTGGCCTGATCGCTGGCGGTCGCTCGGGCAACTGGTCGAGTTTATCGAACTGAGTCGATTTGATCTTCTGCAATGCCAGATGCCGATCGGCCAGGCGTTGTACGCGGCCGGGCGTATCAAGCCTCGCCCATTCGGCGCGCAGTATGGCGATAGCATCGCGTTCACGCCGTAGTTCGCCCCGCAACTTGGCAACGCGCTCGGCTTGAAGGGTTGAATCGAACTTGATTTTGTACACAAAAGAGGCCGCTAGGATCAGTGCGCCTAAGACCAGAATGTTCAGCAAGCGCATCGTCAGCGTCCCCCCAGCACATCGGCCAACGAAGGCAACGATGGCAGCAGGCCCGGCGGCACGCCTGCGCGAGCGGCCCCTTCGGTGCGCTCCGCGGCACGCAATTTGGCGGAGCGGGCTCGTGGATTGCGCGTAATCTCATCGTCATCGGCTACCACCGGCCGCTTGGTGAGCGCTCGAAACGTTGGCACCGCGCGACTGACTTCAGGCGCGTGGCGCGAACCGCCGCGTGCCCGCGCTCGATCGGCGAGAAACGCTTTAACGATACGGTCTTCCAGCGAATGGAATGAAACGGCCACCAGCCGGCCGCCTGCTTTAACAATTCTTTCGGAGGCTTGAAGCGCCGCAGCCAGCTCGCCGAGTTCGTCATTTACATAGATGCGCAGCGCCTGAAACGTGCGTGTCGCTGGATGGATTTCGTTTGAACGCGAGCGCACAACCGATGCGACTGTTTCTGCGAGCGCGCGTGTCGTTTCAAGTGGCGCGCTGGCTCGCGCTTTAACGATCGCGCGTGCGACGGAACGCGAATGCCGCTCTTCGCCCAGCGTGAAGATGATGTCGGCCAAGTCACGCTCGCTGGCGGAATTGACGACGTCAGCTGCACTCGCGCCTTCACTGCTCATGCGCATGTCGAGCGGCCCGTCGAGGCGGAACGAGAATCCGCGACCTGCCGAGTCGAGATGCATGGAGGACACTCCCAGATCCAGCACCACTCCATCGACTGCATCGAAACCCGCCTCGCGCGCGACTGTGTCGAGATTGGAGAACCTGTCCTCAATCAATGTCAGGCGCCCCTGGAACTGCTCCACCAGCTCAGCACCCAAGGCAATGGCAGTTTGGTCGCGATCGATGCCGATCACTTTGCAATCAGCAGCAGCGAGAATCACGCGGGTGTAGCCGCCGGCACCGAAGGTGCTATCGATGTAGACGCCGCCGCGTCGTGGTTGCAGAAACTCGACAGCAGCGCGGCCGAGCACGGGAATGTGGAGGGCCGGTCCGCCAGCGACAGCTGAGCCGTCGCCGCCCGCCGTCATTCCCGTGCTCCGAGCGCGTCGCGCGGCGCTCCCTGGGAACTCAGCTCTCTGTTGAGCGCGCGCACCTCTTCGGTGGCCTTCGCGAGCTCGCTTTGGAAACGGCCGGGCTCCCAAATCTGGAACTTGTTGCCTAGACCAACAAATGCCGCCGTCTCGGTAATTCCCGCATGTCGCTTGAGGTTCTTGCTCAGAACTACGCGCCCCTCGCCGTCGATCTTCAGCATTTCGCTTGTCCCGTACAGTGCGAGAGCGAACTGTTCGCGCTGATCCGAATATGATGCAAAACGCTTTATCAAAGCCTCGATCTCGGCCATCAGTAGGCTTCCGCCGGCCTCGATCGCCGGGCGATCCATCGCCGGATAGCAATAAAGACCATCGAAACCGTCGCGGGCGAGCACCGAGCGGAACGAGCCAGGAATCGAGACCCGTCCTTTGGAGTCGAGCCGCAACGTGAAATTCGCCACGAAACGGTCCATACCCCGCACTCCGTGCCTGCTGGAGGCGACCAAAGGCGCATTTGGGACACTCACGGACGAACTGTGGCGGGCCCACGTACACAGCGAGGCAGCCAAGTGGACTGTCCCAAGTTGGGAAAATATGGGATATCATGGGACTTTGTAGCCGTCAAGAAATTGAGCCCAATCCTCGCGAAGTCCAGCAGTTCAACGCCATTAACGGCGGTTAAACTTAAAGAAACGTTGCCGGATTTCGGCACCCGCCAGGTACATGAGCTATGTTGGTTGGACTGCTCAGCGATATTCACGCCAACCGCGAAGCGCTTGAGGCAACCCTCGAGCATGCGCGGCGCGCAGGCATCGGCCGCTTCATCTTTCTCGGTGACTATGTCGGGTACGGTGCGGACCCCGGCTTCGTCGTCGATACCGTCATGCGCGAGGTCGCGGCTGGCGCGGTGGCGCTGCTTGGCAACCATGATGCCGCTATCGCCGGCGGCCCAACGGACATGAACCCGGTGGCCGCGGAAGCGATCGAATGGACACGGCCCCGGCTCAACAGCACCCAGCGCGAATTCCTCGCTCGATTGCCGCTAACCTTCGAAGACGATGGTCAGCTGTTCGTCCACGCCAGTGCTCACACGCCGGAACGCTGGGAATATATTACCGACAAATCGGCTGCCTTGCGAAGCTTCATGGCGACGGATGCCCGCATCACCTTTTGCGGCCATGTACACGTGCCGGAACTATTTCATCTGTCGTCCACCGGTAAACTTGCGGGCTTTCAGCCAGTGGAGGCGGTGGAAATTCCTCTTCTTGCCACTCGACGCTGGCTTGCCGTGCTCGGCTCAGTTGGGCAACCGCGCGACTACGATCCCGCCGCCTGTTACGGGGCCCTCGAGGTGGAGCGCAACGTGCTGACCTATGTCCGCGTGCCTTATGACAACGAAACGGCCGCGCGGAAGGTACGTGCAGCCGGATTGCCGACGATCTTGAGCCAGCGCCTGATCGAGGGAGCCTGAAGTGTGAATCGTCGCGATCTCGAGGTCGGACAAATGATCGACGGTTTTAGCCTCATCGAGCCGCGCTTGCACATTTACAATCCTTGCTTTTTTTGTTTGGCGCAGTGAATGATCGCCTGTCTCTACTCTTGCCACCGGTTTCATCCGGCCCATGCCCGCCTTTTCGCCGGATTCCTTCATCGTCGCTGAGGTCGTGCCGTCACCGAATTTTGACGAGCGCGAGGGCGGCCGTCCACCGGACATGATCTTGCTCCATTACACCGGAATGCAGAACGGTGAGACAGCGCTGCAATGCCTTACGACCTCTGCAAGCAAGGTTTCGGCCCATTACGTGGTATTTGAAGATGGTCGCATCGTTCAATGCGTGCCGGAAGAGCAGCGCGCCTGGCACGCGGGCGAATCAGTTTGGGCTGACGATACCGACATTAATTCGCGTTCGATCGGTATTGAGATTGTGAACCCAGGCCATGAATTTGGTTACCCCGATTATCCACTGCGGCAGATCGCTGCGGTAATTTCGATCTGTAAATCGATCATCACGCGACGGGGACCCCTCAGCGCGGATCGCATTCTCGCCCACTCGGATGTGGCGCCGGCGCGCAAGCAGGATCCTGGCGAGAAGTTCCCCTGGGGTCTTCTTAGCGAATCGGGCATTGGACACTGGGTGCGCGCCGCCCCGCTCGATCTCGAGGGAGGAAGTTTGATGCAGGGAGACCGCGGTGACTCTGTGACACGGCTCCAGCGCACGCTGCGCTCTTACGGCTACGGAATTGCGGATACCGGGAGCTATGACGATGCCACGCGCGGTGTCGTTACAGCATTCCAGCGGCATTTTCGGCAGGCGCGCGTCGATGGCAT
>Ga0126384_10000609_pt1 | contig 20143 bp, 18 predicted proteins | sample PanSoiMetPlot_36_FD_92543 | JGI IMG/M metagenome (GOLD analysis project Ga0126384, IMG submission 92543) | Tropical forest soil microbial communities from Panama - MetaG Plot_36 | ecosystem: Environmental > Terrestrial > Soil > Tropical forest > Bulk soil | place: Panama | collected 2016-02-17 | reverse complement strand
CGCCTGCATCATGTTGTACACGGAGTGTTTGGCCCCGCAGCTTACCAAAACCTCGTCTTTGCGATAGGTAAGCCCGTGGTCGTGTAAATACTTTTCTGCGATCGCTTCCCGCAGCGGTTCGATACCCTTCACGTCTGTGTATTTGGTCATTCCCTTGCGCAACGCAGCCACGGCGGCTGCTTTTATGCGCTCGGGTGTGTCGAAATCCGGTTCCCCGGCGGAGAAGTTGGCGACGTCGACGCCTTCCGCGCGAAGCTTGCCGGCTTTGGCGGCAATGGCCAAAGTCACGGATGGTTTGATTCCCAGGGTTCTCTCGGCAAGTTTAGTCATGCTTATCATCCTCGGCGTTTAAATTTCTGCTGAAGCTTCTTCAAGACGTTTTCCGGTACCAGCCCGGCGACGTCTCCTCCCAAACCGACGACCTCCTTCACCAGCCGCGAGCTGATGTAAAACTCCGACTCGCCGGTCATCATAAAGAAGGTTTCCAACTTGGGCTTCAGGCGGTGGTTCATCATCGCCATCTGAAATTCGTATTCGAAGTCCGATACGGCCCGCAGTCCCCGAATGATTACAGTAGCGCGCTTGGCCTCGGCATAGTCGACCAGTAGGCCCTCAAAGGAGTCGGCTTGCACCCGTCCATCGTGTGATCGAAAAACTTCTCGCACCATCTGCAAACGTTCTTCGAGGTTGAACAGAGAGTTGTCTTTTCCCGGATTGGTGGCGATGGCGACGATCACTCTATCGAAAACACGTAGCGTCCGCTGGACCAGATCGACGTGACCATTGGTAATCGGATCAAACGAACCGGGATAAATGGCGACATTGTTAAGTGGCATAATGAAAAGATCCTTGGGTGATGGATTTAATTTGCGTTATCGGTCGAAAAAAAGAAAGCGCTGTGCTTCCGTAGCGCCGTTGATCGGACAAGTTAAGTCGTAGGAGATGTAATGTAATCGGCTCTCGAACACTGTGTTCCGCAATTAAAACCCCCGATTCTCGCAACAGCGTCTCTTTGTCGATGATCCTTAAAGCGGGCTCGATCAGCTGCCGCTCGTAGGGCGGGTCCAAAAAAATCAAATCGAAAGTTTCTCTTTGCCGGGCCAGCAGCCGTAACGCCCTGGTGACCGGCATGGCCAAGAGTTTGGCTCGATTTGTCAAGTTGAGGCTGTGCAAATTCTCTCGGATCGCTTTGCCGGATTGCGCCGATGAATCGACCAACACCGCTTGCGCCGCCCCGCGACTTAGCGCTTCAATGGTCAGGTTGCCCGTTCCCGCAAACAAGTCCAACACTTTCGCGCCAGAAAGGTTATGGGGAAGAATGTCAAAAAGCGATTCCTTGACCCTTCCGGCGGTTGGACGGAGGGCTTGTCCCTTGGGCACTTTTAGTTGGCGCCCGCGCGCGTTTCCTCCGATGACTCGCATAGCTGGCCCTGGCGTATAGCATACGGCCCATAGCTCAGAGGGAGCTTATGGCGCATAGCAAATGGCTGATAGAAGAGGAGCAATCCGCTGAATTCCTACTACCTGCTGTTGGCCATCTGCTTTCCTTCCTAGTTCATTTGTAAAACGATCTTACCAAAATGGTTGCCGCTCTCCATGCGTTGTTGCGCCGCAGCGGCGTCCCGCAGCGGGAAAATCCTATCGATCACAGGTTTGGCTCGAGAAGTTCGAACAAAGTTGAGCGCTTGCAAAAATTCCTGCCGGTTGCCCAGGGTCGAACCAAAGATGTTCAAGTCGTTCCAAAAAATGCGCTGGATGTCGGTTTGCGCATTGTTTGTATCCGTGGCGCCGCAGGTGACGAGTCGTCCACCTTTGGCCAAGCAGGAGAGACTCTTGATCCAACCCTCACCGCCAACACAATCGACCACCACATCGACGCCACGCTTGCCGGTTAACTGACGCGCCTCCTTGGCGAAATCCGACTTGGAGTCGTTAATGCCGTGTTCAGCACCCAATGCCTTGGCCCGCGCCAGCTTATCATCGCTGCGGGAAGTTACGATAACGCAGGCGCCGAGATGGACCGCAACTTGGAGTGCTGCCGTCGCCACTCCGCCACCGATCCCGCGTATGAGAACGCGCTCGCCGGGCTTGAGATCGGCGTTAGTGATTAGCATCCTCCAAACGCTGACGTACACCGACGGGAGCGCTGCGGCTTCTTCAAAAGAAAGACCCTCCGGAATAGAAAAACAGTTGCGCGCGGGCACGCGAACAACTTCCGCATAGGTGCCATCTTCGTTTTCTCCAAGAACGCGCACCTCAGGGCACATAAATTCCCGGTCGGTGATACAGGATCCGCAGCCACCGCATCCATTTAGGGGATAAAAGCAAACGGGGTCTCCCAGCGTGACGTTTTTCACTTGCTTCCCGACTTCGACGACAATACCGGCGCCGTCCGCTCCCAATATGCGCGGGAAGCGCGCTTCATGATGGATGAGACCCTGCCGGATGAAAATATCGTTGCGATTCAATGACGCCGCTCGAAGCTTGATGATGGCGTCAGTAGGAGAAGTAAGTTCCGGCTCGGGCACCTCTTCGTAGTGAAGCTTGTCCGAGCCGCCGTGCTCGTGAATGCGAACAGCCTTCAAAAAACGCCCCTCGCGCCATTACTGGTTTCGTTAGCAAGATAGAACGAGACTGTCAAAGGGATTTAACGTTCAGATGCGAGAAGCCGGGAGCAAACGCCAAAGCTGAGGCTAAAGCAAAACTAAGCGGAAAATGAAGTGCCGCAACCGCAGGTGCCTGTGGCGTTGGGATTGCTAAACTTGAAACCGCCGCCGTAAAGTCCGGAAACGAAGTCGATGACCGTGCCTTGTAAATACGGCGCGCTGTCCGGATCCACATATACCCGCACGTCGTCAAACTCTAAGACGTTATCGCCGGCCTTTGTTTCCTTTTCGAAGTCCAACTTGTAGGAATAGCCAGAACAGCCGCCATCGGTGATTGAAATCCGGAGGCCGTGTCCGCTCAGCTTGTCACGAGCCAAGAGGCTCTTGATCTGCTGGACGGCCTTATCGGTCAGCGCAAGGCCTAACGTGTTATGAACTTGCTCTGGCATGATTAAAGGCTAATGTGCTGAGCGAAACAAGTCAAGCCATCTCTATATAGAGACATTCCATTTTCGGCTAATTTTCAAACAGGGCCTGCACAAAGCGGGCCGGTTCAAAGGGTTGCAGATCCTCGACTTCTTCGCCCACTCCGATGTAGCGGACCGGTACGCCAAGCTCTTCCTGAATGCTAATGATGACCCCGCCCTTAGCTGTGCCGTCCAGCTTGGTGAGAACGATACCGCTGATATCGGTGGCCTCTTTGAACACCCTCGCTTGCTGGAGGCCATTCTGGCCGGTGGTGGCGTCCAAGACCAATAGCGTCTCGTGTGGCGCATCGGGTTGTTCTCTGGCGATGACGCGGCGAATTTTCTTCAGTTCTTCGATCAGGTGGACTTTGGTATGCAGGCGTCCGGCGGTATCGATCAGCAGCACGTCGGCACCCCGGCTCTTCGCTGCCTGAACTCCGTCAAAAACCACCGCTGAAGGGTCGGCGCCGGCGCGGTGCTTAATTACCTCGACGCCGACTCTTTGCCCCCAGGCCTCAAGTTGTTCGATAGCGGCTGCGCGAAATGTATCGCCCGCCACTAGCAAAACTTTCTTTCCATCATCGCGAAACTGCGCGGCGATTTTGCCGATGGTGGTGGTTTTCCCGACTCCGTTCACTCCTAAAAAAAGTATCACCCAGGGACGGGCCGAAAGCGGCGCCGGTCCCGCCTTGCCCGACGGGGCTAATATCTCGACCATTGCCCGCTGCATTCGGGATGACATTTCGGCCGCCAGATCCCCAGTGCCGCTGGGAGACTCCCGGCGCAGAATCTCCATCAGTTTCTGCGACGCGGTTACTCCGATATCTGCCGCGATCAAGCTCTCTTCCATAGCCTCTAACGATTCCTCGTCCCACTGGCGGGTTTGGAAAATGGTGCCAAGTTTCTGCACCCAGCTCTCGCGGTTTTTAGTAAGGCCACGCTTCAGCCGTTGAAAAAAAGAACCGCTCTCCATGCAAATGACCTGCTTATGTTCGGAAGAAACTATACCGGGATGGTGGAATGATTGGAATCTCTGCCGGTCAACTCATTCTGACAGAGACCACTTTTGAGACTCCCGGTTCCCCCATGGTGATACCGTAGAGGACCTCAGCGGCTTGCATGGTTTTTTTGTTGTGCGTGACCAAAACGAATTGTGAAAATTGACTCATTTCTTTGATCAATTCATTGAAGCGGTCGATGTTGGCATCGTCGAGGGGAGCATCGACTTCGTCCAAAAAACAGAAGGGGCTGGGTTTGGTCAAGAAAATGGCAAAAAGCAGGCTCACCGCTGTCAGCGCTTTTTCGCCGCCGGATAGCAGTGTGATGGACTGCAGTTTTTTCCCGGGTGGCTGAACGATGATATCGACCCCGGTTTCCAAATAGTCATTTTCATCCGTTAGCACCAGTTTGGCTTCCCCCCCGGAGAACAGCCTGGGGAAAACCGACTCGAATTTTTCATTGATCGCTTCAAAGCTTTCTTTGAAGCGGAGGCGGCACACGCGGTTAAGTTTAACGATGGTTTGGTGCAGATCGGCGATGGATTTCTCCAAGTCTTCTTTTTGTTGGTTCATGAACTGGAACCGGGTGCTGAGCTCTTCGTATTCGCCGATGGCGGCGAGATTAACTTCACCCATGCGCTCCAACCGGCCACGCAGCTCCTCGATATCGGAAAGTAGATCGTCCCTTGCGGGACTGTTCTCGGAAAATTCGTGGGAAAACTGCTCCAGATCAACGTCATATTTTTCGCGAATGTTATCGGCCAGATGCTGTAAACTGAGCCGTTTTTCTGCCAGGAGCAGCTGGAGCCGATTCTTTTCTTCTTGGCAGGCTTCATTTAGGGGTCGCAACTCTTTGATCGACTCTTCGATCTCGGCACGATTCATCGAGATGGTTCTGTACCTCTGTCGATTCGCCTGGAGCTGATTTTCCAGCCCTTGCAACGCCGTTCGCTCCAGCGCCAGTTCCTTTTCAGCTTGAGCGATCAAATGCTCAACCTCCGCCTTGCGCCGCTGGATATCGGCAATCTGAGCCTGGCGAGAACTTATTTGTTCTGCGGTTTCTTCCTGCAGCTTAAGACGATTCTCCAGATTGAGACGGGTGTTGTCTCTCTTTTCGCCCAAAGCGGCCGCCCGAATTCTTGACTGCATGACCGCCGCTTCAACGGCCTCGAGGGATTTCTTGGCTTCACTGAACGCGGTTTGTCTCTCCGCGAAGGCATGCTCCTGTTCGGTCTTTTTATGTAGCTGTGCTTCTGCGGCGACGCTGCACTGTTGAATTTCGTCGCAGAGTGACTGGAGCACTACGGCAAGGTCGCCTTGCTCTTGAAGCAGCGTTCGCACGTTTTGCCCAAGCCGTTCACATTCATGAGCGGCGGCCAAATGTTCATGCTCGAGACGAACTCGCTCCAGTTCCAGCCGGTGAATCTCAGCCGCAAGGAGTGTTTTCTTGGTGGCCGCTTGCTCCAACCCTTGCTTGAGCTTATAGGCTTCCTGTTCTTCCGTTCGCAACTGGGCTTCGAAATCCGCCAGTATGGCGGTTAGCTCTCTAATGCGTCTTTTCTGAGATAAGAAGCTGCTTTCGAGGGGAACGTCGCTGCCGCCAGTCACGATGCCCATCGGATCAATGACTTCGCCCTCGGTGGTTACCAGCGTGCTATAAAAACCATTGCGGTTCCAAAGCGCCAGGCCGGCTTTCAAATCCTGGACCACCACGACGTCGGCGAGTAAATATTCGGCTACATCCTGATAGCCATTCTTGATCGAGATCATTTGCAGCAGAGGAGCAACCACCTCGGCCTCGTCCAGCGGCAACGGACGATGCTGTTTTCGTGATAGTTGAAGCGGGATAAAGCTGCCGCGACCGGATGCCTCGCGCTTCAGATACTCAATAGCTTCAAGGCCCTCTTCATGGCCTTTGACGATGATATACTGCAGGCGATCGCCTAGAACGGCGGTAAGCGCCTTTTCATAGGCTTCCGGTGCTTCAATGACCTCCGCCACAAGGCCATAGATCCCGTTTGCGGACGTTTCTTGCTGTTTCTTCCGCATAATGGCCCGAACGCCTTCCTGGCAACCCTCGTAGCTCTTTTGCAAATCTTCAAGGGAGATCAGCCGCGATCGGTTTTCCTGAATGCGTTCCTTGAGAGACTCGATTTTTTTGTCCTGCGTCTCCTTCGTTTTGCCGACGGTCAGAAGGACGGCTGTGACTTGAGCCGCCTCCAGAGCATGTCCGCGGGCTTGCTCCCGGACGGTTTCAAGGGCCTTTTTCGCTTCCGTCTGTTTTTGTTCGGAGAGTTTCAGTGACTGCGCGGCTGCCGCATGTTCTTCCCGATTGCGCGCCAATTCCTGATCGATTTCCCGGCGCCGTTGTTCCTTGGCCAGACCATGGTTTTTTGCATAGGCTATTTGGTTCGCTGCTTCGATGAGCGCTTCTTTCTCTCTGTCTAGCTCTGACTGCAACACGCGGATCTGGGTTTCCAAAGCTTCGAGCTCGGTTTCTTTGCCTTGCAAAAACGTTTCTTCCAAAAGCGATAACTGAATGAAGCCCTCCTTGGCGTTGTTTAGCTCCGCGATCTCTTGGGTCAAGTTTTTGAGCTTATCTTCCAGCTGTACCAGGGCGGCGCGCGACTCGGATTCGGTTTGGCCAAGTTGCGCGAGATCCTTCTTGTTGAAATTGATTTTTTGCTCGACGGCTTGAATCTGAACTTTGCTCTGGTAGACACGCTCTTGCTCAATGCCGATTTCCTTATCGGCTTCCAGCAACGAAAGTTGTACCGATTCGCTTTCGGCTTCTTTGGAGCGGAGCGAGGTCAGATATCCGGTCAAGCGATTCTCCGCGTCGGTGAGTTGCGCCTCGAGCTGGACGGTGGCTTCGTGCAAAGCCAGACGTTGGAGCGCTGCGAAGGCCAAATCCTTTTGCCTCAGCTCCGCTTTCAATGCGCGATAGCGCTCGGCCTTTTTCGCTTGTAATTCCATGGCGCGGATTTGGCGTTCGATCTCGCGCACAATGTCAGTGACGCGCAGAAGGTTTTGCTGGGTTCTTTCGAGTTTCCGCTCTGCGATAAGCTTGCGGCTCTTGTATTTGCTGGTCCCAGCGGCCTCCTCGATAAGCGCGCGGCGGTCTTCGGGCTTGGAGTTGACCAGCTCGTCAACGCGCCCTTGCTCGACAATAGAATAGGCCTTGCTGCCGACTCCCGTACCTAGAAAAAGATCCACTACATCTTTCAAACGGCAGGGGATTTTGTTGATGGAATATTCCGATTCGCCGGAACGAAAAAGCCTGCGCGTCACCATAATCTCGCTGAAATTATTGTACTCAGCGGGCCCTCGTCCATCCTCATTGTCAAAAACAATCGAAACCTCGGCCATCCCGGTCGCCGGTAGGGTGTCGCTTCCATTGAAGACAACGTCCTCCATTTGCTGGCCACGCAGGTGGCGGGCGCTTTGCTCTCCCATGGCCCAGCGCAGGGCATCAACGATGTTGGACTTGCCACAGCCATTGGGGCCGACCACTGCAGTAATACCGGGGTTAAAGTCTATGACCGTTTTCTGAACGAAGGACTTAAACCCAAACATTTCAAGGCGTTTCAGACGCATGACCGGCCTTTTTTGAAGGGATTCCTTGCCCCTAAATTACTGTTTTGCGGAACCTACCCACACTATTTCACAAGAGGGAGAGAAGTGTCAAGAATAAATTACAATATAGGGTGGGGCTACCAATAACAAACCACTATATGTGGGAGCCGGAAGAAAATAAAACTACTTTTCTAAAAGCTCGGTATTCCAGTAGGAAGCGTCGATCGTGTTAAGGAAAGGCATCCACTCCTTGTAGCGGGACAAGCTGAAGGTTTCCTGCATGAAAGGGGTCCACTTAGGCTTAAAAGGCTTTCTGGCTAGCGCCATGCCCGCCTGATGCGGTGTTCTGCCTCCTTTATGGCGGTTACACTCATGGCAAGAGCATACCACGTTTTCCCAAATCGAAGTGCCTCCTTGGGAGCGTGGAATCACATGATCAAGATTGAGTTCCTGACGCGGCAGTCTTCGGCCACAATACTGGCAGATGCACTTGTCCCTGGCGTAGATATTATAACGGCTAAAGCGGACATGGCGCTTGGGCACCCGGTCATAGCTTACTAGCAAAATGACCCTGGGAACGCGGATGACCCGGTTGACAAGACCGATGGATTCATCGTGGGCGGAAACCGATAGGTCGGTCCAACTGGCAAAGTCAAATGTCTGATACTGCTCGTTTACCGCGCGCGCCATTCCCTGATAGAGCAAAACAAAGGCGCGACGAACGGAAGTTACGTGGATAGGCAAATAGGAACGGTTAAGAATCAGCACCTTGGTATTCAATATGGAATACGCCGGGGCTGTCGCGGTATAACTCATTGTAAAGCCTACTACTCGACCTATAGCTATTCTCATAAAAATAGCGGGCGGGCACGGTAATGTCAAATTTGCGACGAAGGCGGATATGAAACCGCGCTTGAAGTCAACGACATTTTACTCTATAAACACCAGGTAGCGGATTTAATGATATTTCTGCGGATCACCGATATTGACGGGCGATCCAACTTTCGCCAACCTTCCGCCTTCACCCCACGTTTGCGCCGGTTGACTCTATCCATATGAAGCAAGAAATTTTCATCAACTCTACGCCTCAGGAAAGCCGTATCGCGATTACGGAAGATGGCGTCCTCGCAGAATTCCTTATCGAACGCAAAGAAGAGATGGGCATTGCGGGCAATATTTACAAGGGGAAAGTTGCGCGCGTGTTACCTGGCATGCAAGCGGCTTTTGTCGATATTGGCATGGAAAAAGCGGCGTTCTTGCACGCGTCGGATTTCTATGCGGTTCCTGAGGACGTGCAACTCATCACAGCATCAGCGGAAGACGTCGATTTTGAGGAGGCTCCAAAGCCGCCCCCGCCATCGAGGCGGTTGCCTTTGGAAAGGCGAATCTCGAGCGGCGAGGAAATCCTGGTGCAGGTAGCCAAGGACCCGCTGGGCACCAAGGGCGCGCGCATCACATCTCATGTATCCCTGCCGGGCCGCTACATGGTTTTCATGCCTAACACCAAGCATACGGGGATTTCGCGGCGCATCGAAAGCGAAGACGAACGCAAGCGACTGAAGGAGATCGCCCAATCACTGCGGACGGAAGAAGGCGGATTCATCCTGCGCACCGCCTGTGAAGGACGGAGCAAGAGAGAAATTCAGCGGGACCTGAGTTTTCTCACCAAACTCTGGAAAAGGATTCAAAAGAAGGCAACCACCGCGCCTGCTCCCTCTCTGATCCACCAGGATCTCGATTTGATTACCCGGGCGATCCGCGACTTTTTTACCACAGAAACAGCTCAGGTGGTCGTCGACTCGGCCAAAGACCACCGCCGCATTGTCGATTTCGTGCGCAATTTCATGCCCCGACTAAAATCGAAAATCGTCTTGTACAATGACAAAGAACCGTTGTTCGATCGCTACGGGATCGAAGACAAGATCGAAAAAGCGCTGGAACGGCGCGTCTGGCTCAAGTCCGGCGGCTACATCATCATCGAACGGACCGAGGCGCTGACCGCCATCGACGTCAATACCGGCCGATTCGTCGGCAAACGCAGCCAGGAAGAAACGATTTTCAAAACTAATCTCGAAGCCACGCAGGAAATTGTGCGCCAGCTGCGGCTGCGCAACGTCGGTGGTCTCATTATTATCGACTTCATCGACATGGAGAAAGAAGGCAACCGCAAGAAAGTCTACGAAGCTTTGAAAGAGGCGCTCAAAAAAGACAAAGCGCGAACCAATATCCTAAAAATCTCCGAATTGGGGTTGGTGGAAATGACCCGGCAACGGACCCGCGAGAGTCTTGAGAATCAGTTGCTGAGTCCATGCCCGCACTGCGAGGGGCGGGGGCGGGTCAAATCTCCCGTAACCGTGGCCTACGACGTTCTGCGGGCGATCAAGAAGCAAGAGATGAACGTAGAAAACGGCCGGAACATCATTGTCCGGATGCATCCGGACGTGGCCAATTTTCTCTACGACGAAAAGACCAACAGCCTGGATAGCCTGGAACGGGAGATCAATCACAAGATCATTATCAAGGCGAGCCAGGAGCTGCGGCAAGAACAGTACGAGATTAGTGCGTCGTAATTAGAGTTCAAGGTTCCAGGTTCAAGGCCTGTCCTGAACGAAGTGAAGGATCTTGTTACACGGTCGAAAGATCCTTCGAAGCTCAGGACGGGCGAAGCGCCCGCCTGCAACTTTGAACAGGCTCCTTTGCTAAGACTTGGGCCAGGCGACAATGTCGGTGTCGCGTCGGAGCTTTTTCGAATCATAAATTTCCCTGTGGGCAAAAGCTGCAATCTTCCTCCGCGGCTTGGGCTTGGGCCAGCTGCGGGCATGGCCGATGGGAACCACCCACAGAAGGCGCAAGTCAGGCGGGACGCGGAAAAGTTCTCTTAATTCCGGTTCGACTTCCTCACGCACTGATACCCACACCGTGCCGAGCTTCATGCTCGCCGCTGCAAGCATCATCTGCTCGACAGCGTTGGCGATGCTGGCCTGGAAAAGCTTTTCGCGATCTCCGGGCTGGCGCGTGGTTAGATACACTTTCTTGGTTCTCGCGTCGCCGCAGACGAGAACAAGAACGCTGACATCGCCCACGTAATCCTTTTTGAGCCCCTTGTAATGAACCGGGTCTTCGCGTTTTCGTTGTCGCCATTCATTGTCGTAGATCTCGCGCACCCGCTTCATTTTCTTTCGATCGCGGGTGATAACAAACTCCCACGGCTGCGTGTTGGCTCCGGAAGGCGCCCAGCGAGCTGCTTCGAGAATCGTTTCAAGCTGCTCGTTGCTCACCTTGCCGCTCTTGTACACTCGCACGCTGCGGCGCGCCCGAATGATGTTCAACAAAGCATCGGTATCGCTATTTTTCACAGAGGCGTGGATGGAATGCTGCGCGGCGACTTGGATAATTCTATCGGTGGCTCAACTGCGGCGTACTCAATCGCTATGCGGCGAAGCCCCCTCTTCCATCTCCCCGTCGCGGGGAGAGAAGAGAGAGGGCCCGCTTAGGCTCGCACAGAGTTGGTGAGTTGTCTAATTGTATTCCGCACCCGGCAGTGGATTGGCGACGGCTTCTTCAAGTGTGGTAGCCCTTTTCCACTCGTTAGCTGGCCGGCTCCGGCCGTCGGTGCCGATTTGATCCATGGCAGAATAAATCTCGATTTTGTAACCGTCCGGATCGTAGAACTCTACGCCGGGATTGCCGCCCGGACCACGGCGGCCTTCGTAAAAGATTTCGACGCCTTTGGAACGGAGGAAGTCGCGGATCTTAAATAGCTCCGAAACGCTCGCCACCTCAAGGGCCATGTGATCGAAGCCCACTTGGCCCCGCTTGGGTAAGGGGTTTTTTTCGGAGGCTTGAATAAACGCAATAGTATGATGATCCGTCCCGTTGCGGAAAAAGACCATGCCGTTTTCGTTTTTATCGGAGAACTTAAAGCCCATAATCTCCGTCCAAAACTTCTTGCTCCGCTCGACATCGCTGACACTTAAGACCACGTGGCCGATTTTCTTTATTTTGATGGGAGTCTTTTCGTCTGCCATAAAATCCTCCTTTGTTTACGCGCTGATTTTTCAAACAGATACTCAAAAGCATACAGAAGTTTACAGCCGTTTGTCTATCACGTAAACGGGGTTGAGGCAAAGCATCGAGGGAAGGTTGGCTTACCTAGAAACCTTGTCTATTCGGGCTCGGCCTTATTCCTACACGGATGTTGAAGACACCGACCGGCGCTCGAGAAGATCCACCAGGTCGCGCTTTCTAAAGTCGCTGAAGCATCTGAAATGCGCAGAACCGGTCGCGGCTTGCGAGAGCGTCCAGAGACAAATGCCGGGTTCTTAGTTCTCATCTCCATCCGGCGGCCCGTTTTCCATCATCTCATCGAAATCTTCAGGAAGCTCTTCCCCGGTCTCGTCTGCCATGCTTTTTCCCATCTCTTTGGCCCAACGGGCCATCGCCTTGGGATCGTCCATGTCACCCAACTTGCTCGGATCGGCGAGATCTTCAAGCGACGATTCCTTGGATCGCACTCGCGCGACTCGAGAAATTAGCTTGCGAAGTTTTTTCCCGCCGCAGCGCGTGCATCGAGGCTCTTCCGAGTCCGCCACGACCCCGACGAGAAACGAAAACGGCTTCTTACAGTTGAGACACAGGTACTCGTAGATCGGCATGGTTCAATTCCTTTCACACTCGCTTTGGGGCTTAGGTTAAGTGCTGGTCAGCAAACCGGTCACCGACACGAGATTAGCGAGAGCGCTTTCTCCACCGAATAGCCCCGCGAGGAATTATTTACTTTGAGATGAGCTTGTCAACCAGTTTCCGGCTATAATTCCGCACCGAGGTAAATCGCATTGAACGCCGCTTCAACATATCAAGGCGGATCATTTTCCACTGGATGCTCTTCGCGAGGGCGCGGCGGGCCCCTTCGTCTTCTACGTGTTTCAGCAAATCTTCGAGGGTGTGAATGTCTTTGCGCAGTTCTGCTTCCGGCGGCAGGACGTGGGCATTTTTAAGCACCATGTAACCGATGCGGAGGTCTTCCGGTACCCAGCTTAGGTCCTCTAGCTTTAGCGGCTTTCCCTTACCCGGCAGATCGTCGAAGGCGCCGGCGCGCTGGGCTTCGAGAATTCTTTCTTCCGCGAGGCGCCAAAAATAACTCAAGCGGAGCTCCTTTGCGCCGAGGGCGCCTTGATTTCCTCCGGGGGTTTCACGTGGCGAAACATCAAAAAGAAAGCAACGTCGTTGATGAATTGTAACCCGCCGCCAATGAATAAGGGAAGAGTCAAAGAGACACTCTGCATGAGATAAGTGGCGATGGTTGGGCTGATGCTGAACGGTATGATGCGCGCCAGGCTCGTCACTCCCGCGGCGGAGCCGCGTTCGTTGGATTTGACCATGGCCATGGTAAAAGAGACGCGCAAGGGATTATCCATGTAGGCAAAATAGCCACGCAGCGTCAGCAGAGCCGCGGCGATGACGAAAGTCGGCGCGAAAGGGATGCTGAGCCATATCAACGACGCGAGGCCGTGAGAAAAAGCCATCGTTCGCACCACGCCCAGATAGCGCGCGATGATCGGCGCGCTAAGGAACGACAGCGCGGAGAAGAAGTAGGAGATAAAAAAGAGAAATCCCAGAGACTTGAGCTCTACCCCGAAGCGCAAGAAAAACCAGTACGAGACCAACGATCCGGCCAAGCCAGCGCCAAAATTATCCACGAAGGAGAGAAGTGACATCTTGGTCACAAACAGCCCCGACGTTTTTGACATCTTTGGTTCGGCGATATGTGCTTGATGCGCTTCCGTAATGGAGCCGTACACAAATAAGAGACCAACGCTGAAGAGTATCGTCAAGAGAAACAGAGGCTTGTAAGCAGAGACTGGTTGCCAGCCCCAATGCTCCTGAAGGTATTGGGGTAGACCGCTGGCGAGCGCGCCGAGAGAACCCATCATCGAGCCGACAAAGGAATTCCATGCAAAGATCTTATTTCTATCTTGCGGGCTGCACTTCTCCGCGAGCAACGCTTCCTCGACCGGATTGAACGGGCCGCCACCTTGTCCGCCACCGGCTGAGCCGCCCGATCCGACGTTCGCGATAATCACGGCCAGCAGGATGAAAGGCAAACTGCTGAAGAAAACATAAATGGCATTGGAAACGATCGTCAGTGCAGCGAGCAGCATTAGAATTTTTCGTCGCCCGAAGCGGTCGGAGAGATAACCCCACACCGCCGTTAGCAGGGCGCCGCTCAAATAGGCTACGGAAAAGATGATGCCGATGGTAACGGTGGAGTAGCCCAAGCGGTCCAAGTAGATGGCAAAAATAACGCCCAAGTAAGAGAAAGCAAAGGAGCGAATGCCGCGTGAAACCATCAATAGCTTGGCGTCGGGGTGAAGATTGCGAAACATGATGGCATTAATGAATTGCGGGTTGCAGCTCCGAGTGCCGTTCTTCGGGCGGCTTTACGTGGCGAAATAACCCATAGTGCAGTCGCTGATGAACTGCAAAAAACTGCCCAGAAAAATTGGCATGTTCAAGGAAAACGCTTGCATGAGATACGCCGCGAGGGTCGGGCTGACTGTCATGGGTACTTGGCGCGACAAACTCGTGATCCCCGCGGCCGAACCTCTCTCTTCGGGCCGCACCACGCCCATGATGAAAGAACTGCGTAAAGGGTTGCCCATATATGCCAAAAAAGAGCGGGCAACCGTCAAGGCAGCGGCCAGGGTAAACGTCGGTGAGAATGGAACCATCATATTTAGCAGCGACGCCGCGCCATGGGAAAAAGCCATGGTTCGAACCACTCCAATGTGGCGCGCGATGAACGGCCCGGCAAGAAATGACAACGCAGCCAACAAATAAGAAAGAAAAAACATGAATCCCAGCGCCTTCAACTCGACCCCGAACCTGAGATAAAACCAATAGGACATCAACGGCCCGACCAAACCGGCGCCCAAGTTGTCTACCACTCCCAAGAGCGACAATCGAGTGACGAGATGGCCGGCTTGCTTCGAAATCAGTATCTCGCGCTTTCTCGGGTTATGATGTTCGTTGATGCTTGCGTATGCGAGAATGAGGCCGAGACCGAGAAAAATGGTGAGGGCAAATAACGGCTTATAAGATGAGATCGGTTGCCAGCCCCATCGCTCTTGGAGGTATTGCGGCAGACCGCTAACCAGCGCGCCGAGCGATCCCATGATGGATCCAACAAACGCGTTGGTAGAAAAGATTCGATTGCGATTCTCCGCGGTGCATTTTTCTGCGAGCAGCGCCTGCTCGACGGGGTTGAATGGGCCTCCGCCCTGCCCGCCTCCGCCCGTTCCACCGGCACCTACATTGGAAAAGATTACGGCGCAGAAAACAAATACCAATTGGCTGAAGAAGACATAAATCGTATTCGAGACAATCGTGAGCGCCGCAAGCAAGATGAGAATCCTCTTGCGCCCGTAGCGATCCGAGAGAAATCCCCAGACGGCGGTCAAAATCGCGCCGCTGGCAAAGGCAGTTGAGATGGCCAGACCCACAGTGAGGGTAGAGTAGGCAAAAGTCCTGACGCCGCGTGAAACCATAAGCACAAGCACGTCGCGTCGCAGGTTCTCGGTTAAAAATTCCATCAGACCTTGCTTCTTGCCTGGTACCTTTCTCGCTCGAGGTCAAGTTCGGTTTTAATACCGATGGAGTGAAGCGCGTTGTTGGCCTCCTCCAGCGAGGCGCTTGCGCGCACGGCTTGCGCGGGCCGCGATAGCGTTTCGTAGAGCGTGGTCGTCGCGAAAAAAAAAGTGAGCGCGGTGAGAGGTGTCATTTTAACGCCCCTCTGGCCGCTGCGAATCTTACGTTGACCCAGTCCGCCGTGAAAGCTTTCCACCGGAATCGCACTGGCCTCGGTGGGAACTGTCCTGATAACTTTTTCCAGTTCAGCGGCGATTTGCGGCGTGAGCGACCACGCGCCTAGCCAACCACCCGCCGCCGCCAGCTTGCTAAGCGCCAACTCAATTTCGTCCACGGTCAATTCGCCGTCGCTGCCGTAGCCGAAGACGCCCCACAAGGTGCGCCGTCCGCATTTCTCCAACTCCGAGTAGGCTGCGAGCATGATCGAATCCGCTAGTGGGCTGCGCAGGCCGGGCTCGTTGCCTTGGGCGAGAGAATCACCGCCGACGTCGAGACCGACAAGCAAGTCGGTGTTGAACTCTTGCATGGCAACTTCTATTCCCTCGACAACCCCTTTCACGCCACCGCTGATATCGACCAGCAAAACTTCTTCATTTCGTATCGCCGCCATCTTGGATTCGCAGAAGTAAACGTCCGTACGGGTTCGAGTTTGGCTATTGGCGGCCCAAACATAAGGATGGAGCGCGCGCACATCGCGGGTTTCTGCCAAAGTTCGCGGTCCCGGCAACGGATCAATGGGCGAACGCTCCCACGAGAGGCCTCCGAGGATAAAATCGAGTCCGCAGAACTCCAAAAATCGCGCCGTTGCTAATGCTCCGACGACATCGCCACCGCCGCCGACGCCTATCACCAAGGCACGTTTAGCCGCGCGGACGACATCTTCGAGGGAATATGGCGTGGGATTCATGAATCAAGCAAATTTCGCTTCGGAGTCATTGCAGTTCGTTCCGTATATCACTTCTTGGTTTCCAGTGCATCCGGGTAAAATTGCAGACTGGCGAAGTTCTGGCAACGAGCAAAGGGGTAAGCGCAAAGGGCGAGGAGAGGAACCGCTCCGGGCTCTGCACTTAGCCCTTTGCAGTAGCTGGTTTGCCCGGCGCGGCGGGCATGAAGCCGTGAGCTCCGAGAAATTCGCTGACAAAGGCGTCAAAGCCGGCGGGGTCTTCGATGCAGCAAGCATGACCGGTTTTAGGAAGGACCTTGTGCACGGCCCCCGGAATCAACGATGCCGTTCTTTTTCCCGCTGCCAAGGAGTTGTCGTACTCACCGTTGATGACCAGCGTCGGAACCTTCATCGAACCGAGACGAGGGGTCATATCCGTTCCCCCCCGAGCGCGAAAGATCTGGCCGATGGATTCGCCGGACAGCCACGGATCGCGTTCCACAAAGGTGTTGAGCAGATATTTTCCCAGTTTCGTCTCGGGAAAATCCGGAGCGACCAGTTCCTTGAGGTGCTGAATGTGGTATTTCTCGATGCCGACCTTGGTGTAACCGTGGATTCGATCGTCTATGCTCCCGGCGCCCCCGCTGTTACCGCCGACAAGGATCAGTGTCTTAAACATCTCGGGGTGATCCAAGCCAAGAAGAAGCGCCATCCCCGAGCCGACGCTCACTCCGCCAACGATCGCTTCGTTGACGCTTTCGTTTCGACAGACGCCGAGGACGTCGTCAGCCATTTCTTTTAGACTGAACGGCGTTGTCGGTTTGTCAGATCGTCCGTAGCCGCGAATATCGATGGCGATAACTTTAAAGTGGGTCGAGAAGTGGGCGATCTGATACATCCACAGGTTATGATCAAAGGGGTTGGCGTGGATCATGACGAAGGGGAATCCCTCGCCGGAGACCTCGTAATAAATTTTGACACCGTTGGAAGTGCTGTAAGGCATGGCTTTCCTGTTGTTCCAGTCGTTCAAAATGTTCCAGCCGTTCAAACCGTAAGAGCACAGCATAGGGCGCCCGGCCTGTCCTAGGCGTTGTCGAAGGGCCGGTCGCCGCTACGGGTCCGTGTGAACGACTTGAACGTTTTGAGCGACTGAAACTTTGATTAGTTGACCCTGCGCGGCCGTTCTTGTTTAACGCTTTCTTTCACTTCTTCGAGTGTCATCACGTCGGAGTACTTGTGATGCAGGTCGAATAGATTCACCTTGTGGGAAAGAATACTGCGGTCGAAGACGCATTCTTCGACGATGGACACGTGATAGCCTAAAGAATAAGCGTCCACGCAGCTGGCGCGCACGCAGCCGCTGGTGCTTTCGCCGCAGACGATCAGGCTATCGATACCTTTCTGCGTCAAATGCGCGACCAGTGGCGTTCCAAAGAAACCGCTGGCGCGCTCTTTGAAGATGACCACATCAGTCGGCTCCGGTTTGAACTCCTCGCGAATCTCGTACGCTTTGGGATCGACCTTTACTGACTTCTGGCGAGCCGTGGCATTCACCGCGTCAGGGTTAGCCTCTTTGCGGGTTTCGCTGGTCGTGTAAAAGATGGGAATCTTGAGTGATCGAGCCAGGGCAAAAAGCTCCTGAGTCGGCTTGATCGCGTTGTAAGCGTAGATGCCGCACGAGCTTTTGTAATCTTTTACCAGCTCATGGGGGTGCTTTGGGCCGCCTTCATAAACAAGATTATATAAATCGATCGCCAACAGGGCAGGACGTTGACCGATATAGGTATCCCGATGATAGGGAGTGTAGGTTTCTAGAATTTCCGGTGTAACGATGTCTTTCCAACAATGGTCTTCAAACTTTGCTATTGCCATAGCTGCCTCCTTAAATTTTTACCGCCCTCAAACAAGCGCTGCCTCATGTAACTGTACGTCTGTTGGCTTGTCAAGAAGCAGCAGCCGAAAGCGAGTCTCGGTATTGAAAAAACCTTGCTGGTTTCCTCCGAACATCCCCGCGTGGTTATCTCGCAGCTAGCTAAGTGCCGGAAAAGTGAAGAGCGCAGCAAACAAAACGCGTCGGACACGGTGATCCAAAAGTTACCTTTCCATTTGGATGGGATGAGTTAACTCCTCTGCGAAGCAGGTCTTTTGAATACGAAAGAACCTTGAACCGCTTGAACGTTGGAACGATTTGAACACGCTCAAATGCAGGAAGACGCGTCTTCGACTACTGATCGAGTCTATCTCGTGGCGAGCTTGAAGACCTGCCGAGTTGTGAACTAAATAATTAATTGCATTGTTTGGTGTGAGGACCATCGAGTACGGCGCTTGAGATATACCGATGACTACGATCAAGATAGTTATAGTCGTTCTTTCAGTCTCCGCGATTGTTTTTGTTGCGCTGGCAAGGAGCACGTTCGCTGCGGAGAAATCGAATAAGCCAATTCCCGTCCGCATTGCGATTGTCTCAAAGAGCATCTTGGATCTGCCGTTTTGGGTGGCACAGGATCGCGGTTTTTATCGCGACGAAGGATTGGAAGCAGAGATTGTCTTCATGAGATCGAACTTGACGTTGCAAGCGATGACCGGCGGCAGCATCGATTTCGGCGCGGCGACGGGAGCGGCAGTCAACGCGATTGTCAGCGGAGTTGACCTGCGGGTGGTGCTGGCGATGAGTGACAGGCCAATGTTTGATTTGATCGCGCATCCGAGCATCACTAGTATTCAGCAGTTGCGTGGCAAGAAAATCGGCTTTGGCGGGATCGGCAGTCTTTCAGAAACTATCATGCGCCAGATCCTGAGTGTAAACCAAATTCCACCGGATCAGGTAAAGTTTATCAATCTTGGCCAAAACAGTCTGACCTATATGGCGCTAAAAACCGGTCTGATCGACGTCACGACGCTGCAGGTTCCTCAGACCTTTTTTGCGCAAGATGAGGGCTTTCGAAAGCTCGCTGCCACGGCGGACTTTTACCGAGTGGTCCAGGGCGGACTGACGACGACGAAAGCGACGTTAACGGAGCGGCCGGAACTGGCAGCCAAAGTAGTTCGCGCGACGCTCAAAGCGGTGCGCTTGATCGTGAGCGATAAAAAGTACGCCTTGGAAATAATGAAGGGACCGCATCTCGAACTCGGCAACGACCGCGATCGCTTTGTCGAGCGCACCTATGAGGCCGCGGTGCAGACTTATCTCACCTCCGGCGTCGTCGATGAAAAACTTCAGCGCGAGATGATTGCCGTTGCCGCGCAACGCGTCAAACCTCAGCAGCCGGTTGTCCCTGAGCGTGTCTTCGACTTTAGCTTCGCGCGGAAAGCGAGCGAAGCCTTGCGTTGAAAAACGCGCGGCTGGCAATTTTCTTTCTTCACTGTGGCTGCGTATAGGTAAGAATCCCGCGACCCAGAATCTTCCCGCGCTCCAAGTCTTCGACCGCAATATTGATCTGATCCAGCGTATATCGATTTGTCACGAGGTCGTTCAACTTTAGTTTGCCCTCGCGGTACCACCGGATGAACAACGGAAAGTCGCGCTCGGGCCGACAGTCTCCCCCGCTGGTTCGAGTAAAGGAACGATTGCCGACGAACAGGCTTGTGTCCAAGATCGCTTGCTCGCTGGGCGGAGTGATACCGACGAGCAAGGCGGTGCCTCCTCTGTTAAAACCAGAATAGCCGGCCCTCACAGAGCGTAGGATTTGCTCTTGGGTCTGTGGCAAGCCAACCGCATCGATGGCGTAGTCAACTCCCCCGCCGGTCAACTCGCGGATGGCTTGAATGGGATCAACTGCCCGCGCGTTAATCGTCTCGGTGGCGCCGAAGCGCCTGGCAAAGGCCAGTTTATCCTCGATCACGTCCACGGCGACGATGGGATATGCATCGACAATAGCCGCAGCTTGGATAGCGCAAAGCCCTATGCCTCCGACGCCAAACACGGCCACTGATTGCCCCGGCTTCACCCCAAGCGTGTTGATAATG
>Ga0126384_10000608_pt1 | contig 20148 bp, 16 predicted proteins | sample PanSoiMetPlot_36_FD_92543 | JGI IMG/M metagenome (GOLD analysis project Ga0126384, IMG submission 92543) | Tropical forest soil microbial communities from Panama - MetaG Plot_36 | ecosystem: Environmental > Terrestrial > Soil > Tropical forest > Bulk soil | place: Panama | collected 2016-02-17 | reverse complement strand
TGCAGGAGCGCCCTCTCCCTCATAACAGCCGCCCATCAGCACCTGGGCGTTGCAGAGGTTTGCGTAGGTCGCCAGCTGCTCCGCCATCCTCGTTTTGCCGCTGCCTGGCTCTCCAACGAGCATAAACAGCCGGCCTTTGCCCGCCAGCGTATCGTTGAGCGCGACTCGAAGTTCCTTCGTCTCCTGCTCTCTGCCGATAAAAACACCACCGGCCAACCGCGACAGCGATTTAGCATCCTGCTGAACTGCTCGTTCTGCTGAAGGAGAAGAAGACGAATCAATCGACGCGAGCGTCTTAAGAACTTCGGCGGCGTTCGACGGACGTTCCACCGGTGCCTTCGCCAGCAAACGCAGGATCAGCGCTTCGAGCGCCTTCGGAACGTCGGGGTTGTGCCACGAAGGTGCAACGGGAGGCGAATTGATATGCTGAGAGATAATGGCTACGAACTGATCACCCATGAACGGCGGTCGTCCAGTGACCATTTCGTAGAGCATTATGCCGAGCGAATAGAGATCGCTTCTAGGTTCGGCCTGGTGGCCTAGCATCAACTCGGGCGCCATGTAGACCACGGTGCCGACGAGCGCTCCCTCGAGCGTGATCCGAGAAAAGTCGGCGCTCACCGCCAGCCCAAAATCACCGAGCTTCGCGGTTCCATCCTGGCTTAGCCACACGTTCCCGGGCTTTAAGTCCCGATGGATGATTCCCTGGCTGTGGCAATGTGTCAGTGCCTGGCAGATATGTGACGATATGCGAATTACCTGGTCAAAAGGCAGGCGGTGCTTATCTGCGGCTTTCAGGAGATCTGTAACCGAGCCACCCTCGACGTACTGGCTGACTATGAACGGCCGGCCATCCTGATCGCCGATATCATAAACGGTGACGATGTTAGTGTGGCTGCCAAGTCGCGCCATCGCCTGCGCTTCGCGGATAAGTCGCGGAACGCTGTCCGGGCTGACCGCTTCGGTTTTCAGCAGGGCGATTACGACGTCACGATCCAGTCGATCATCTCGCGCAAGATAAACCCGTTTTTGCCCACCCTGGCCGAGAGGCCGCCTCACAAGGTAACGTCCATCACCAAACGAAGTTGGCATGATGGACGAATGGGAGTCGGTGCCGGGCGCAATCGCCAGGGTCTCCCTGTCGAATGAATCATGCTTATTCACAGGATTTCGGTCAGAAGTGTCCAAACGTCACCTGATCTTCCCAGGTCCCCATAAAGCACGACCCGGCCGCGCGTCTGTATGTTCGCCGTCTTTTAGCACTTGTACGCCGTTCACAAAAACTTGCTTGACGCCGACTGCATATTGATGAGGATTCTCAAACGTTGCTCGGTCGGCAATCGTCGCTGGATCGAAGACTACGACATCGGCAAACATCCCCGGTTCGAGCAGTCCACGATGATCGAGACCAAGATTGGTCGCAGGAAGACTAGACAGACGGCGGATTGCTTCTTGCAGGGTAATGACTTTTTCCTCTCGAACATACTTGCCAAGCAGACGGGCAAAGTTCCCATAAGCGCGAGGATGTGTTGAAGACCTCAGGAAGGGCCCTTCTGGTGCCATTGACGCAGCATCGGAACCCAGCGAGACCCATGGCTGCCGAAGCTGCTTCTTGATGTTCTCTTCGCTCATCATAAAATAGACTGTCCCCACGCGAGAGCGGTCCTCGTACACCAGATCCATTATCGTTTCAATCGGATCTTTGCCGCGCAGTTTGGCTACTTCGGCTAGAGTCTTACCGGTGAGCGGTTTGAGCGCGTCTGACCTGAAGCCCACCAACAGAATCCGATCAGGCGAACCGGCAAGCATGTAAAGATTTTCCCAGTCATTGCTTGGAGTGCGGATCGCATCGGCGATTTTCTTTCGGATCTCCGGGTCCTGCGATCGTTTGTTAGCTGCCTCACGGCCACCGTCAAATACCCATGGCGGCATCGCAGCATCAAGGCCAGTCGCTCCGGCAGTGTACATGTACATATCCGCGGTGATTTTCATGCCCTTCTTTCGAGCATCATTGATCATCGCGATAACTTTATCCATTTTGCCCCAGTTTGCTTCACCTGAGGTCTTCAAATGATAGATCTCGGCCGGAACGCCCGCTTCGCGGCTGATTCGAAGCGTTTCTTCGACGGCTTCGATCAACTGGTTCCCCTCGCTGCGAATGTGAGCTATATACTTTCCCTTGTATTTCGCCGCTACCTTGCAAAGCTCAATCAGTTCTTCGGTCTTTGCGTAGAAGGCTGGCGGGTAGATGAGCGCAGTTGTGACGCCTAACGCGCCCGCTTCCATTTCCTGTTTGACGAGCGCGCGCATACGATCGAGCTGCTCGGGTGTGGGAGGCTTGTCCTCGAGGCCGATGACATTTTCTCTGACGGTGGTCGCACTGACGAATGAAGCAACGTTCTGCGAGATTCCGTGCTTCTCGAGATAAATCAAGTATTCCGCGAGCGTTGTCCAGGGGAGTTCAAATCTCAAATCACCCTGCGTTGATTGGCGACGCCGTTTCATCTCGTCGCTCAGCGGGCCCATTGATCCTTCGCCAAAGATTTGAGTCGTCACGCCCTGTCGAAGCTCGCCCTGTGACCGACCGTCGGAGATCAGCGAATTCTCTGAATGCGACAGCATGTTGATGAAGCCTGGCGCAACGGCCAAACCTGTCGCGTCGACGACTGTCCTGGCGCTCGCGGATTTGAGATCGCCCGCAGCAGCAATTCGATCCCCTTTGATGCCGAGATCCACTTTTCTTGGAGCCGCACCGCTGCCATCGTAGAGATTGCCTCCGCGGATTATTACATCAAACGAGGCGGTTGTGTTTTGGAGGCTTTGCGCAACTGAAGCACAAAGGGAAAGAACCAGGATAAGGGGAAGGATAAAAGTCCTGCGTAGCATAGAGCTCTCCAGTGGATCGAGATCCGTAAGATTCGGTATTTAGGTTTCGCGCAAAGAAGCAACGCGATGCAGGTATGGAGAAACTAGTCCGTTTTGACGAACTTAAGCGCGGCGGAATTCATGCAGTAGCGCAGGCCAGTTGGTTTGGGGCCGTCGTCGAAAACGTGTCCGAGGTGCGCATCGCATCTCTTGCAAAGCACTTCGTTTCTCTCCATCCCGTAACTGTGATCTCCCTCGGTCTTGATATTTTCTTCTGAGATCGGAGACCAGAAACTGGGCCAACCTGTGCCCGATTCGAATTTAGTGTCGGATTTGAACAAGTCGTTGTCGCAACAGACGCACAGGTAGATACCCTTCTCGTGATTGTTCCAATATTGACCTGTGAAGGCGCGTTCGGTGCCCTTTCGGCGGGTCACTTCGTATTGTTCGCGGGATAGTTGTTCCTTCCATTCGGCGTCCGTTTTGACGACCTTGTCGCTCATGATGAATCCTTTCTGCGCAACGGAGTACAGCTTTATTTTTTTCTCAGCTGGATCGACAACTGTTCGGTTGTCTGCGCTGGAACGAAAGCAGCCGCTCATGATCACTGCCATTCCGAGGATCAATATCGCTTTTGAGTTCATAATGTGACTCCTGAACGGAACTCTATCTGAGGTGGGGTTGCTTGTAAATCTCCAACTCGTGGAGGGTAAGAGTGAACTCGCGAGTCCCGTACGGGTGCCCTCCGTGGCCGCCCCTTCTTGCATAATCAGGATCGCGGCACGGAGGGGCCGCCACGGAGGGCCACCCGTGCAGGACTGACTGTGAAACTGTGTTTGGGTTCTGATAGAGTTAGCAAGCTTCAAAGAACCACTTACAAACTCAAGCGGGCGTGAAAGGTCTCCTCTGAAAATGTCGAACTGGACTCGCTACAAGAAATATTCCAAATCAATCCTCGATTGCATCGGCAACACGCCGCTTGTGCGATTGAACCGTGTCGCCGCCGATGTCAAACCTGGGATTCTTGTTAAACTCGAGTACTATAGCCCGTCGGGTTCGCTCAAGGATCGAATCTATCTCAACATGATAGAGAGCGCCGAAAAAAGGGGTGATCTTAAGCCTGGCATGACCATACTCGAATGCTCTACCGGGAATGCCGGGATAGCCTGTTCATTTGTCGCGGCGGTCAAAGGGTATGCCTGCACCATCGTAATGCCCGAGGGGATGAGCGAAGAAAGAAAAAAGATGGACGAAGCTTATGGCACTCACATGGTTTACACGCAGGGAGGCGAATCCGACGTGGATCTCGCGCTTCAAAAGCTTGAGAGAATTCGTCAACAAGATCCGGAAAAATACTGGGTTCCTTCCCAATTTGATAATCCGGATAACATAAAAGCGCATTACAAGACTACCGGTCCCGAGATTTGGAAACAGACCGGCGGGAATATTGACGCTTACGTCGGAACTCAGGGTACTGGCGGTCAGCTGACTGGCATAGGACGGTATCTTCGGGAACGGAAGAAGAAGATCAAGCTCTACGCAGGCGAACCAGCAGAGTGCCCTCTACTGTCTCGGCGCGAGTGGGGCGAACACAAGATTGAAGGAATCGGGGACGGCTTTGTTCCGCGCGATCTCGATCTGAGCCTTCTGAATGGAATTGTGACAATAAAATCCGATGAAGCAATTGAGATGGCTCGCCGGCTAGCGAAAGAAGAAGGCATCTTCTGTGGCATCTCATCCGGTGCTAACGTTGTGGCAGCGCTCAAACTTGCTAAGCAGCACCCAAAGATGAAACGAATTGTCACCATGATTTGCGATTCCGGGCAACGTTACTTTTCAACTGAATTATGCGGCTCGCCAAAACAAGTTGTTTCACCCGACCGCGAGCATCCGATTGATGAATATACACGCCAGCAGTTGGACAAATATCAAAGCGGATGGGAAATCATCGAATGAGTTAAAGTTATGTTTGAGATGCAACCTGTAGGATTTGTAAAAAGCGCGTACACAGACACTTCTCAGGTGCCCAAGGGCTGCGGGGCGACTCACCAAGCCGAGGGTGTGCTCGAAATAAAGTCTGAGTTCGAGAAAGGCCTTACTGATATCGAAGGATTCTCGCACCTGTTTGTGCTATGGGTGTTCGATAAAGTTGAAGGCTACTCACTGTTGGGGACACCGCCGTGTGACAACCGTCCGCATGGAGTTTTTGCGACCCGTTCTCCATTTCGTCCCTGCCCGATCGGGTTGACTGTAGTCGAGTTGATTCGGCGCGAAGGCAATCGTCTGCATGTGCGTGGCGTTGATATGCTTGATGGCACGCCTATCCTGGATATCAAGCCCTACTTGTCTAGCATACCGGAAGATAAGCTCAGACGCGGATGGTTAGCTGAAGCTGAGGCGCGGCAGAAGTAGCGAGTCAAAATAGATGTTCAAACGACGACTCCAGCAATGCTCAGCAGTGATTTTGTTTCTGCTTCTTTGCGCGGTTCCGGCCGCATCTCAAGAAGAACATCAGCACGCGCACGGTGAAAAGATTGGGAAAGTGCGCTTTTCGGTCTCTTGTTCCAGGCAGGCTCAAACACAGTTCAATCGCGCGGTTGCGTGGTTACATTCGTTTGAGTACGGAGAATCTGAACGCGCGTTTCGGGAGATTGCGAGTAGCGATTCGCAATGCGCGATGGCTCATTGGGGAGTCGCTATGAGTCTCTATCACCAACTTTGGGCTCCAACTAACACCGGCGAACTGGAGAAGGGAGCCTTTGAAGTCAAGGAAGCGAAGCGGATTGGTGCAAAGACCAAGCGTGAGCGGGATTACATAAACGCGCTTGCGTCGTTCTACGAAGACTGGCGACAGGTCGACCATCGTACACGCGCCGGCCGATACGAGGGAGCGATGCAACAGCTTTATCAGCGATACCCGGCCGATCGCGAGGCGGCCGTCTTTTATGCGCTGGCTCTGAATGCAAGTGCGTTGGCAGCCGCTCCGATGGACAAGACCTATGCTAAACAAAAGAAAGCGGCAGTCCTGCTCAACAAGGTCCTGCGGCTTGAACCGGAGCATCCAGGGGTCGCTCATTATTTGATCCACAGCTATGACTACCCGCAGCTCGCCTCGTATGCTCTGGCTGCGGCCCGCAGCTATTCCCGAATAGCGCCGTCTTCCGCCCACGCGCTTCATATGCCCTCGCATATTTTTACCCGGCTTGGTCTTTGGGAGGAGGATGTCCAATCAAACATCAGGTCTGAGGATGCTGCAAAAGAGTATGCACGCCAGAATCATCTCGCCGGTGCCTGGGACGAGCAGCTGCACGCGATGGATTACCTGGCCTACGCTTATTTGCAGCAGGCGCGAGATAATGAAGCCCAAAAGGTTCTTGACGAACTGAGGTCAATTAAAAAGACGGACCCCGAAAACTTTAAAGTCGCTTACTCGTACGCTGCTATTCCGGTGCGAGTGGCCCTTGAACGGCGCAACTGGTCTGAGGCTGCGGCGTTGAAAATCGAACCGGCGGATTTCCCCTGGAAGAATTTTCCGTGGTCCGAAGCGATTATCCATTTCGCAAGAGCGATGGGTGCGTTGAAAGAGAGCAATCCAAAGCACGCTCGGGTTGAGCTCGATAAACTAGCGGAGATTCAAAAGCAGCTCGCAGGTTCGAGGAACGGTTATGACTGGGCGACCCAGGTCGGAATACAGCGGCAAGTTGTCGAAGCCTGGCTTGCTAAAGCAGAGGGCAAATCCGTTGAGGCTTTGAAACTGATGCGAGCTGCGGCTGATCTCGAGGACTCGGCTGATAAACACCCGGTGACGCCCGGTGCGGTACTGCCCGCAAGGGAATTGCTCGGAGATATGTATCTCGAAATGAATCAGCCGGGCAAAGCGCTGATAGAATATGAACGCTCGTTACAAGACTCGCCGAATCGACTGAACGGACTCTATGGCGCTGGACGCGCCGCCGAGCTGGCAGGCAATAGCCCAAAGAGTGACCAGTACTACAAGAAGTTAGTTAAGATCTGCGAGCGCGGAGATAACAGCCGAAGAGAAGTCACATACGCCCGAGAATTCGTCTCGAAATCCCGGCAGGCGCCTACTGCGCGGCAACAACCTTAGCTTAAAGGATTTTGCTCCAAAGACGCTTTTGAGGTAACGACGGACTGATTAAAACGTCAAATGGATTCTCGCCGGGTAAATCGACTGCTTAGACGAGCCTTGAGACTTAAGTGTCCCGAATGCGGGTTAGGGCCGCTTTATAAATCTTTGTTCAAGATGAATGCCCGATGCGAATACTGCGGCCTGGTTTATGAGCGCGAGCAGGGCTACTTTGTTGGTGCGATTTATCTCAACGTTATAGCCACAGAATCGTTGTTACTCGGAACGCTGGTTGTCTACGGGTTGATTACCGGAAGAATCGACGAGACGATTTTGACTGTTTTGGTAGCCCTGGCCCTCACATTGCCGTTGGTTTACTTTCATCACACTCGAAGCTTTTGGCTCTGCATCGATCACCTACTCAACCCTCGGAATAAGCCGATTAGCAATGTCCGGTCCGAAGAAGATTGGCACAAATGAATGGTGTCATAGTATTGGACGACTAATGAGAATTAGATATTGCAACATAGCAGTGTGAGTTTGTCTGATTGGAATTTAGAGTGAGGCATCTGAGATTCTCCAAAGAACCCGCTTCGAATCGGAACCAATGAACAATGTTGCAGGTTTCAAGTGTGTTGATTGCGGTCGCGAGCACCACGTCGATGAGGTCGAGTATGTATGTGTCTCGTGTGGCGGCAATCTCGATGTTGTCTACGACTATGACCTAATCTGTTCGAGGTTGACCAAGTCAAGCCTTGCGGCCGATCCGACTCTGACAATGTGGCGCTATCGAGCGCTCTTGCCAATCAATTCGTCTTCTGAAACACCACCATTGACCGTCGGATGGACTCCGATCTATGACTGTCCGGCAGTTGCTCGGCGCTTAGGCCTGAAGCAACTCTGGATCAAAGATGACGGGCGCAATCCGACAGGCTCCTTCAAAGACAGGCCGAGCGCATTAGCGGTCGTGAAAGCTCGAGAAGCCGGCGCCCGAATCGTTACCACGGCTTCCTCTGGGAACGCGGGCAGCGCGCTTGCAGGTATCTGTGCAAGCATCGGTATGGAGTCGATCATCTTTGTACCCGCTTTGGCTCCACCGGCGAAGATCGCACAACTCCTGATTTACGGCTCAACCGTCGTGTTGGTTGAAGGCAGTTACGATCAGGCTTACGACCTCTGCCTTGATGCGTCAAAAAAGTTCGGCTGGTATCAACGAAGCACTGGTTACAATCCGTTTACCCGTGAGGGCAAGAAAACCGCCGCGCTTGAAATCGCAGAGCAGTTGAATTGGGACGTGCCCGACAAAGTCATCGTTCCCGTGGGCGACGGCAACATCATCAGCGGATTATGGAAGGGCTTTAATGATCTTTACAGAATCGGATTCATTGAGAAACTTCCCAAAATGATCGGCGCCCAATCGCAAAACGCGTCCGCAATAGTAGACGCATCGGCCACAGATGGCATTCTGCAAGATCAGCCGGCGCACACCGTCGCTGACAGCATCAACGTGGGTAAACCGCGGGATGCTACGATGGCAGTTCGCGCCATTCGCGAATCGGGAGGATGCGGCGTGAAGGTGACTGATGAGGAAATAATTCAGTCCATTCCACGATTGGCGCGCGAGACGGGCGTTTTTGTAGAACCGGGAGCGGCAGCATCTTATGCAGCTTTGGTTAAAGGCGTCGAAAGCGGCACGATCGCATCCGAGGATCGCGTGCTTTTGATGCTCACCGGGAATGGATTGAAAGATGTGGAAACGGCGAGGCAAGCGGCAGGAGAACCTATACAAGTCGCGCCAGTCATAGACCTGTCAGAACTCGAGTCCCGAATTGTTGACGCGCGAAACGCTCAGAAGATGTGAGACGGCACCAATCGCAGTAGGCATTTTCCAATTGGACACAAAGTGCAATCCTGGATACAACGCGCAGTGCCTTAGTCGCAGTTCGGTTTTGAAGAGGCTTAAATGCCATTGCTTCTGAAGGGTGCAAACATCACAACACTCGATCCAGTCTCCATCGAGAAGGCGGACCTGCGTATTGAGTCCGGATTCATCACAGAGCGTGGCAATCACCTTGAGCCGCGGGATAGCGACGAGATTATCGATCTCGGTAGTCGTCTCGTTATCCCCGGAATGGTGTGTGCGCACACTCACTTGTATTCGACGCTCGCTCGCGGGATGCCCGCTCCTCCTCGACAGCCGTCCAACTTCAAAGAGATCCTCGAACTGGTCTGGTGGCGGTTAGATCGCGCGCTCGATGAGGAATCCATCTATTGGAGTGCGATGGCTGGTGCGCTCGATGCCGCGCGTGTGGGCACAACCTGCCTGTTTGATCATCACGCATCGCCTGCGAACATTACCGGCTCGCTACAAATAGTTCGTGAAGCGATCGAAAACGTCGGCTTGCGGGGAGTTTTATGTTATGAGGTGACCGACCGTGGCGGCTCGCATGAACGAGAGAAAGGACTGGATGAAAACCTGACGCTTTTGAACTGGGTTCGGAGCTCACTTTCGAGCAAGGCCAGGATTCAGATTGCAGATTCAGATACGGATTCAGATTCAGAAACAAATCAAGATACAGATACAGATACAGATACAGAAAAATCGTCGCTTTTCCGTGCGATGGTGGGCGCGCACGCTTCATTTACGTTGTCAGACGAGTCGCTTGATTACTGCGCGGAACTCATGCAGGAGTTTGATACGGGGCTACACATTCACGTCGCTGAGGACAGATGGGATGTAGTAGATGCAAAATCGCGCTACCGGCTCGGGGTAGTTGAGAGACTTGCTAAACATAACGCTCTCAACAATCGAACCATACTTGCGCACGGTACTCATCTTACCGATGAGGATATCGCTATCGCGAGATCGGCAGGCGTATGGTTCGCACACAATCCGCGTTCAAATATGAACAATCAAGTCGGCTACGCGCCAGTATCAAAATTTGGTGATCGCGTCGTGCTCGGAACCGACGGCATTGGCGCCGACATGTTTGAGGAAGCGCGCATTGCCTTTTTCAAAAGCCGTGATAATCGAACGGAAGCCGGCGCTGACGCATGGCTGCGCGTGCTGGCAAATAATCAGCGGCTTGCGTCCGATGCCTTTGGGCTTGATCTGGGGAGTTTACGTGTCGGCTCCGCGGCGGATCTGACGGTGTTGGATTACGCTTCGCCCACGCCACTGACCCCTGAGAACCTCAGTTGGCATCTCAATTTTGGAATAAACTCGGCTTCCGTTGAAAGCGTGATGGTTAACGGATCGTTTGTGGTGAGGAATCGAAAAGCGGTGATAGACGAACAGAATGTTTACGAACGCGCACGCGCTGCTAGCGAGAAGCTTTGGGCGCGACTGCGTAAAATGTGAGCATTGCTTACAATCAAAGCCTTTTGTTATTTTCTTTGGCCCTTTAGATATTCGCTTGCAATTTGATTCGCATAAACGTCATGGCAAAGTCATCTAATAAGAATCGCAGATCGGAATCTAATCGGAACAATGCTACCCCACAAAATGGGCTTAAGAAGTGGGTGCTCATTCTTGGAGTAGTCGTCGCAGCTGCGATAGTCGCGATTGCTCTGTTGCAACGTGACAAACAAACGAATCCGCAACCGATTGCACCAGCGCCCGCTCCGACCTCAACTCCGGATCAGCCAACACCGGCATCTGAACTCGTTACGATGGATGTCGCCAAGGCGGTAATGGTGACTGCCGAATTAGACTTCGGCCCTAAGATTCCATCCGTTGCTGAAGCCATTACGCAGATCGAGCGGCGTTACCAGCCGGACGATGGGCAGGGACGCACGTTCGCAGTTTTGGACGCATACGGCGAGCCGACTGCCGACGGTAAGCTTCATATCTCCATGCACGTAAGCAGCGAAAAGCCGGGCGGCGGTCAATTGATCTTTAAGAAAACAGGGGAAGTGCTTTGGCGGGGAAAAATCAATCCTACTTCGCAGCCGATTCAGCCAAAGAACCTTACGGTATTGTTGGACAATGGGAAGGGTACAACCTACACCATCGACGGCTCAACCAATCCCACTTCGGTAATTGAGGCTACTTTGAAGCCTGGCAATTTGCCGGTGAAGGATCTGTGGCCCGATGGTCAGGAACGAGAACTGACGTTTATCTACAGCGCTTGCGGATGTCCTGTTCACGTATTGGCCAGGCGAGTCGGCGACCGGACGGTGCGAGTCAAAGATACTCCTGTGATTTTCCCGGATGACCCTGCTGCCGTGACTGTGATAGCACGGCTCATGAAGTGGTAAGCCAGCGACAACATTTATGGTAACCCAGCGGTTCGACTGTCAGTCATTCGAACGTTAAGATCGGAATCTTGAGTAACCGCAAACGAAAACCACAGCCTCAACAAGCTTCAGCAGTGGTATCAACAGAGTCCCCACCGCGAACCGGCTCTGCGCGCAAGGAACGGCGCGAACAAGCTCGGAAGCGATCTCAAGCCAGGTCTCGTGAACGGCTAATACTGTTTGCAGTCCTCGCGATTACCGCTCTCGCATTCGCGAACGCTCTCGACGGACAGTTCGTCTACGATGACCGGTTTCAAATCCTTAAAAACCCGACACTCGATTCGCTCTCCAACATACCCAAAATGTTTGTTCAGGGAGTCTGGCAGTTCCTGAATAAGGCTGATACGACCGCTGTCGGGCCTTATTACCGGCCGCTGTTCAACATTGCGCTGATAATTAACCGGCACTTGTTTGGGTTAGAGGTCTTTGGTTGGCACCTGGTTTCGATTGCGCTGCATCTTTTCGTCGTGTTCCTGGTCTATTGTCTCGCGCGTCAATGGCAACTTTCGTTTGAGGTTTCCGCAGCGTGCGCGCTGCTGTTTGGGTTACATCCTGTACATAGCGAATCAGTCGCATGGATTTCTGCGCTCCCTGACCCGCTCGCCGCCCTTTTCATTCTTTCATCGCTATTGTTATACGAGCGCTACTATGAGAAAAGCGGAATCAGAAACCGATTGGTTTTGTATGCGAGTGTGGTACTCGCTCTGATGGCGATGGCGAGCAAAGAGGTCGCGGTGATCTATCCGATCTTTCTTGTAGCGCGTGAAGTGCTCGGCCGGCCTCGACAGAATACCAGTGAACTAGCAACGCGCATCGCAAAGCGAACAGCGCCTTTTTTTGCCGCCATTGGATTATACCTTTGTATGCGTTATTACGTACTCGGGTTTCTCCGCCAGGATGAACCGAAGTCGCTGGGAATCTCGTTTTTCCAGGTGCTAATAACAATCCCTTCGGTCCTGTTGGGCTACATCAGAATGCTGGTAGCGCCTTTTCCGCTATCGGTCGTGTACGACAACAGATATTTGGAATCTGCGAGAGACCAGCGATTCTGGCTTCAGGCGCTAGTGATAATAATAGTTGCGGTGAGCATTTGTTGGATCGTCCGTAAATCAGTGGCGGCGCTGCTCGCTTTTGCGTTCATGATTGTTTTTGTCATACCGATCCTCAATTTAAAGGCATTAAGACCCGAAGAGTCGCTTCTGCATGATCGTTATATGTACTTACCATCGATCGGATTCAGCATTTTGATTTCGATGGGGCTTGATTGGCTGAGCGCCAGATTGCCCGAGGCGCGGAGACGCGTATTCGTTACCGCAACGCTGGTGTTAGGGGTGGTGCTGCTCGTCCTGACCTTCTATCAGAATTTTTCGTGGCAGAGCGAGTTGGCGATGATAGACAACGCCACGAAAGTCGCGCCCAGGTGGCCATTCCTCCAGAACTACATTGGCGCTTATTACACCGAGCAACGCCGGTTTCCGGAGGCGGAGCGTGCTTATCTTGCGACGCTCGAGATTGACCCGAAGTATTATGACGCTCATTCAAACCTTGGTGATATCTATCGCGAACAGGGGAAGATGAAGGATGCGGAAGGATGTTATCTGAGAGCTATCGAGTACGGAGCGCGGTACGCTGATACCTATTACAACCTGGGAGTGACATATGTTGCCGAAGGCCGGCTCGCGGATGCCGAGCAGCCTCTACAGCGCGCACTGGAAATCAAGCCTGCTCATGTTAAAGCCCGGTACAACCTCGGGTGGGTGTACGATCAGCAAGGAAGGGACTCAAATGCGGAGCAGGCATATTCGGAGACGCTTGAACGCGATCCAGCGTATCCTGAGCCGCGCATCAACCTGGCAGTCTTGTTAACTAAGCAGAAGCGCTTCGATGAGGCGCTCAATCATCTGCGGATCGCGCAGCGTTACGCACCGGACCATCCGGTTCTCCTGTATGCGTTGGGTGACTTAAACCTGAAGACTGGCCGCTATCAGGAAGCGATAACAATCTTCAAGCAGGCCGACGCACGGGGACTTCATCAGAATATCGTTCACACCAGTCTGGGCCTTTGCTATGAGGAGCTCGGAAAAACAGACGAGGCGAGGATAGAATTCCAGAAGGCTATTGATATCGCGCCGAAAGATAACTACACGCTCACCGCTCGCGAACATCTCGGTAAACTTCAAGGGGGAGCCTGAATGTCTGTATGATAATGTGTCGCCAGGGCGAGAAGGAGATAACACGATGCCGCGAATTGTAAGATGTGGACTTATTCAAGCCGCGAATGTAGAACCCGCAGAAAGCGATCTTGAAAAAATAAAAAAGGCTATGGTTGATAAGCACGTCGCGATGATCGACGATGCTGCCAAAAAAGGCGTACAGATTATTTGCCTGCAGGAACTTTTCTACGGGCCTTACTTTCCAGCCGAGCAGAACCCGCACTGGTACGATCTTGTGGAACGCATTCCGGATGGGCCAACGACTCAGTTAATGTGTGACATAGCTCGGCAGCACCGGATGGCGATGGTGGTTCCAATCTATGAAGAGGAGATGACCGGCGTCTACTACAATACTGCGGCGGTAATTGATGCTGATGGCCAATATCTGGGCAAATACCGAAAGACGCATATACCGCATTGCCTGCCGGGATTTTGGGAGAAATTCTATTTCACGCCAGGAAACTCAGGCTTTCCGACCTTCGACACGAAGTATGCTCGAATCGGAGTCTATATTTGCTACGATCGACACTTTCCGGAAGGCGCTCGTGCGCTGGGCCTGCACGGCGCTGAAATCGTTTTCATTCCGTCGGCTACTACAAAGGGTCATGCAGATTACCTTTGGGACCTGGAACAACGCGCGCACGCAGTTGCGAATGGCTATTTTGTAGGAACGATCAATCGCGTCGGTACCGAGGCTCCGTGGAATATCGGCGAATTCTTCGGATCGTCATATTTCTGCAATCCGGATGGTCGCGTCCTCGCAAAGGGTAGCGAAGACAAGGATGAGTTAATAATGGCGGATCTGGATTTGGATCAGATTAAGGAGGTTCGTACTCACTGGCAGTTTTATCGTGATCGGCGACCGGATATGTATGACCCTATTGTTGTGAATATTTGATAAGGTCCCATAGGTCCTATAGCTCTCGTAGGTCCTATCCAATCAAGAGCGCCAAAGTCTGGTTATAAGTCTCACTTTGTGTCATTGTGTTGCGCAAAAAGCTCGCTTCTTTGTCAGGACCCCCATCCTCACTTTCACTAACTTCTCTAGTACTGGGATTTGATGTTTGGCAAGCGCATTGCACTTGGCGCTGAGAGTCCATCTCACGCGCGAAATGTCAAATTGACGGAACCTTTATGCGTAAACGTTCTTGGCTTACTCAGATCTTCCTGGTCGGAGTTCTTGGTTCGGTTTTATTGACAAGCATTCACCCACCCTTCGGGGCCTTAGCATTTCAATCGACGCAAGGCTACCAACCAACCGGAGGCAAAGTAAACCAACCGGCCAGCACACCGCCGTCTCAATGGGTACCAAGGGGTCCGGGCGGGGGCGGAGCATTGTTCGCTCCGAGTTTCAGCCCGCATGACACGAATGAGCTATACATCTCATGCGATATGAGCGAGGTGTTTCACTCGACTAATCTTGGCGTCACCTGGCAGTTGTCTGATTTTCGTCAAATACAGGGAAACCGGGAATCGCAGATCCGATTCACAAGTAATCCGGCGATTCTGTATGCGCTGGATTACACAGGAGACCTCGTAAGGCCCACAAAGAGCACGGACGGGGGGACGACCTGGCATCGGTTGAATAGCGACCCGACCGGCGGTGAGTCCTACTCGCTGTTCTGCGATCCGAACAATACTACTAATCTGATCGTCTCTGACTATTCACGCATATTCTTATCGACCGATGGTGGTGGTACGTTCGCTCAGAAGTTCAGCACATCGTCCGGAAACGGTTGTTTTGTAGCAGGAGCATTCTTTGACGGCGTCAACATCTATGTCGGCACAAATCTGGGGTTGCTGGTTTCGACAGGCAGCGGCGTATTCACGACAGTAAGTCTTGGTGGTATTCCAGCGACCGAAGCGATGGTTTCATTCGCGGGCTCGAAGCAGGGGTCTACAATCCGGTTCTTCTCAGTAACACTGGGCGCCGGCGATGTATTTCCCGGTTTGTTCACCGAGGGATCGTATTTCAGTTATCTTGGTGTCTATTCTCTCGACGTCGGCCAGCCAAACTGGGCGCCGCGTATCACCGGAATCCTGGCTAATAATTTCCCGTTCTTTGTTGCAATGACTCGTAACAATATTTCAACTGCCTACCTCGCGGGCCAGGATTCGAATGAGTTTCCGATCGTTTACAAGACAACAAACGGAGGCACCAGCTGGCAGAGCGTCCTCCTGACCAACAACAATCAGAACATCTACACCGGTTGGGCAGGCCGACAAGGCGACCGCGATTGGAGCTACGGCGCGGGCGCGCTGGGATTCGCAGTTTCACCGGTCGATGTAAACAAAGTTGCGTTCACAGATCTTGGATTCACGCACCTCACAACCGACGGCGGGGCGACCTGGAAACAAGCGTATACCAGCCCAGCTGATCAAAATCCTCCAAACGCTCCGACGCCCAAGGGCAGGTATTATCACAGCGTAGGTCTGGAAGATACGACCTGCTGGTGGCTGACATGGAAAGACGCAAACAATATGATCGCGTCTTATTCGGATATAAAAGGAACGCGGAGTACCGACGGCGGCGCGTCGTGGGGATTTAATTACGCCGGTCAGCCTTACAACTCGACATATCAATCGCTCAAGCACCCTGTGAGCGGCACACTCTACGTCGCTACGTCGTCGGTGCACGATATGTATCAGAGCACTCGACTTCAAGACTCGATTCTGGATGCCGGAAATGGCGCAATTAAGTTTTCGACGGATGGTGGCTTGAACTGGAGTACCTTGCACGATTTTGTTCATCCAGTGATCGGTTTGGCTGTTGATCCGGCGAACGCAAATCGAATGTACGCCAGTGTAATTCACAGTACACAAGGTGGCATATACGTATCGAGTAATATCCAAAACGATGGAACATCGACCTGGACAAAGCTTGCGAATCCTCCGCGAACTGAGGGGCATCCCTTTAACATCCACGTGCTCAACGACGGAACTCTTGTGTGTACTTATTCCGGAAGGAGAGATTCATCAGGTGCGTTTACTGCGAGCTCCGGGGTTTTCGTGAGCACGGATAGCGGCGCAACGTGGGTTGATCGCAGCGACACAGGAATGCGGTACTGGACGAAGGATCTTGTCATCGATCCGTACGACTTGTCGCAAAGCACCTGGTATGTCGGAGTCTTCAGCGGATGGGGCGGACCTCCCAATGGATTAGGCGGGCTCTATCGAACAACCAACCGGGGACAAAACTGGACGAAAATAAATAGTCTTGACCGCGTCACTTCGTGTGCCATCAGTCCAACGAATTCAAACGAAATGTATCTAACAACCGAAACCGAGGGCTTATGGTATACGAGCAATCTGAGCGCCGCGACGCCCACATTCACCGCGGTGACTTCATATCCATTTCGCCAGCCGGAACGGGTATTTTTCAACCCGTACAATCCGAATGAGATTTGGGTTACGAGCTTTGGAAACGGTATACGCGTAGGGAATGCTTGCGGCTACTCGCTTGCAAGCGCCAACAGCTTTTTTGGCGATTCAGGCGGTGTCGGTAACATTGCTTTATACACTGGAAGCGGATGCGCCTGGACTGCGGTCAGCAACGATACCTGGATTGTAATATCATCTGCAGAGAGCGGGTCCGGCTCGTCCACGATTACATTTGAAGTTCGAGAGAACTTTACCGGCAGTCCTCGAACCGGAACGATCAGCGTAGCAGGGCAGACGTTTACTGTTCTCCAGGACGCCGGACTCGCTGATTGCATATACATGGTTTCTCCTAAGAGCGCATCGGTGCCATCTGGCGGTGGCACTGGTGTGTTGAATGTTTTTTCTGAGGAGCGCTGTGCGTGGCTGGCGACCAGCGACGTCGGGTGGTTAACAATCACATCCAGCGGAATGGGGATTGGCAGCGGATCGGTGAACTACTCGGTTGCTGCCAACACAACCGGTGTCTCGCGCAAGGGAAGAATTACGGTCGTGGGACAGGTCTTCACCGTAAAGCAAAAATGAAAACATCAGGGGTCCTCTCGGTGCTATAGTTCCTACTTCCATAGACGAAAGGACGTATCACCGCATGGATCCCGAAAACAACAAATATACACGTGTTGAATTTGAAAGAAGATTCCTCGTTTCGTCCGACGGAAGCTGGAAGAACTCCGTTGAGACCTATTCGAAGACATATGAAGACAAGTACCTGAGAGATTCAAGACTTCGGTTGAGAATATTGACCGACTCGGATTCTGAGCGCCGCGTTATAAAGTTGAATAAGAAATTTGAGTCGCCCTCGCCGTATTTCCGAACGGTTAGTCGCATCCTGCTTTCCCCCGAGGAGTATCAACTTCTATTCAGGCTGGACGGGGACCGACTCACAAAGGTACGTCATTACTGCAATCACCTGGGCCGCGTGTTCTCTATCGATGTATTCAGCGGCGAACTGGAAGGGCTGATTATTTGTGAGACCGAGGCCGACAGTCTAGAAGATCTGATGTCGGTCGAGCCTCCGCCGTACGTGACCAGAGAGGTCACCGATGATTCTTTCTTCGATGGCGGGAATCTGTGCCGAACACGAAGAGAGGATCTGCTCCGCAAGCTTGGTGAAATTCAGCAAGTGGTTGATTGAGTCAAATCATTCTGAACAACGTGTTGGGCTGATTCCGGAAGCTCAAGGAGACCAGTACAAAGAAACGTCGGATGTAGTGGAAGCGCGGCCAATACCTCCGTTCTTTTAGGAAACCAACGGAATGTTAAGGGCGTCCCTGTGTCCTCACTCTCGAACGGGCCCGATTCAAGCAGATATTTGCACGATGCCGGTAGTCGCATCAGGAAATAAAGCGCAATTTCGTGGTAACGCTTGTTCGCGTACACGAAGAAATTTTCGACGACCCAGAGGAGGCGTACGATTTCGACCTCAACGTCCAGCTCCTCTTGCATTTCGCGTGTCAATGTTTGTTCTGCCGTTTCGCCGAACTCCACTCGACCGCCAGGTAGAACCCAGAAGTCGTCGCCTTCCGCTTGATGGAGAAACACCTGGTCGTCGTTTATCGCGACGCCGACTACTCGATAGTTAAAAAGGTTATTTTCGTTCTCGAATCTGATCACCTGTAGAAACCGCCCTGAACCGTGGTCATCCCGTCCACACCGCTGAGCTCTATTCAACGCTGGCCGGACGCACCATTGTTCTCAGTAACTGTTCCAACACCTCCTCCGGATCTTTGCACTGTCCCGTATGCACGGGAGATGGCTGAATAGTGGTGCTGCGCGGCGACACCAGCCAGTGGAATCGCTCCCTTTGAGAAAGCTGTCCGATTGGGCCCGCCTCAGCTCCACCCGCGCAAATCGCCGGAATAGTCGCAAGATGCGCCCTGATGGATTCAATATCAAGACTAGAATCAAGCGACAGAAGCCGTTGCTCATCCAGTTCAACTCGGGCCTCAAGGAACCCTTTTGCCGGACACGAGACGATAACTCCAACGTTCACGAACTCTTCACGTTCGACTCTCGGAACTACACGAAAGATCGCGTAGTCATACTGAAAGTGTTCGTGCACGGATCGCCTCCTCCAGGAAAACCCTCGGCGCCTTGAGCCGCTTTTCTAAATACTGAGTGTAAGCGGTTCGGTAATCCGCAGCGTCTGCTAACGGCGGATCTCCTACCCCCGACTGAACACTTAACCAATCGTCGGGTATTAGCTTAATAATGTCCGAAATTGTTTCTGGCGTGATCATCTTGATCATCTTCTCATCCGCCGCTCGGAGAGAAACCTCAGAGGTAAACGGAAGCAACACATGATCCTTGATGTTAGGAAAAGAGTCACGACTCCGCTCCAAATAGTTTGTCCAGGTGTGGTGAAAATAAAGAGCGGCGCCGTGGTCGATTAGCCACAATTTCCTGTGCCACATGAGCATGTTGGCGTTGCGCGGGGTCCGATCTACATTGGTTACTAACCCATCGAACCACACGATCGCGGATGCAAGATCAACGTCGATTCTTTCGGCAACGGGATCGAATGTAATAGAGCCCGGCAAGTAGTCCAGGGCCAGGTTCAGACCGGCACTGTCCCTGATGAGGCTCTGTATTTCGGGATCCGGCTCTGTGCGTGCAAGCTCGTCGTCCAGCTCAACAAAGACAAGCTCAGGCACCGCAAGACCCAAGGCGCGCGCGAGTTCTCCTGCAATCAGCTCCGCGATCAGCGCTTTCGGACCCTGACCGGCGCCGCGAAACTTGAGCACGTACATTCCATCGTCGTCGGCTTCAATTATAGCGGGGAGCGACCCGCCCTCCCGGAGTGGGGTTACATACCGCGTGGCCGACACTTTTCTCAAAATCATGTTTCGCCTACCAATCAATTTCTCGCAAAGAAGAACCGGAACGCCTGAACGTAGTCATTTACCACCAGAGTTAACTGAAAGCATCGATCATAGCTCGTACATCGTCGCCTAACGGATAAAGTACCGGGCAAGTGCAGCCTGCATCCATGTACTCCTGGACTTTAGACCGGCACTCGTCAGGTGTGCCCGATGCGGTGATCAGCTGCACAACATCATCAGGAACCAATCTCATCGCCTCTCGGATTTGATGTTCTTCGGCGGGCCATGTCAAAACGCGGCCGATCTCATCGAGCAAGTCCTGGCTCACGCCGCTTGCCTTCATGATGTGCGGTTGCTGCCCGAGGTATTGAGTGACGAGCTCACGCGCGTTGTCCAGCGCCTTCGCGCGATTCTTGTCGAGCGA
>Ga0126384_10000607_pt1 | contig 20172 bp, 16 predicted proteins | sample PanSoiMetPlot_36_FD_92543 | JGI IMG/M metagenome (GOLD analysis project Ga0126384, IMG submission 92543) | Tropical forest soil microbial communities from Panama - MetaG Plot_36 | ecosystem: Environmental > Terrestrial > Soil > Tropical forest > Bulk soil | place: Panama | collected 2016-02-17 | reverse complement strand
GATCACCACCCACAACGGGCGGGTGCCGGCGGTCGCTTCTGGTGCGCGGTGTTTTTGCATTATCGTTCGTGTCCCCACGGCTGCTGGGCGGCGCACCCTACAGGGGGGCACCGGGTCAAGGAAGACAAATCCCCTGCATCTGGCCCGAGTATTTCTCAGGTCAGGCATGACCTTTGCTTATGTCTGGGTGCTTATGCCTGGGTGCTTATGTCTGCGTGCCTATGTCTGGGATGCTTATGTCAGGGACGCTTACGTCACGGACGCTTCATGTCTCCGACACGTAATGCCGCGCGGCCTACGTCGCGCAGGCTTGTCTCCGCGCGCTTTTCTCACGCATGCTTGCGTCGCGAGTGGCGATCGGTTGCGGGTCGCGATCAGCTGCCGTCGGCATGAGCTGCCGGCGCTCGATCTCGACGATGGCGCCATCGGGATCGGCAAGGCCGCGGCCAACCAGCGTGATGCTCCAGGGTGGCCCGGCGATCAGGTAGAGATTGTAGCGCGCCAGCGGCTCGTGCCGATAGCGGCGGCCGAGCGAGGCGGAAGGCACGCCCACGATCGGGATCGAGGCGCCGGCCAGGGTGGGTTGCAACACCAGGCTGTTGCGGTGGTTGTGCCCGTGGATCACGAGCTCGGCACCCTTGTCATGGAGTAGGGCCTGGAGGGCTGCTGCATCCTTAAGGCCGCGCGTCGCCGCGGCCTGGCCCGGCAGCGGCGGATGGTGGATGAGGAGAAGTCGAAAGAGGCCGGCCGCATGCCCGCCCTCAAGCACCTGCGCCAGCCGCAGCAGCTGCGCGCTACCGGCGCGGCCGGAAGCGATCAACGGCGGCGTCGGCACCGCCGAGTTGAGGCCGATCAGGATCAGGCCATCGAGCCGCCGAACGAAGGGGAACGGCGGCGGCGAGCCAAAGGGCGTTGCGGCGAGATAGGGTGTGCCGCCGGCGTTGGAGCTCATGTAGGGCGCCCAGCGCCGGGTGCCCGGGTCGGCGCGCAGCCGCGCATAGATGTCGTGATTGCCGGGAATGACCGTGACGCGGTCGGGGGGCCCCAACCCCTCGAGCCAGCCAAGCGCGTGCGCAAGCTCCTGCGGCAGGCCGATGTTGGCGAGATCGCCGGTGACGACGATGTGGTCCGGTCGCTGCCCCGCCATGTCGGCCACGAGCCGGTCGAGCACGCTGCGCTGGTAGAGGTTCCGGCGCGTGCGTTGCCAGTTCCAATAGCCCGTCAGCCGCTTCAGGTTCCAATAGCGCGGCGTGAAGCCGCGGATCGGGCCGAGATGCACATCCGATACGTGGGCGATGGTGAGGGCCGTGGGCATTGCTGAAGGCAATTGGTAGCGGCTTCCTCGCGGCTTGCCAAATCAGCTGCCGCGGTCGAAGACAATGGCTCTGCAAAAGGCGGGTGCCGGTTGCCGATGGTCGCCAACGTGGTTCTGATCCGGACTTTGCAGCGCTATTGGCGCTGGCGGCGTGGGCTCACGTTGGGCGCGCAGGCGGTGGTGTTTGACGAGGTCGGGCGGGTCTTGCTGGTGCGGCATGGCTATCAGCCGGGCTGGCACTTCCCCGGCGGCGGCGTGGAGAAGGGGGAATCGGTCACCGACGCGCTCGCCCGCGAGCTCAGTGAGGAGGCCGGCATCAGGCTCAATGGCCCCGCTCGCCTGTTCGGCATCTACGCCAATTTCGTGGCCTTCCCCGGCGATCACATCGCGCTGTTCGTGGTGGAGAGCTGGCAGCAGCCCCAGGTACCGGCGCCCAATCGGGAAATTCGCGAGCAGGGGTTCTTTGCCCCGGACCGGTTGCCGGCCGGCACCACCGCGGCCGCCCGCCGGCGGCTGGCCGAGATTCTGGGCGAGGCGCCGGCGAGCCAACTGTGGTGAAACCTCCCTTGCGGCGGGTCTTGGGCAACGCTCGGCGCCGGCCGCCACCGCCGCGAAAGCCGATGCCCGGCGCCGGCTTTTCCCGTAGGATTGGCGCTGGCAACGGGCGAACGCCCGACGGCCTCAAGGACGTGCGATGCAACAACGCGTGCTTTTGACCGCCCTCTCAGCCTGTCCGCACGACTGTCCCAGCGCCTGCGCGCTTGAGGTTGGCGTGCTGGCCGACGGCCGCATCGGCCGCATCACCGGCGCGCAGGCCAACTCCTATACCGAGGGTGTGGTGTGCGCCAAAGTGGCGCGCTACCGCGAGCGCATCGAGCACCCGCAGCGCCTGCTCACCCCGCAGCGGCGGTGCGGGCCCAAAGGCAGCGGGCAGTTCCAGCGTGTGTCCTGGGATGCGGCGCTCACAGAAATCGCCGAACGCTTCGGCGCCATCGCCCAGCGCTCCGGCGCGGCAGCGATCTGGCCCTATCATTCGGGCGGCAACATGGGCGTTTTGCAGCGCTACGGCCTCGATCGCTTGCGCAATCCCATGCGTTACTCGCGCCAGCACACCACCATCTGCGTGACGCCGGCGGAATCTGGCTGGTTGGCGGGGGTCGGCAAACTGGTAGGACCGGATCCGCGCGAGATGGTCGAGGCCGACCTGATCGTGATCTGGGGCGGCAATCCCGTCTCCACCCAGGTCAACGTCATGACCCACGTCGCCCGTGCGCGCAAGACGCGCGGCAGCCGCCTGGTGGTGGTCGATGTCTACCACACCCCGACCGTCGAGCAGGCGGATCTGGCGCTGATCATCAATCCGGGATCCGATGGCGCCCTGGCGCTCGCGGTCATGAACGTGCTGATCCGCGAAAACCTGGTGGACCGCGCCTACCTTGCCCGCTACACGGATTTCGACGCCGAGACCGAGCGGCACATCCTAGCGCGCACCCCTCAGTGGGCGGCACCCATCACCGGGCTCACGGCCGAGGCGATCACCGCCTTTGCCCGCCTCTACGGCAACACGGCCAAAAGCTTCATTCGGGTTGGCTTCGGCTTTACCCGCACGCGCAATGGCGCCGCGGCCATGCATGCCGTGTCCTGCCTACCGGCGATCACCGGGGCCTGGCGCCACCGCGGCGGCGGCGCCTTCTTCCTCAGCTTCGACAAACAGCAATGGCGGCTCGATACCTCCCTGATCAATGCCGCCGACGCCATCGACCCCGCGGTCAGAATTCTCGACCAATCGCGGATCGGTGCGGTGCTGTGCGGCGAGCCGGAGGCGCTCGCCGGTGGCCCGCCGGTCGAGGGCATGCTGCTGCAGAACGCCAACTCGGCCGCGGTCGCACCGAGTACCGACAAGGTGCTGCGGGGGCTCTTGCGCGAAGACCTGTTCCTGGTGGTACAGGAGCAGTTCCTGACCGCCACGGCGCACCACGCCGATATCGTTCTGCCCGCCACCATGTTCGTCGAGCACGACGACATCTACTACGGCCTGGGCCACACGCATTTGACCTTCGGGCCGAAATTGGTCGAGCCGCGCGGCGAGGCCCGCCCCAACAGCTACACCGTGCGCGAACTGTCGCGCCGGCTCGGCGTCGAGCATCCAAGCCTCGCCCTGTCGGATCGCGAACTCCTCGATCACGCCCTCGCCGGCGCGGGCGTGGGCAGCTTTTCCGAGGCGGCGAGGCTCGGTTGGATCGATCGCGCCTTGCCGTTCGAGACTGCGCATTTCCTCACCGGCTTCCCGCAGCCGGACGGCCGGTTCCACTTCAAGCCGGACTGGAGCAAGGTGGGGCCGGCGCATGCCGTAATGCCCAGGATTGCCGATTGGTCGAGCAACTACGAGCGGCCCGACAGGGACCACCCCTTTAAGCTGGTGTGTCCCCCGGCGCGGCATTTCCTCAACAGCACGTTCTCCGAGACCCCGACCTCGGTCGCCAAGGAGGCCGGGCCCTGCGTGCGCATCAATCCCAATGCCGCCCGCCGCGCCGGCGTCAAGCCCGGCTCGCTGGTGCGCATTGGCAATGCCCGCGGCTCGATTGTGGTGCCGGCGCGGCTCGACGCCGGGCAACAGGAGATGACCTTGATTGTGGAAGGGATCTGGCCGGCCACAGCGTTCCCGGAAGGGCGCGCCATCAACACGCTGATCGGCGATGATCCGGTGCCGCCCAACGGTGGTGCAGGCTTCCACGACACCAAGGTCTGGCTCAAAGCCCTGCCCGAGGCCACGTGAACGGCAACCCCCGCCCGCGGCCCGTAAGCATGCTGCGGCGGCAGCGTCTAACCGCCGCTTTTTTGATTACCGGTCGAGGAGCACCCCATGAAGGTCAAGCGCATCGAGCACGTGGCAATCGCGGTCAACAGCCTGGCCAAGGCGCGCGAGATTTTCGAGGACAAGCTGGGGTTGCCCTTCGAGTACGAGGAATACCTGCCGCAGTACGCCACCAAGCTCGCCATGTTGCCCGTCGGCGCTACCTATATCGAGCTGCTTGAAACGGATCGCGCCGATACCGAGACCGGCAAGTGGATCCGAGAGCATGGCGAGGGTTTGTTCCATATCTGCCTTGAGGTCGAGGACATCGACGCGGCGTTGCTCGAACTCAAGGGCAAAAACGTCAAGCTGCTCGACGACAAGCCGCGCCGCGGACATGCCAACTCGCGCATCGCCTTCCTCGATCCGCAATCGACCAACAACGTCCTGATCGAGCTGGTCGAGCTTGGCGCCGGCCACGCTCACGGCGAAGCCTCCGCGTAAGAGCGCATCCCAGCGTGCACCCCGAGCGTAGCATTGCCATCGGTGTCGACATCGGCGGCACCTTTACCGACGTCGTCCTGATCGACGTGCGGGCCGGCAGCATCTATTCCGCCAAGGTGCTCACCACCCCAGCCGAGCCGCAACAGGGCGTGCTGGCAGCGGTGGCGCAGGTGCTGGGCGTGGCCAAGGCCGGACACGGCGAGGTCAAGACCATCGTGCACGGCACCACCTTGGCCACCAATGCCATCATCGAGCGCAAGGGCGCCGCAACGGCGCTATTCACCACTGTTGGCTTTCGTGATGTGCTCGAGACCCGCACCGAGCTGCGCTATGATCTATATGATCTCTTCATCACCTTTCCCGAACCGCTGGTGCCGCGCGAGCGCCGCATTGGCATCAAGGAACGGGTGCGGTTTGACGGCCGCGTCGAGACGCCGGTCGCGCCCGCCGAGGTGGCCGAGACGGTCGGCCGGCTCAGATCGCAACAGGTCGAGGCGATCGCCGTCTGCTTTCTGCACAGCTACGCCAATCCCGGCAACGAACAGGCTGTCGCAACGATCATCCATGCGCTGTGGCCGGAGGTGGCGATCTCGCTGTCCTCAGAGGTGTTGCCGGAAATCGGCGAGTACGGCCGGGTCTCGACCACGGTGGCCAACGCCTACCTACAACCCAAGATGGCAGGCTATCTGGCCGAGCTGTCCGAGGCGCTGGCGCGGCAGGGTTCGCGCGCCGCCTTTTTCGTGATGAGCTCCAGTGGCGGCACCTTGAGCCTGGAGCTGGCGCGGCAGTTTCCGGTGCGACTGGTGGAATCTGGTCCCGCCGCCGGGGTCTCGATCGCCGCCCACTTTGCCCGCCGGCTGGGAAAGCCGAATGTGGTGGCCTTCGATATGGGCGGCACCACCGCCAAGATCTCGCTCATCAGTGGCGGCCGGCCGACGCGCACCAGAGAACTCGAGGTGGCGCGCGTGCGGCGCTTTCAGAAGGGCAGCGGGCTGCTACTCAAGGCGCCGGCGGTCGATCTGATCGAGATCGGGGCCGGCGGCGGCAGCATCGCCCAGCTCGATGCGCTGGGCCTGCTGGCGGTCGGACCGGATAGCGCGGCAGCCGATCCGGGACCCGCCTGCTACGGCACCGGCGGCACCTTGCCGACCGTTACCGACGCCGATCTGCTGCTGGGTTACCTCAATGCCGACTACTTCCTCGGCGGCAACATGCGGCTTGATCCCGAACGCGCCGCCGCCGCCGTCGCCACCGGCGTCGCCGAGCCGCTCGCGATCGATACCATCGCGGCCGCGCGCAGCATCTACGAAGTTGTCAACGACAACATGGCCAATGCCGCCTCGGTCTACGCCGCCGAGCAGGGCATCGATTTGCGCGATTTTACCTTGCTGGCGTTTGGCGGCGCGGCGCCGGCGCATGTGTGCGATGTGGCGCGGCGGCTCGGCATTCGTGACGTACGCATTCCGTTGGGCGCCGGCGTGCTGTCGGCGTTGGGTTGCCTGGCCTCGCCGGTATCGTTCGACTACGTGTTCGGCTACATGCGCGAACTCAAGCACGTCGACTGGGGAAAAGTCGGCGCCCGCTTTGCGCACTTGGAGCAAGACGGCCGCCGGCAGCTGGCGGCCGCCGGCATCCACGACGGGGTCACCGTCAGCTATTCGGCCGACATGCGCTACCTGAGCCAGCGTTACGAAGTCAACGTGGCGCTGCCCGGCGGCCGGCTCGGCCCCGAGCTGCTCGAGCGCCTGCACGCCACCTTCTACGCCGCCTACCGGCAGCAGTACGGGCGCGAGATCCGTGAAGTTCCGGTCGAGACCGTGAGCTGGCGCCTCAGCGTTTCCGGTCCGAACCCCGAGCTTGGCGGACTGTGGCCGCAGCACGGCGACGCCGACCCCGATGCCAAGCTGAAAGCGCGCCGGCCGGTGATGTTCGCCGGCCGCGACAGTGTCGTCGATTGCGCGGTCTATGAGCGCAGCCGACTGCCGATCGGCAGCACATTGCCGGGACCGGTGATCATCGAGGATGACGCATCGACCACGGTCGTGCCGCCAGGCGCGCACCTGGTTGTCGACGAACTCGGCATGCTGGTGATCACCCTGGAGGCATAGAGCGATGCACCCCAACACCGCCGCCGAGCTCGACGTCACCACCTTGACGATGTGGTGGAACAAGCTGCTCAGCATCGTCGATGAGGCGCAGGTCACCTTGCTGCGCACCGCATTCTCGCGCATCGTTACCGAGGCCTGGGATTTCAGCTGCGCGCTGTTTGATACCGGTGGCGAAATGATCGCGCAGGGTCGCCACGGGTTGCCGGCATTTCTCGGCTGCATGGCGCAAGCCATGCACGATTTCCTGGCGGCCTATCCGCCCTCGAGCTTGGTTGCAGGCGACAGCCTGATCACCACCGATCCCTGGATCGGTGCCAGCCAGATCAACGACGTGTTCTTTGTGACGCCGATTTTTCACCGTGGCCGCATCGTCGCCTACGCCATGAGCGTGTCGCATTCACCCGACGTTGGCGGGCGGTTGCTGTCGGCCGACTCCAAGGAGGTGTTCGAGGAAGGTTTCCGGCTGCCGATCATCAAGCTGTTTGCGGCCGGCGCGCCCAATGACGACCTGTTCCGGATCATTCGGCTCAACGTGCGGGTTCCCGACATCGTGGTCGGCGATTTGCTGGCGCAACTTGCCGCCAATACCATTATGGCGCGGCGCCTGATCGAGTTCCTCGAGGCCAAGTCCCTCGACGACGCCGAAGCGCTGTTCGCCGCGGTGCGGGAGCGCTCCGACCTGGCGATGCGCCAGGCCATCGCCAAGATACCGTTTGGCACCTATCGCGGCGAGGTCGAGACCGACGGCTTCGATCGACCGATCACCTTGCGCTGCGCCATCACGGTCGGTAGCGGCGAAATTCATGTCGACTGCACGGGCTCCTCGCCGCAGCAGGAGCAGGGCATCAATTGCACCAGGCGCTGGTCGTTCGCCGAAATCGCCCATGCCTGCATCTGCGTCGCGCACCCGCAATCGCCGATCAACGGCACCACGCTCAAGCGCATCAAATATACGGTGCCAGAAGCCAGCGTCATCAATGCCGCCTATCCGGCCGCACTCGGGGCGCGGGCACTGGTGGCGATGTATCTGCAGGGGCTGATCTTTCGCACCTTGGCGGCGGCGATCCCCGACCGCGTCATCGCCGAGACCGGCACGCCGCCACATCTTTCCGCCTACAGCGGCTTCGGCAACGGCGGACGGCGCTATGTGGACATCATGTTTTTGAACGGCGGCCTTGGCGCCCGGCCAAGCCTCGATGGCGTGTCCTCGCTCGGCTGGCCCGCCAACATTGCCGGCACACCCATCGAGGTCACCGAGAACGAGAAACCGCTGTTGTTCCTCAGCAAGGAGCTTGCCACCGATTCCGGCGGCGGCGGCCGGCAGCGTGGCGGGCTGGCGGCGCAGCTCGCCGTCAAATCCGAGGCGAACGAGCCGATCACCGTCGGCGTCCGTCTCGATCGCATCACCCATCCCGCGCGCGGCCTGGCCGGCGGCCTGCCGGGGGGCAGCGCCGCGGTGTCGGTCAATGGCCAGGCGGTGCATGCCAAAAAGACGATTGAGCTGCAACGGGGCGATGTGTTCGCCGTCCGCTGCGCCGGCGGGGCGGGATACGGCGATCCGCACCAGCGTCCGGCGGCGGCGGTGGTGCGCGACGTCAAGGGTGGTTACGTGTCGGCGGCGGCGGCGCGCGCCGCCTATGGGGTAGTGCTCAGCGCCGATCGGGAGGACATCGATGCCGAGGCCACCGCCCGCCTGCGCCAGTCGGCGGCGTCGCGAGAGACGCCTTAAGACGCCCGCGGCGGGTTTCGACGGACGGCGGCTGCCCCCGGGACCGATGGCAGCTGCGCCTTCCACCGTTGCGGCCGCTCTGCCGCTACGGTCGGGGGCGGCGGGCGCCGATCAGCCCATCAGCAGCGCCAACCGGGGCCGCGGCCTGGACCTGGCGCACCGTTAGCTTGCCGCCGACCGCGGCCTTGAGAATGGCGAGCCCGCGCCGATCGATGCCGATCGTTCCCGGCGCCACGGTGGGGTCGAGCCGCGCCCAACCGCGCAGCGGCGCGGCGCGGCCGCCATCGAGCTCGGCCACGTCGTCCTCGCCGATCGCGGCCGACGTGGCGTCGGCCGGGTTGAGCCGCAGCACGCGCCGACGGCTGACGGCGCCGTCCTCAAACACGTCCGCCGCCAACCGCGCCGTCAGCTCGACGCGCCCGACGCGCAACCGCTGGCGTAGCGCGCGGGTTGCCGCCGCGTCGACCTGGTGGCGCTCATCGACGACGACCCCATAGACGTCGTGCGCCGCGGCCGCCGAGATATAGCCCTCGGCCAGGTCGGCGGCGACGCGCTCGCCGTCGCGCTCGAGCGGATCGCCATAGCCACCGCCGCCGGCCGACCGGACCATGACGACGTCGCCGGCGTTGACCACGTGGCCGGCAACTTTGCCCGGGGTCGCAAACGGCTCGGCTTTGCCGTTACGCGCGATCCAGGCGCCGACCGGAACCCCCGAGCGGCCGCCAAGCACGCCGAACGCCGGCACCACCGCCCCGTCGGACAGCAGCGAATAGCGTGCCTCAGGCGCCAACACGCGCAAGGCGCGCTCCATCGACAGGCCGCCGCGGGTGGTGCCGGGTCCACCGGAATCGACCGCCAAACGCGAACTCTCGACCAGCAGTGGCATGCGCGTTTCGATCACTTCGGTGGACTGCACCGTCACCAGGTCGCCCCAGTCGATGGTGGCGATGGCGCTCGGCCCATCGTCTTCGGCAAAGCCGCCGTTGCCGCCCGCCGACCACTCATAGTGCACCCACTCGCGCCCCGACCGCGCATCAAAGCCACCGATCAGGTTGTGAAAGGAGGTGCGGCAGAGGTCGCCGGCCACCTTGTCCGGCACCATCTGCGCCAACGCTCCCACCATGGTGGCGATCACGCGCTTGCGGATTTCGCCGTGCGAACCGGCGGGAGCCGGCCGCTCGACATTGACGATGGTGCCCGGTGGCGTGATCACCTCGATCGGGCGAAACGAGCCCTGATTGAGGGGCGCCTGTGGGTCGAATACCGACTTTACCGTGATCAGCACGCCGGCGGCCGACACCGCCGCCGTCGAGTTCACCGGAAACGGCACTTGCGGCGAGGCACCGCTGAAATCGGCGATCATGCGATCGCCTTCGATGGTCAGCGCCAGCGGCAACAGCAGCGGCTCGAAGCGACCGCCGATGTAGGTCTCAAGATAGTCTTCATAGTAGCTGGTGCCATCCGGCACCGCCGCAATCGAGGCGCGCATGCGCGCCTCGGCCCGATCGAGGTCGAGGCGAACGGCTTCTAGCAGCGTGTCGACACCGTAGCGGGCTGCGATTTCGTGAATGCGTTTTTCGGCCACCCGACAGGCGGCCAGGCTCGCCTGAAAATCACCCAGCCGTTCGTCCGGCACACGCATGTTGGCAAGCAGCAGGTCGAGCGCGGCCTGATTTAATTTGCCGCCCTCGAAAATCTTGAGCGGCGGGATGCGAATGCCTTCCTGGTAAATGTCGGTGGCGGTGCCCGACATGCTGCCCGGTACCATGCCGCCGACGTCGGCCCAGTGGGCGCGCACGGCGGGAAAGAAGATCAGGCGGCCGTCGCGAAACAGCGGATAGATGATGGTGACGTCGTTGAGGTGGGTACCACCGGCGTAGGGATCGTTGACCAGGATGACGTCGCCTTCGCCGAGCCCGCTGCCCAGCTTCTGCATGGCGGCGCGCACCGACCACGGCATCGGTACCACGTGCGAACCGATGTCTTCCGATTGGGCGATGATCTGGCTGTCGGGCGCAAATAGGCCACAGGAGAAATCCTTGGCATCGTAAATCGCCACCGAGCTGGCGGTGCGGCACACGGTGGCGCGCATTTCCCGCACGGTCGCGATCAGCGCCTGCGTTAGAACTTCGAGCGTGATCGGGTCCAGGTGCGATGCCATTCAGCTCAGCTCCGGCGCATGACGAGACAGCCAATGGCATCGAGGCAAAAGCTCCAATCGGCAGGCACCACGGTGGTGGAGCCCGCCTCCTCGACCAGCACCGGCCCGTTGCTGGTCTCGCCCGCTGGCAGACGATCCCGATCCAACACTTTAACCTGCTGCTGCTTGCCGCCGAAGATGACGGCGCGGCTGCCGCGCGCCGCCGCCGCAAGCGAGCGCCCGCTCGCCTCCAGTGTTGGCAGCTGCGGCTTGTCGGACAGCCCCCAGGCGGCGAGACGGTAGCTGACGATTTCGATGGCGCGCCCGGTCGCCGCCCCGTAACGCGCCGCATAGATGTCGCCGAACTTGCGTTCGATCTCGGCGATGCTGCCGAAATCGAGCGTCACCGGTACCGACAGCTCGAAGGATTGTCCGGCGTAACGCAGATCGAGGCTGGCGGCGAACCGTTGCCGATCGGCGGCGAAGCCATCGGCGGCGAGCTCGGCGGCGGCGGTCGCCACCAATGCTTCGAGCACGGCCTTGACCTCGTCCACGCCGGTGTTGCTGGCAGCCGACACGCGGGTGCGCACATAATCGCGACGCACATCCGCAATCAACAATCCAAGCGCCGAGAAATTGCCGGGCAACGGCGGCACCACCACCGTGCGCATGCCCAATTCCTCGGCCACCTCGGCGGCATGCAGCGGTCCGGCACCGCCGAAGGCAATGAGCGCATAATCGCGCGGGTCGATACCGCGCATCACCGACACTTCCTTGATGGCGCCGGCCAGGGCCACGGCGGCGAGGCGCAAGATGCCTTCCGCGGTGGCGATCGGCGGCAGCTGAAGCCGGTCGGCCAGGTGGCTCACGACCCGCCGTGCCGCCGCCCGATCGAGGGCGATCTCGCCGCCGAGCGGGCGCTCGATGCCGAGCCGGCCGAGCACGACATTGGCATCGGTGATGGTCGGTGCATCGCCGCCGCGGCCGTAGGCGGCCGGGCCCGGCATGGCGCCGGCCGAGCGCGGGCCAACCGACAGGAAGCCGCCGCTGGCGAGCGTGGCGATGCTGCCGCCACCGATGCCGATCGAGTTGATGTCGATCTGCCGCATCTTGACGGGAAAGGCGCCGACTTTGCCCTCCGTCGTCATCTGATAGTGGCCGTCACGGATCAGGCACACGTCGCTGGACGTGCCGCCCATGTCGCAGGTGATGAGGTTGGGGCGGCCGCCGCTGGCGCCGATATGTGCCGCCGCGATCACGCCCGCCGCCGGTCCGGACAGCATCGACAATACCGGCTTGGCGGCGACCCGATGTGCGGGCAGCGAGCCGCCGTTCGAGGTCATGATCGCCAATGGCGCCGACGAGCCGGCCGCGGCCAGCCGCCGGTCGAGGTCGCCCAGGTAGCGGCGCATGCGCGGGGCGACATAGGCATTGAGCGCGGTGGTCGAAAAGCGCTCATATTCGCGGAATTCCGGCAACACTTCGGCCGAGCTTGTCACCGTCGCCGACGGCAGCCTGCCGGCGATCAGTGCCGCGGCGCGTTGCTCGTGGGTTGGGTTGGCATAGGCGTGCAGGAAGCAGATGGCCACCGCCTCGATGCCGTCGCCGGCCAAGCGCTCGGCCACCGCGCCCAGCTCGGCTTCGTCGAGGGCGATCAGCACCGAACCATCGGCACCGAGCCGCTCGCGGATCTCGATTGCTTGCGCGCGCGGCACCAATGGGCGCACGGGCCGCGCCTTGATGTTGTACAGCGCCAGGCGGTTGCCGCGGCCAACGACCAACACGTCGCGGTGGCCGGCGGTCAAGAGCACGGCCAGGCGGGCGCCGTTGCCTTCAAGTGCGGTGTTGGTGGCAACGGTGGTGCCGTGCACGATGCGGTGCAAGTCGGCGGCGGCGACGCCGAGCCGATCGAGGCCGCTCAGGATAGCTTCGGCCTGATTGTCCGCCGTTGAGGGTATTTTCAGCACCCGCAGCGTGCCGGCGGTCACGTCGAACAGTACCAGATCGGTGAAGGTCCCGCCGACGTCGACGCCAAGCCAAAGCATGTCGGTGCCGTCCTAGCGGCCGGTGAAGGCGGGACGGCGCTTTTCGAGAAAGGCGCGCTGCCCCTCGCGGTAGTCGGCGCTGGCCATCGCAGCCTCGATGATGGCGGCAATTTCGCTCTGCCGAGCCGCAACCGTGCCGCTGCTCAAGGCTTCGAGGATGAGCTTGGACCCCGCCAGCGACAAGGGCGCGTTGCCGACGATCTCCTGCAGCAAGGCGTGCGCGCCGGCACCGGCGCCATCGGGCGCAATCAGATCGAGCAGCCCCATGGCGAGGCATTGGTCGGCGTCGAAGGCGCGACCCGTGAACAGCACCCGCTTGGCATTGGCCAGTCCCACCTGGCGGTAGAGCAGGGCGCAGTCGAGATCGCCGTAGACCACGCCCAGCCGGGCGGCGGGGATGCCCATGCGCGTACTGATGTCGCCGACCCTGAAGTCGCAGGCCAAGGCCAGGGCACAGCCACCGCCCATGCCATAACCCGAGATGGCGGCAACGGTGGGCTTGGCGCAATCGCGCAGGGCGAGGGTGGTGGCCTCGTTTGCCGCTTCATAGATGCGTCCGGTTGCGACGTCGGCGCGCTCGGTGGCGAACTCGGAGATGTCGGCACCGGCGCAAAAGTGCCCACCGACGCCGGTCAGCACAATGGCCCGGACCTCAGGGTCGGCGCCGAGCTCGGTGAAAATTTGCGTCAGCCCTCGCCACATGGCGAGCGACACCGCGTTGCGCTTGGCGGGCCGATTGAGACTGACGGTGGCGATGCCGCTCACGTCGCGGGAAACGATAATGTGTTGTTGAGTGACCACGACCGACCCTGTCAGAAAGCGCGTGCATGCGCCGCGAGAAGTGGGCACAATAACCAGAAATCCGGCATGGGAAAAAGTGAAAGCCGATGGCAAGCGCATTGGAGCGACTAAAGGTCGTCGATCTCTCCAGCCACTTGTCGGGGCCCTACTGCGCCATGCTGTTGGCCGACCACGGCGCCGACGTGACAAGGTCGAGCGGCCCGATGGCGGCGACGACGCACGCAAAATGCCGCCGTTTGTCGGCGGTGAAAGCGCGCCATTCATGATCTGGAACCGGAACAAGCGCTCGGTGGTGATCGACTTGAAGACCGAGGCCGGCAAGGCCGAGCTCGGCCGGCTGATCGAAGGCGCCGACGTGTTGATCGAAAACTTCCGCCCGGGCACCTTGCAGCGGCTCGGGCTGGGCTGGCCGACCCTCAAGGTGCGCCATCCGCGGCTGATCTATGCCGCCATTTCCGGGTTCGGCCAGACCGGTCCCTACCGTGACCGCGGCGGCTTCGATCTCGTCACCCAGGGCATGTCGGGCCTGATGAGCGTGTGCGGCCCCAAGGACGGGCCGCCGCACCGGCTGCCGATCGCGATTTCGGATGTGGCCGCCGGCATGCACCTGGCGATTGGCATCCTGTGCGCGCTTGAGGCCCGGCACCACACCGGTCGCGGCCAGCTGGTCGAGACGTCGTTGCTCGAATCGGCGCTGTCGTTCGGGGTCTACGAAGCCGCGCACGTTGCCGCCACCGGCCAGACGCCGCCGCGGCTCGGTCAGGCGCACCGCGGCAGCTCGCCCTACCAGGTGTTCGCCACGGCGGACGGCTTCATCACGCTCGGCGCCGCGCAGGATAACTTCTGGCTGCGGCTGTGCGACCTCATCGGCGTGCCGGAATTGCAACGCGATCCGCGCTTTGCCAGCAATGCCGAACGGGTGCGCAACAACGATCAACTGGTCGCCTTGCTGGAGCCGCGCTTCAAGCTGCAGCCGTCAGAGCACTGGCTGGCGGCGCTGGCAGCAGTGGGGATTCCGTGCGGTCCGGTACTCAATTTCGACGCGGCGATGGCCGATCCGCAGGTTGTGGCGCGCGCCATGGCGGTTGAAACCGAGCATCCCGCCGCCGGCCGCCTCAAGACCTTGGGGATTCCCGTGAAACTGTCCGATACGCCCGGTGCCTTGCGCCGACCGGCGCCGCGGTTGGGCGAGCACACGCAAGACCTACTGGGCGACCGGGCGCCGGCGAGCGCCGCAAGCTAATGGCAGCAAGCGGGGCGCGGGCTAAGCTTGCCACGCCGCCAAGGAGGAGAGCATGCCGATGTCACGTCACCTGAGATTTGCGGGCCTTGCCGCTCTGGCGCTCATCGCCATCGCGTTGCCGGCGTTGGCCGACGAGCCGGGGATCACCGCCAACAGCATCAAGATTGGCAGCTTCGGGGCCCTGACCGGACCCGGCTATCTCTACGGCAAGCTGCCGATGAACGGCGTCGAGGTGGTGTTCGATGACGTCAATGCCGCCGGCGGCATTCACGGCCGCAAGCTGGAGCTGGTACGTGAGGACGATCGCTGCGACGCCGCTGCCGCCATCGCCGCCATTCAGAAGCTGGTGCATCAGGATCAGGTGTTTGCCCTGATCGGCGGCGGCTGCAGCAACGCCACCTTCGCCGCGCGCGAGGTCATCGAGACCGCCAAGATCCCGACCTTGATTTTCGCCTCGGTGCACGATGGCATCACCATACCGCCGGCCGCCAACATCTACTCGAGCGCCTTGACGTCGAGCATCGAGAGCGAGGCCCAGGTGCTGTTCGCCCAGCAGCAGGGCGCCAAGCGCATCGCCATGGTCTCGATGAAGGATGCCTGGGGTCGCGCCCGCTATGCGCCGCTGATGGAGATCCTCAAAGCCAAGGGCATCACCTTGGTCGCCGACGAGGAGCTCTCTCCCGACGCCAACGATGCCACCGCCCAGGTGCTGCGGCTCAAGGCGGCGAATGCCGATGCTGTCATCATGGTGCTCTACCCCAAACCGGCGGCGGTCTACATCCGTGACGCGCAGAAGCTGGGCTTCAAGCCGCTCAACATCGGGCAGAGTGGCATTGCCGATCCGGCGGCGTTCGAGGAGCAAGTCGGCATGCCCGGGGCAACCGCGACCTTCCGCACCATCTCACAGGTGAAATACACCCCCGAAGACCCAGCCATGGACAAGTGGCGCAAGCTGGTGGAGGCGAAATTCCCCGGCGATCGCCTCTCGGTCTACAATTTGTTCGGTATCGGCAGCGCCCAGGTCTTGGTCGAAGCTCTGAAGCGCGCCGGGCCTCAGCTGACGCGGGAAAAGCTGCAAGCGGCGTTCGCCAGTATCAAGGATTTCAAGACCGACGTGCACCCAGGACCGGTTACCTGCTCGGAGCTTGACCATCGCTGTCACAAGTCCCCGGCATGGCTGGCCAAGGATCCCGGCGGACCAATCCGCGTGCTCAGCGTGACCACGGTCGAGAATTAGGCCTTGCTGCTGTTGAGCTCGCTTTAAATAGCTGTGTTTAACGGTTGGCGGCCGACGGGTGGCCCGGGCGTCGAGACCGACGGGCGGCTCGTCAGCTGTAGCCATGGCATTGTGCCCTGCCTGGTTGCGCCACGCTTCCGGATCCGCTCGCATGGCCACTTTGACGCTTCACGGGGAGTTGCCTGTTTCCCGAAGCTGGCCGTCTGCCGCATGCAGTCCGCCGGCTCGATGTTCACGGCCCCAGGACGGTTGGGCGGCAGGCGATCGGTTGCAATCTGGACCAAGCCAGGCGCTCAATCTGGCGCACGGCGGCCACCCATTCCGGCGGAAACGAGCAGGCTAGCGACCGACGCCGGTTGCTGGAGGAGGCTGGCAATAAATGCGGCGACCGCGGGGGGCCGGGCATGAGTGTTGCTGATCCCGGCTGCAGCGGCGCGTAACCTGGCCAACCAAAGTCTGATGGCGTGGGACTATGGCTCGTAAGAATCCGGCGACTTGTGTCCCTATTCTGCGTGACTTGACCAGGCCTAAATGGAGCAATCGCGCGATGCGCATTGGCGACGACGTTCCGGAATGGAATGGCGCCGTGGTGGATTGACGTCGCGCGACGGCTTTCTACTGAAGTGCGGTTCAATCGACGACCCTGCAATCAACGAGTACGTGGTGCGCAACTTTGGCCAGCAATCCCTGGCTGGCGGCTCTGCGGTCGTCGTGCCGACTGGAGCAAAGAGGGCGTTATGAAGACGACGGGCGAAGAGGCGAACTCCTGGCTTTTCAAGGTAGTGATTATCTTCATCGTGGCGGGTTTTCTGCTGAGCCTGATACCACTGGCAAAGGCGCAGGAGACGCAGAAGGGCAAGGACCAGCCCATAGTCCGCGTGAAGAGTTCGACTTGAGTGGGTGCAGCGTGTGGTATCGCTGGAGTGGTGGTCATTGACCGCTCCCATTGGCGCGACCTTGCCAATAGTCACGTTTGCCAATGGCTTCCTCACGTGTGATCAGGCCAGACCCCGGTTGTGGTCCGGGTCGGTGCTGTAGCGGGTGACAAGCGCGCGTACGGACCAAGTGATCTTTCCAGCCTTGCTGGCATGGAGCGGCCGCGCTAGGCAAGCGCCAGGTTACCCCTCAAGTGCGGTATCGATAGGTTTCGAGCCCGGTGCGGCGTGGCAATTGTGCGAGTCCGGTAAATTCAATCTCTCCTGCAGGTTTCGCCGATTTCACCGCGGGGTCGTTAGCCCGCCGCGGTGGCAGCGTCATATTAACTACGGTCGGGTACGGTGGGGGGGACTAACTGGGGGGAGAAATCTCGGACCAAGGACCCTACGCTAGAGGCTCAGCCACAATCAATGTGGCGGCCTAGCGTGGTGCGGCTGGAAAAATATGAGCAAGGTCGACTGGAATATCGCAATTGAGGCCGCTGCCGTCGTCGTCGAGGACAACGCAAGCCACATGTGGGGCGCCCAGGATGCCGTGGTCGCGGCCGCGCACATTGCGGAGCAGATCCGCAAGCTGAAGGTCGAGGAGATTGACCAACAGGTAAACCCGCCGATCCTCGGCGCTGCAGGCGACGAAGCGCTCTACTTGCCGGCGAATGCGGCGCCCTGGGACGACGCTCGCAATGTGGAAGCTCTGCGGGCGCCTTAGCTGGACACGATGCTCGGTTTGGCTGACCGGGCCATATTGCCTCCAGCGCGATCATGTTGCGGCAAGGGAGCGCTGGTGATCGGATCCCTCCTTCAACGCCACTAGGTTCCTGCCAAGGCGTCCGGCAAGTGACCGAGCGGCACGTGCTTGCACGTGCGACGATCCCCGCGCGCCATCGCGTCGCCTCCAGCGAGGACGCATCATTGCCCAAGCAAATCGGTGTCTGCGGCATCGACGCGCGCGCTGAGGGGGGATGCACGTTCTGCCGTGTCGGCGCTCGCAGGCACGCACCTGAATTCGACGGCAATGGGATGTCTCCGGCCGCAAGTGGGACGTTCGCTTTTACTGGCACATCAATCACTGTTCGCCGCAGGCCTGCATACACCGGCGTCTATTGGTGCCAAGCGGATGCTTGTCGTTCACGCCAAGCAGGCGTGATCGCCTAAAGACCGGATACAAAGGCGCAACGACCTGCCGACCTGATCCTCGAGTGGTTGGCAACGCCTGATGACTTGCGCAATCTGCTGCACGATACGGAGAATGAGGCGGCGCAGCATCGGGCGCACGATAGATACACGGCACTTGCCTTCCTCACCTGCACTTCGGGTTGTTCCCTCGGTAACAGCGGCCTGAACCAGACCATGCAACAACCTGCCTACGCCCACGGCGCAGCGAGTGGGGCAAGATCGAGGAGACAGCCATGAAGGCCATCGTGTCCGTTTATCTAAGCTTCCTTGTTACGCTTGCGGTCCTCGTCGGCGCCGCAGCGCTCAACGCTGAGCCCGACCGCAGCCACTACGCGCAGAACGACTGGGCGGCATGGCCCGGAGCCATGCGAGGAATAGGCCACTACTAACACCATCCCGGCGCAAGTAACTCGTCGACCACCAAGGCTCGCAAGCGTCGGCGGGCATTTTTGCTGCACTGGTGGCCGGCTCGCCGACAGGGCTCTGGCGCCGCCCAGCCCGAAAAACATAAAACCCCCGAGAGTGTGCGACATCGGCGACTTGGTGTAGGTTTCGCAGCGTGGGGGCCGTTATTCTTAAGGGCGAAGCCTATGACCGACGCAGCAACCACGCCAGCCCGCGGCTTGAAGCGCAACACCAGTGCGCGATCCTCACCAACATTGGTCAGCGGCAGCAAGCCCGCCTTTGAGTTCGGTGTCAGGCGACAGCACGTCGATCAACTTTACGCTTATTGCATGAACCTCTTGAGGTGCCCGCCGCGCCGTTGGACGCTGCGAATGGCGGCTCGCCTGGACGGTTAGAAGGGGCGTCTCCTGGAGGAGACACCCTTTCTGTTCGCGCGCGTATGATGCAGCACGCGGCTCGGTTGAGGAGGAGAAGCATTTGTCATGAGTTACGTCCAGCATGTGTTGCAGCCCGGTGAGCAGGTCCGGCACATCTCGTCCATTCATTGGATTGTGTACTGGCCCGGCGTTGCAGTTGCCGTCCTCGCGGTGGCCGCTTACTGGTTCGGTGAAACGCGCTACCTGCCAGGAATTTGGCGGTATGCGGCGTACGCCCTCGCGCTGGTTGCAGTTTTTCTCCTGATCCAGCAATGGTTCCAGTGGTGGGCCACTGAGATCGCAGTCACCGACCGGCGGGTGATCTACAAGAAAGGTTTCATTCGACGGCAGACCAACGAGATGAACATGGACAAGGTCGAGAGCGTCCAGGTCGATCAATCAATCCTCGGGCGCATGCTCGACTACGGCGACGTGACGATCCTTGGCACCGGCGAAGGCTTCGAGACGCTCCGCACCATCGCTGGCCCACTTGAGCTTCGAAACAACATCACTGGAACAACGCACAAAGCCTAGGGGGTCAGAGGCCGAGGGAACGCGTAACTAACCCTAAAAACGACGGGTGCCTGGCGGTGATAGAGGGCCGATAGCAGGGCCACACCAATCGTTTGCAACTGAGGGAGTGAGGGGAAGCGTTGCAACGTTACCGTGCCTGGCGACGGGGGGAAAGCCAAGCATGGGGTGTGGCCCTGCGTTACTGGTCGTGATACGCGGTCTGCTGGTGGCCGCCCATCGGGATAAACCCGCAGATTGCTTCAGGTGTCTCTGGACGATTTAGCATCGATCTTCGACCAACGAGCTAGCCGCGTCCGCCAAGTCTTTATCGGCGGCCCCCGCGGCCAATCCCACCTACGCGCCCAATCCCGCCTACGCGCCCAATCCCCCCCGAGCGAGCGGCGACAAACCCGCGTCCTCCTCGCCAATTGTTGCGCCAATAAGCGCGTCTAGCGACGCCTGCCCCAACCGCTAGACCGAGACCACCATAGCCATAGTAGCCACCATAATAACCGCCATAATCATCATCGTCGTAGTAGCCGACAGGCGCATATCCATAAGCAGCGGTCCGCCGCACGGCAGGCGCCGCATAGGAGTAGCTGCTGTAACCCGCCCGCCCCTCATCGCAGGCATATCCTGGCACGTAGCTCACGGCCAAGGTGGCAAAGGCGATCGGGATTGCTAGCTTGAGCATACCTTTCTCCTTCTTTTTTGAGGATCGACTTTGTAAGCGGTCGGTGGCTTGGTTAAAATCGGGATTAGCCCTGACAACGACCGGCTTATTTCCGGAAAGGATTAGCCTGCTGAAGCG
>Ga0126384_10000606_pt1 | contig 20175 bp, 18 predicted proteins | sample PanSoiMetPlot_36_FD_92543 | JGI IMG/M metagenome (GOLD analysis project Ga0126384, IMG submission 92543) | Tropical forest soil microbial communities from Panama - MetaG Plot_36 | ecosystem: Environmental > Terrestrial > Soil > Tropical forest > Bulk soil | place: Panama | collected 2016-02-17 | reverse complement strand
GTCCGCGGCGGACGACCGCGCTTGCGCGAATGCAGACGGTGTCTCCTTGGCTGGAGGGCCGTCGTCGTCCCATGGGTTCTCTGCCCGTGCGCCTGACCCCGGGCGGCGCGGTGTCGGCACGAGGGGAGGGGGTGGCGGAACGGACGGCGCGTGGGACGGCCCCGCCGCCCAGTCCATAGCGGGGTCGACCTTCGGATCGGCGGCGCGGCCCCGCGACGGCGCAGATCCGTCCGCGCCGGATGCCGCCGCCGGCGCGGACTCGCGAAATGGATCGGGGACGTCGACCGCCCAGTCGAGAAAATCGGGCCGAGGCGGTGCGCGCAGCTCGGCAGGTTTGAGCTGTTTCGCGTTGATCGGCGGTGCGACGCCCTCCGGATTCGCCCACAGCTGCTGGTAGTCGACCGCGCCTGCGGCGGCTCCGGCTGCCTGCGACGTCGCCTCGGCCGAACCTTCATCGCCCGCGATCGCGGCCGCAATGATGTAAGTGCCAATGGTGAACCGATCGCCGTTGCGCAAACGATGCGGCGTCTGCAGCCGGTGATCGGCGCCGTACAGGAATGTGCCGTTGGTCGACACGTCATGCAGCCAGTAGCTGCCATCCCGGTAGCGAACCTCGCAGTGCTTGCCGGAAATGAAACGGGTCGGATCCGGCAAGGTCCAGTCGAGATGCGAGTCGCGGCCGATGTCGATGCCGCGCTTTCCCTGGATCGCGACGCTCAGGGGACCGCCGTCCGGCAGGTTCGTCTCGTTCTCGATCGTGAGCGTCAGCGTCATCGGTCGGCTTCTTTGCGCCAGTTGTACTCGGTCGGCCAATGCACGACGGCGTTGCGCTCTCGCCCGGCGAATACCACTTTCCCCGGGCGCACGCCCCGCTCATGCCAAATCGGCCGCCGATCGAGCGTCCGCCGGTCATGGTCCAGGCACCGAGCGATCACCATCATAGCCCAGTTTCCGCAAGCTTGATGCCCTCCGCGATCCGGGAACGCATCAGGGAGGATCGTTCGGACGCCTTGATGCCGCGAGCGCTGAGCAGGATGGCGATGCGGGCGGCGCGCGGGGTCATGTATTGCGGGACGGGGACCGGCGCCTTCGGGTTCGAGCTCAGCATGCCGCCGGCCCAGCCGGCCGCAAGCGCGAGCCAGGTCAGCCCGTCGTTGCTGTCGGCTCGGGTGCCGACGTCGAGCGCCCTCGACCTGCGCTCCTCATTGGGCTCGCGCACCCAAGCCTCGGCCGCGCGCAGGCTTGCCGCGCCTCCCGGCGGAATCTCGTCGAGAAAGGCCTTGGCGCATCCGCATGCCCACCACACCGCCTCGCGGCGTGGCAGCAGGTAGGCGCAAAACGTCACCGCGTCCTCGAACTTCTCCTGGGCCGAGAGGTTCTCGAGGAACCCCACAGGCGCGTCGTCGGTCGGCTCAACCTTGAGCTTGGTCACCGTCGTCGGGAAGGTCTCGAACAGCGCTCGAGCGGTGGCAAAACGGACGCGCGACATGGAAAGAGCCTTCAAGTGCCGTCCGGCGGCGCGACGGCCGCCGAAGCGATGTCTTGCCGGCGTGCCAGCGCCGGCAAGCCGACGTTCAGACCGGTATGGTCACCGGAATCATGCCGTTGATGAGCACGAATCCATTGAGATTGATCAGCGGTGCCTGCAGGGTAATGACGGCTCCCGCGGTATCGTTGATGACGGCTTCGGCGTTGCGGTTGAGCACCGGGGACTCGTCGGTTTTGGTTGCCGGCGTCAGCGTCACCGTGGTCATTCCGACCGAATGCTTGATGGTGATCATCGCGGTGGTGCTCTCGCTGCCCATCGGGATCGAGACCGTCCGGTCGCCCATCTGGATCGTCAGCTCGTCGTCGCCGTTCTTCAGCGTCGTGCTGCGCGAGGCGCTGCCCTTGGGCGGCATGAAGGCCTCGCCGATGGCGTGGGTCTGGGCATGCCTGACCGTGACATCGTGATCCTTTTCCGCATGCATCCGAATGTCTTCCGATCCCTTCTTGTCCTCGAAGACGAGCTCGTTGTAGCCGTTGCCGCCCTTCGATGAATCCGATTTCCATCCCGCGATGGTCTTGTTGTCCGGAAGGTCATAGGGAACCTTGTTGTCGCCGTTGTAGACGGCGCCGACCACCAACGGCCGGTCGGGATCCCCTTCGAGAAATTCGACCACCACCTCCATGCCGACGCGTGGAATGAAGATGCCGCCCCATTTCTTGTTCGCCCAGACCTGCGCGACCCGAATCGGACAGGTGAGCTTGGGTTCGCGGTCCCAGAAGAACTGCACCCAGATACGGCCATGCTCGTCGGTGCTGATTTCTTCGTGTTCCTCGCCCTTCTTGCCCACCACCTTGGCGGTCTGGATGCCGTAAATCCGCGGCTTCGGGGTCACCGGCATCATCCGGAAGGGACGGTCGCTCGGCTGGAATTCGTAGTGCCCGTAATAGACATCTTCCTTGTGCTCGCCGGTGCCTTGTCTCGCGGCCATGGCTTCGACCGCGACCGACCGATAGTGCAGGGACGAGAACTGGTGCTTGGCGTGAACGACCAGATATTCCTTGTTCTCGGGAGAGATCGGATGCTTTTCGACGTTGACGAGTCCGCCCGGATATAGCGAAGCCGCATCGCCCTTGATGATGCGCCGATGGTCGAACGCCTGCTCGGCCTCGAGGCGGAAACGTGAAAGCTTTTTTCCCTTTTCCTCCTCGTCGTACTTTCCGGGAAAGTCGTAAACCTCGAATTTCGAATGGGTATATTTTTCCGACGCCTCCGAAAAGGCGAGCAGGTTCTTTTTCGGCTTCAAATAATCGTAATCGTTGAACTGGACCTTTCCGGTGCGAAAGCGACGCTCAGAGATCCATTCGGAAAGATGTTGCTCCTCGCGCCGGTCGTCTTTGGAGCGCGGCAATACAGGTACTTTTGGCAGATCCGGGATCGCCTTGTGCGAGGAACGCGTATCGGCCAGCACCAACGTGTGTTTGCCGTCCGTGTGCTCGAAGAAATAGTAGATTCCGTAGAGCTCCATGAGGCGGCTGACGAACGCAAGGTCGGTCTCGCGGTACTGGACGCAGTACGGGATCTTGTCGTAGTCGCTGTTGGTGCGGAAGTCGAAGTCGTTGAATCCCGCTTTCGTGAAAACTTCCTTGATGATGTCCTTCACGTCCTTGTCGAGGAAAATGCGGCAGTCGGCCTTGTGGCCGAGAAGCCAAAGCCATGGGCGGAGCACGAGTTTGTAGCGATAGCTCTCCTCATGTTTTCCGATCCATTGGGCCTGGATCAAAATGCCGTTGTAAATGCGGATTTTCTTGTCGTAGGTGTGGAGCTTGAGCGTGCATCCCTGGCCGAGTGCCTTGTCGAAATCGATGTTGTCTTGCTTGCTCAACGCTTCGACGTGAAACTCGAACAGCTCTCCGAGACCTTCTGATCCCTCAAACCCGATCAGTACCAGGACGTCCTTGCCGAGCGGCGTATTGAGTTCGGCAACGCGCTTGGATTGACTGAGTTGGTCGGCCATTTTGGATCCACCGTTCTACCACGTGGTCAAGGATAACTGTCTCTCGCCAACCCGTCCATGCGCGCGGGTTACGTTCGGTGGTCGCGCGCTTGCGATGCGGCTTCGGCCAACTCGACGGCACTCGATTCGCGTCCGGCGGCAGGATTCCCGGTCGAATTGCGGCATGACGCGCGCATGCGAAAAAAATGGGCGGCAAGCCGCAACTTCGAATGGAGCGCGCTGCCTCGCCGGCGGAGAGGCTGCGGGTTGGCACGGTTGGACCCGCACTACGGAACGTTGACCGTGACGTCCAGCAATCTGGGGGCCCCTTTCTTCAAGTTGTGCCTTTCCGTCATCGTCGCGGCCGTGCTGCCCCCGAACGCCGCTTTCGCGCCTTTGTCGAGGTCGGTTTTCATCTTGGAAACGACCTCCTTGACGTCATTCTCGTCCATGTTTTCGGGAAAGTTGATGAGCTTTACGTTCAGGCTGAACTCCTGGCTGGCCTTGTCAATCTTGCTACGGTCCTTTTTGCCGTTGAGACTTTTGAGTGCGTCAGACCAAACTTGGACGTACTTTGCCATCGACGACTTGTATTTGACGACTTCGGTGTCGTTTGGATTGGCACTCGCGCCGTAAGCGCCGGCGACGAGAAAACACGCGGCGAGAGCGCTGCGCGCAACGGCTGAGATCGACAACATTGTTTTTCTCCTTGGTACGAAGCAGAGCAATGGATCAAAATATCCGGATCGGGGCCTCTCGGGGCCCCGACCGATGCGTGAGCCACGAAGGCCTGGTCTGGAGTTTCGGCATCGCAAGAAACTCCCTCGTGGCGGTGCGCAAGTTCAGCACTTGCGGCCGGAACTCTGGGTCACGTTGAACGTGGACAATTCGCTCTTCTTGTCCGTGCTGGTGGCGACGTCCCAACAACGGTAAAATGATCCGCCCGGAGCGTCCCTGAACACGATGGACAGCACGAAATCGACGTTCCCTTTGTCGTTCACCATCGCTTTCGTGTTGATGGTGCCACCCGGCGTTACCGCGTCGCGGTTTTCTTCAGTCTTCTTGGATACTTTGTCGACGAGGTCGACCTGAATCTTGAGCTTGGGGTCGTTATTTTTGATGTGCACCTTGACGTATTGCGGCTCGGCGTGCGTCGCAGCGACGCCCGCAAAGCTGGCGAGGCAGATGATGGCCAAAGATGCTTTGATGGACGATGTTTTCATAAGAAAGTCCTCAAATGAGGGGGCGGATCTAGAAACGCTCCCCTGGAAAGTTGGCTTGGTTGAGAATGGGTTGCTTTGCGTCTTTTGCGTCTGAGGTGCTTAAATCCTGAATATCGAAACAACCTAGTCCGCGCTGTACTATGCCCGGATCACGGGGGCAAGACGCGCACCGCACCGGTGGCATCACATTCGTGACAAAAGTGCTTGAATGCGGACCGCGGTGCAAAATGTGCTCTATCACAGCGAGAGTCGTGGGGAGGTCACTCGTCTGTTCGTATATCCCGGGTCTCGAACGCGATCGTTTTTCTGACGCGCCGCGAGAAGCGGATTTGCTCTTTCGGTCTCCGTCGTCGCAAGCTATTGGTCAGTAAAATCCGCCAGGCGCGTGGTCGCAAGCGCACGAAGCCGGCAGGTCATTCGATCGAAGGATACCGCGTGTCGGAATCGGACCAGTTGGGGCATAGCGGATCGCCGGCGGAACCCGTGCCGGCGGAAGCGGCGTCGATCGCGGCCGCGCCGGCCGACGCCGTGACGGCCCCTGCGGCTCCGCCGCGGGAGCTCGATCCCGCGGTGGCACGGCTGTGCACGCCGATCTCGGAGGCCGATCCATGCGGGCCCGATCTCGATCATGAGGGCGACGCGGATTACCTGAATTTCTTCGCCCAGGTCGACGGGGTACTGCCGACATCCTTTTTCTCGCCCGAGGACGGCAAGCCGTTCGATCCTTCGACGATCGATGTCGATGGCCAGCTCGCTGCCATGCGACCGCTCATGGCGCGTACCCGCGACATCAGGTTGATCGCGGTCCAGGCCCGACTTGCCATCCTGAACAGGGATCTCGCGGGTTTTGCCGTGACGGCCGCGGCGATTGCAGAATTGCTCGACACGTTTTGGGATGCCGTCCACCCGCGCCCTCAAGCGGGCAGCCTGGACCCGCGATTGAGTGCGATTGCGACGCTCGACATGCCGACGGTTGTTTTCCCGCTGCAATACGCGCCATTCTTCGAAGCGCGGCGCATCGGACCGGTCTCCTTTCGACGCTGGTTGATTGCGACCGGCGAGGTCAAAGCGCGCGAGGGCGACGCGGAGGTCACGGCGTCCGCCATTGCGGAAGCGCTCGACGAGGCGAACGCGGCGGTTCTGGTAGCGGCGCGCAAGCACATCACGCTTCTCAACGCCTCGGTTGACCGGATTACCAAGGCCTTCGCGGCGAACGGCAGCCTGGGCGTTCTCAAGGTCCTGTCGGCGCTTGCCGGCAAGATGCTGGCTTTCATCGAACCGTACGCCGCAAAGCACGATTTGCCGGCTGCTGGAACGCCCGACGGCGCAGAGCCGTTGGCGAACAAGGAGGGCGCGGCGGTCAAGGCTGCAGGCCCGCCGCCCGCATCGATTGCCGATGCCACCCAGGCGCTCGCCGCGATTGCCGACTATTACAGCCGGTCGGAACCTTCGAGTCCGGCGCTTCCGCTGGTGCGCCAGGCGCATCAGCTCGTCGGCAAGTCATTTTTTGAGATCATGCGAATCCTGGTTCCGTCGCAAGTCGACAAGGCAGCGTTCCAGATCGGCAGCGAGCATGTCTTCGATCTGCCGCTCGACAAGCTCGCGGGCCTTTCCGAGGTCGCTCCCGCCGTGATGCCCAGCGCGCCCAGCATGAGCAGCGAGGGGGAGGCGCCGGCCGAGCCGATCGAAACGCCAGCACCGGCGCAGGCAGCGCAGCCGCGATACCATGTCGAGTCGCGCGCGCAGGCGATCGCGCTGCTCGACCTTGTGCAGCGCTATTTCCGCCTGTCCGAGCCATCGAGTCCGGTGCCGATGCTGTGTGATCGGGCCCGTGCGCTGGCGGAACGGGACTTCATGGGCGTATTGCGGGACGTCCTGCCGAAATCGGCGCTGAAAAATATAAACGCAGACAACAAATGATGTGAACTGATGTGCGTCAGCGAGATACGAATGCTTGAGTAACGTGCGAGTAACGCATCTGTGCGTTCACTTGCCGGTACGGGCTGGACTAGTTAAGCGAGCCGCGGATGTCTGTGCGTCACGCTGGATCAGGATACCGGCGCGGGCGCAAGAGGCGCGACGCGTGCGATAATGGAGATGGTTGAGGTTGGGTCCTTCGCGAATGGCGGCTTCACAAGCCCACGGTTGTTGTGCCGGCCAATTGACGACGGGCTAAAAATTTCATCTAATCAATAACATATACGAAACGGTTTGCCGGGCGGCTCGAACTTCCACAGATGCGAAAACGGTTTTCCGAACAGCATGTAAGCCGCGTGGCCATTTGAGAGACAACTCGCACGCACGAGGCACGATTACGATGTCCAAGCAGAGCGGTCAGAAGTTCATCAAAAGAAATCGCCCACCTCGCGTTCATATCACCTACGAGAATCCGGCCAATGCCGAGGAAAAGATCGAGCTCCCGTTCGTCATGGGCGTGATGTCCGATCTCTCCGGCAACAATCCGGGCGCCGAGAAGGATGACGTCAGTCATCGGAAGTTTCTCGATTTCGACATGGACAACCTGGATAATCGGATGGCCGCCATCCAGCCCGGCATCAGCTTCCGGGTCCCGAACAAGCTGTCCGAGAACGCCGGTGAGCAGCTGGGCGTCAATCTGCGCTTCAACAAGATGGCCGACTTCGAGCCCGCAGCGATTGCAAGGCAGGTCCCGGCCGTCGCCAAGCTGCTCGAGGCGCGCATGCAGCTTGCCAATCTGCTGCGGTATATGGACGGCAAGGTTGCGGCGGAGGCGTCACTGCGCAAGCTCCTTTCCGACCCCCAGCTCATGCTCGCTTTGAAGAATCGCAGCTCGAATGAGGGCGATGAGAGCGAAGGCAATTCGTAAGCGGTCCCAATCGGAGAGATCGTCATGGCGACTGAAACGGTCAGCTCTCGGCAAGAGGCGCGCGTCGAATCGCGGGAAGCGGACGAATTCTCGGCGCTGCTGAAGCAAAGCTTCAAGCCGCGGACCGAGCGCGCCGCGACGGAAGTGGAAAACGCCGTCAATACGCTGGTCGAGCAGGCGCTCGTTGACACCAGCGTGATCAAGGACGACGTCCTCGATACGATCGAGGAGATGATCGCGCAATTGGACAAGAAATTGTCCGCGCAGATGAACGAGATCCTGCATGCGCCGGCGTTTCAGCAGCTCGAGGGCGCATGGCGCGGTCTGGCGTACCTGATCTTCCAGTCGGAGACCGACGCGATGCTCAAGATTCGCGTCATGAACGTCTCCAAGAACGAGCTCTACCGGCATTTGCGACAATTCCCCAACGCCGCCTGGGATCAAAGCGACCTGTTCAAGAGGGTATACGAAGAGGAATTCGGACAGCTTGGCGGCCAGCCCTATGGCTGTCTGATCGGTGACTATCACTTCAGTCACGTCCCCGTCGACGTGCAGTTGTTGCGGGACATCAGCCGCATTGCGGGCGCCGCTCACGCACCGTTCTTTGCCGCCGCGGATGCTAGCTTGATGGGGATGGACACCTGGAACGAGCTGATGAATCCGCGCGATCTCAGCAAGGTGTTCGATACGCCCGAATATGCTGCATGGAAATCGCTGCGCGACTCGGATGATGCGCGCTACGTCGGACTCTGCATGCCGCGCGTGCTCGCGCGGCTGCCTTATGGCGCAAAATCCCAGCCCGTCGAGGAATTCGCCTTCGAGGAGGAGACGGACGGCCACAAGGGCGAAAAGTACGCCTGGATGAACGCGGCCTATGCGATGGCGGCGAACATCAACCGTGCGTTCAAGGAATATGGATGGTGCGCGCGCATCCGCGGCGTCCAGTCGGGCGGCGAGGTGGAAGATCTGCCCGTGCACACCTTTCCGACCGATGACGGCGGGGTCGACCTGAAATGCCCGACCGAGATTGCGATTACCGATCGCCGGGAGGCGGAACTCGCCAAGGCGGGATTGATCCCGCTCATTCATCGCAAGAACACCGATCGCGCCGCCTTCATCGGCGCGCAGTCGCTGTTCAGGCCCAAGGCCTATCAGAACAATCCGGCCGCAACCGCGTCGAGCAATCTCTCGTCGCGTCTCCCCTATATGTTCGCGGTCTGCCGGTTCGCGCACTACCTGAAATGCATCGTTCGCGACAAGGTCGGCTCCTACTACGAGAAAGAGCAGCTGCATAAGTGGCTGACCAACTGGATCGGCGAGTACGTCGACGGCGATCCGGTCAACTCGACCGAGGCCACCAAATGCCGCCGGCCGCTCGCCGGCGCGCACATCAGCATCGTCGAGAACGAAGAAAACCCGGGATATTATTCGGCGACGTTCGAGCTCCGGCCTCACTTCCAGCTGGAAGGCATGGACATAGGTCTTCGCCTCGTGTCGCGATTGCCGGTCGCCAAGTAACCTAGAATTGACGTCCACTCGCATCTTCGTGCGGCCAAGGGCTTTGTGCGGAATGCTACAGGTCGGTGCGATCCTTTTAGGGATCGTTCGTCGTTAGAAAGCCAAAAAACCAGGGGAATTAAATGGCCGAGATGTTTTTGAAGCTGGATGGCGTGGCGGGCGAGTCGCTCGATCACGCGCATGCCGGAGAAATTGAAATCTTGGATTGGTCGTGGCCGACCGAGAACCACGTCAGATGGGATCTGAACCAGGGCGGGCAGTCGACCAAGGTAGAGGTCAAGTCGATCACGCTGCACAAGATATGCGATAAGGCTTCCGTGATCCTTTATCAGAATTGCGTGACTGGAAAGCACATACCGTCGGCGAAGATCACCTGTCGCAAGAACGACGGCGATCAGAAATTCGAATACCTGACTCTCGACCTCAAGGACATCATGGTCAGTAAGGTCCAATTCGACGGCGACGGCAACGAGCAGTCCCTCAAGGAGACCGTCGAACTGTCATTCGCGGAGTTCAAGCTGAACTACAAGGTTCAGCGGGACGAGGGTACGGTCGGCGGCGCCACGAGTTTCGGCTTTCACGTCCAGAGGCAGCAGAAGACCTAGCTCCGCCGTCGTATGTTGCCCGGCGTGGTCTCTCAGGACGGGCTCGCGGTCGACCGCGGGCTCCACCTGGAGCCGCCGCTGGCATGGGCGGGCGCGGTCGGGTCTGCGCGGCGCTATCACGCGCTCGTATGACCGCTGAAATCCGATCTTGCGTGACGCCTGTGACGCCCACTACCGAATGAGGCATTGCAGATGGCCCAAATGTTTCTGCACCTGACCGGCATTGCGGGCGAATCGCTGGACGACCATTTCAAGGATTACATCGAGTTGTACGACTGGAACTGGACCGTCACCAACAAGCTTCCGGAAAAACGAACGGGCAGCGACGTGAAGACCGATCTGACTGTCGGCGATATCGTGGTCAAGAAGATCTGCGACAAGGCCTCTGCGAACTTGATGAGATATTGCGCGCTGGGAAAGAACATCGACCGGGGACTCATCTTTTGTCGCAAGCTGCAAGGCGAAAAACCCGTCGTGTTTCTCCTTATCGAGTTGAGGGGCGTCAAAATCAGCGACGTCAAGGTGAACGTGCAGCCGGACGACAGGATCCATGAAGAAGTCTCCTTGAACATGAGTCAGGTCTTTGTGACATACCGGCGCCAAAATGAAGGAGGGCACATCAAGGGCGACGTCGGTTTCAACTTCGATGTCGCGGACAATCATGAGATTTGACCGGTCCTTTCCAGGATGGCCGCCGGAGGGAGCGAGGACAAAGCGCACCAGAACCGAGCGGGCATCTCGTCAGCGTGCGTGAGCGGGGAGATGGTCTAGATGGCCGACATGTTTTTGATGCTGCAAGACATCGAAGGCGAGTCGCTGGATGCTGTTCACACCAACCAGATCGAGATCCTCGATATGGGTTGGAACAACAAGCACGTTGTCCATCGCACGCGAAAAGACGAGAAGACGTCAACGAAGCCGGATATCGGCGATATCACGATAAAAAAGATCTGCGACAAGGCATCCGCAAATTTGCTGAAGTATTGCTGTCTCGGAAAAAACATCCCGTATGGCAAGATCACCTTCCGCAAGAATGCCGGGGATGGCAAGGTCGAATACCTGACGATCGACTTATGGGATATCAAAATAAGTTCCTTCAACTGGGATTGGCAAGTCGAAGGCGGCCATCTGCACGAAACGGTGCACCTGAACATTGCTCAATTTCACGAGGTCTATACGCTTCAGGACAACCGCGGACTCGCCGGGGACACGGTCCATTTCGGCTTCGATATTCCCGACAACGAGGAATTCCTGTGATGGAGTTGGCTGGCCGGACAGATCGGGAGTCGCGTCGGGCGCGCCCGAGACGCCACGATTGCGACCGGTTGACGAGGCGAGATCAGCCATGGCCGATGTGACCCGCAAGACGCGTCTCAGTCCACCGCTGATGCACGTGTTCCGCGCCGCCCACGAGGCCAAGGACGCGACCAAGAAGGTGGACATCCGCACCGAGGCGGGCGACCGCGTCCTGGCGGGCCGCCGGCTGCGCCCGCGTCAGGTCATCACCGAGCCGGTGCTCCGGCGCGAGGTCGTGCGCGATCTCGATGACATGCTCAATACGATCGCGATGGAATCGACCGTCGACATGTCGCAGGCGGAGTATGCGCGAAAGTCGATCCTGAATTATGGGCTTCCGGACATTACTCACCGCACCATCGACGAAGCGGGCGTGAACGACATTCCGGACGAGCTCAGGACGGCGATCGTCAACTTCGAACCGCGCCTTGCAGGGGCGTCGCTGCACATCGAACGCGACATGACCGTCGACCCGGTCGAGCTCAAAGTCCGCTTCATCGTGCGGGCGGACTTGACGTGCGAACCCGTTCACGTTCCGATAGAATTCATCGCCGACGTCACCGACACCGGCAACATCACCATCAATCGGCTGTGACATGTGTCGGCTGTGACATGCGAATGAACGCCGAATGAATCCTGAATTTCTCGACCTCTACAATCGCGAGCTCAAGCTTCTGAACGAGCAGGCGCGGGAATTCGCCGCGGAGTATCCGGGCATCGCGGAGCGGCTCGGCGGCATCCTGGAGGATCGTGTCGATCCGATGATCGGCGGCCTGCTCGAGGGCGCAGCCTTCCTGGCGGCGCGGGTTCAGCTCAAGCTCAAGCACGAATTCCCCGAATTCACCAGCAACCTGCTCGACCAGCTTGTCCCTCACTATCTTGCACCGACCCCGTCCGTGATGCTGGCGAAGGTCGTTCCGACGTTCGGCGACAAGGCATTGCGCGACGGGCACGCCGTCGCGCGCGGGTCTTATCTCGACGCCACGTATCGCCAGCTCGACCGCCAAGTGGCCTGCCGCTACCGCCTGTGCGGCGACATCGCGATTTGGCCGTTCGAGCTCGTGGGCGCCGAATATTTTGCCTCTCCGGCCGGCCTGCAGGCGCTCGGCGTGCCGGTCGGCAGCGACGTGCTGGCCGGTTTACGGCTGACGCTCACGCATCGCACCACGGCTCGCCCGCAGGATGAGCCGGCCGACGCGGCGGCGCTCAAGGTACCCGACATGTTGTTTGCGGGCTGTCGCGCGTCGAATCTCCCCATCTACCTCGCCGGTCCGGAGGCGGATGCGGTCGCGATCTATGAGCAGCTGTTCGGCCATTGTCGCGGAGTCCACTTCCGCTGCCTCGATGAATTTGGCGATCGCATCGTCTATCCCAGCCCGGCGCAATCGCTCCAGCAGGTCGGATTCGCGCGCGAGGACGCGCTGTTCCCCAACGACCACCGGGTGTTCGAAGGGTTCGATCTCCTGCGCGATTTCTTCATGTTTCCGCGCAAGTTTCTCGGTTTCAACCTCGTCGGCCTCGACACGATGCTGCCGCGGCTCAAGGCCAAGACCATCGACATTCTGTTCGCCTTTGACGAGGTCAATACGCGGCTCTCGGCCGCGGTCGAGCCGGCGATGTTCGCGCTCTATGCGGCGCCGGCGGTCAATCTGTTCGAGAAAACGACGGACCGCATTCCGCTCAAGTCGAATCAACACGAGTATCACGTGGTCCCGGACCGCAGCCACTACCTCGACTACGAGCCGCATCGCCTGCTCGAGGTCTACGCGCACTATCCGGGCGGGCGCGAGAAGGTCCCGGTCCAGCCGTTATACGCCGCCTCGCTCGAGCGCGGGCAGCACGCGTCCGGGCTTAACTACACGGTGCGCCGGCTGCCAAGGCTGCGCTCCGTCGAGGAGAAGCGGCTGGGCGTGTCGTCGGACTACACCGGCACCGACATGTTCATCTCGTTGAGCACGCTCGGCGGGACCGACGATGACGACGCGGTCGCCGAATTGAGCGTCCGGGCACTGTGCTCCAACCGGCATTTGACGGAACATCTGCCGATCGGCGCGGGGGGCGCGGATTTTCGGCTGATCGATGATTCCGCGCTCAACCTGGTGTGCATCGCCGGCCCCACGCCGCCACGCGAGCCGATCGTGGCCCAGCTGCGCAGCCGCAGCGAGACGGCGTACACCGGCACCATCGCGTGGCGCCTCATCAACATGCTCAGCACCAACCATATGGGGATCGTCGAGCGCGGGGGCGGCCACAATGCCCAGGCGCTGCGTGAGACCCTTGCGATGTTCGCGGACATGAAGGATGCGGTCACCGAGCGGCGCATTCGCGGCATCCGCAACGTCGACAGCCGGCCGATCACGCGCCGTGTCCGGCAGCGCAGTGGCGTCGGGGCCGCGAGGGGGATCGAGATCACGGTCACGGTCGACGAAAAGGCGTTCGAGGGCACCGGTGCGTTCCTGCTCGGCGCCGTGCTCGAGCGGTACTTTGCCGAGTATTCCGCCTTCAATCATTTCACTCAGACCGTGATCCGGTCCGTCGAGCGTGGCGAAATCATGCGTTGGCCGCCACGCATGGGCTTGCGCCGGGCATTGTAGCCGTCGGGAGACCGCCGTGTCGTTTCTGCGCAAACTCGAAGAGCAGCCGTGGCGGTTCGACTACTTCACGGTGCTGCGCCATCTCGAGCGCAGCTTTACCGACAAGCCACGCATTGGCGACAGCGCGGCGCGGCGCGAGGAGTTCGTCCAGCTCGGACAGGACCCGTTCATGGACTTCCCGGCCTCGAACCTCGCGCGCGTGGTGCAGCGCGAGGAACAGCCGCTTCAGGTGTTCGTCAAGTATCTCGGCCTCCTGGGGCCGCAGGGCGCGCTGCCCCTCGCGACCACCGAGGAGGCCTATCACTACGTGCTCGCCCAGGACGACGCGTTCCCGCGCTTTCTCGACGTCTTCAATCATCGCTTCATACAGTTGTTCTTTCGCGCCTGGGCGGACTCGCGCCCGATCGTCCAGCATGATCGCCCCGACGCCGATCGTTTCATCGCCTATATCGGTTCGGGAATCGGCATCGGATCCAGGCCCTACCAGGACCTCGACAGCGTGCCCGACGCGGCAAAGCTCGGGTTTTCCGGCATTTTGGGTGCGCAGGCAAAATGCGCCTCGCGGCTTGCCGGCGCCATCTGCGGCCTGTTCAACGTCACGGCGGAGATCGAGGAATTCGTCGGCAGCCGGCTCCTGCTCGAAGCGTCCGAATGGACGCTGATCGGCACGCGACACAATGCGCTCGGCGAAGACGCCGTGCTGGGTCGCCACGTGTTCAGCGTTCAGGACAAGATCAGGGTGCGGATCTTCACCAAGGACCTGGCGCAGTACGTTCGCTTCCTGCCGACCGGCGACCTGTGCGAGCCGCTGGCCGATCTCGTGTTCTTCTACAATGGCGAGCAGTTCGATTGGGATACCGAACTGGCGATCCCGGCGGGCTCCGCCGCGCCGATCCGGCTCGGCAAGTTCGGCCAGCTCGGCTGGACGACCTGGATGGCACCGAACTGGACCTCGGTCGAAACCTATCGACGCGATGCGCGGTTTCATCCGGCCGAACGCATGAGGCACAAACGTAGGCGACAAGCCGCGCAGTCACGCGTGGAGGGGGGGAGCGATGGCCGACATCAGCCTTGAAACGGTCGCCGGCAAGCTCAACCGCGTCGGCTACGAAGCCTTCTTCCAGGCGCTGCGCCAAGCGAAGGGCGCTGGCAATCGCCATGTCGAGCTCGCCCATTGGCTCGTTCACATCCTGCAGGGCGAGCGCAATGACATCGCGCTGACGGCCGATCATTTCAAGCTCGACCGCGGCAAGCTCCTGGCCAACGTCACCGCCGTCGTCGACGGCTTCCGCAAGAACGAGACCGAGATGCCGGCGGTCTCGAACACCATCATCGATGTGCTCGACCGCGGCTGGCACTACGCGACGCTGCTGTTCGGCGAGACCCAGATCCGTACCGGTCACGCGCTGGTCGGCGCACTGAAATCGCGCGAGCTGGCGCGTGCCTTCACCAACCTGTCGGTGGAATTTTCCAGGATCCCGATCGACATGCTCATCAGCGAGCACCGCAAGATCTGGGCCGGCTCCGAGGAAGAGACGCTGCGCCCGATGGATGGCGCCGGGCCGGTCGCGGCCGGCACGCGCGGCGCGCAGGATCAGGTGTCGCGCGGCACGACCGCGTTGGATCGGTTCGCCGAGGATCTGACCGCCAAGGCGAAGGCCGGCGGGCTCGATCCAATCCTCGGTCGCGACGATGAGATCCGCCAGGTCATCGACGTGCTGATGCGCCGCCGCCAGAACAATCCGATCCTCACCGGCGAGGCCGGCGTCGGCAAGACCGCGGTGGTCGAGGGATTCGCGCAGCGTATTGCGGCGGGCGAGGTGCCGCCGCCGCTGCGTGGGGTGCGGCTGTGCGTGCTCGACGTCGGGTTGATGCAGGCGGGCGCCTCGATGAAGGGTGAATTCGAGCAGCGGCTGCGGTCCGTGATCGACGAGGTGCAGCAATCGCCGACGCCGATCATCCTGTTCATCGACGAGGCCCATACGCTGATCGGTGCCGGCGGATCGGCCGGCACCGGCGATGCCGCCAACCTGCTCAAGCCGCCGCTCGCGCGCGGTACGCTGCGCACCATCGCGGCCACCACCTGGTCGGAATATCGCCAGTACATCGAGAAGGACCCGGCACTCACCCGGCGCTTCCAGCCGATCCAGGTCGGGGAGCCGGACGTCGAGCAGTGCTGCGACATGCTGCGCGGCCTGGTCGGCCCGATGGAGAAGCACCACAAGGTGCGGATCTCCGATGCCGCCATCGTGGCGGCCGTCAATCTGTCGCATCGCTATATTCCGGCCCGCCAGCTGCCCGACAAGGCCGTGAGCCTGCTCGACACCGCGTGCGCGCGCGTCGCGATCAGCCAGAGCGCCGTGCCGGCGATGATCGAGGACGTGATCGCCATGATTGCGGCGCAGGAGCGGCAAAAGGCGTCGCTGGTGAACGACAGCGATCTTGGTGCCGAGCAGCAGGAGGCGATCGCGGCGCTCGACGCCGAGATCGCGGCGCTGAACGAGGACCTTGCCACGCTCGAGGCCGAGTGGGAGAGCGAGCGAAAGCTGGTCACCGAGATTCGCGACCTGCGCGACATCCTCAATCCCCCGAAGGTGCCGGACCGCAAGGGCGATGCCGAGGCAGCGCAGATGGCGGCGTCACCGCCAGCGCCGACCCCGGCGAATCCGGCCGACAAGGAAGATGTCCGCGGGCAGCTGCGCGAAAAATTCGCGGCGCTGGAGAAGCGCGATCCCGAGCAGCGAATGATCTACGCCCATGTGAACGAGCAGGTCGTCGCCGCAGTGGTGTCCGACTGGACCGGCATCCCGGTCGGCCGCATGGTGAAGGACGAGATCGAGAACGTCCTGCGCCTGCCGGAGATCCTCAATCGTCGCGTCGTCGGCCAGACCCATGGCTTGGCGATGATCGCGAAGCGCATCGAGACCAACCGCGCCAAGCTCGACAATCCCAACAAGCCGATCGGCGTGTTCATGCTGTGCGGACCGTCCGGGGTCGGCAAGACCGAGACCGCGCTCGCGCTCGCCGAGGCGCTTTATGGCGGCGAGCAGAACATGATCACCATCAACATGTCGGAATTTCAGGAGGCGCATACGGTGTCCTCGCTGAAAGGGGCGCCGCCTGGCTACGTGGGTTACGGGGAGGGGGGCCGGCTCACCGAGGCGGTGCGGCGTCGCCCGTACAGCGTCATCCTGCTCGACGAGGTCGAGAAGGCCCACCCCGACGTCCACGAGATCTTCTTTCAGGTGTTCGACAAGGGTTTCATGGACGACGGCAACGGCCGGCGCATCGACTTCAAGAACACATTGATCATCCTCACCACCAATGTGGGGACGGATCTCATCATGGGGCTGTCGGCCGATCCGGCCTATCGCGACCACCCGGATGCCTTGGCGCAGGCGCTGCGGCCCGAACTGCTAAAGGTATTCCCCGCCGCCCTGCTCGGGCGGATTGTCTCGATCCCCTACTATCCGCTGTCGAACAAGATGCTCGGCGGCATCGTGCGCCTGCAGCTCGATCGCATCGGCCAGCGCATCCATGACAATCACGCCGCCCAATTCTCCTACGATCGGGCGGTGGTCGATCTCATCGTGTCGCGCTGCGACGATCCCCATTCAGGCGGGCGCATGATCGACAACATCATCACCAACACGCTGCTGCCGGCACTTTCGCGTGAGTTCCTCAAGCGCTCGCTCGCCGCCGAGGAGCTGCGCAAAGCCAAGGTGACGGTCGAGAACGGCGATTTCGCCTTCGGTTGGGAATGAGCCGGCGAGATCACTGCCTGGTCACTGCGTGGTCGCTGCCTGATCGTGCAGGCGTTCATTCCTTGACGATCGACGGCGGCGCAAACAGCCTGACCACATATGAGAGTCGTTCTTCCGACTCCTCGGCCGTCGAGCGCCACCGGAGGGCGGCGCGACCGTAGATGTCGCGCGCGATCGGATCGCGCAGAACCCGCGCGAGTCGTTCGCAGGCGGCAGCTCTCTCCTCGCAGCGCTGCGGATCGATCCGCACGGCTGGCACCCGATCGGCTTTGGCAAGCGCCTGCAACTCGTCCGCGTAGGAATCCCTTAAGGCTCGAACTGGCATGACGGTTTCCCCAGACCCCACCTCCCGGTCGTGTCTGCAACAAGGAAACCACAGATGGGTCCCGCACGGAACGTGATATCCACAGCGATTTACGCTGCAGGATAAGTGTCGACGAATCGGAGAGGTGTTCGCGTCTGCCGCGAAGGCGTTACGCGCTCCGCATCGGACGTCGGCTCACGCGATGCTCGACCACGACGGCGCGGCGGTTGCCGCGCTCGGTCGCGATCGTCCGCGTCGGGCGCCCACGATCATGCGCAGCCTTGAGAACCTCGGGGCGCACGCTTTCGACCGGCAAGCCCATCAGTCCGGCCGCGATCTCGGCTTGCGCCTGCAGGCTGTCGGTCAGGCCCTTGGCGGCAAAGATCGCCTCCTGCAGCGTCGGCGGGTCGTGCCGCACGCGGCGCGGTCCATATTTTGTCTTCCAGGCTTCGCTCATCGGGGCTCGACTTCTTGGCTTCACGTAGGGCACAAGTCTACGGCGAAAATTCTGCAGCGCAATAATTAATTTGTGCAACGCAGTGCAGTCATGCGGCAACCGAATGAAGGGAATATTTGCGTCGTGCGCGGAAGGGAAGTGCCGTTCTCACTATTGCGCCGTCTGCTGAACAATTGTTGTTGATGCACCGGTCCGGTTCCCTGCAACGGACGATACGCGCGGCGACGACGACGGTCGGCCGCCATGGTAGCCTGCTCGGCAAGGCCGAGCAGAGGCCGCAGGGAGGGTGCCGATGAAGCGTGCCATTCGGATCGTGCTGGCGCTGGCGCTGCTCGGCAGTGCGGTTGCGACCGCGGCGGCGGAGGACGTTCTCAAGCTCGCGGTGCCGCAACGCGGGGCGTGGGACGCCGGCATTCCCGAGCTCGGGCTGCGCGGAGGCATCTTCAAGAAGCATGGGCTGCAGCTCGAGATTCTCTACACGTCGGCCGGGCCCGAATCGATCCAGGCACTGGTCGCCGGCAGCGTCGACCTCGCGACCGCTTCGGGCGTCTCGGCCGCATTCGGCACGTTCGCCAAGGGCGCGCCGATCCGCATCATCGGCAGCGAGATCATCGGCGCCCCCGATCTCTACTGGTACGTTCCCGCTGGCTCGCCGATCCAGAAGGTCGAGGACTTCAACGGCAAATCCGTCGCCTATTCGCTCACCGGCTCGTCGAGCCACGCCGGCCTGCTTGCGCTGATCGCGCAACATCATTTGCAGGCGAGGCCGACCTCCACGGGAAGCATTTCGGCGACCATCACGCAGACCATGACGGGCCAGGTCGATGTCGGCTTCGGCGCCGTTCCCTACGGGCTCGACATGGTGGCGGACGGCCGCATCCGCATCATCGCGGGCGGCAACGACGTCATCGCGTTGCGTACCCGGACCGCCCGCGTCAACCTGACCAATCTTGCGACGCTGACGACCCGCAAGGACGTGCTCAAGCGCTTCATCCGCGCCTACCGCGAGACGGTCGACTGGATGTATGCGGATCCGGCCGCGCTCAGGATCTATGGCGAGTTCTCCGGCATGCCGGATGCGGTGGTGCAGCGTGTACGCCCGCTGATGCCGAAGGACAGCATGGCGACCGAGCACGTCGTGGGCGTCGATCAGATCATGGCCGATGCGGTGCAGAACAAGTTCCTGGCCGCGCCGCTCACCAGCGAGCAGCTCGCCGAGCTGATCCGCACGGACGAGCTGCAGTAACGGATGTTCGCGGCATGACCGAGCAGGTTGCCGGCGCGCACCTCGTCACCGTCGCGGAAGGCGTGCACGCCTGGATCGGCGCCGCCGGGGACTCCAATGCGGGCGCGATCGAAACGCCCGACGGCCTGATCGTCGTCGACACCCAGCAATATCCGCGGCTCGCGCGCGAGCTGCGCGCCGCGGTGCTCGCCGCGACCGGGCAGCCGCTGCGCGTCGTCGTCAACACGCACTGCCATCTCGACCACACGCATGGCAACATGGTGTTCGCCGACGTGCCGATCCTCGCCCACGAGAAGACGCTCGCCGCCATGAACGCCTGTCTCGGTCCGCGCAGCGGCGAGGCCTGGTCGGTCGGCGACTTCGCCACCAAGATCCGCTTCCTGTTCGGGCAAAACATCCTCGAGCTCGTGCCCGAAGGCGATCCGGCGCGGCGCTGGTTCGAGGGCCGCATCGGGCTGCCCGACTACGACACCGTGGTGATCCGGCCGCCGAGCGAGACCTTTGCGGATGGCTTCGCGTTCCATCTGCCCGACGACACCGTCCGGCTGCACTATTTCGGGCCTGCCCATTGCGACGGCGACGTCGTGGTCCATGTCGAGCGGCGCAAGGTCGCGTTTCTCGGCGACCTCATGTTTCACGGCCGCTTTCCCTGGCTCGGCGACTGCGACCTCGACGGGCTGATCGCGGCGCTCGGCCGCGTGCTCGCGCTCGACATCGCGGTGGTGGTCCCGGGCCACGGCCCACCGGCGACGCTCGCCGAGGTCGCGCGCTTTCGCGACATGCTGGTCGAGCTGCGCGCCGCCGTCGCGCGCGCCATCACGGCGGGCGCGAGCGAAGACGC
>Ga0126384_10000605_pt1 | contig 20186 bp, 18 predicted proteins | sample PanSoiMetPlot_36_FD_92543 | JGI IMG/M metagenome (GOLD analysis project Ga0126384, IMG submission 92543) | Tropical forest soil microbial communities from Panama - MetaG Plot_36 | ecosystem: Environmental > Terrestrial > Soil > Tropical forest > Bulk soil | place: Panama | collected 2016-02-17 | reverse complement strand
CTGCCGCGCTTCCACTCGAAGGATGCCGATTTCGCGCCGTTCCATACCGTCGTTGCCCCGCTGCCGCTCAAAACAAATATCAGCTCTTCGAACAGATGCCGTTGCGGCTTGGTCGATTTTCCAGCACCGATCTCGCAAATATAGGCCGCCATGCTGAGCTGATCTTCCGGCGCACCGAGCACAAGCCAGCTCCCCGCGGCTCCGACCCGATCCCACGATTTGAGCGCCAGCAAATTCAAATCGGGCACAATGAAGTTCCGAATCATAGGAATGCCTTCATACTCTACCCACTGTTCGAACGCAGTCTTCCCCGTGTATGGCTTCGCTTCAAATGTGCTTTCCACAGATCCCTCTTTAGTGCTGCTCAGTTTCCGTGTCATTTGTACAGCGCATCTATGAATCCGCCCTTATCCGCTTCCTTGAGGTACGAGTAGTCAAACGCCTCGGTGTAAGCTAGTTGTTTCGCCTTAGGATTGGTCGCGCTTAAAACTTCCATGAGATTGCGCCAGCCTTCCTCGCTGCCGTAGGGTTTCGCCGGAATCATTTCGACGAAAATACTATAGGTTTCATCAAGAGCATTTTGATCGTTTAGTCGCGTCCACTTTTTTAAAGTTGCGATGCTCTCCGCACGATTTCTCTTCATGGTCGCAATCCCGTCAACAAAGCCTTTCAAAAAACGGATCACCGTGTCCCGATTCTTGCCAGCGTATTCCCTGGAGACAAATACTGCATCGAAAGAATACTTCACGCCGGCTTCCTGAAGAGAAGTCAAAATTCTGAATCCGAGATTGCGAGCCGTGAGATTAGCGGGCGGCGTCAGCACTGTAGCGTCGACGACCCCTTGCCTAAGCGCGGTAAGGCGTAGCGATTCGTCTCCTACCTGGAGGATCTGTGCGTCTTTTTCCGGATCGATGCCCATTTTTTGCAGGACCATGCGAACTGCGTAATGAGCAGCGCCGCCAAAGCGGCTGATCGCGATTTTTTTGGATTTGAGCTTCTCAGGCTTGTCTATCTCTTTTGTTGTGATGAACATGTAAGGAAGACTATTGACCCACTCCGCCACACCCACGGTATCCGCCCCTCTCAACTTGGCGTTCGCGCCGGTGTCGGTGCTGCTTGCCGAAAATCCTATTCCCCCGGATAAAAGCGCTTGTATCGTCTGCGTGCCACCCTGAAAAGTAATGAGCTCGGAGGTCAAGCCTTGTTTGGCAAACAGCCCTTTATCCTGCGCGACCCATAAAGGAAGCAGAGGCCCGCTGAGCCCCAGCGATCCGATTCGAATACTCTGCTGTGCCGGCAAGCGCCCCGGTGTAATCCCTACCAGGACAATGGCCAGCGACAGTAGTAATAATAGCTTTCGCCGCCTCCATAGCGTGGGTTCCATCGTTCGACCCGTTTTTCCTTTATGCGTCCGCGCGGCCACTCCACTGATACAAATCCGCAGGAAGGTTATCTAAATAACGAGCGACGTCCTCAGCTTTCATCACGTCCGCATATTTGATGTTCATGTCCAGCAGGTTGGCTTTGTGGGACAACTGGATCCGGTCGAAGACACCCTCCTCGACCACCGCGACAAAGTAATTTAAGGAAAACGCATCGACGACTGTTGCGCGCACGCACCCGCTTGTGGAACCGCCGGTTACGAGCAAGGTATCTACCCGGTAATCATTGAGAACACTTTGCAGCGGAGTACCAAAAAATCCGGAAGGCTTGAGTTTGCGGATGACAATATCCGACGCCTGCGGCGCGATTTCGTTTACTATTTCCATTCGCTGTGAAAAGGCTTTTGTTTCGTCTTCATCGTGTCTGTGGTTTTTCCATGGCTTACGCCGGGATTCATAATTATTCTCGGCGGATAGTGTCGATCCCCCATGGTGCTGTAGAACACCACCTGTCCTTCGGCTTTGGCTTTGGCAATCCTTTCAGCATCGTCAGCGCAAGCCGCAATGACGCTGGTGAGCAAAACTGCGACAATAAAGAATAGAAACTTGCCAACGTCCGCCCAAATGGTTTCCGCCCCGCTCCGCCCAAGAATCTCCACTACCCTTTTTTTGCAAAGAGGGATTGGAATTTCACGGAGAGAATTCCCCCCTTTGAAAAAGGCGGACAAGAGGGCAGTTTGAGTTTGATTTCAGCTGCTGCCATCATTTCAACTTTCTAAACGAAGTTTGAGACCCTGCCCTATTTGATCCTAGCCATTACGTCTCGACTCCACCTTTTCATGAAGCCGATCTTGTCGTCGAAGTGAACGTTGAGCCAGATTTTTTGCACTCCCATTTTTTCCAGCTCTGACAGCCTTGCAAGACACTCTTCGGGAGTTCCGGCAATGGCATAGCGACCGGCCAAATAATCTTCCAGCCCACTCTCGCTTACCAAGCGCGCGTTGGTAGTGAGCTCGCCGGGTTTTTGATGCTCGAGATAGCTGTATCCCTGGTGGATCCGGTCGAGCACTTCACGAAACTCGGGAGGCACATGTTTATTCTGTTCGGGAAATCGCGCCAGATGGTTGGCTTTCGCGGCGAGCAGCATTCTTATTTGTGACAATGCCTCCTGCCTGCTGTTGCCTACGCTGCCGCATAGTCCCCACCAGATGTCCACGTCTCTCACATTCCGGCCGGCGTTCGCAGCGCCGCGGCTTACCGCGGATAAGGCATCGGCGACAATCTCTTTCCCCACACCATCCCCGTAAATCACGCCATCGGCGTGTTGCCCGGAAAACTCGAGAGTCTTGGGACCGTGAGCAGACACGTATATGGGCATCGCAATTCCACTCCATGTGAGCTGGAACTCCGATCCCTGGTAGTGAACTTTTTCCCCCCGCATCAAGCCGCGAATAGAATTTACGAATTCAGCCAGGGTTGCGAGCTTGATTGGTTTGAGTCCGATATTGATTAGCGCGCTGTCGCCGGTTCCCACGCCCGCGAATACTCGCCCCGGAGCGAGTTCTGCCATCGTCACCAAAGCGCTGGCGGTAACTGTCGGATGCCGGGTTAGTGCATTCGTCACTCTGGGCCCGATAGTGATTCGCTTCGATGCCAGAAGACCGGCCGTGCAGCTCACGTAAAGCTCTCGATAGATGGATTGCGAGTCCACCAGCCCCACCCGCTCGAAGCCGCAATCCTCTGCGGCTCGACACCAGTCCGCCACCTCTTTGGGATGATTGGGGGCAAAGCTGATACCAAAAGTTAAAGCCATTGAGTTTTTTCTTGACGGCGCGTCGCTATTTGCCGTCATGCTTCGGCGACACGGAGATTCGTCGCTGCGCAACTTTGTCTCCCGTCTTGTAATACTCGCCACGCAACGCCATTTCCGCTTCTTCCTGCGACTCCGCATCCCACTGTCCTAAGGAGTAGCCATACCACGGCTGCTGCGGCCGCAGGGTAGGAAGGCCCAGTTCCTTCTCCCAAATTTCCTTCGCCTTCTCCATATAATGCTGGGACGGCAGAGCCACTGGCGGGAACGGTTCCTTCAAGGTCGCATTCATCATCATGACCGAATATTCCGCCGAGCGCTCTTCGGCCTCCTCCATCTTGTCCATTTCATCGCCCGCGATCCGAAATGGAGGCGCGTGTCCCTTTTCGCGTCCGGCAACGATTCGAACATCCTTGGCCGGTTCGCATCTCATCGTGATCGCCCAGTTGACTGCGTCGGCATCTTTTGGATCGATGTCCTCATCCACCGCCACCGCGTATTTACCCAGTTCTTGCCTGAAAGCTAGAACGCCATGAAGCGCGCGCCAGACCTCGTATTGCGGCGCGCCGCGGCGACATTGCACCACCACGTACCGGCGCAGGTTCACTAGCGGCTCGTACAGGCCTACTGCAGTAACCCATTCGTTGCTGGAATGCTCCTTCAAATATCGGAGCAATAGCGCCTCCATACCGATTTCCTTGAGCTTGCTCGACTCGCTGGGAGTCACCTGGCTCAAAATCCCGACAAAGACCGGTTGCCGCCGATGGGTGATGCAGCTGATTTCGAAAAGCGGATTCATGATGCGTGGATGAATATAACCGTGGGACTCGCCGAATGCTCCTTCGGGCTCGAGGAAATCTGTGCGGATAATGCCTTCGAGAACTATCTCGGCGGTGGCCGGCACTTCCAGATCGACGGTCTTGCATTTAACCAACGGGATGGGTTGCCCCGCCAGTCCTCCCGCCACGGCGAACTCATCGACACCGTAGGGGATCTTTTGCACGGCGGCGTGAGTCACGACGGGCGGCCCGCCCACGACCAGAGCGGCTTCCAAATGTTTGCCGCGGGAAACCGCCTGCCGCCAGTGAATATTCAACTGCTGGTTGGCTTGAGGGCCCGGACAGACCCCGGTCTTTCTTCGTCCTTTTACTTGCGCTCTGTAGTTGCCTACATTGCGAACTCCGGTGTCGAGATCTTTGGTCACCCACTGGGCGCAAGTAAAATAGGGAGCGTTGTCAAAGCCCGGCGTAGATATGGGAACTGCAATTTCGTCGAGGCCCATTCCCTCTCCATCGAGTTCGTCGCCCATGTGCACTTCTTCTTGCACCGGTCCATTCTCGACCAGAATCGGTTCGATGGGGTGAGCCAGCGCGCGTTGCCACTTTTGCACGATCTCTTCCGGAGCGCAGCCCATGCCCAAGCCGTATACCCAGCGCGATGCCGCAAGTCCTCCGCACAATACTGATCCGTCATACTTGCGGCGCGCATCGATCACGTTCTCAAACAGGAACGCCTTCCGCTCCTCTTCGCGAATGCCACCGCGAAATTGCCAGCGGACGATGGGATGGATCTCTGTGTCCTTGTTGGTCGGCCGTTTGACGCGAACCAACAGGCCGCTCGCTTCGAGATTCTTTATGTGCTCGCGCACATCCATCGGCGCTTTCATAGTCAGAAATCTCCCCAACCCCTCTTTTCCAAAGAGGGGATCTCGTTACGATTGCGAATGGAGCACTAAAAAACTTCTTTCCCCTTACTTCTCATCTTTGTACCTTCCCCTTTGAATAAAGGGACACGAAAGGGGATTTAGTTTTCAGCGAGACAACTCATAGTCGCCGTATTCGTTGACGTTCAACCGCCATTCCTGCGGAATCACGATCGTCGTGGTGGGTTCTTCTACTATTGCGGCACCTTGAATTTTCGCCGCCGCATTCAATTGGCTGCCCTCATAGACGTCGGTTACCACCTTGCGGCCATCGAAAATGACTTCCCGGGTTTTTTTCCTTTTTGGAGGAGCCGGAATTTCAGCGGCGGCGCGGCCGAACCGAGGCCGCTCTGTCCGGCCGATGGCGGTGAGACGCCAGTGCAGAGCCTCAACAGATTGTCCCGGCAGGTTATACCCATAGAGCTTAAAATGCTGAGCATCAAAACTTGCTCGCAGTTGAGTGAGGTCTTCCGCCGGGGCAGCGAACGGTACCGTTACTTCATGAAATTGGCCGACGTATTTGAGATCGACGGCGTAGGAAAGAATCGTGTCCTTTGATTGCATGCCCTCTTTGGCCAATGTTTTCAGAGCCTCAACGGACATTTCTTCATAGAGCGCCGCGATCTTTGCTCGCGGGATCGTAGATAACTCGCCGGAAAAAGTGCGCACGTAATCATGCCTCAAGTCGGACAGCAGCATGCCCGCGGCGCAAAATACCGAAGCTTCCCGCGGAATTAGTAAACTGCGGATGCTCAATTCCCGCGCGATGGCGGCTGCATGAACCGCGCCGGCGCCACCGGCAACGACCAGCGTGCATTGACGCGGGTCGTAACCCTGAGCGATGGATACCAGCCGGATGGCATCGGCCATCGTGCCATTGACGATCTTGTGAATTCCCTCCGCTGCGGCGATGACATCGATGGCCAACGGCTTTGCGATGCGCTCCTCAATCCCCTTTACCGCGCCCTCTAATTTCAGCGGGAATTCGCCGCCGAGAAAATCTTCCACTCCAAGATAACCGAGAACAAGATCGGCGTCCGTAACTGTGGGCGCTTCGCCTCTGCGGTCGTAACAGATAGGGCCAGGATCCGCGCCGGCGCTCTGCGGTCCCACATGCAGCACGCCGCCTTCGTCGACCCACGCAATGCTGCCTCCGCCCGCGCCTACAGTGCGAATATCGAGAACCGGGAAAGCCGTGGCGTGCCCGCCGATTTCTCCCGTTGTGGTGAAACTCACCTCGCCGCCCTTGATGAAGGAAACATCGAAGCTGGTTCCGCCCATGTCCATGGTGATGAGATCTTTCCGGGATGCACGCTCGCCGTAAAAAATCGCTGCCACTGGCCCGCCTGCGGGTCCCGACAAAAGCGTCCTGCAAGCAAAGCGCCACGCGGTTTCCGGGGGCATTACCCCGCCGTTGGATTGCATCATTAGAAGACGTCCCTGAAATCCGGCTGACTTGAGACGTTCGGCCAACCGGCTTAAATAGCGAGATAGAATCGGCCCGACATAGGCATTGAGAACGGTCGTGCTATGTCTTTCATAGGCCCGTAGTTGCGGCAAGATCTGCGTTGACAGCGAAACATAGGCCTCGGGAAATTCCTTTTCGAGAAGCCCTGCTACTTCAAGTTCATGTTTCGGATTGAGAAAAGAAAACAAAAAGCTGACCGCTACCGATTCAACATTTGCATCCTTGAGTTCCCGAATCGCTTCCTTGGCGGCGGCGATGTCTAAGGGAGTGACTTCGCGCCCTTCACAATCCACGCGCTCTGAAACGGTAAAAGTCCGGTTCCGCGATACCAGCGGGGGCGGCGGATTCGTTTTCGAGTTGAATTGATTTTCACGGATGCCGCGCCGCATCGCAAGGATATCCCGGAACCCTTTGGTAGTAATAAAACCAGTCTTGGCGCCGGAACCGGTGAGAACCGCGTTGGTGGTGATGGTCGTCCCGTGAACGATGCGGTGAATCCGAGGAATAAAATCCCCGAAAGGCAGTCCAACTTTGAGCGCGAGCTTTTCAATACCGTTCAGAACTCCCTGGGAAGGGTCCAGCGGCGTGGTGAAGGCTTTTTCGACAACGCTACGACCATTTGAATCCACCAGCACACAATCGGTGAAGGTTCCCCCCACGTCGATCCCGACATAAAAAGACTTGCCAAAATCAGCCATTCGTTTTTCTCAACTCTAAAAAAACAAGGCTTGCTTTGCCTGTCTCATCTTTTCCCACGTCTCCGCTCTTTAGTCGCTTAACCGTTCCTTTTCAGCGCCCGATATCTGAGAGTTTCCTCGAAATCGACGATCAATTCGCGATCCTGTCTTTTCAGCGCCACCCCATAGTCTTCAAGAGCTTTTTCGACGGAAACAAAACCATTCACGACATCGTCTCTTACTTGTTCAGGGGATCTTTCGAATGGGTTGCCAAAGCCACCGCCGCCCTGGGAGATGAGCTCAAAAACGTCTCCTTGTGAAACTTCGTAGAATCGATTGACGCCTATCTCCCTTGTCTTTTCCCCTGCTCCAATCACACGCATCACCGGGAGCGAGCCGGGTTTACCGCCGAACAAGCCGAAGGAGCGCGTTTCCTCGAGCATGCCCGAACCGACGGTTACACATTGGATCTCCGGAGTCTCGACCTTCCAGCGTAGTATCGCTCCGACCCCTCCACGCCATTTTCCCGCGCCGGCGGTGTCCTGAGCAAATTCATACTTGAAGAGCCGGTAGGGATAAGCGAGCTCAAAGATTTCCGGGTCGGTCGCCCGAGAGCCGCCCATGTTGCTCACCGGACCGGTGTGATTCCATCCATCGTAACCTTCCGTGGCACCGGAACCGCCCTTGCAATTATGATGCGTGCAAACAAACGGCCGCCCTGTGCGCGGATTTTTTCCCGCGGTCATGGGCGCGCAGCGTCTTCCCCATCCGGCTTGCACCTGATCCGGAATCGCTTTCGCCAGCGCAATCCAAATCGCTTCGGTGATCGCGGCACAGGTCACCAACGTGGAAGCAGTGGTAGGGGCCGGCGGACGGCAATTCACAATCGATCCCTCGGGCGCGACGATTCGAATCAATTTTAGCGACCCGTAGTTGATCGGAATGGAGGCGCCTATGCAGGCAAAGAGCGCTTGAAAGCAAACCGAAGCGGTGTTGGCAAAAGGGCTATTGACGAAACCCTGGCTCTGCGGATCGGAACCTCCAAAATCGAAGGTCAATCTTTCTCCTTCGACCTTGACGGCAACCCGAATGCAAGGCGCATGGTCCATCTGGATTCCGTCGTTATCGACACGGCTTTCTCCGGAGTAGCTGCCATCTGGAATTCTTTTGATGGCCGAAGCCATGGCTCTTTCAGTGGCATCGATATAAGAATCGATGGCGGAATCGACAGTCTTGTGTCCGTAGCGATCGAGCAATTCGATCAGCGCTTCTTCTCCCCTGGCAGCGGCGCCAATCTGGCAATGCAAATCTCCTTCAACGAGGTGCGGACTTTTGACATTCAAGAGAATAAAGTCCCAGACATCTTTCTGATATTCTCCCTTAGAGTAGAGTTTGATCGGCGGCAAACGCAGTCCCTCTTCCCAAACCGTCTTCGCCGACGGATTATAGCCGGCCACACCTCCGCCTCCCAAATCTGCTTGATGTCCTTTGGTTACGGCCCAGAAAGCCAATTGGCTCTGATAAAAAACCGGCCGTGCGATGGTGACGTCCGGTAAATGGCTGTTTCCCTGATAGGGATCGTTACCGACGATGACGTCTCCCGGATGCAACTCGTCCGGTTTAAATCGACCGCGAATCGCCTCCAAAGCGAACGGAATGGCCCCCAGCAAAACCGGTATATAAGAAGTTTGAGCGACGAGTCGCCCTCGGCTGTCAAAAATCGCTGTGACGAAATCCCTCGACTCGCTAAAGATCGGCGAGCGAGACGTCAGCAGCATGATTTGGCCCATCTCTTTGGTGATCGCGTTCAAGCGATTCGAAATCACGGCAACCGAGATGGGATCGTCCTGTATACGATTCACAAGATCCTATTTGTCAGCCCACGATTCTCAAGCTCTTCAGATAATCGGCTTCTTCTTGCAAGCGAAGCATCGCCAGCTGTTTGGATTTGCGCACGTGATATAACGCCTGCCGCCTCGCGGCGTTCGGCTTTCCATCTCGAATCGCCACGAGAATAGCCCGGTGTTGCAGCCACGCGTCTTTTCCCCGGTCCAACTGTCCCACCACAATTCTTTGCTTGAGCACGATCCGCTCGAATACTTCTTCCAAAACCCGCTTGAGATAGGCGTTGCCGGCAATTTCGGCGATTTTGGCGTGAAAGTCGAGATCCAATAGGCGCCGCTCGCGCCGCGGGCGGCGTTCAACGTACTCGCCGTATTCTTTCAACAAAACCTGTAACTCCTGAATCTGTTCCGGGGTGACCCGCCGCGCCGCTTCTTCCGCGAGGTAAGGCTCCAACGCCTCCCTCGCTCCGTAGAGCGCCTCCATTTCCTCCACGGTAATTTCGTTGACGAAAAACCCACGGTTCCAAATTTGTTTGACATAGCCGTCCTTTACCAGGCGGCTCATGGCTTCACGAATGGGCGTCCTGCTGATGCCCATCTGTTTGGCGAGGTCTTCTATGATAATCTTTTGCCGCGGATAGATTTCGCTGCGCAGAATGAAGCCCTTGATCTTTTCGTAGGCTTCTTCGGTAAGACTTTTCCCGTTCAGGGCTTCCATAGCGTAATGCTGCTTTACTCTATTGACACTCCACAGACGGCTAATATATACGAACTAACATGCATTCTTTTATTTAAAATTGCATGTAATTGTCAAGGTTCCATTTACGAAGATTCTCATTTCACAATCAGGACAGCATTTGGGATGAATCAGGAACTCGCTGAGAAAACCGTTGCACAACTAAAAAATGCGAGCATCGACTTCGTCACCTATCTGCCGGAGACGCGGTTGAGCCGCATCTTACCCATTCTGGAGAAGGACGACTTTTTTACGTTGGTTCCCGTAGCCAGCGAAGCCGAAGCCGTCACCATCGCGTCGGGAGCGGCCCTGGTCGGCAAGCGGCCTGCTTGCTATATGGAGGCCACCGGCCTGTTCGTATCTGCTTACAACCTGCTGCTGGTGAGCATGCGGTTGGGCATTCCGCTGCTGCTCCTGATATCCCACGTGGGAAATTGCGCCGATCAAAAGAACAGTTTCCGCTTCGCGCCCACCGGTGTAAGAACGGAAGAACAGCTCAAAGCCCTGCACATCGAATACCAAGTTATGGCCAACGCCAGCGACCTAAACACGGGCATTGCCGATGCCGTGCGCATGATGCACGCGCTCAAGCAGCCTTTTGCTCTATTGTTCACCGGGGATTTTACGGTATGAATCGCCGCGCTTGCTTGGAGGCCCTCTTGCCTTTTGTAAAGGACCAATTGGTTGTCGCATCCGTCAGCGGCCAGTGGGTTTGGGGCCAATTATCAAAACATGAAGGCAATCTTCTTTTAGGATCGATGGGGAATGCTCTGGGAGTCGGTATGGGCTTGGCCTTGGGCCTTCCCCATAGACAGGTCATTGTCATTGAATCGGACGGCAGCGTTTTGCTGTCCTTGTTCAACCTCCCCACTCTGGGAACTCTGCACCCGGACAACCTGAAGGTTTTTGTGTTCGATAATGAAGCCTACAGCGGCAGCCGGATCAGCCGGCCAAGCGCCACCGCTGCAAAAACCGATATTGCCGCAATCGCGAGAGACAGTGGTATCGAGCGCGCAGTGACCGTCCGGGATTTGGGTAATTTTAACCGGGAAATGTCTTCAACGATAAAAGAACCAGGCTTGGGATTTGTCGTGGCGAAAGTGGAAGAGACTTTCGAGCATCGCAACGCTGAACGATCCGATGTCGATCTCATGGAAAACAAGTACCGGTTCGTCCGCTACGTCGAAAGAACCGAGGGCAAACCGATTTTTCTTGGACCTGGCTAATCTGGAAGCGCTTTGGAACCGAGTTTTTGAAGGAGCGACAAATCGTGGAACCGGAGCTCGCCAGCAAATTGGTCAACGGCCTGCGGTCGGCAGGCATCAATTTCGTCACCTGCCTCCCCGAAACCCGTTTGAGCCAGATTTTGCCGCTGATGCGCGAAGACAGCTTTTTTCAGCTTGCGCCTGTGGCCAGCGAAGCCGAGGGAGTTTCCATTGCTGCGGGGGCATCTCTGGGAGGGAAACAGGTCACCTGCTATATGGAGGGCACCGGGGTTTTCGTCTCGACCTACAAATCTTCTTACCGTGGCCGAACGCTTCGGCGTGCCGATGCTTCTTTTGGTTTTTACGTTGGCAGCGTGGCGGATAAACACAATAGCTTTCACCTGGATAGAAGCCGGCGCAGCTTACTTCAAAGTGACCATCGAGGGAACAGGATTATTACACACCGCGCCTTCCCGATCGCGCAGCCCTCAAAGACACTCCCAATCCCATTGTCAAAATGTCGTTAATTATCCAAGCCATCGAAGAGTGGGCGCGCGATATGAAAAAACCATCGAGTTGAATATCCGGTAGGCGTGATGGTTCCCCGCGTCGCCATCGGCGCGATCAGAGGCGGGCTTCCTTTCAGCCCCAGTGTCAGAGTCAATAGGCTGCACTATCTACGTCGATGTGCGAGTTCCACCGTCCATGAGCTTTGCCGAGGCCGAAAAGGAATTGAAAGAGGTCATCCTGTCTCAGGGTTTCGGCGGCGACGTGCAATTGTATATGGCGCGACGAGGTTACGAAGGAAAGAACGTTGAACCTTTAGTGGCAGCGATCAGAAAATCTCACCAAGCGATCAGAGGCAAAGAGTGCCCGCCGGTGTCTACGGGAGAGATCAGTATGTGGCGGGATGTGAATGTTTTCAATGAGGTCGGAATTCCTTCAGCCACTTTTGGCTTCCCGAACAAAACCTGGATTGAGTGAGAAATTCGTCGATATCGACAACCTCGTGGACTGCGCGAAAATACGCCTTGGTGGTGCTGGATATCTGCGGGTCAGATTAGCGCAATGGGCTACCAGGGGCGGGCTATCGAGGAGCAAAGTCATGCAACGCCCCCAATATCTACCCCTGATAAAACACCGCGAGAATAATTCGTTGAACTGATCCTCAGCCTTCCCAAATCGGCTTCACATAAGTGTCAAGCCATTTCTTCGGATCTTCGAGGAATCCTTTGTCACTTACCGGAACCGGTTTCGTGTTTTTCCCGAACGCGGATTCAACCGACGTTTTTGACTTGAAATCAATGCGCGACGACTCTCGGCCGATTTTATCGATGGTCTCCTGGCCTTCCATGGAAATTAACCATTCGGCAAAAAGCTTACCCGCGTTAGGGTTCGGCGCCTTTATATAGATACCCGCTTGGCGCGGAAAGAGAACCGGCGGCACGCTCTTCACGTACTCGACAGGAGTCCCCTTCTCCTTTTCTTCCATGACATCATGGAGAAGCGCCGGCATGCAGATCGAATATTCACCCGATATGACTAGACGGAACATAGCGCTCGTGCTTTTGTGCACGGGCACGTTGAGCGCCTTGAGGCCCTTGACGAAATTGGTGAAGCGCGCGTCGTTCTTCCATTGTTCTTTGAGGCCTGCCAGCATAGAGCTAATAGGGCCCGCTCTCATGGGATCGTCCAGAGCCACAAGCCCTTTGTACTTTGGATTGGCGACCTCTTCCCAGCTTTTCGGCACGTCTCCAGCCTTGAGTTTCTTTGTATTGTAGGTCAACGCCTGAACCTGCAAACTTACAGTTGGCATAGTCGGATCGTAAAGCAATAACACACTCTTCTGGACCGTATCATAGGGAGCGATGGCTCCGGCAGCTCGCAAAACCGGCGGCGCATTATCCGAAAGAACGACGTCGAAGCTTGCCTGGCCGCCTTGAAACTCCGTCAAGACTCGCGTCACGATATTTGGATTGGTTCCCTGCCAGTAGTTCGCCTTAATGCCCGGATACCTTTTCATGAAAGCATCGGTAATGATCCGGAGATGTTCCACGTCCCACACGGAGTAGACGATCAAATTCCCTTCCTGTTGCGCCTTTGGGTAAAGCTCTTTGCTGACTTTTTCGAACGCCTTTGCGGCGTTAGCGGTGGCATTGGTCGCCGCGGCCTTCGGAACGACTTTTTCGCCGGCCTTGGTCTCCTTAACCGACTTCTCCGCCGCTTGCCCGCTATATCCGGCCAACAAGATCCCAGCGGCCGCGATCGTCAGGATCTTCCCCCTTATCTTTGACATGCTGTCATCCTCCTTTAGTGCCTGTGAATTTCGATTTCATAAGCTAAATTTCATCTTGAATGCGAACTTGGCAACTGACACAGCGATAATCAAAATAATCAGATAGATCACCCCGCCGGCGGCCGCCTCGGCCCATTGTCCGACGCGGAAATATTCGAACAGGGTGACCGGTCCGTATTCTTTGCCGGGCGAAGTGAGTAGCACAGCGACATCCACGTTACGGATCGCTTCGATAAAAATATAGAATAGCGCGCCGCCTACCGCCGGCTTTAAGATCGGCAACGTGATCTTAAAAAAAACATGTCGCCATTTCGCCCCGTGCACCCAAGCGGCCTCGTCCAATTCCTTGTGAATATTGACGATGGACCCCGACGCATTGCGAAATGCGTAAGGAAAATACGCCACGAACAACCCGAGTCCCAAGGCCCAGAGGCTGTTGTACAACGGCGTCCCCAAAAAGACGATCACAAGCCCCACCGAAAGTACCAAAGGCGGAAAAGCGAGAGGCAACGTGCCAATGAATTCAAACAGCTTCGTTCCGTAGGCCCTGGTTCGGTAGATGGTAAACGCCATCACAATGCCCGCCAGCACGGTAACTACGGCGATCGTCGTCGAAAGCACCAAAGAGTTATACAGCCCGGTAATAAAGCTGGGATGCTTCAGCACAGTGACGTAGTTTGTGAAAACCATATTCGATGGGAATTTCATAAAAGTGTCGTAGTCGAAATAGGGAATCATCGACACCACAATCAAGACTACAAAAGGAATCGCAATGCCGGCCAAAAAGTAAAGGAACACAGTTAGAAAAGTAACATATTTCCATGGACCGATGTCGATGACTTTGACCCGGTAGCCCTTTCCAGTGATGGTGGCGTAGCGTTCAGAGAACCGCGTGGCGCGAACATAGACCAGCAGTACGACCACCGACAGCGCCACCAGCACGATGCTGTAAGCGGTGGCTAATCCGGAATTGAACTCCAAGGCCATGGAATCATAGACGCGGCTGACAAAAACTTTGATGTTTCCTGGAACTCCCTGAAGCACAGGGGTTTCAAACGATCGCAAGCCGCGGAGAAAATTCAATACGAAGGCAGAGAAAAGCGCCGGTATGGCCAGAGGAAAAGTAATCTTCAACATCGTATTGGCCGGTTTACTGCCTGCGATATAGGCGCTTTCTTCCAGGGAAGGATCGAAAGACAAGAAAACGGGCAACAAAAAAAGATAACCCAACGGGACGCAGGCTAAACCAAAAACCCAGATCATGCCCGCCATGCTAAAAGCGTTGAAGGGCTGAGCCTCAATTCCGAAAAACTGTTGTAGCATGTTGTTGAGGATTCCAGATCTCGGCGCCAGCAGAAGAATCCAGGCGATGTTCTTCATAATCGGAGGCATCAGGATCGGATACAGCGGCATAAGTTCGACGAGAGTTTTCCCCGGTGTATTGGTGCGGGCAACAATCCAAGCAAGCAAAGCCCCTAATCCCGTCCCCAACGCTGCGGCGCCTCCCGCGTACACCATCGAATTACCCAACATTGGAAGAATATCGCGGTCGCCAAAAACTCTTACATAGTTCGTCAGAGTCAGGCCCACCGAGAAGCCCAACTTTCCCGTGGTCAGGCTTCTCCACAATACGATGACCACCGGTGTAATGATCGCTCCGCCGGCGATGGCGCTGGCTAGGAGGGGCACGAAGGTGCCTTGGCGGAAAACCAGTTTGATTGAATTCCAGCTGTGGGTAATCATGCTCCGTTGAAGCAAGGGATCGCGTTCGGCATGTCTTGAACCGGTGGGGTCACGAACCGACGATCAGACTGATCGCCGACTTGTCGATGGAGACAAAAATATCTCTGGTATCTCCCTCGATTCTGATCATCGGGCAGAACTTGTGCGAAGTCACAACAATTTCCTTTGAACCGACTTGAACACGGTGGTCGGTCAGTCCGCCACGATATTCCCTGCTCGTCATCCGTCCCACAAGTACGTTGTCGGCCCGGTCTGAAAATTTCTCGTTGCTCAGTCGCACCTCGCCCGTGCGGATGACTACTTTACAAACATCACCGGGAGAGACGCTGCTTGGTGCATGGGACACAAGATTGGCGCCGCCGAAATCCGCCACCGCCACGACACAACTGCCATTGGCGACGCTGACGATTTTTCCATCCACCAGGGTCGAATGGCCGATGAAGGATGCAACGAACGGATGAGCCGGATGATTGTAGATCGCGTCGGGCGCGTCGTATTGGAGAATCCGGCCGCCTTCCATGACGATAACAGCGTCTGAAATAGTAAAAGCTTCCTCTTGATCGTGAGTGACGTAGAGCGCGCTAATTCGGACTTTTTTGATCAACCGCCTGATCTCCAATCGCATCTCCTCGCGCAACTTGGCATCCAGATTACTAAGCGGCTCATCAAGCAAAATCAGCCGCGGCTCAAGGGCGAGACTGCGCGCCAAGGCCACTCGCTGCTGCTGTCCGCCGCTCAGTTGCGATGGATAGCGGTCTTCTCTTCCCTTTAGCCCGACTAGTTCCAGGGATGACAAGACTTTGCTCTTGATCTCCGCATTGGCCACTTTTCGCAGTCTGAGGCCAAAAGCGATGTTGTTGAACACCGTCATATGCGGCCACAGGGCATAGTTCTGAAATACAAAACCGATTTCTCGGCTGTACGGCGGAACAAGGATACCTTGTTCGATAGAAGTTTGGACTTTATCGGCTATGGAGATCGAGCCGGCATCGGGAAGCTCCAAGCCGGCGATGGAACGGAGGAGCGTCGTTTTGCCACAACCCGAGGGCCCCAAGAAGGAAAGGATGCCGCTGTCGAATTCAAAGGTGACATTATCGAGCGCTTTTACGTCTTTGAATCTTTTGCTCAGCCCGTCGACCTTTAGGATAGCCATGCTTTAAGTAAGTCCCATCCTGACTTGAAGTCCAAACTTAGCGGCAAAGATCATACCATGGACTGTAGCGCCACGCAGAGACTTAAAGTCTTAGTTCGTAACTTACCCTAATCCTTTTGAAAATCAAATAACAATGGCAGGCGACCATTAGTAACCAATGATCCAACAAACCCCGGAGTCTGAAGGACCAATGCAGAAAAGTTGGGCAGCAAACCTAGTTTAGAGGCACCGTAGGTAGGAAACGAATGCAGCGACTACGCCAGCTGCGGCTCGGCGGCAGAACTAGGGCTTATGATCAGAGGCCAGTTGTAACTCATCCGGGCTTGCGGTTATTTTTCCGTCGCCATGCTGACCATCATCAGTCCTACTTAAAATCGCCTGCAAAGCTGGCCGCTCCACGACCTCTTTTTCCAACAACAACTTGGCCAGTTCCTCCAGTGCCTGTCTGTGCATCGATAGGTAGTTCCGCACCACGTTGTGGGCTTCGGAAAGTACTTTCTTAATTTCTTCGTCAATCAACCGCGCCGTGTCCTCGCTATACTCTTTCTGCCCTTGAGTTGGAACCGTCAGAAACACCGGCGTCCGCGAACCTTCCAAGGCCACCAATCCTAAACGCTCGCTCATACCGAATTGCGTGACCATGTTGCGCGCGATCTCGGTCGCTTTCTGAAGATCGTTCTGCGCCCCTGTGGAAACATCCTGGAAAATCATCTCCTCGGCTACGCGTCCGCCGAGCAACACGTAGATTCGCGCCATCAATTCAGAGCGAGTCATAAGATAGCGGTCTTCGGTGGGCAATTGTTGAGTATAACCTAGGGCTGCGACTCCGCGAGGAATGATGGAAATCTTATTTACCGGGTCCGCGCCTGGGACCAACTCAGCAACCAGCGCATGTCCGGCTTCATGATAGGCCACGGTCTTCTTCTCCCGTGGATTCATCATTCGGTTCTTTTTCTGTAATCCTGCGATCACGCGCTCGATGGCCTCGTCGAAGTCACTGGTCTCAACCGCTTCCTTGCCCTGGCGAGCCGCCAGTAGTGCGGCTTCATTAACGATGTTTGCCAGGTCGGCACCGACGAACCCGGGCGTCTTCGCCGCGATCTGAGCGAGATTGACCGTTGAGGAGAGTTTGATCTTTTTGGCGTGGAGGCGAAGAATTTTTTCTCGGCCCTTAACATCAGGCCGGTCAACCAAAACCTGGCGATCAAATCTTCCCGGCCGCAACAGCGCGGCGTCAAGAATTTCCGGCCTGTTGGTCGCGGCCATGATAATGACGCCCTGATTCGGGTCGAAACCGTCCATTTCCGAGAGCAATTGATTGAGCGTCTGTTCACGCTCATCGTGGCTCGCCAACAAATTCATGCCTCTGGCCTTTCCCAAGGCATCGAGCTCGTCAATGAAAATAATACTTGGAGCGTGTTCAACGGCTTGCGCGAACAAATCCCTCACTCGCGCGGCGCCGACGCCGACAAACATTTCGACGAAATCCGACCCGGAGATACTGAAGAAAGGCACCCCGGCTTCACCAGCCACAGCCCGAGCCAGCAAAGTCTTCCCCGTTCCCGGCGGGCCAACAAGAAGCACACCCTTGGGAATGCGGCCGCCCAGTCGCTGATACTTCTGCGGGTTGCGCAAAAACTCCACCACTTCCTCTAACTCCTCCTCCGCCTCATCGATTCCAGCGACATCTTCAAACGTCACGCCGGTCTTTTTTTCGATATAAACCTTCGCTTTGCTCTTGCCGATTTGCATAAGATTACCGGGCGAGCTCATCTTCTTGAACAGGTAATTCCAAAGCAGAAAAAAAAGCGCCACAGGAACGACCCATGAAAGCACGGTCGGCAACCAATCATTGGACACCTCGCCTTTGAACGGAACGCCAGCCTTTTCCAAGTCCGCTACTAATTCCGGATCTTCGACGCGCACAGCGACAAACGGTAAAGGTTTTTTTCCGGCCGTGATTTCAGCGCCAAGAGTTTTGAGCCGCTCCGGAGAAACCGCTTCTTTGATGCCTTGCGGTTTGATTTCTCCGTGAATCGCTTTCTCGCCAATCACCACATTGGAAACAAGGTCTTTTTTCACCAGGAGTTTGAATTGACTGTAGCTAATGGTTTCATCCCGCGCGGCGGTGAGAAAAGTTTGCAGAGCAAAAAGCGCCGCTAACAAGACGACGAAGTAACCAATGGATAACGTCTGTTGCCGTTTGTCCATGTTCCCTCCTCGGCTAGTATCTAGTATTATCCAGTATTATAGATAAGTTAATCACCTCCCACGGGAGGAACAAGACTCCGTGGCGGAAATCTTCTTCCCCGTGCAGCCCCGGGAAAAGGATCAAAGGCACCCATGGATTATTCAGGTATTTCGATAGGACTGGCGGAGGGGGCGAGATTCGAACTCGCGGTCCACGAAGTGGACGCCGGTTTTCAAGACCGGTGGTTTCAACCGCTCACCCACCCCTCCGATAGGAAAATCAACTACTTAGCGCGGTTGGATACGTTCTCCGAGACTTCCTGTCTACCACTCATGTTACCATTTTCCAAACCAAACGCTTCGGCAACATCGTCTGCTTTGAGATTCACATACCTTTTGTGCATCTGAACACCGGCATGGCCCGCCGCGAGCATCGCGGCATCGACGTGAACTTTACGGCGCCAATTTGTCTGCGCGACATGGCGGAAATCGTGGAAACGGAAATCCGAAATTTTCGCTCTCCTTCGGGCGGTCTTCATTGCTCCGGTAATCATATCCTTGTTGACTGCCATAACTTTCAGGATACAAAGACGGCGGACTAAGACAAAGGGTCGAGCTTCCCGCTCGGCCCTCCGCTCCCCATGCGCCTATTATGTTTGCTGCTGACCCGCGATCATCGGGTTGGGAGTACGTAGACGACGCTGTTGAGCGTGAGCACTACACGAGCTAAACTGCTTTATGGCTAAGTACCATCCCGGAACTGCCTTTGGTGCCGAAACTACTTTGCTGTTCTCCCGCAAACGGACGAGCGTAGCTTCTCCATTCTGGCATCTTGTAATCGGTTTGACCGGTTGATTCGTCCTAAACTATAGGAGGCTAATCGGATGAAGATGGGTTTGGTAACAATTTCACTAATAGGGCTGCTTCTTTTATTCACCCGCGACGCAAACGCGCAAGTCTACGATCTTTATTACTACTGGGACGGAAGCCAGTACCAACAGTATTGGCCGCAATACGATCTATACTCTTATGGCAACACAAATCAGTACCCGGAACAGCTATACGACCCCTATTACCAGCTGCACGTCCTACACTATCAGCTGTATTTACCGCAGTATCAGTCGTATTCTTACGGCCCCTGTTGTTTTGGCGGGGTCGTTGTCATTCCAAGGCGACATGTCCGATCAATTACTCCGCCTAATAGGTTCAGTCCGCCATCACCGATCGGTCCTCCACCACGATTCATCACTCCGCCTCCACAGCTATTTAGACATTAGACAAGGGTAGCGCAGCATCTTCATGTGGTAATCATTTTCGCCGAGATCCACTGCTTCACCGAGGACAAATAACCCTACGGCAAAATGCATCAAGTTTACGGCAGCTCCGACGAATCTCCATTTCATCGAGCCTATGTACGCCCTCGCCGTTCAGAACATTCCCGAGGACAAGGAGTGGCTTTACGAGTCAAATTCGACGGCTATCGCTGCCTAGCTGGAAGAGACAAAAGCGGAGTAACGCTCTGGTCGCGTCGAGGGAATCTATTCACGTCTCAGTTCCCCATATCGCCCGCGCCTATGAACGGCTGCCAGTCGATACGCTGCTCGACGGCGAGATTGCGGCCATCGACAAAAGCGGGCGAATCTCGTTCAACCTTCTCCAGCATCACCGCTCTAATGCTCAAGCACTGCTGTTTTATGCATTCGACGTGATCGTATGCCAAGGTAAGAGCCTGTTGAAGACTCCATTGGAGAAAAGGCGGAAAATCCTCGGTGGGCTTTTCAAAAATCTTGGCGATAAACCTTCACCCATAGCGTTATCAGAAACGATGGACGCTACGCCTCCAGACCTTATCCGAGTGGCCAAAGAAGTCGGCTTCGAGGGAATCGTGGCCAAGCGGCGAACCTCCCTCTACGAACCTGGTAGGCGAAGTGGCGCATGGCTCAAATATCTCATCAACAAAGGGCAGGAGTTTGTCATCGG
>Ga0126384_10000604_pt1 | contig 20188 bp, 19 predicted proteins | sample PanSoiMetPlot_36_FD_92543 | JGI IMG/M metagenome (GOLD analysis project Ga0126384, IMG submission 92543) | Tropical forest soil microbial communities from Panama - MetaG Plot_36 | ecosystem: Environmental > Terrestrial > Soil > Tropical forest > Bulk soil | place: Panama | collected 2016-02-17 | reverse complement strand
TGACCGAGGAGGTGATCCTCAATCGCGTGCGCGTGCTGTTGAAGCAATCGCCGGTGCGCGACCTCTGCATGACCGGCGGCGTGGCGCTCAATTGCGTCGCCAATGCCAAGGTGCTGGAGGCAACCGACGTGCGCCGCCTGTGGGTGCCGCCGTGCGCATCCGACACCGGGGCCCCGCTCGGCAGCGCGCTTTGGCACACGCACCAGACGCTTGGCCTGCCGCGCCGCTTCGAACTGACGCACCCCTATTATGGTTGCGCCTACGCGGATGCCGACATCGCCGGTGCGCTCGAGGCCGAAGGCCTCAGCTATCATCGACTGTCCGGGCCGCAGCTGATCCGCCGCGTTGCCCAAGATCTGTCCGATGGCAAGATCGTCGGTTGGTTCCAGGGGCGCTTCGAGATGGGGCCGCGTGCGCTCGGCAATCGCTCGATCCTGGCCGACCCGCGCCGTGCGGAAATGCGCGATGAACTCAACGATCGCGTCAAAAAACGCGAGCCGTTCCGCCCGTTCGCACCCGTCGTACTTGCCGAACGGGCCGCTGAATACTTCGAGGTCGCGCAGCCCGATCCATTCATGACCCTGGCCCCGCGGGTACGCGCCGATAAACAAGGCGTCATTCCCGCGGCGGTGCACGTCGACGGCACCGGCCGCATCCAGACCATCGATCGGGCGGGCAACCCGCGCTACTATGGCCTAATCGAGGAATTCGGCCGCCTCACCGGGGTGCCGGTCCTGCTCAACACCAGCTTCAACCGCAAAGAGCCGATCGTGGCTTCGCCCAAGGATGCCATTGCCTGCTATTTGTTGAGCGGCATCGATGTGCTGGTGCTCGGCGACTTCTACACCACCGATCGGAGAAACTCCGGCAACGACGCCACCCATGCGGTCGAGACCACGGCCGCCGATGTCACCCCCGCGCGGTGATGGCCCCGGCCTCGGCACGGCTGAGACGGCGCCGTGCGGCCGCAACCGTTGACAGGGTGGCTCGGAGGCGATCAAAGTCCGCGCCCCGGCCCGCTCGAGCAACGGAAGGCGCCGTTTCGCGATGGTTGAACTGATGCTGCCCCGCAACTCCAAGATTACAACGGGCAAGACCTGGAATCGGCCCCAGGCTGGTGGCGATTGGAAGGAATTTCGCGTCTATCGCTGGAACCCGGACGACGGGCTCAACCCGCGACTGGATAGCTATTGGATCGAGCGCAAAACCTGCGGGCCGATGGTGCTCGACGCGTTGATCAAGATCAAAAACGAGATCGATCCCACCTTGACCTTCCGGCGCTCGTGCCGCGAAGGCATTTGCGGCTCCTGCTCGATGAATATCGCCGGCACCAATACGCTGGCCTGCCTGAAGGCGATCGACGAGATCTCCGGCACCGTCAAAATCTATCCCTTGCCGCACATGCACGTGGTCAAGGACCTGGTGCCGGACATGACCAATTTCTACGCTCAGCACCAGTCGATCGAGCCGTGGCTGAAGACCACGACCCCCACCCCGCCCAAGGAGTGGCGGCAGGACCGGCAGGACCGCGAGAAGCTCGACGGCCTTTACGAATGCATTCTGTGCGCGTGCTGCTCGGCCTCGTGCCCAAGTTACTGGTGGAATTCGGATCGATACTTGGGGCCGGCGGCATTGCTGCAGGCTTATCGCTGGGTGGTCGACAGCCGCGATGAGGCCACCGGCGAACGCCTCGATAACCTAGAAGACCCATTCCGACTGTATCGGTGCCACACGATTTTGAACTGCACCAAGGCCTGCCCCAAGAGCCTCAATCCGGCAAAGGCCATTGCCGAATTGAAAAAGCTCATGCTGGAGCGCCGGGTCTGATAGGCTCTTGAGCAGTGTTGAGCATTCCAGGTGGGCTTTCATGTTGGATCACGTCGGCGTCCCGGTCTCTGACTACATGCGCTCGAAGGGGTTCTACCTCAAGGTTCTGGCAGCGTTGGGCTACGATCTGGTGCTCGAGGTCGCCTCTGAGGAGACCGGCGGTCACAGCCACGCCGGTTTCGGGGCCGGGGCGAAACCGCAATTCTGGATCGGCAGCGGCAAACCGGTGAGGGGCCAGGTGCATTTCGCCTTCACCGCCAAAAACCGGGACGCGGTCAGAGCCTTCCATCGCGCCGCGCTGGACGCCGGCGGCAAGGACAACGGCGCACCCGGGCTGCGCCCGCATTATCATCAAAACTATTACGGCGCCTTCGTCCTCGACCCGGATGGTCATAATATCGAGGCGGTCTGTCACCTGCCCGAGTGAGGGCGCGACCCGAAAAAATCGAAGGCCGGAGGATGCCTCCGGCCCCGAAATCGTTGTTCCCAAACTGATGTGCCATTTGCCCGGCTGCCCAACCGGGCCGAAAGCTTCACCCGCTGGTTAGCGGCGCGCCTTGCGCTTCTTTGCCGCCGGCTTTTTCGCCGCGGTCTTTTTTCTGGCTTTCGCCTTCGCCTTTACTGCTGCCTTAGCCATTGCAAGTCCCTCTCTCTTGTTTGTTCGAATCAGCTCGAACGTCGTCATGATGAGCAAACTCGCATAATTTGTTGATAGAGAATGGGATTTCGAGGTTGGCCACAGCCGCTTTTGCACGTTTTATGTTGCACTGAGTCCACAATTTTCGAGTTTCGTCGCTGGCTGCGCAGGTATCCATTGACGAATAACGCGCGGCGCGTTGGCGAAACTTTCAAGATAATGCGCAGTCCTCCGGCACATTCTAAAATCTTTGCCCGATCGAATTGGGCGCCCGCCGAGCTCACCAAAACAGTTTCGGCCGGATCGCCTCGCGGGCGGTCCGGCCGAAGCAGATGCAATGGGCGAGAGCTCAGGCCGCTCTCCGCCGCGCCGCCGTCTTGCGCCGGGACGTGCGGCCGGTGGCGGCCTTGCGGCGGCGGCCGCCGGCGCGTTTGGTTGCCGCTCGTTTCAGTTTCGCCGTTCGCGTCGGCTTTGCCTTGCGTTTGCTCTTCGTAATCTTCGCCATGGGATTTTCTCTCTCTTTCTCACGTTGCCATAATGGCTGCCCACATTCGAATCGCTACTACTAGGTGATAAGCAATGAATGCCAATCATTAACTGCCCATTAATGGCTTTTGACTTGAGCGCGAACGCCGGAAGAAGGATGCGGGGGCGGGCCGAAGTTGGCCGCGCGCACGGGCGGCGGCGGCAATCGAAGCCGGGCGAGGCATCGTCAATTTAAGCGCAGCCCGTGCCTTGGCAGCGGGCCGAAGCCGCCGACCCAGACCCTCGCACGCGACCAAACGTTGCGTCGGACAGGTTTTTCATTACATTTAGGGCGTATCTCATAGTGGTGCCGACAAAAGCTTTTCGATCCATGAACAATCTCGACCTGTCCCGCTCTCAGTTGCGCGAATCGAGGATCAAGCTTCACGGAGCCGACGCCTTTGAGGGCATGCGCAAGGCTGGCCAGCTCGCGGCCCAGGCCCTCGATATGCTGGTCCCGCATGTTGAGCCGGGTGTTTCGACCGAGGAACTCGACGACCGGGTGGTGGAATTTGCCATCGCGCACGGTGCGATCCCCGCGCCATTGCACTACCGAGGCTTTCCCAAGGCGACGTGCACGTCGATCAATCACGTGGTCTGCCACGGCATCCCCAATGCCAAGCCGCTTAAGGAAGGTGACATCGTCAACATCGATGTCACCCTTATCCTCAACGGCTGGCATGGCGATACCAGCCGCATGTTCGCCGTCGGCCATATCGCGCGCCGCGCCGAACGACTGATCGACGTCACCTACGAGGCGCTGATGCGTGGCGTGGCTGCGGTCAAGCCGGGGCATACCACCGGCCACATCGGCGCGGCCATCCAAAGCTACGCCGAACGCGAGCGCTGCGGGGTGGTGCGGGACTTTTGCGGTCATGGGCTCGGGCGGGTGTTCCATGATCGCCCGAACATCCTGCACTACGGCGAGCCGGGAGATGGGGTGGTGCTGGAACCGGGCATGCTGTTCACGATCGAGCCCATGATCAATCTCGGCAAGCCCCACGTTAAAATTCTGCCCGACGGCTGGACGGCGGTGACGCGCGACCGCGAACTGTCGGCGCAGTTCGAGCACACGGTGGGTGTCACCGACACGGGTTGCCAGGTCTTCACCATTTCTCCCATGGGGTATCACCGGCCGCCCTACCGGTTGCCCTGAGCCGACCAAGGTGAAGAGGGAAGAGAAAAGGCCGGGCGTGGACCCGTGCCACCACCGCGCCCAACGCTGCCGCCTAACGCCGCAGGCGCCGACGTCCGGCGCAATGGGTCGAGCGATCGTTGCCCGATCCGGGCAACCTCGCGTTGCCGCTGCGGGTGGTGCGGGCACTGCTGCTGAGGGGCGCCGCTCTCATCCGCGACGGTGGCGTTTGAGGGGGTCGTGCGGTGGCGGTGGTCAGGCCATGCATTGACCGGCGCCATTGCGCGCGCTTTATAAACGCCCCATATACGTTCAGCCTTCGTTCCAACCTGCGCGGCGGCAATCCATGACCACTCAGCATGCCAAAGTCCTGATCCTGGGTTCGGGCCCTGCCGGCTACACGGCGGCCATCTACGCCGCCCGCGCCATGCTGAGACCGGTGCTCGTGCAGGGGCCGCAGCCCGGCGGCCAAATGACCATCACCACCGACGTTGAGAACTACCCAGGCTTTGCCGACGTCATTCAGGGGCCCTGGCTGATGGAGCAGATGCGCGCCCAGGCCGAGCACGTTGGCACCGAGATGGTCATGGATCAGATCGTCGATGTGGAGCTCAATCGGCGTCCATTGCGACTGACGGGTGATTCGGGCGATACCTACAGCGCCGATGCCCTGATCATTGCCACCGGGGCGCAAGCCCGTTGGTTGAACCTCCCGACCGAAGAGAAGTTCAAGGGCTACGGCGTTTCTGCGTGCGCAACCTGCGACGGGTTTTTCTACAAGGGTAAGGACGTCATCGTCTTTGGCGGCGGCAACACCGCGGTCGAGGAGGCCCTGTTTCTCACCAACTTCGCCAGGCGGGTGACGATCGTGCATCGGCGCGATCGCTTCCGGGCCGAACGCATCCTGCAGGAGCGTTTGTTCAAGAACCCGAAGATCGAAGTGGTATGGAACTCGGTCCTTGAAGACGTCCTGGGCACAGACGATCCCAGGGGCGTGACGGGTGTGCGCATCAGGAACGTGCAGTCGGGGCAAGTCTCCGAGCTCGAGGTCAGCGGCGTTTTCGTCGCCATCGGTCACGTGCCCGCCACCGAACTCTTCAAAGGCAAGCTCGAGATGAACGAGCAGGGCTATCTGCGCACCGCACCCGATTCGACGCGAACGTCGATTCCGGGGGTGTTTGCAGCCGGTGATGTTAAGGATGAAGTCTTCCGTCAGGCCGTGACTGCCGCGGGCATGGGTTGTATGGCAGCACTTGAGGCTGAGCGCTATTTGGCTAAGGTGGAGGCCCTGGCCACCGCTGCCGAATAGGCATAGTCCACCACGCTCGCCCTCCCACCCGGAACTAGGCCCCCATGGATTGGGACAAGCTCCGCATCTTTCATGCTGCCGCCGAGGCCGGCAGCTTCACCCACGCTGGTGAAGCGCTGCGCATGAGCCAATCGGCCGTCAGTCGGCAGGTGTCAGCGCTCGAAAAGGAGCTCAACGTGGCGCTGTTTCATCGCCACGCGCGCGGCCTTGTGCTCACCGAGCAGGGCGAGATGCTGTTTGGCACCGCCAGCGAGATCATGAACAAGCTGTCAACCGCGGAGACCCTGCTCAGCGACACGACCACCAAACCGACCGGTGATCTGAAGATCACCGCTCCCATTGGCCTCGGGTCGGTGTGGGTCACGCAGCGGCTGCGGGAGTTTCTTGAGCTTTACCCCGATATTCGCATCGAGCTCGTGCTCACCGACGAGCAGCTCGCCATCGCCATGCGCGCCGCCGACGTCGCGATCTGGGCGAGCGAGCCGCAGCAGAGCGAGCTCATCCGGCGACCGCTGTTCAACATGAAGCTGCACGCCTTCGCCTCAACGCAGTACGTGCGCCGCCACGGCACGCCACAGTCGATTGCCGCCCTCGACGGCCATCCTATCATTTCCATGGCGGGCACGCCGGCCGCACACCTGTCGACCATCCATTGGCTGGAAACCGCCGGGCTCGATGGCCGACCGCCACGCAAGCCCGTATTCGTCGCCAATAACATTATCGCTCTCAAATATGCGATCCGGGCCGGCATCGGCATCGGCCTGCTTCCCGACTATCTGACCGAGGAGGAGACCGATCTGGTGCCGGTGTTGCGTGAAACGCAGCTCCCAACGTTGCCGATCTACTTCGTTTATCCCGAAGAATTGAAAACCGCGAAAAAAGTCCAGGTTTTCCGGGACTTCCTCATCTCCAAGGCGCGCCAATGGCAGTACTGAGGAGCTCTGCAGCGAAGCCATGCAGATGCGCATGGCAAGCATGCGGCCACCCCTCTTTCCAAACGCGGCCCAACGAGGTCTGATTAGCTCAGCTGTGACGGACAGCTATTGAAGGCTACTTACCCTCCCTTCGACGCCTTCAGCCATCCCGTCAGGGATGGTCGGAATGACTTGTGACCGGGCCCCGCGCCCGGTCTTTCTTTTTGCGGCTGTTTGCGACCGGCGCGCGGCCGGGCTATCAAGAGCCATTCACCAAGCGAGAGCCCCTGCCGCACCATGGCCCAAGCCCGACCTCAGACCCTGTACGACAAGATTTTCGATGCCCATATCGTCAGCCGCCAGCCGGACGGTACGTGCATTCTCTATATCGATCGTCACCTCGTGCACGAGGTGACAAGCCCGCAGGCGTTTGAGGGCCTCCGCCTTGCCGGCCGCAAGGTGCGCGCGCCGCAGAAGACCCTGGCGGTGGTCGATCACAATATTGCGACCACCCCCGATCGAAGCCAAGGCATCAAGGACGAGGAGAGCCGTACCCAGGTCGAGACCATGGCGCGCAACGCCAAGGACTTCGGCATCGAGTACTACGACGAGCGCGACCTTCGCCAAGGCATTGTGCACGTCATCGGTCCCGAGCAGGGCTTTACCCTGCCGGGCACGACCATCGTTTGTGGTGACAGCCATACCTCGACCCACGGTGCGTTCGGGGCGCTGGCACACGGCATTGGCACCAGCGAGGTCGAGCACGTGCTGGCGACGCAAACGCTGACGCAAAAAAAGGCCAAGAACATGCGCGTCACCGTCGATGGCACCTTGCCGCTTGGGGTGACGGCCAAGGACATCATCCTCGCCATCATCGGCGAGATTGGCACCGCCGGTGGGACCGGCCACGTCATCGAGTATGCCGGCGAGGCCATCCGCGCCTTGTCAATGGAAGGCCGCATGACCGTGTGCAACATGTCGATCGAGGGTGGCGCCCGGGCCGGCATGGTGGCCCCCGATGACAAAACTTTTGCCTACCTCAAGGGACGGCCAAAAGCACCCAAGGCTGCCGCCTGGGAACAGGCCTTGGATTACTGGCGGACCTTAAAATCCGATGACGAGGCCCAGTTCGACCGCGAAGTGACGCTCGACGCCGCTCGCCTGCCGCCGGTGGTGACCTGGGGCACTTCCCCGGAAGAGGTGGCAACGATCGAGGGCGTCGTGCCCGACCCGGCCAAGGTCATCGACGAAGCCAAGCGCGCCAAGATGAGCCGCGCCCTTGAGTACATGGGCCTCACGCCCGGCACCAGGATCACCGACATCCCGCTCGACGTGATCTTTATTGGATCGTGCACCAACGGCCGCATCGAGGACCTGCGCAACGTGGCCGAGATCGTCCGGGGCAAGAAGATTTCGAACCGCCTGGCCTATGCCATGATCGTGCCGGGCTCGGGCCTGGTCAAACAGCAGGCCGAGCAAGAGGGCCTGCATCAGGTGTTTGTCGACGCCGGTTTTGAGTGGCGTGAGGCGGGCTGCTCCATGTGCCTTGGCATGAACCCCGACCAGCTGAAGCCGGAACAGCGCTGCGCATCAACCTCGAACCGGAACTTCGAGGGCCGCCAGGGCTACCGTGGTCGCACGCACCTGGTGTCGCCGCAGATGGCGGCCGCCGCAGCCATCGCCGGACACTTCGTGGACGTACGGGCGCTGCTCTGAGCCGGCCACGCCAGAGGCCAGCCATCCACGGGGCTTGGGTGGGCCGGCCATGCGCGGCCCGATTAACGCCAACATGCCACCACAGCCGCGCTCCTCCCGCAGCCGGGGGGCTGTGCTGCCTGGCATGTGGCCTGGCCGAAACGGTGCGGGCGCAATCGACGGGGTGACGCGGGCGCCATCGGCGGCGAAAAAAGTCGGCAGGCAGGTCCGCCCGAAATCGTACCAACACCTGAAATTGACTTGATGACAAGCTCGCCACGGCATGCGCTGGGATCGACATGTTGCTGCCGCGGCCGGCGATGCAGCCTGAGCTCGAGCCCGGGGTTCGGTGAGCGCGTGGCACCTGCCGGTGACCTCGATGTTCCCCGCCTGTTCCTTGATTCCGTGCGGATTGCACCCCATATCAGCGGACGCGAGCACCAAGGGCGCCCATGTCGGGGCCGGTGCCGCGGGACCTCTTTGTCCGCGGATGTGTTCGCGATGCTTTGGCCGCTTTTGGGGAGGGCCGTTGGAAATGTCACGCGTTTCCTTGCTGTCGAGCCCGCTGTTGCTGGGGTTTGAGGAGATGGAACGGCTGATCGACCGCGTTGGTAAGGGCGGCGATGGCTATCCCCCCTACAACATCGAGCGCATTGCCGGCGCCACCAACGGCAGCCAAACCAGCGGTGAAGCTCTGCGCATTACGCTGGCGCTTGCGGGCTTCCGACGCGAGCAACTCGAGATCACCTTGGAAGATAGTCAGTTGGTGATCCGTGGCCGGCAAGAAGAGGACAAGTCTCGAGAGTTCATTCATCGCGGGATCGCGGCCCGGCAATTCAGCCGCACTTTTGTTCTGGCCGATGGCATCGAGGTTAAATCGGCCGATCTGCGCGATGGCCTGTTGAGCATCGACCTTGTACGCCGCGAACCGGACCGGCGTGTACGCAAAATTGCGATCGGGCAAACAGCGCCCTGAGTCTTTCGGGCCACAGCTGCGATCGGCGAATCGCGGAATGATAGGGAACAGTAGGACTTGGCGAGGGTTCCAATGGAGCCAGCCCAAGTGACGGGAAGCCTACGGCAGCCCCGACCAGAAGGAGTGAGCGTCATGGAAACCAAGAGCAATAAATCGGCAAAAGACCAGGTTTCGATGGTGCCGATCATGAGCATGAGCGAGCTCGCTAAGCTCGGCGGCGGCAAAGTTGCCTATATCAGGATGATGACCTCCGATGAGGCCCGGGAGATGTTTCCAGCCATTGAGGGCCTTCCTGCCGGTATTAACCTGTTTGCCTTGCACGCGGCGGACGGCACGCCGCTGGCGCTGACCGACAGTCACCAGGCAGCGGTCGGACACGCGCTGGAGGACGAACTGGAGATTGCCGGCGTCCACTGAGGCCGCAGCCCGGCCTCGACTGGCGGGCGCGACGCGCGGCCAGGCATGCTGTTTGAGCAGGCGCTTTCGGCTGCGCCTGCTGTTGCCAACCGGTCAGGCGGTGTCCCGTCCTGGCTCGTGCCAAACCTCGTGCGCAATGTCGACGATCATGCCGAGCTTGGCCCATTGCTGCTCCTCGGTCAGGATGTTGCCTTCTTCGGTACTTGCAAAACCGCATTGCGGGCTCAGGCAGAGCTGCTCAATCGGGGCGTGCGTGCTGGCTTCCTCCAGCCGGCGTTTAATGGCGTCCTTATTCTCCAAGGTGCCGCTCTTGGAGGTGACGAGCCCGACCACGACCCGCTTGTGGCCCTTGGGCAGAAAGCGCAGCGGTTCCAAACCGCCGGCGCGGTCCGTATCGTATTCAAGAAAGTATCCGTCGTAGGCAACGCCGGCGAGCAGCAATTCTGCGATCGGCTCATAGCCACCCTCGGAGATCCAGGTGGAGCGGAAATTGCCGCGGCAGACGTGCGTGGTGATGGTCATGTCGGCAGGCTTAGCTTTGAGCGCGGCATTGATGGTGCGGGCGTAGATGGCCGGCAATCGCTCCGGATCCTCGCCGCGCCTGCGCACCATCTCCATCTGCTCCTTGGAGCAGAGATAGGCCCACACCGTGTCGTCGAACTGTAGGTAGCGACATCCCGCATCATAGAACGCCTTGACCGCCTTACCCCAGGTGGTGGCCAAGTCTTCGAAATAGCCCTCGAGATCGGGATACGCGTCCGTGCTGATGGCGTCGCGGCCGCCACGAAAATGCAGCACCGACGGCGACGGGATCGTCATTTTCGGGGTCGCGGTGGTGTTTGCCTTCAGGAACTTGAAGTGGCCGAGCATTGGGTGGTCGGCCGGAAAATCGATCTTGCCGGTGACGCGAATGCTCTCCGGCTTGGTCTCGGTACCGCGAAATTGGATGCCATGGTCGAGCACCACCCGCTCGCAACCCTTGAGCTGCCACAGGAAGTCGAAATGCCACCAGGAACGGCGGAACTCACCATCGGTGGCGAGTTTTAGGCCGACGTCGTGCTGCTTGGCGATCAGTTTGCTGATCTCCTCGTCTTCGATGGTGGTCAGCTGATCGACGCCGATCTGGCCCGCCTCCCGCGCCGCCCGGGCTGCCTTGAGGGCGGGCGGACGCAGCAGGCTGCCGACGGCATCGGCACGGAATGGAGGACGGCTGTCCGGCATGGGCGCTACTCCTTTGCAAACTAGGCCCGAGGCTTCATTGCATATTGCGGCCAGCATCAGCGCTTTCTACACCGAGGTGCGCCGCAAGCTTATCGGGACTGCGGGCGAGCTCGGCACTTGCGCCCGCGAACACGATGCGGCCGCGCTCGAGAATAATCGCCTGATCGGTGAAACCCAAGATTTGTCGGGCCTTTTGTTCGACCACGATCGCCGACATCCCCTCGTTGTGGATCACCCGCCTGAGGACGGCCAACAGCTCATCGACGATGATCGGCGCCAGGCCTTCGAGTGGCTCGTCGAGCAGAATGATGCGTGGGTTGAGGATGAGGGCGCGGCCAATCGCCAGCATCTGCTGTTCGCCACCGGACAACTGGCTGCCGAGGTTGCCGCGGCGCTCCGCCAACCGCGGAAACACCTCGAACACGCGCCGCACCGTCCACGCCCCCGGCCGCGCGATCGCCGTCAGGTTTTCCTCGACCGTCAGCGACTTGAAGATGTTGCGTTCCTGCGGCGACCAGCCGATGCCGGCGCGGGCACGAGCCTCTGGCCGCGTGCGGGTGATGTCGCGGCCATCGAGCGCAATCGAGCCGGCGTGCAGCCGCGTCAATCCGACAATGGTGTTGATCAGGGTGGTCTTGCCGGTACCATTGCGCCCGAGCAGCGCCATAGCCTGACCGTCGGCGATACGGAAGTTGATTTCGGTGAGCACTACCGCTTCGCCGTAGCCGGCCGAGACCGCCTCCAGGCGCAACAGCTCAGGCATGCGCCGTCTCCCCGAGGTAGACTTCGCGTACCCGAACATCGCGCGCGATCTGTGCCGGCGTGCCCTCAACGAACAGCGCGCCATTGACGAGCACGGATATCCTGGTTGCGAACTTGAACACCAGGTCCATGTCGTGCTCGATCAGCAATACCGTCACGTCAGTGGGCAGCGCCGCGACGATCGCCAGGATGGCGTGGCGCTCGTCCTCCGGCACGCCGGCGGCGGGCTCATCGAGCAACAGCACCGATGGCCGGCTGGCGATGGCGAGGGCGATTTCGAGCAGGCGCTGCTTGCCATAGGGCAGGCTGCCGGTGCGCTGATCCCCAACCTCGCCAAGCCCGAAGCGGTCGAGCAGTTGCCCGACCTCGGCGACCAACTCGGGGCGGCTGCCGAACACCCCCCAGGCGTTGCGGCCGAGCCCCTGGCGTTCGCACACCGCAAGCCCGACGGTTTCGAACGGGGTCAGATCCGAGAACAGCTGGTTAATCTGAAAGGTGCGCGCCAGGCCAAGCTTGACGCGCCGGTGCGGCCGCACCGCCGTGATGTCCCGGCCGCCGAGCAGAATGCGGCCCGAGGTCGGTTGCAGCAGCCCGGTGAGCAGATTGATGAGCGTGGTCTTGCCCGCCCCATTCGGCCCGATCAAGGCGTGCCGCGCGCCCTTTTCCACTTTGAGGGCTATGCCGTTTGCCGCGACGATCCCGCCGAAGTGCTTGTCGAGGCCGATCGTCTCTAGCGCCAGCACCATCGTCAGTGCCTCTCGCTCACCGTCGCTCGGCGCGCCTGGCCGGCGCGCCAGTCGAGGCGGTCGGCAAGCCGGTGTAACGGCCGCGTCCAATGGCTGAACCGATCGCGGCCAACCAGCACGATCACCACCAGCACCAGGCCGATCCAGAATGGCCAGTACTGCGGCGTCAGTGCCGACAGATAGTCTTGCATCAGCTTGAAAATGAGGGCGCCGATCAGTCCGCCGTAGAGATAGCCCGTGCCACCGATGATAAGCACCAGCAGGAGATCGGCGGAGCGCTCGAACGAGAATACGTCGAGCGAGGCAAAGGCCGTAGTCTGAGTGAGCAGCGCGCCGGCGACCCCGGCATAGAATGCGGCGATGCTGTAGATCGAGATCAGCCGGGCGTTGACCGCGATGCCGACCGCAGTGGCACGCAATTGGTTGCCCTTGATCGCCTGCAGCGACAGGCCAAAAGGTGAATGGGCGATGCGCCGCGCCAGCAGGAACAGGACAAACAACACGGCGAGGGTATAGGCGTGCGCGGTGCGCCCGAACATATCGAACCGAAACAGGCCCAACAGCGGCTCGATGCTGACGCCTTGCAAGCCGTCGGCGCCGCCAGTAAGCCAGGCATAGCGGTTGGCGATCTCGCGTAGCACCAGGGCGACACCCAGGGTCACCATGATGCGCGTGAGGTCGGAGCCGCGTAGCACCAGAAAGCTGGTGAGGAACCCGAGCAGCAGCGCTGCCAGGCCCGCCAGCAGCAGCGCCGCCAGCGGCTCGCTGGCGAGTTGGTGTTTAGCCAACAGACCGGCGACGTAGGCACCAAAGCCAAAGAATGCTGCGTGACCGAGCGAGACGATGCCGGCGTAGCCGAGGATCAGGTCGAGCGACAATGCGAACAGCGCCAGGATGGCAATTTCGGTCAGAATCAGGTGCTTGCTCGGCAGCACGAAATAGCACGCCAATGCCGCCAGCCAGAACAGCACCTCAAGCGGATGCCAACGCGCGCGGCTGGCGCGAGCGGGGCCAGGATCGGGGCGCGCTGGCGGCAGGCTCATCGCACGCCACCACGCGAAAAAAGACCCTGCGGGCGCACGATCAAGACGGCGATCATGATCGTATAGATCACGAATGCGCCGAGCGTCGGCACGTAGTATTTGCCCGCCACGTCGCCAATGCCCAGCAACAGCGAGGCCAGGAATGGCCCGGTGATGCTGCTGGTGCCGCCGACCGTCACCACGATCAGGAAATAGATCATGAATTTCAGCGGAAAGGTTGGGTCCAAACCGACGATTTCGGTGCCCAACGCCCCGCCGAGACCGGCAAGACCAGAGCCGACCGCGAAGGTGATGGCAAAAACGCTGTCGACCCTGATGCCGAGGCCGCGCGCCACCCGCGCATCGTCGACGGCCGCGCGCAGGCGGCTGCCAAAGCGGGTGCGCGACAACACCAGCTGCAGGGCCACGGTGAGCACGCCGCAGACCAGAATGATCAGCAAGCGATAGCGCCCGACCCCGACCCCCAGCACATTGAATTGCCCCTGCAGCCACGGCGGCAGGCGCACGAACACCTGACTGGACCCCATGACGTAGTCGACCGCCGCCACCGACATGAACACGAGACCGATCGTGAACAACACCTGGTCGAGATGGCTCTTGCGGTAGACGTGAACGTATAGGCTACGCTCCAGCACCAGACCGAGGAGGGCGGCAACGAGAAACGCCAGTGGCAGCGCCGCAAAGAATGGCACGCCCCAATTGTTGACCAGTATGACGGTTGCGTAACCGCCCGCCATGGCGAACGCGCCGTGCGCAAGATTGACGAAATTCATCAATCCCAGCGTCACCGCCAGGCCGCACGCCAGGACGAACAGCAGCATGCCGTAAGCAATACCGTCGAACAGGATGGTCAGCATGTCCGGTGCGGCCCGGCAAGCACGGCGCGGCCGGCGGGCTGCGCCGCGCCGATCGTTGCTACTTCTTCATCTTACCTGGGTCTTTGACCGCGTCGAAAGTTGCGAACTCGACATTGTAGAGCTCGCCGTCCTTCTTCTCGACTTTGCGGATGTAAATGTTCTGCACGATATCGCGGGTGTCCGGATCAATGGAGATCGGCCCGCGCGGGCTTTCCCACGCCAAGCCCTTCATGGCCGCGATCAATGCATCGCCATCGGCTTTGCCACCGGTCTTCTTCAGTGCCTCATAAATGAGATGCATGCCGTCGTAGCCGCCAACCGACATGAAGTTCGGCCGAAAGTTGTTGGCCTTCTTGAAGGCGGCGACGTAGGCCTTGTTCTTGGCCGAGTTATGATCCGCCGAATAAAGGTGGGCGGTGACTGCGCCGATTACGGCATCACCCATGGCCGGAAGCAGATCGTCGTCGGTGACATCACCGGGGCCGATCAGCTTGATGCCGGCCTTGTCGAGACCGCGTTCGGCGTATTGCTTCATGAAGGTGCCGCCCTGGCCCGACGGCACGAACACGAAGATCGCGTCCGGCTTGGCGTCGGCGGCACGCTGCAGAAACGGTGCGAAGTCGGGATTGGCGAGCGGCACCTTCAGCGCCTCGGTGACCTCACCGCCCGCCGCCTTGAAGCGTTCGCTGAACGACTTCTCCGCGTCGGCACCGGGGGCATAGTCGGACACGATCGACACCACCTTCTTGATGCCGTTCTTGGCCGCCCAATCGGCGATGATCACCGACGACTGCGGCAGGGTGAAGCTGGTGCGGGTGATGTAGGGCGACCGCTCGGTGATGATCGACGTGCCCGCCGCCATCACGACCTCGACCACCTTGGCCTCGGTGGCCAACGGTGCCGCGGCCAGCGCTGCCGGGGTGACGCCGAAACCGGCAATGACATTGACCTTGTCGTTGACGATCAGCTCCTGCGCCAACCGCTTGGTGTTGTCGGGTACGGCGCCGTCATCCTTGACGATCACCTCCACCTTTTTGCCCGCCACCGTGTCGCCGTGCTCCTGCTGGTAGAGACGGACGGCGGCGCTGATCTGCTTGCCGGTCGAGGCCTGCTGACCGGTCATGGGTAGAATGAGACCGATCTTCACGCTGTCCTGGGCCCAGCCGGCACCCGGCGCCAGCAGCAGGCCCAGTGCGGCGGTGGCCGCGAGAACTGATCGTCGATGCATGGGGCTCCTCCTTCGACGCTGATCCGGCCGCCCGTTTTCGAAACCCGGTCAGGCTTCACGGATTTTCTGCCTCTACCCGGCAGCTCGGTCGACTATATTGCATGCAATCGATGGACTTCCAACTATCTGCGATCGTGTGTCTCAAGCAGCACCGAAGCCCGCCAGCACGTCGCGGGGCATGGGTGCCGACTTTAGGCGTGTGGTGTCGGCGGGATCGCGTACCGTCCACAGCCGAGTTTCGAAGCCCTCGAGCGCCAAGCTGCCGCCCTTCATCACCTTATGCAGCACGAAGAAGCTCGAGCGGCGGAACTCGGTGACCTGGCTTTCGACCTCGAGATCTTCGCCATAGTGCGATGCCAGCTTGAACACCGCCCGCGCCTCCAGCAGGGCGAGCCCGGCGCCGCCGTGCTTGGCCAGCATCTCGATCTTCTTCATGCCAGTCGCCTTCTCGAACAGCAGAATGGTCGAGGCATCGAACCATTCAAAATAGCGCGGATAGAACACGATCCCCGCAGGATCGCAGTCGCCCCACTGTACGCGGATGGTGCGAACGTTCTTGAGCATGAGTTAAGTGCCTTCGGACGGGGATTGCTGACCGAGCCGCCAAGCTGCCAAAGCCAGACCTTGGCGGCCGGTGGGCGCATTGATCAGGTGATCACGATCACCTCGGGGTGCGTGGGTTCGGCGTAAAGACGCTCGACAAGGTGCGCCCGCTGCAAGAGGACCGCACGCTGGTTGAGATAGCCCTTGTCGGTAATCTCGCCGGCATCGATGGCGGGCGGCTCAGCCAGCAACAGGCAGCGCGCGATGCGCGTGGAACTCCCCGGCATCTGCGCGTTGTGCCGCGCCAGTCCATCGCTCACGGCCTGACGCACCCCCCGATCGGCGAGCAAATCGGCAACCGTGGCCGTGCTGGTGAGATGCGGGGCTAGACTTCTGATCGCCGCCTGGCTTGGAAACAGCAACAGGCCGACCTCGTCACGATCATGTCCGGTGACGACGGCGTCCTCGATCACCGGCGCGCCAGCGGCAATGACCGCCGGCCGCAGCATACCAACATTGACCCAGGTACCCGATGAGAGCTTGAAGTTCTCCGCCGTGCGTCCGTCGAACATGAGACCCGCGGCCGGATTGGCCGCATCGGCGAGGCGCACCGCGTCCCCGGTCTTGAACCATCCCGCCTCGTCCAGGGCTGTGCGGGTCTGCTCCGGGTTCTTGAAATAACCGGGGGTCACATTGTCGCCTTTGACGCGGACCTCAAGCTTGTCCCCGACCGGCACCAGCCGCACCTCGACCCCGGGCACCGGCACGCCGATGTTGCCTGGACCATCGAGCCGCCAGTGCACCGAAGTGGCGATTGGCGCTGTCTCGGTCAGCCCCCAGGATGACACGAACGGCACCTTGTCGCCGCGCACCTTAAGCCCGAGCCGTTCCAGGCGATCCCAGAGGCTTTGCGGCAGCGCCGCGGCGGCATAGAGCAGCATGTCGAGACGACCGAAAAAGCTTGAGCGCAAGCCTTCATCTCGCTCCAGGTACTCGAGCAGGATCGCATAGCCGCGGGGCACATTGAACACCACCGTGGGAGAGATGTCGCGCAGGTTGGCGATGGTATGGCCGATCAACCCCGGCAGCGGCTTGCCCTCGTCGATGTAGAGCGTGCCGCCGTTGCGCAGCATCATGTTGAAGTTGTGGTTGCCGCCAAAGGTGTGGTTCCACGGCAGCCAGTCGACGATCAACGGTGGGTGCTGTTCGAGCAACGGCCAGGTCGCGGCCGCGCTCTCTTGGTTGGCGCACATCATGCGTTGGGTGTTGATGACGCCCTTGGGCTGGCCGGTCGAACCGGAGGTGAAGAGGATTTTGGCCACCGTATCCGGGCCGACGTCGGCAAATGCCAGGTCCACCGCCGGCGTGGGCGAGGCTTGCGTCAGCGCCGCGAATGGGGTGACCGCAACCCCGGGCAGGTGCCCTCGGCTGGCGACGATCTCGGTGCCGGTGGCGCCGATCGCCTTGAGCGCTTGCCAGTAGCGCTCGACGTCGTCGACGTAGATCAGCGCCGGGTCGATCAGATCATGAATATAACGCAGCTTGGCAAAGTCTTGGCTGAGCCGGGCGTAGGCGGTGGACACGGGCGCCAACGGCACGCCGACGTGCATGGCAGCAAGTCCCAACAGCCCATGGTCGAGGCCGTTGTCTGCGAGGATCAGGATCGGTCGGCGCGGGCCGCCAATGAGGCCGCGATCGATCAGGGCCTGGCCGATGGCGCGCGTCGATCGCAGGGCGTCGCCGAACGTCAAGTGGCGCCAGCCGCCGCGGTCGGCGCGCTGCGCCAGAAACGTGCGGTCGGGCGCTTGCTGAGCCCAGCGCTCGAGCCATACCCCCACCGCGCGCGGGATCGGACCGAGCCGCCGTGCCGAGCCGATCACAAGGGAGCCATCGGCGAGGGTCCGGTGCACGACCTCGGGCGCGGCGAACAGCGGGCTCTCCCGGTTTGCGTGGGGCATGCCAGCGCCAGCAACAGCCATCCGTCGGCCCCTCACTTGTGCGGTGCAGCACGCCGGTGCGTGGGCGCCCGGGCTTCGCCTGCGTCATTTTCTTAAGCGATTTCCGGGCATCCCGTCGATGCTCCAAAACGACCCCTGCTCCCTTGACGTCACAGGCGCGCTCGGGCACAGTTCGCTAACCTAGATCTCGGGCGTTGCCTTAGCGTTTGCGCCCGCTTGGCCGAGGACGCACCGCGCGCGAGCCGGAGCGGTCAAGCGCCGGGCGAACACCGAAACGCTTAAGGCCGCAACGTTGTATTTGTGTTTTCTGGGCATAGACGAAGCTGGAGGATGACATGAAGGACTGGCACAAGCCCGAAGTGGTGGAAGAGAGCGTCGGCATGGAAGTGACCAGCTATCTGCCGGCCGAGCTCGATCAGGCCTGAAACCTGACCACAGGGTTCAGGTCGCTGTTTGCACGGCGGTCGAAGTTTCGGCCGCCGTTCGCATTTTAGGGTCCGGGTCTTGCTGAGGGGCTCGGCGAGGCAGCGCCATGCTGATCAAGGTCCTGGGCTCCGCTGCCGGCGGCGGCCTGCCGCAGATCAACTGCAACTGCCGCAACTGTGTCGGGGCGCGAAGTGGCGATCCCATGCTGCCGCGGCGCACGCAGTCCTCGCTGGCGGTCAGCGGCAACGGCGCGGCCTGGACCTTGCTCAATGCCTCCCCAGACCTGCGCCAGCAGATCGCCGCGACCCCGGCGCTGTGGCCCGCCGCGGCGGCAGGCCCGCGCGCCAGCCCGGTTGCCGCCGTCTGCCTCACCAACGCTGACGTCGATCACATTGCCGGCCTCCTCAGTTTGCGGGAAGGCATCGCCTTTGGCCTTTACGCCGCCAACAGCGTGCTCGAGGCGCTCGATGCCAACCCGATCTTCAAAGTCCTCGATCGCTCGATTGTTGCCACCACCACCATGCCGCTTGATCGCGAGCTCCCCATTGCCGGCGACCTGACGGTCACCGCGTTCGCGGTGCCGGGCAAGGTCGCCCTCTATCTTGAGAGTGGCGCTGCCGACTTCGGCACCAGGACCGGCGATACCGTCGGGCTCAAGATTTGCGAGCCGAGAACCGGCGCCGCATTTTTCTATATTCCAGGATGTGCGGCCGTCGACGCCGGCTTATCCTCGCGTGTGCGCGGCTCGCCTCTGGTTCTGTTCGATGGCACGCTCTACACTGATGACGAAATGATCGTGCAAGGCCTGTCGACCAAGACCGGTCAGCGCATGGGCCACATCGCCATGGCCGGGCCGCACGGATCGATGGCAGCTTTCAAGCCCTTGGGCGTGCGGCGGCGCGTGTTCGTGCACATGAACAATTCAAATCCCGCCTTGCGCCAGGGCAGCCCGGAACGGGCCGAGGTCGAAGGCGCCGGCTGGGAGATCGCCTGGGACGGGATGGAGATCGAGTTATGACCGAGCCGATATCGCCGGCAGAGCTCGAGGCAGCGATTCGCCAGGTTGGCGCCGAGCGCTACCACGACAAGCATCCCTTCCACCGCCTGCTGCACGGCGGCAAGCTGAACAAGGGCCAGGTCCAGGCCTGGGCGCTCAATCGCTACTGCTATCAGGCGGCGGTACCACGCAAGGACGCGGCACTGATGAGCCGCACGCTTGACCGCGAACTGCGGCGCGAGTGGGTGCATCGGCTGCTCGACCATGATGGCTACGGCGGCGAGGAGGGTGGCATCGAGCGCTGGTTGGTACTGACCGACGCCTTGGGCCTCGATCGCGGTTACGTGCAATCGATGCGCGGCGCCCTGCCCGCGACCCGTTTCGCCACCGAAGCCTATGTGCGTTTTGTCTTGCAGGAGCCGATCGTCGAGGCGGTGGCCTCGTCACTGACCGAACTGTTTGCGCCCAGCATTCACCAACAGCGCATCGCCGGCATGCTGGAGCATTATGACTTCATCGGCGAGCGGGCCATGCAGTATTTCCGGCGCCGGCTCGATCAGGCCAACCGCGATGCCGACTTCGCGCTCGACTACGTCAAGCGCCACGCCGTCACCGCCGCACAACAGACCGCCGCAATCGAAGCGGTGCGCTTCAAATGCAACGTGCTGTGGGCGCAGCTCGATGCCCTGCATCACGCCTATATCACCCCCGGCCTCGTGCCACCCGGGGCGTTTCGTCCGGAGCCCGCATGAGCCAAGGGCGGCCCACGCAGCGCACGATGATTGCCGCGGCCTCGGTGCCGCGCTTGCCGAGCCACGTCAAATTGCGGCACGACGCGGCGCGCGAGCGCTGGGTCATTCTGGCACCGGAACGGCTGCTGACACCCGATGCCATCGCGCTTGAGGTGCTCAAACTCTGCGATGGTGAGCGCAGCGTCGTTGGCATCGCCGACCTGCTCGCCGATCGCTATGC
>Ga0126384_10000603_pt1 | contig 20192 bp, 24 predicted proteins | sample PanSoiMetPlot_36_FD_92543 | JGI IMG/M metagenome (GOLD analysis project Ga0126384, IMG submission 92543) | Tropical forest soil microbial communities from Panama - MetaG Plot_36 | ecosystem: Environmental > Terrestrial > Soil > Tropical forest > Bulk soil | place: Panama | collected 2016-02-17 | reverse complement strand
GTGTCACATATGAGAGTGAGATGACAAGGCCCACCCCGAAAGGGATCTTAAGATTCTACGCGTCGAAACCAGGGACGCCGGGCGGGCACCGAGACCCACTCGAGGCGGGGCCACCAGAGGCCGGTGAGGTGTCCGCCGTAGACGCATCCGGTGTCGAGGCCTTTGCAATGGGGAAGATCGACCCGGCCCCGGTGAGCCCAATGCCCGAAAACGACGACCTCGGGCCCGTGCCAGAAGTGGAACCAGGGCTCACCGTTCACGGTGCGCAGCTCGGTGAGCTCCTCGCGCGTGCATTCCTCCGGTTGCTTGCCGGGGGCGATGCCCGCGTGCACGAGAATGTAGCCGTCGCCCCGGATGAACGTGGGCAGCGAGCGTAGCCACCCGATCCACTGCTCGAGCGAGGAACCCAGCTGCCGGTGCACCTGGTCGAGCGTGGGCGATGGACGGTCCTCGAGCAGGGCAACCTCGTGGTTCCCGATCACGGCGAGGGCGTCCATGCGGCGGGCCAGCTCGAGGACGCCCGCGCTGTCGGGCCCGCGGTTGATGAGATCGCCGCAGAAGGCGAGGCGATGGCGATCCGGATCGAAGCCGGCCGCGGCGAGGAGATCGCGCAGCTCCTGCGCGCAACCTTGCACGTCGCCCACGAACAGCAGATCGGGCATGGGTCCTCGCCGCGCGCGCCGCCCTAGATGGCGCTGGCCGCGATGTTCACGGTGAGCGCGAACAACGCCACGTTGAAGAAGAAGGAGATGACGCCGTGAGCGGCCACGGTACGGCGGATCTCCTTCTTCACCACGCCGACGTCGGAGACCTGGGAGGTCATCCCGATGACGAGCGAGAAGTAGAGGAAGTCCCAGTAGTCGGGCGAGTGCTCGTCGCCCGGAAAGGCCAGGCCGCGGCCGTCAGTGGCGGCATAGAACTCGTGGGCATAGTGAAGGGCGAACATGATGTGGATGAAAAACCACGAGAGCATGATGGTGAGCGAGGCGAGCAGAATGTGGCTGCCCCGCCGCCCTCCTCCGGGCAGGGCGGACGAGCTCAGCTCGACCACGATGGCCGCGAGACTGGCCACCGCCGCGATTACCGTGAGCATGAGGATGGCGAGCTGGCCCTCGTCCTCCTCGGCGGCTCGGCTCTTGATGATCTGGATGTTCGAGCGGGCCATCATGAAGAAGGCGAGGACCAGGTAAACCGCGACGGCGGTGTCCCAGCCAACGAGGACGCGGGTCGAGCCGCGCCAGCGGTTCGACAGAGACAGGGCGCCGGTGATGAGGATCCCGAGCGCGCACGAGGAGAAGAGGCGGGGCCGCGCCTTTACGACGCGCAGCACGAGCGGGGGTCGATTGCGCGGCTTCTTTCGCGGCGACATGCTCGCCCGTAGAATACGCGCCGTGCCGGCCCCGGCCAACTCCTTGTCTGTCGTCGGTGTCGCGCGGATAGAGGGCGGGAGGACGACGGTCAATATGTCACATTTCTCGTCGGCTCTTGACGGGAGAGGTTCGGCCGAAGTGGGTATAATCCGCCTCGGCGTCGGAGGCGAGCGAAACATTTCCAGTATTGAATCTGGCGAGACACGCGGTCCACGGAGGAATGGCATGAAGCGTCTGATCGTGACCATGGTCACCGTCCTAGCCCTCCTCGGTATCGTGGCCTCCACGATGGGGCAGGGGACGACGGTCATCTGTTACAACTGCCCGCCCGAATGGGCGGACTGGGCGAGCCAGCTCAAGGCCATCAAGGACTCCCTCGGGATCACCGTGCCACACGACAACAAGAATTCGGGGCAGACGCTGGCGCAGCTCATCGCCGAGAAGGCGAAGCCCGTGGCCGACATCGCGTACTACGGCGTCACCTTCGGCATACAGGCGAAGAAGGAAGACGTCGTGACGCCCTACAAGCCTGAGCACTGGAACGAGATCCCGGCCGGGCTCAAGGATCCCGACGGCGCCTGGTTCACCATCCATTCCGGCACCCTCGGCCTCTTCGTCAACGTCGACGCGCTCGGGGGGAAGCCGGTGCCACGAAGCTGGAAGGACCTGCTCAAGCCCGAGTACAAGGGCATGGTCGGCTTTCTCGATCCCACGAGTGCGTTTGTCGGCTACGTGGGTGCGGTGGCCGTCAATGGTGCGCTGGGCGGCTCGCTCGACAACTTCTCTCCCGCCATCGCATACTTCAAGGATCTCCAGAAGAACAGCCCGATCGTGCCCAAGCAGACGGCGTACGCCCGCGTGCTATCCGGGGAGATCCCGATCCTCTTCGACTACGACTTCAACGCCTATCGCGCCAAGTACAAGGACAAGGCCAACGCCGTCTTCGTGATCCCCACCGAGGGCACCGTCATCGTGCCCTACGTGGTGAGCCAGGTGAAGAACGGGCCCAATGCGGCGGGCGCGCGCAAGGTGCTGGACTACCTCATGTCGGACCAGGGCCAGGCGGTGTGGGCCAATGCCTTCCTCCGGCCGGTGCGCGCCTCCGCCATCTCGAAGGAGGCCGAGGCGAAGTTCCTCCCCGCTGCCGAGTACGCGCGCGCCAAGCCGGTGGACTACGACAAGATGGCCGCGGTGCAGGCGAGCTTCACCAAGCGCTACCAGGACGAGGTGCGCTGAGCGCGCATGGAGGGACGGGACCGGCCGTACCTGGTCCTGTTCGTCCTGCCCGCTCTCGTGTTCTTCGCGGCCTTCTTTCTCTTGCCCATGGCCCGCCTCGTCGCGGTGGGAGCGAGCGGCCCCGGCGGCGCCGCGACCTACGCCGCCATCATCGCCACGCCGCGGTACTTCCGGAGCCTCGTCTCGACCCTCGTGCTCTCCCTCCTCGTGACGGGAACGACGCTGGTGATCGCGGGGATCGCCGGCGTGTTCCTCCAGCGACACCGCTTCCCGGGGCGGAGCCCGCTCGTGGCCATGCTCACCTTTCCTCTCGCCTTTCCCGGCGTGGTGGTGGGCTTCATGGTGATCATGCTGGCGGGCCGGCAAGGCGTAGTCGGCGAGCTGTCCGCCCTGGCCACGGGACAGAAAGTGGTGTTTGCGTACTCGATGGCCGGACTCTTCGTCGGCTACCTCTACTTCTCGATTCCGCGGGTGATCCTCACCATCATGGCGGCCGCCGAAAAGCTCGACGCGAGGCTGGAGGAAGCCGCCCGCTCGCTGGGGGCGCGACCGTGGCACGTGGTGCGTGACGTCCTCGTCCCAGGCCTGCGTCCCGCCATCTTCTCCTCGGGGGCGATCTGCTTCGCCACCTCCATGGGCGCCTTCGGGACGGCGTTCACGCTCGCCACGGAGATCGAGGTCCTCCCCATGACCATCTACACGGAGTTCACGCTGCGGGCCAACTTCGCGGTGGCGGCCGCGTTGAGCATCGTCCTGGGCGTGATCACGTGGGCGGGCCTGGCCCTGGCCAGGACGGCGGCGGGCTCGACGGTGGCCGCCTCGGCCTAGCGAATGCCGAGACGGTCGCGGGCCTTCGCTCTCCAGCTCGGCTTCACCGTCCTCATCTCGGCCTTCCTCATCGTGCCCGTCGCCATGTCCATCACCGCGGGGCTCACCGCCAACTACTTCCAGGGCGTGAAGAGCGGGCTCACCCTGCGCTGGGTCGGTGAGGTGTGGCGACTCTATCGAGAGACGATCTTCCTCTCCATGACGATCGCCGGCGCGTGTCTGGCCGTGGACCTGGCTCTGGGAGTGCCCGCCGCCTATGTCTTGGCCCGCTGGCCGAGCCGCCTCACTCGGCTCGTCGAAGAGGCCCTCGTGATGCCTGTGGCCATTCCCGGTCTGGCCACCGCGCTCGCCCTCATCCTCACCTACGGCGTCTACCGCGAGTTCCGCACGAGCTGGGTTTTCATCCTCGTGGGCCACGTGCTCTTCACCCTGCCCTTCATGATCCGCTCCGTCCTCGCCGTGCTCTCGTCCATCGATCTGCGCACGCTCGAGGAGAGCGCGAGGAGTCTCGGGGCGAGCTTCGTTCAGCGCTTCATCGGCGTAGTGCTGCCCAACTGTCGGGGCGGCATCCTCGCCGGGGCCCTGATGGTGGCGACGCTGTCCATCGGGGAGTTCAACATGACGTGGATGCTCCACACGCCGCTGACTCGTACGCTGCCCGTCGGGCTCGCGGACAGCTATGCCTCGATGCGGCTCGAGATCGGCAGCGCGTATACCATCGTATTCTTCGTGATGATCATTCCGCTCCTGGTTGCCATGCAGCTTCTGGCTCGTCCACGGGAGCATGCCGCGGCAGGTGAGACGGCGGCGGAGCCAGGACCATGAGCAACGCCGGGGTCGCCATCCGGCTCGTCGGCTGCGCCAAGACCTTTGCCGACGGCACGCGCGCGGTCGAGCCGATCGACCTGGAGATCCGGGCGGGCGAGACGGTGGCCGTACTGGGTCCCTCGGGCTGCGGCAAGACCACGACCCTGCGTCTCATCGCGGGACTCGAATCACCGGATCCCGGCGGCCGCGTGCTCTTCGGCGACGCGGACGTCACCGATCTGCCGATCGAGCGCCGCAACGTGGGAATGGTCTTCCAGTCCTACGCGCTCTTCCCCAACATGACGGTCAGTGAGAACATCGCCTACGGGCTCCGCGTGCGGCGGCGGCCGCCGGCCGCCCAACGCGAGCGTGTGGACGAGATGCTCGCCATGATGCAGATCGGCGAGCTTCGCCATCGCCGCATCGATCAGCTCTCGGGAGGACAGAAGCAGCGGGTCGCCTTGGCGCGTGCCCTGGCCGTCCGCCCCCGTGCCCTCCTCCTCGACGAGCCCCTGACGGCGCTGGACGCCAAGCTTCGCGAGGGTCTGCGAGTGGAGATCGACACGCTGCTGCGCCGGCTGGGGATGACCGCAGTCTACGTGACCCACGACCAGGCCGAGGCCATGGCCCTGGGCGACCGCATCGTGGTCATGAGCCACGGACGGGTTGCCCAGATCGGGAGTCCGCGTGACATCTACTTCACGCCGGCGAACCGATTCGTGGCCGACTTCGTCGGCACCATGAATAGTCTGCAGGGCACGAGCCGCGATGGCACGCTCGAGGTGGCGGGCGGGCGCCTTCCCTGGCGCGGCCAGCGCGCCGGCGAGGTCGAGGTCTTGTTCAGGCCAGAGAGCGTGAGACTGGTCGAGTCTGGAGAAGGATCGCTCACCGGCCGAGTGCTCTCGTCCTTCTTCCTCGGCGATCGCACCCGCCTGGTCATCGAGGGCGTGGGGCGCACGCCTCTCGTGGTGGAGACCGCCGCCTCACGCGAGTTCAAGACTGGCGAGAGCGTTCACCTGAAGATCGATCCGGATGCCCTGTTGGTTCTGGATCGCTGACATCGGACAGGAGCCGTCGTCATGATCGTCGCCCAGATCTCCGATCTCCACATCCGCGCCAAGGGCCAGCTCGCCTATCGACGAGTCGACACCGCTACGTATCTCAAACGCTGCGTGGAGCAGCTCGCGGCGATGACGCCGAGGCCGGACGTGGTGCTGGCCACCGGCGACCTCGTCGACGTCGGGCATCCAGATGAATACCGCCATCTCCATGAGCTATTGGCGCCCTTGCCCATGCCCGTGTACCTCATCCCGGGCAATCACGATCGGCGCGAGCCCCTGCTCGCCGAATTCGGGGATCACGCCTATCTGCCGCGCCACGGGTCCTTTCTCCAGTACGCGCTCGAGCACTATCCGCTCCGCTTGATTGGCCTCGATACGCTCGTGGCGGGCAAGGGCAGCGGGCTCATGTGCGAGGAGCGTCTGGCCTGGCTAGCCTCGCGGCTCGAGGAGGCGCCCGCGCGCCCCACGATGATCTTCATGCATCACGCTCCCTTCCACACCGGCATCGCCCACATGGACCGGCTCGGGTTGGAAGGCGCGGACGCGCTGGGCGCGATCATCGAACGCCACCCCCAGGTGGAGCGTGTCGTGTGCGGTCACCTGCATCGCCCCATCCAGGTGCGCTGGCATGGCACGGTGGCCATGACCTCGCCGAGCGCGGCCCACCAGGTCATGCTCGGACTGGAGGAGGACGCTCCAGCCGCCTTCGTCATGGAACCACCCGCCTTCCTCCTGCACGTCTGGACCGAGGCGACAGGGCTTCTCACGCACACGAGCTACATCGGCGAATTCGCTGGCCCGTACCCCTTCTACGAGGGCGGCCGGCTGATCCAGTAGGGATACGTGGGAGATGAAGCAGGGAGGTCCCGTCGAGAGCTCGAAGAGATCGCCGAGGCGAGCCGTGCCCACCACCTGCTAGATGGTGCCCGCAATGGCGGCCCATTTGTGGTAGAGCTTAGGCGCCGTCGGCGGCACGCCTCTGCGCGGCCGGCGACCGAGCCACGAATCGCGCTCAGGGGGGAGGCCACCATGGCGAGAATCGACCCGCTCCAGATCCATGAGGTTGACGACGAGATTCGGCATCTGTGTGAGGACGCCGAGCGCCAGTCCGGCACCTCCGCGAGCACCCGCACCTATGCCAGGAATCCCCAGGTACTCAAGGCGCTCACCGCCTTCCGCGGCGCCCTCGCTCGCGAGGGGACGATCGATCCCGTCATCCGCGAGCTGGTGCGCATCAAGATCGCTGGTCTCAACGCCTGCCGATACTGACTCGCCGTGCGCTATGCCGGGGCCCGGCATGCAGGGGCGACGGAAGCCAAGATCGCGGCCATCAACGACGAGAGCTCCGATCTCCTCAGCCCGCGGGAGCGCGCAGCGCTCAAGTTCGCCGAGAAGCTCGCCGTCGACCACCAGAAGATCGACGACGCCCTGTGGGCGGAGCTGCGCAGCCAATTCACCGAGGCTGAGCTGATCGAGCTGGTCGCCCACACCACCCTCTATATCGGGTTCGGGCGCTTCAACGAGATCATCGGGCTCGAGCCAGCGTAGGGGCGGCCGAGGAGGGGACCATGGCGGATCCACAGCTCATGGACCGGGCCTTTCACCTCCTCATGGGCTCCATCGTGGAGAGCGGGAGCGCGCTCCACTATGTGGAGCTGGCGCGGGCTCTCGGCCTCGCCGTCGAGGACGGGCGGCAGCTCCTGAGCGCCGTCATGGAGGCCTACCCGATCGGGTGGTTGCATCCCGAGACGGACTACATCGCGTCATTTCCGCCGCTCAACAATCTGCCCACCCAGTACCGCGTGACGGTGCGCGGGCAGCAGAAGTGGTTCGCGCAGTGCGGCTTCGAGGCGACTTCCGTCACGTGGCTCTTTCCCGGAACGACGGTCAAGGTGGAGGCGTCGTGTCTCGACGGCGGCGATCCCATGGTTCTCGAGATGCGCGACGGCCAGTTCGTGACGGTCGATCCACCGGCGATGGTGGGCCATCTCAACTACGGCTTCGGACCGTCGCGGGGCCGTCCGCCCTTCCTCTGAACGGGGATGAACCTCTTCCGGTCGGAAGAGCATGCGCGGCGCTGGGCGCTCTTCAATCCGCAGTCCGAGGAAGGATTCATCAGCCTGCCCGATCTCGCGGGATTCTTCGCCACCGAGTCGCGCCACCACATGCTCGAACCCGACTACCTCTCCGCGTGGTTCCCCAGGCGGGGACGGGAGCGGCAAGCCTATCTCGAGCGCATCGGCAAGGTGACACCGTTCTGGCTGGGCACCCCCTCGCCGTCCTGATCGGCATCCCCTGGCGTTCTCCCCGCATCTAAGGGGCTGAGATCGGCTGTTTGCTCTGTCGATCTTGCGATCCGCCGTTCGTCTATAAGGTGAGCAGACAAAGGGAGGGAAGCCATGGGGGCCAAGGGAGAAGCCTACGCGCACTTCGGGAGCATCCGGAAGACGATCAGTGGCTGAGTCACTCGTCTGAAACGGGAGGTACCGAGATGATCAAGGGACTGCGAGGCGCCAGCATCTGGAGCGAAGACGTGAAGAATTTGCTGCCTTTCTACCGCGATGTCCTCGGCCTCAAGGTGGGACTCGAGAACCCGGGGTTCGTCGTGCTCGGCGACCTGGGGGCGCCGGCCCTTGCCCTCGGCACCCACAGCGAGGTGCACGGCCGCAATACGGATCCGGCGCGACACATGGTTGCCCTCTCGACCGACAACGTCAGGGCGGACTGGAAGCGATTGAAGGAGGCGGGCGTCGAGTTCCTGGAAGACCCCACGGACTATGGGAACCTGCGCATCGCAACCCTCAAGGACCCCGAGGGGAACCTGATTCAACTGCTGGAGCCGCTGAAGACCTGACGGAGTGCGGCAGGAAGGGTCTCCGTTACGGGCCCGAGCACGGCCCCCATTCCGCTATCGACTCGTGCGGCTTTTGGGCCTACACTTCAGCTCGCAGACCCCTCGAGTGCTCCAACCCCAGGAATGCGAGGTGAGCGATATGGCCGACCCAAAGGAACAGCTGCAGAAGATGAAGGCGCATCCCGGGTTCATCGCCGCCCTCGATCAGAGCGGGGGCAGTACCCCGGGCGCCCTCCGCGCGTACGGCATCAAGGATGGCTCGTGGGCGAACGAAGAAGAAATGTACACGATCGTACACCAGATGCGCACCCGCATCATGACCAGCCCCGCCTTCACGGGCGAGCGGATCCTCGCCGCCATCCTTTTCGAGAACACCATGGACCGCTCCATCGAGGGTCAGCCGAGCGCGGACTACCTGTGGAACGTCAAGCGTGTGGTGCCGTTCCTCAAGGTGGACAAGGGCCTAGTCGCCGAGCAGAACGGCGTCCAGCTGATGAAGCCCATGCCCGAGCTGGCGACCCTCCTCGGCCGGGCCAAGGCGAAGCGCATCTTCGGGACCAAGATGCGCTCGGTGATCAAGCAGGGCAACGCCGTCGGTATCAAGGAGATCGTGGCCCAGCAGTTCGAGATCGCAAAGCAGATCATCGCCACCGGCCTGGTGCCCATCATCGAGCCGGAGGTGGATATCCATTGTCCCGAGAAGGTCAAGGCCGAGGAGCTGCTCAAAGAGGCCATCCTCGCCGAGCTCGACGGGCTCCCCGCGGGGCAGCTCGTCATGCTCAAGCTCACATTGCCGGAGAAGGACGATCTCTACGCAGAGTGCGTGCACCATCCCAAGATCGTGAGGGTGGTGGCCCTCTCGGGCGGCTACACCCGAGAAGAGGGTAACAAGCGCCTGCGGCGGAACCACGGCGTGGTGGCGAGCTTCTCGCGGGCGCTCGTGGAGGGGCTCTCGGCCCAGCAGTCCGACGCCGAGTTCAACGCTCTCCTGGACTCGTCGATTCAGAGCATCTTCGAGGCGTCCAACACCTGAGCGCTCGGCTCGCGCGAGCGGAGCCATCCGCGATCTTGACGGCCGTCATGGGCCCGGCCGAGAATGCCGTCCCATGACGACTGCACGATCGACGACTCGGCCCGAGAGGACGGGTGCCTCGGGGGCGCCCAAGTGACCTCGGAGCCTCGGAAGTTCCATCTGTTTCGTAACGCGATGAACACCATGGTGCATCGAGCGGGCACAACCATCTTCCAGGAGGGAGAGCGGGGCACGAGCATGTTCGCCATCAAGCGAGGCCGCGTGGCGATCATGGTCGACGGCGTCACCGTCGATACCCTGGCCGAGGACGAGTTGTTCGGCGAGATGGCGCTCCTCGAGCAGGCGACGCGGTCGGCCAGCGCCGTCACCCTCGAGGAGACGGAGCTCGTCGAGATCGACCAGGCGCAGTTCTACCTGTTCGTGCGCCAGAATCCGCATTTCGCCCTGCAGCTGATGCAGCTCCTCTCCGAGCGCCTGCGCCGCGCCGACGCCCTCTATCGAAGGCCTCCGGGCCAATAGCGGCGCGTGAGCTGACCGGGAGGCCGCGCCGTCAGCGCCGCCTCGACGAGGGCCGTTGCGGTGCATTCCGCCCGACATTGCCATCGAAGTGTTCCGAGCTGCGTGTCGTAGGTGCAGATCGGCACCACGGCCGATCCGCAGCGCTCATCGGAAGGCGGTTCCCAAAGCCGGGCGATATGATCGAAGACAGAGCGGTCGCTCGCCTCGCAGGCCGGGTCTGCTTCGCGTCCCCGCCGCCGCATGATGCGACGCTCGGTCTCCTTCCGATCGTGACACTGGCACCAGACGAGCAGGGGATCCGCCCCGAAGGCCGCGCAGACGTGAAAGACCGCACGCCTCTTGGCGGGCTCGCCATGGACGGCGTCGATGATGACGAGCTCGGCGCCCGTCGTCAGGTGGCACTCGAGCAGGCCCCGCATCCTCGCGTAGGCGGCATCCCGCGCTTGTTCGTAGGCGGTGACGTCGTGGGTGAAGCCGCGGGTCCGCTGCACCCAGTCGGGGAGGGAGATTCCGAGCTCCTGGTAGACGTCGCAGCTCCGGATCAGAACCCCCCCGAGCCCAGCATGAAGGCGCTCAGCGGTGGTCGTCTTGCCAGCCGCGGGAAGGCCGCACATGAGCACCACGAGGGCGCGCCGCGTCCGTCCGGCCCCGAACGTTGCAGAACCGTCACACATCCTTTGCATTCTCCCAACATGGGCGGACTAGGATACCCCTGCGCTCCGACCCTCGGGGAGGGTACTCCGTTTCCGTACAATCTCGACTCAGATCTCTCCGAGGCGACTACGGAGCCCCAGCGTCTGTCGCGGGCCATCTCACAGGGACCAGGTGTGTGGTGTCATGTCACCTGAACTACCCGAAGCAGAGATTCGACGGATAGTCCGGGAGCGACTCCGTGAAGGGGTGCTCCGGAAGGCGCCAGCTACGCGTGCCGAGGCACGGACGGCGGCGGGCAGGAACAGCTGCATGGTGTGCGGGTTCGCGATTTCGAAGGGCCGGAGTGAGTGCCAGGTTGCCGGAGCGAGCGCCCACGAACGGTGCGCGATGGTCTGGATCGAGGAGTCTAAGCGCACGTCCCGCCGCTGACCCGTCCTCAGTCGTTCAATCCGCGGATACGTCGGCCCAAGGGTAGCGCCCCGCCTGATAGCTGAGTGAGCGGCGGAGCGACGATTCCCTGCGGCTTCGGCGGCGGGGCCGGCACCGTTGCGGGCGCGGTGGCCGGTGCGGTGTCGGCGGCCGCTAGCATCGGCCGCGGCTTGGATGGATCTCGAAGCAAAACTTCTCTGAGCCCGCCGGAGCCAGCGATGATCACGCGATCGTCGCTGATCTTTTCGATGACGCCGCCGGCGACTGGGTCGCCCACCGAAAAGGGCGCCACTCTCTTGGTTGCAGGCTCTTCGAGGAAGGCGCGTCCGCGACCTCCCTCGACGACGACACCCTGAAGCACGAGGCCGGTCCACGCCGTCGTCGGCTCGACGGCTCTCGAGGCGGCCTCCATGCGGTGGGGATCGAAGAGATTGCCCAAGGCAATTTCCGGATAGGCTGCGGCTCCCTCGCCCTTGACCACTGGGCTCACCGACGCCGCCGGTGCGCGGGCGAGTTGCCCCTCGCCCGGGGCGGGCACCGAGGGTATGTGCCGAACGGCGTCGAGGATTCCCAGGGCGAAGGCGAGACTCGCGATGCCGAGCGCGGTGTTGGCTAGGATAAGGAGCCACCGAGACATCGCGGGCGCATGCATGGCGGCGCGGAGTGTGACGGCCTCGCGTTTCGCCGACGTCACAGCGCAGTGAAGTTGGTGCGACGAGCCACGCACGATCACCACGCTCGCTGAGGGCATCGGCGGCGTCGACACGAAAATGTCCTCACCCCGACATCGTGCCGCAGCGTCTTTTCTCTAGCGTCGCCGCGTCAATTTTCCGTGATCACTCCACACCAAAGGAGGAGGCGATGATGAGGCGCGTGCTGGCGTTGCTCTCGGTGGTGGGCAGCCTGGCCCTAACCGCTCCCGCCCAGGCGGGCACAACCTGCGTCCTGGATTCCGCTCGAGGAGGGATTCAACGGGTCATCTACATCCAGTTCGACAATACGCACTTTCGCCGCGACAACCCGAACGTTCCCTCCGACCTGGAGCAGATACCTTCCCTCCTGAACTTCATCAGGGGCAAGGGCACGCTCCTCACCAACGATCACGCCGTCATCATTTCGCACACGGGGACCGGCATCCTGAGCTCCCTCACGGGCGTGTATGGAGACCGGATGGGCGTGCCCGTGTCGAACAGCTTCCGGTATTTCAACCCCAATGGAACCAGCAGCACGGGCGTGTCGTTCGCCTACTGGACTGACGCCATCTTCGATCCCGCCAACCCCACGGGTGATGCGACCAAGCAGACCGACAACATCTTCAACATGCTCTCCGCGGAAGGGAAGAACGCTCCCGCACCCTGGGTCGCCTACACGCGGGCGGGCTGCGACGTGGGCTTGGTGGCGATGGCCAACGCCGTCCTCGAGAACACGGGGCCGGATGTGCCCAAGGTCTTCGGGGTGAATTCACCCGAAGCCGCGGCCGCGCTGGCCGACCCCGCCCAGGCCCAGGCCGACTTCGTGGGCATCGCCATCCATTGCGCCCAGAGCAGCGACATCTGCACGCCGGCCCGGGGCGCGAAGCCCGATCTCCTGCCCGACGAGCCGAACGGCTATCTCGGATACATGGGCCTCTTCGGTCACAAGTCCGTGGCGCCCGTCATCAGCCCGGGAGCGCCGACGACGCCGATGACGGACTTGAACGGCAACACCATCCAGGACCTGGCGTCGCCCCCGCACGTGGGCTTCCCTGGATTCGACGGCATGCAGCCCTGGGTGTCGCTCGCCTACCTGGCCGCCATGCAGGAGGCCGGGATTCCCGTCACCTATGCGTATATTTCCGACGCTCACGACAATCATCTGCCCGGCGGCATCACGAAGGCCTTTGGGCCCGGGGAAGCCGGATACGTCGCGCAGCTCAGAGCCTACGATGCGGCCTTCCAAAAATTCTTCGCCCGCCTCGCCAAGGCTGGCATCAACGAAACGAACACGCTCTTCGTCATCACGGTGGATGAGGGCGATCACTTCGTGGGCAGCGCTCCGAGCCCCGCGAACTGCGACGGCGTGACCGTGCCCTGCACGTATTCGAAGATCGGTGAGATCAATGCGAACCTGGCCGGGCTGCTCGCCACGCAACTGGGCCCCCAGCCGCCCTTCTCCGTGCATTCGGACTCCGCCCCGACCATCTACATCACGGGCAATCCTGGACGGACGAGCAGCGATAGCCGTAAGCTTGCCCGCGCCCTCGGCAAGGTCACCGCAGTGAGCCCCATCACTGGCACGACGGACACGCTGGCCCTGGGCCTGGCCGATCCCATCGGCATGAAGCTGCTCCACATGATCACGGCGGACGGGGGCGACCAATTGCACGCAGCCATGCGTCACGCTCCCATCGCCCTCCGGCAGCGTGTTCGCGTGGAACCACGGTGACTACACGAACGAGATCGCCAATACCTGGGTGGGGATAGTGAGGCCCGGCGTGCGCAAGGGCGGCGTCGACAGCACCACGTGGTCCGACCACACCGACGTGCGGCCGACCATCCTCGCCCTCCTCGGCCTCCAGGATCTCTATGTACACGACGGGCGCGTGCTCGTGGAGGTGATGCAGAGCTGGGCGACGCCACCTGCCGCCAACAAGGAGATCTTCTCGAGGCTCGCCAACGTCTACAAGCAGATCAATGCGCCGTTCGGAGATCTCAGCATGAACGCCCTCAAGGTCTCCACGGCCGCCCTCAAGAGCGCCGACGCAAATGACGCGACCTACACGAGGCTCAGCGGGCAGATCGCGTCCTGGACGAGTCAGCGTGACGGGCTTGCCTCGGAGATGAAGTCCATGCTGAACGCGGCGGCCTTCGAGAACGTGGCGATCGACCATCGGAGTGCGTCGTTCTTGATCGATCAGGCGAACGACCTCCTGAAGGATGTTGAGCGTGCGGCCAAGCTGTTGAAGTAATGTGATGCGCCGGGCCGGCGAGGGCGAGCTTCCCCTCGCCGGCCCCGTGACTCCGGACACGAGGCCTTCCCCATGCTCTCGCCAACGCCTTCGGCGTCTTCAGCTTCTCTGGGCGGTGGTCTGCTCTCTCCCGAGGCCGGGACCAGGAGGCTCGATGCGCTCCACAGGGAAGCCGGCCTGGCGCCATGCCTCCAGCCCTCCGCTCAGCGGGTGCACGTTGTGGAAGCCGATGGCGGCTGCCCGAAGGGCTACCTGGGCGCTGGTCGCCTCTCTGGGTTCAGCGCAGTAGAAGACGACCTCGCTGTCTCGGGGAATCGTCCGGCGGGGATGCGTCAGCTCCTCGGGATCGATCAGGCGCGCACCCGGGATCTTGTACGGGGCGGCCTCGACGTCGAGCGCCGTTCTCAGGTCGACGATCACCAGCGGGTCGCCCCCCTCGAGCCGGCGCTTCAGTGCCATCGGCGTGATGCGAGCCTTCCGGAGATGAACGAGGAAGCGACGCCGTCTCTCGTACTTGAGCACGAGGTACGAGGTCAGGGCGGCGGCGAGCACGATGACGAGGGGTGTTCCAACGCGTGAAGCCCACGTAGCCACGAGGCCAATCGCATCCGAGAACGCATAGCCCAGGACGATCCAGACGCCGGCCCAGAGTAAGGCGCCGACCCCTGAATAGATGAGGAATCGATCGGGCCGAAGGGATGCTGCCCCAGCGAGCCCGGCGAGGAGTGGGTTCAGACCCGGCAGAAACTTGGCAAGAACCAGGTACCGTCCCGATGCGAGAGAAAGCGCTCCTTGGCTTCCCGGACGAGAGAGTCCGGATCCAGCGAGAATCGGCACAAGGTACCGAACACTCGAAGTCCCAGGGAGCGACCCAGCGCATACCAGAGCACGTCCGCGCCCAGGGCCGCGATCATCGTTGCGCCTATGGCCAGGGCAAGGTTCATGCGGCCGGATCCTGACAAGGCCCCCGCCCCGAGCAGAACGGGGGCGGCCGGGAGGGGCACTCCGGACTGCACGGCAAATGCCCAAGCGAAGAGGATCGGCACGCCGTACTGGACGAGAAGATCAGGCATCCGGACTCATGCTTCTACGAGGACGCCCTCGTACGGCACGTCACGGCGCACTTCGCCGCGTAGTCCGCCTCGCCGAGTTCAAGATCGGCGCGCCGCCTGATCGGCACGCGCGCGAAACCCCGCCCTCTGACGGCGGCGCCGGTAGGGACGTCCTTCGAGAGCCACCACATATCGGCCAGGATGCCTCGCATGTCTTTACTGTCGTAGGGCAAGGCCGTACCGTTCATCGACCCCTCTTCCCATATCGGATCGCGTCACCGACCGGCGCTTCCGGAATGGTGCTCTCATCCGGCGCGTGAAGAGGAATCCCTCGGTCACGGACCTGCGCCTCACTGCGGGCAGGCCATGCCGTCACCATGAGCAACGCCACGCATCCTTCAACGCATGCCGACACCAGCCCGCCGAGAATCATCGGGGGATGAGCATCGGATCCGCTCGTCGAAGATACAGTGACCGACAGTATGCAAGCAACGCCGTCGTGAATCCGGTCGCGCGTGGAATCCTCGTTAGCCTGCTCGCGTTCGAGGCGCCGCGGCAACTGGAGGTGAGCAGGCATGAGCGGGCAACCTTCCCGGGCGAACCGGTCGCAGGAAGGTGACGTTGAGCTCAAGAGTGGACTGAAACTGATCGGGCTCGAGCGTGGCGAGCGGGGCCGGACCGACGGTGTCGCTTCCGCTGTCCGGATCCGACAAGGCTCACTGCTCCGGCGTTACCTGGGCGAGGAATGAAGGCAAGACTGCATCCATGACGAGAGTGCGCTTGCCACCGTCGACGTAGAGCCTGATCGAGCCCTGGGAGATGGGCGGCTTCATCTCGAAGGTAGCCTGACCGTTCCGAAGCGTCACGCTTCCCCAGGCTGTATCTACTCCCCACCCCGCGACCAGCCTGCCATCCGGCATGATGGTCAGATAGAAGGGCTCCTGGACGCTATTGTGCCCGGGGGTGATCGTGCCCGCCCACTTGCCGACGATCTGGTTGATGTCGGTGATCGGCTCTCCCGCGGCCGAGGGCAGGGAGGCGCAACTGGCCATGATGGCCAAGGTCGCTCCCAAGAGAGCGAATGTGGACCCGCACCCCTTCGATCGCATGCGGCCTCCCCTTTCTGTGAGCCGAACCCGAATCCAACGTTGAGACGCCGTCAGAGAACTATGAGGAGCACGGGTAGACACGACCTCACCGGGCGGTCGAGAATTGCCGCTCAATCCAGGGCCCGTCCGGTCCCCTTGCTGCCCAAGTCATGACTCCCACCGGTAGCTGGAGGCGGTCCCGCCCTCCGGGGGCGCGCCGTTCCCTCCGGCCTCAGGCGGCGAGGGCTCTGATCCAGGTCTTCAGCTCCGGCGTCACGGAGCCGAAGCGAATCCTGATGGACTGTGGTGACTCATCCATTGACTCGACCACCTTGCCATAGATCTCACCGGAAGGATTGCCGAGCGGCGTCGGAGTGCTCAGGGCGACCGAGCGAAGATCGACTACGGATCCGAGCCGTTCTGCTGGGCAGAACTGCGTACGGGAAGGTCGCGGTCAGAGAACGGTGACCGAGTCTGATCCTCCGTGGGCTCGGGTGAGCCAGAATTGCATTCCCATGCTGCGGAACATCTCGATCGCATGCTGTCGGGCTGCACAGGCCTCGTCAGTCCGACCCTCGGCATGGTGAAGGGCGGCTAGGCCGAGATGGCAGCGAGCTTCGAGCGGTCGCATCTCGAGCGACTCGGCCAACCCGAGCGCCTGGCGAAAGCGTTCGTGGGCCTCACCAGGTGCGGCGGACTTCCGCGAGGCGGCCACGTCGGCCTGCAGGTGCAGCGCCCACGCCTCGTGCCCGCGCTCGCCGCGCTGCCGCGACTGCTCGAGGGCCTGGTCGGCCATCGTTGCCGCTTCATCCAGCTGCCCGGCGAGCAGCAACGTCTCGCCCAGCGCGGCGAGCCGCCACGCATGCCCACTCACGTTTCCCAGTCGTTCGGCCTCATCGACGGCTCTGCGCAGGATGGACACGCCTTTAGACGGTCGCCCGGCAAGGGCGTAGGTATGGCCAAGGGCCGCCGCGAGCCATGGACGGTGGACCGAGAACTCCCAACGCTTACAAACCGCGAGACCACGAGTGAAGGCGGCCGCGGCCTGGCCGAACCGTCCCCGATAGAGGTATGCCCGGCCGATGGCGGCGAAAGAGCCGGCGAGTGCGAACGGACGATCGATCCGCCGGGCGAACTCGAGGGCACGCTTGGCCGCGGCGAGCGCTTCGTCGAACCGGCCCAGCTCCGTCAGAGGCGCTGCGATGTAGTAGAGGCTGAGCTCGGCGAGGCCGAACTCCGTCGGCCACCCCGATGGGCCGTAGCGCGTGCCCGCTCCGGGGGGCTCGTCCGCTGTCCCACAGCGCTCGAAGAAGCTCACGGCCTTCCGGTATTGACCCAGGCTCCAGTGGACCTGACCGAGCCGGAAATGCGCTTCCACCGTCAAGCCGCCGTTCGCGGCCGCCTCCGCCAGAGCGAGGGCGCGCTGGCCGGATGCCAGCGCCTGGGCCAGATCGCCGGTGATCCAGGCATGATTACTGAGGTAGGCGGACACGCGGGCGAGACGTGGTCGATCCTCGATCGTCTCCGCGATGCGCTCAGCCTCGCGCAAGTGCCGGAGCAGATCGTCGAAGCGCCCCATCGGATACAGGCTCTGCCGTAGCTCGATGCGTATGTCGAGATCCCGATCGTCGACCTCGCGGCTTGGTGGAAGCCGCCGCAGCGCGCTCAGGGCCTCCTCGAAGCACGCCACCGCTTCCTGATGCGCCGAGCGCACGGCGGCCTGGCGGCCCGCCAGGTGGAGGAACATCGAGGTCTTCTCCCATGCTTCGCCGTTACGGTAGTGCGTGCCGAGCGCAAGGGCGTGGGCGGCGAGGTCGTGGCCGTAGACGTCCTCCAGGCTCTCCGCCACCCGCCGGTGGAGTGCGACCCGGAGCGGCGAGGGAAGCTCGCTCGCTGCGACCTCTCGGATGTAGTCATGGATGAATTCCAGCCCGTCGCCGGCCCCGCGCAGCACCCGGTGGCGAACGAGCTCCTCCACCCCCTCCGCCACTTCTCGCTCAGACACATCCGCTGCACGCTGGACAAGCGTGAAGTCGAACTGGCGACCGATCACGGCCGCCACTGCCACCAGTCGCCGTCCAAGTTCGGACAGACGCTCCAGGCGCTGCCGCACGAGTTTGCGAACTCTTTCCGGGAGGGGACGTCGCGGCACCTCTGAAAGAGTCTGGCCCGCGCGAAGTGCGTGCATCACCTCGACCACGACGAACGCATTGCCATCACTGACGCGCCATGCATCCTGGCCGAGAAGCGTGACGAGCGCGCTGGAAAGCCCCGGAGGAGCGAGCGCTTGGACGAGAGTGGCGGTATCGGCGCGAGAGAGGGACGGCACGGCTAGTCGCAGCAGCTCGCCGTTCTCCTCGAGCTCACCCAGAGACTGTCGGAGGAGATCGACATCCGCCAGCTCCTCTTCGCGGACCGTGACCACCACCAAGAGCGGCATCTTGTGCAGCCGTCGGCCGAGGAAGGCCAGGAGACGAACACTCATCTCGTCGGCCCAGTGAGCGTCCTCCAGGACGACGACCAGTGGCTGCCGCTGGGTAAGGCGCCTCAGGAGCTCGCTGATCGCCTCGAGCGGATAGCGGGGATCTCCACCGCTTCTGCCCGTGAGCTCCCGGCTCGGCGGGGACGTTGTCGGACCTCCATGTCTCGCCAGCTCCGGCAAGAGCCGCTCGAGCTCATCCCGCCAGCCGGGCTCCACCGTGTCGAGGATCTCTCGCTCCTCGACGACGTGGCCAGAACGCAGCGCATCCACCCAGGGCGCGAATGGTAGGATTCGCTCGGTCTCATAGCAGCGTCCCACGAGAACGCGACCCCCTCGCCTGGCGGTGGCGGCCACGAGCTCACCTACCAGGCGACTCTTGCCGGAACCCGCCTCTCCGACCAGGACCGCGAAACTGGCCCGCCCGGAGAACGCCCCATCCAGCGCTTCCAGCAGTTGCGCTACCTCGCGTTCGCGGCCGACCAACGGCGGCTCCCAAGCTGGTGGTGGCTCGATGGACGGGGTCTGGTAAGAACCTGGCTGAGCCCTCACGGCCTCCATTGGCTGGCCCGCCTGATCTGACATCACGCGAGCGCGCTGGCGCAGGATCTCGTGATAGAGAGCTTTCGTTTCCGCTTCCGGCTCGGTCCGAAGCTCCCGCTGAAGCGTCGCCACGCAGAATTGGTACTGGCGCAGGGCGGAGCCCCGCCTCCCCGAATCGACGTAGAGCTGCATCAGCACCCGGTGGACGGGCTCCTGGAGAGGATCGAGCTCCAGTAGTCGCAATGCGCTCTGTATAGCCAAATCGGCCGATCCGGCTGTTCGTTGGTGAGCGAGAAGGCCAGCCAAAGACTTGAGAGCCATCTCGTGTAGCCGCTCCCGATGGCCAAGCAGCCAGTCCTCGAAAGGCTGCTCCTGCACGACGAGACCTTCGAGGAAATCGCCCTGATAGAGAGCGGACGCTTCGGCAGACGCGGAGGGAGTTGCCTCCGCAGCTCGTTTTTGGAACTCATGTACGTCGATCGTCACTGCCGCGGGATCAAGCGTGACGGTTTCACCGTCTACGAGAAGGGGCTGCGGGTGGACGTCGCGCAAACTCTTCCGGAGCGCGTACAACGTCTGACGCAGGCTGGTCCGAGCCGTCGTCTCCAGCGTATTCCCCCACAGGAGACTGGCCAGCTTGTCTCGAGGGTGGGCCGTGCCAACCGGCACCGCGAGGTAGGCCAAAAGAGCTTGCGCCTTGCGGGTGGGAAGGGCAACCGGCGCGCCTGCGTCGAGGCGGGCCCTAAAGCCGCCCAGGAGTGTCAAAATCAGCTGCCCCATCGCGTGCGCGCCTTTTCCGCGCTCACGATACCACGCTCCTGGCCGCCAGGGGGCGCAGCTTTCACGCCTGCTTCTACGAATCGCTCACGGGTTGCCACGTACAAGGGAGGACAGATGCGCTGGACTTTGCCCGTTCCCATAGGAGGCAACGATGTATCAGGTCCAGAAGCCGGTTACCAAGGAGACCCGGATGATCTTCAAGCGCGATCGGCGACGCGAGATCGATGCGGTGATCGACTACTTCGGAGAGGCGCGGGAAGCACCTGCGGCTCGACCACGAGCGGTTCCGAGCGCGTCCAGCCGGTTCATCGCCTCGGACAACCGGTTCGGCTGGGTGGCAGCGAACGAGGCACTCGGATTCCCTGAAGGATAGCTGGGACGAGCAGCGAGGAGGATTTGTGCGGCGGGCGAGTGGTCAGCCATTCGAGAGCAGGGGAGTGAGCCACGACGAGTTCGACGTCCTTGTCGCGACTCATCACGGCGAGATCTACACGTATCTGATGCTGGTGACC
>Ga0126384_10000602_pt1 | contig 20197 bp, 15 predicted proteins | sample PanSoiMetPlot_36_FD_92543 | JGI IMG/M metagenome (GOLD analysis project Ga0126384, IMG submission 92543) | Tropical forest soil microbial communities from Panama - MetaG Plot_36 | ecosystem: Environmental > Terrestrial > Soil > Tropical forest > Bulk soil | place: Panama | collected 2016-02-17 | reverse complement strand
GACGGCGCATAAGTAAAATGATCCGCGAGCTCCACAGTCTCGGCTACTGCATCGAACCCGTAGGGACTCCAGCATAACGGCAGAGGGATTTTCGACGCTGTAGGACAGGCGTGTACGACCTCGTTTGCTTGGGCACCGCGACTGCGATCTCGATGTCGCTATGTCTTGGGGGTGTCCTTAATGAAAGGGCCAACCCCGCGTCGGGTAATAGTCGTGAGTGGCCGACGGTTTACGTTCATTCCTCCGAGAGTTGTAATGCGCCAAAATTGCAGCCGCACATGTTTGCAATGACTTGGCAGCTTCTTCCTTTTTTTCCCCGGTGGATAAAAACGTTCGCAATACGACTTTGTCGTCTGTGGCTCAGGCTCATCGGGTTCGGTGGTCGCGCGCCGCTTGGCCGAGAATCCATATGTCAGTGTGTTGCTGCTTGAGGCCGGTGGGAACGACGACGTGCCAAGCGTCACTGAGGCGCATCGCTGGTTCGAAAATCTGGCAACCGAGCGCGATTGGCAGTTCGTGGCCCAGCCCAATCCCCATCTCAACGGGCGTTGCATGTCACTCCCGATGGGCAAGGTACTCGGCGGAGGATCGAGCATCAATGTTATGACCTGGGCACGGGGACATAACCACGATTGGGATTTCTTCGCATCTGAGTCCGGTGACCCGGCATGGAACTATGAGTCGGCGCTGAGCATCTATCGCCGGATTGAGGATTGGCACGGAGCACCAGACCCACAATACCGTGGCACAGGAGGACCGGTTTTTGTCCAACCCGCGCCTGATCCGAATCCAAGAGCACCTGCGATGGTGGAGGGAGCGCGCTCGATTGGAATTCTGACCTTCGAAAATCACAATGGTCGAATGATGGAAGGTGATGGCGGAGCCTCCATCATTGATTTGCTCGCACGCGATGGAAAGCGCTTGTCAGTCTTTCGAACTTATGCCTTCCCCTACATGGACCGGCCAAACCTGACGGTGCTCACGGACGCATTGGTCAACAAAGTAATCTTAGACAAAAACCGCGCCATCGGTGTGGAGATGGAGTACGGTGGGAAGATCCAATGCATCGATCGGGACTCGAGGTCGTTCTGTCGCTAGGCGCGTTTCACACGCCGAAGGTCTTGATGCTGTCTGGCATTGGGGATCGGGCTGAACTGCAACGCCTCGGGATACCAGTTGCGCAACACCTTCCAGGTGTAGGGCCAAAACTTTCAGGATCATTTTGCTGTCGGGTGTGTGTGGGAGTATCGGGAACCACTTGCTCCCCGCAACAGTGGAGGCGAGGCAACATTCTTCTGGAAAAGCAATTCCAGACTCGACACCCCCGATCTACAGACTTGCCAGGCCGAAGTTCCGCTGTGCAGTGCCGAGACGGCGGCCAAGTTCAACCCACCGCGTGGCTCCGGGACATTGTTTGGAGGGGTCGTACGGCCGAAGAGCCGGAGCCGTGTTCGCCTAACCGGACCCAATGCTCACAGCCCGATTCAGATCGAGCCTAATACGCTGTCACATCCTGACGATATGAAGGCCGCCGTAGCTTGTGTTGAACTTTGTCGGGAGGTTGGCAATTCAACTCCTCTTCGACCCTACACAGCAGATGGCTCCATCATGCCTCGTGTGACCACCGGCAACACCATGGCTCCTTGCGTCATCATCGGTGAACGTGCCGGAGAAATCCTGCGGGGTGACCACAAGATCTGAAGGACTCTCAAATAGCCGTTCACTGGTTACTTGAACGCTGTTACAGCTCTTCCCAAACGGCGCCGGACGATGTACTGACGCACGCGACAAATTTGACGAACCACTCTGTCACCATAGTCAAGAAGATATTGCGGCTCCCTGCCGGTGAAGCTCATCTGAAAACGATGGATTTTACTGTCCTGAAGTGGCCGCGCGGGATGCAGTTGAGTGAGGGACGGAAACGCAGCGCCGCCAGCCAAAATCGAGCTTACCGAATACGTCGTATGCTTCCCGTGAAGCTTTGGGATGACCTTGCTTTTGCTCCCGGAGTTTTATGGGCATGCCGCTCCGCTTGAGACCCATTTGTGGACCTTTTCTAAGAATGAGTTCTGATCCATCGGCACTGGTGTACGGCCCGGACCAGGATTCCATCCCCAAAGCACAAGAGGCGAGTGCATGTGCTCTTCAATTTGCTCGACGCTGCGACCGCCATTCTGCTTCGGGTCTTTGAATAGCAAACAGAGCTGATGGTCCGAGAGACCCTCCCAGATCATCGGCATGTCGGGAGAGGGAAGGTGCCAATCCTGGGCTCCTGGCGGCGTATGCACATCCGCGAGATTGTGGTCCTGGTGACAGGTGTTGCATTGGACAGGTTTAGCGCCGTCGCCGTCGGGGCCGCGACGTACTTGCATGGTGTGGCGATGCGAATCAGCACCCTGGCGAGGGAAGTCTCCGGTAGAGTGGCAATTCATGCAACGCGGATGGCGGAGGACCGGTGTAATGAACTCAAAAGCTGCGACGGACTCTGCGTCGCGGGCGTTCTTGGGTGGTTCGCTGGACGCCGCCGATTGGGCGTCGACCCTCCCAATGGCTGAAGACATAACAATGCAAGCGGCAATGACGGTCAGGACAATCACGGGAACCATTTGCCTGTTCACGATGGCCGCGTAACTGCTGCTTCATTAGCGCTGTGCAAGGCATTGAGTACGCGTTCCGGGGTGAAAGGAACTGTGCGCAAGCGCGCGCCCGTCGCATCGAAGATGGCGTTTCCGATTGCGGCAGGAGTAACCGTGATCGATGTCTCGCCGGCCCCGAGGGCAGGTACACCGTCCTGCGCGACAAACACACATTCGATAGTGGGCATGTCGTAGTCGAGATAGAGGCTTTTGTAAGTCTCCCAATCAACGGAGGTGACGCGTTTGTTGTCCCAGGTAACTTGCTCAACCAGCGAGCGACTGACCGCCTGCAGGATGCCACCTTCGCTTTGATTTTTCAGGCCATCGGGGTTGGAGACTGGCCCGCAATCCATGGCCAGGAAAAAGCGCTTCGGGCGAACAACACCGGTAGCGAGATTGATTTCAACGTGCGCTACAAGGGCGGCGTAACCATTTCCTCCTTCATAGTCGACGCAGGCGATACTACGGCCATTTGCTACACGGTCGCGGACGGTTCCGGGGTGGGGAGACGGTCGCGCCTCCCACTTCGCGGCGTCGGCTGCAGCCTTAACAACCGCGATGAGTCGGGGATCCCGAAGATGCTGGATGCGGAAAGCCACAGGATCGGCCTTGGCATGAGCACATAACTCGTCCATGAAGCATTCATTGGCAAAGGTGTTCTGAATGCGCAGAGGTGAACGGAGGGGGCCGGTGAAAAACAGCGAGCGCACGGTATGCGTCAGTGCTCGCCCACTGCGTATGCTTCCGGTACCGCCACAAGCATTTCCAACACACCCGGCGAAGTAGGACGGAACAATGTTGCTCCGATTGCGAAACTCGCCTTTCGGAGGTTTGGCAGGACCTGGCTGGAGTGGCTCGGGTTCGTATCCCAACAGCATTCCGCTGACCACGTTACCGGGACGGTCGTAGCCGGGCCTGCTGCCTAACGACGTGACCCAATCTTCGCGGTCCCATACGACAATGTGTTTATCGGCCCCGAGAGCAGCGCGCTGTTCGATGACACAGGCGGCTCCGAAATTCTCCCACATCATTTCGTCTTGTCGGGAAAACTGCAGACGAACCGGCCTGCCAACCGCATGAGAAAGAATGGCCGCGTCGAAGGAAGCAGCATCGGCTCCGTTGAGGCCGTAGCAGCCGGATCCGCGCACAAAGATCACACGAACATTGTCGAGGGGCAGGTCCAGAATTTTCGACAAAATACTCCGTGTGGGATAGACGGATTGGGTAGCGGACCAGACTGTGGCACGGTCCGACTTAACATCAGCGACCGCGCATGAGGGACCCAGAGACCCGTGCATCTGGTACGGGTAGGTGTAAGTAGCTCCGAGTACGGTACTCGCTGAGCGGAGTTGTGAGTCGACATCCCCGGAGTCCACGCTAAGGGAATCATGCGATGGCTGACGCCTCAGATAGGCAAAGAAGTCTTTTTGTGCAGGCAGCTCTGGTCCCGGATTCCACCGAATCGACAACTGACGAGCGGCCTTAATAGCCTGGTATTGGGTTTCAGCTACGACACCGACGAAGTTGTTGCGGACAACGATCTTTACGATTCCACCGACATCATTCACCGAGTGCTCATCGACTGCGGCGATTGTGGCACCCATTTCCGGAGGACGTACCACACGCCCGTGAAGCATTCCGTCGATGCGTACGTTCTGAACAAACTCGAAGCGACCAGTCATCAGAGCGATGCGGTCAAGGGAAGGAACCGGCCTGCCCAAGGTAGTCCAATGCGCGACTGGTTTTCGCTTCGCGGCGAAATTCAAGGGCAAGTCGAAATGCTTTCCTGCTAAAAGTTCTGCGTATGTCGTTCGTCGACCGGACTTGGCGGTGATGACCCCGTTCGCCAAGGTGAGATTAGCAACCGGCTCGGCAAGCTTTGCCGCAGCCATGCTTAAGAGCGCTTCCCTTGCGGTCGCCGCCGCAAGAGCAAGATTCTGCGTGTTGAAGTTGGTGGGAGTCGACTGGCTTCCGGAGGTGGTCCCTTGATCCGGAGTTATATCGGTATCGCACTGAGCCAGCTTTACCCGGCTTATGTCGATGCCGAGTTCTTCGGCCACCAATTGTGTTTGCGCGGTATAGATGCCTTGTCCAAAGTCACACTTGCCGGTGTATGCGGTCACGGTGCCGTCGGCGGCGACGGCCAGCCAGGAATCAAGTTTGTTCGGGTCGATATGAGAAGGGTAAGTTGCAAACGGGCCTTGCCCGTTGAGGGGAAGCGGGATTAAGGATGCCGCACTGAAACTCACAATCAGCGCGCCCGAGGCTTTCAGAAAGTCGCGACGGGTCTGGATCATGCCTTCTTCGCCTCAGCATACTTTCGAATGGCTCGTATCATCCGGAGATGGGTGAAGCAACGGCACAAGACACCACCTAGGGCATCTCGGATTTCCTCATCTGATGCCTTCGGATTTCCGTCGAGCAGTGCCTTGGCGGTCAGAATCGCGCCGCTAAGACAGAATCCGCACTGAGCTGCACCTTCCTCGATGAAGGCCTGCTGGAGGGGATGTGGCGCTTCTGGCGTGCCCAGGCCTTCTAGCGTGGTGATCTCCGCCGCGCCCACAGCATCCACAGACATTACGCACGACCGAACGGCGCGGCCGTCGATGATCACAGTGCAGGCTCCACATTGGGCCATGCCACAACCGTAGCGCGGCCCCCGCAGCCCAAGTTCATCATTCAGGACAAACAGCAATGGAGTATAAGGGTCGGTCACCACGGTGTGCTCGTGGCTGTTGACTTTGAGCGAAATCCTCTTTGCGATGGCTGACACTGTCCTCCGGTTAAGCATCTCAGCCGCGAACTATCCTCAAAGGCTGAATACCCTTAGCATCCCACAAGAACCAAATATGAGATGCCTTATTCCCGCTATACGCTGTACATAGATAGGCTCTCAAAGGCGATCTGTGGAAACCCAGAAGTATGGGCAATTCCTGCATTCGCGCAAAGCCGTAGGTAGATTCGATAGATTCTTCGCATACCGTCGGCTTCGATAGCAAGCAGTCAAAGTACGAACTGTATCGCCTGAATTCGAGATTTATCAATGTAGCATTCCCCTTCACCTATTGTGAAACCTTCGACAGCATGAGCCCCTCAGAAATTGAACTGCGAGACGGCAAGTGGCGGTACGTGTGTTCTCCGACCGGCGCATAGCTTGAGTTGGACTTCGGTGAGCTACTGACTGCGCAGAGCGGTCATGGGATTGACTGAGGAAGCCCGTCGTGCGGGTACGTACCCGGAAACCAAGGAGACGGCAATGAGCGACAGCATCGTGGCGGCATAGGAGGCCACGTCCCAAGGCGAAGTAGCGAACAGAAGCGCCGCAATCAGTCGGGCAGAGGCGGCGGAAGCTATCGTTCCGAGGAGGAGACCGACCAGGGTGAGGCGCAAGGTGTTGGAGATTACCTCGCGTTGGAGTCGACCGGAGCTTGCGCCGAGCGCCATGCGAACTCCGATCTCATGAGTTCTCTGGGCAACCGAGTAAGAGATCACTCCATAGATGCCCAGAGCGGCCAACGCCAGGCCGAGAGCGGCGAACGCTGTTACCAGCAACATGAAAAAACGACGCGGGGAAACGGCGCGATCAACGATAGTCCGGATGGGACGGAACTCCGCCATAGGCTGCTTTGGATTTAACTCTCGCAAAGCGCGTAGAACGCCAGGTGCAAGTTCCGCAGGCGGCAAACTAGCGCGGACGACCAACTGTGCCCAGTTGGGTTGTTGCTGCGTTGCCGGGTAGTAGATCTGTGCGCCAGCGCCGTTCTCAACACTTTCTTCGTGAACATTGTCCACCACGCCCACGACGCGATATGCGTCCTTATCGCGCATGAGAATCTTGCCAACCGCGTCCTCGCCAGGCCAGTAGATGCGTGCCGCGGAAGCGTTAATGAGGACAACTCTTTCGCTGTGCGGTCCATCGGCCCAGGTGAAGTCGCGGCCCTGCAGGCGAATGCCCATAGCACGAATGAATCCTGGACTGATTACGTAAACGAGTGGATCGGGCAGCGTGTCTGGGGCAAAGGACTTTCCCTGGGGTACTGGTGTATCCCACTCCCGGTTTGGCCCGAACGGAAGGTTATCAGCAATACCTGCCGCCTCGACTCCGGGCAGTGCACTCACACGCGTGACGATTTGCTCGAAGATTTTCCCGCGTTTGGCCAGTCGGGCGTCATCGGAAGCAGCACTGTCATCCCATTCGACTTGCATGGAGGCAGCGCGGTCAGGCTGGAAGCCGAGGTCCACATCGAGAACTCTTAGGAAACTGCGCATCAGCAGACCGGCGCTGATCAATAACATGCAAGCCAGAGCGATTTCGGAAACGACCAGTGCGGCACGAACTCGCTCGTGTTTACGGCTCAGGCCCACGCCTGGGCCAGAATCTCTGAGAACCTCCTGAAGATTACCACTGGCGATCCTCAGACCGGGAACCAGTCCGAAGAGTACGGCGGTGAAGACACAGATAAGAATGCTCCAACCGACTGCATGGCCGTCTATGCGCAGACTACTGAGTAGCGGCAGCGCCAGAGATCCCTGGTGAGCGAGCCAACGGATCAACAACAAGGCCAGTAAAAGTCCGAACACCGCACCTGCTCCGGAGAGTAACAGGCTCTCCATGAGTAGCTGGCGAATAATGCGGCCGCGGCTGGCTCCGAGTGCGCCACAGACAGCAAACTCCTTGGCTCGTGCAGTCGCGCGAGCCAGCAGCAGATTGGATAGGTTTACGCCGGCGATGAGAAGAATCGCACCCACGGCGCACCAGAGCGCGATCAGCGAACGCCGTAGTTTGCCCGTGACGTAATCCTTCAGCGGTACCGGTATGAAAGCGCCTTTATACCGCCCCAGCGTCTCGGGATGCGTCACGTCTTGATATATGTTGGGTGCGACTCGTGTACCGTCATCGAGCGCTTGCGCCAGGGTCACGCCCGGCTTGAGCCGACCGAGGAGAGTCATGATATTGCCCCAGTGACGCTCCAGGTGGAAATCAAGAGGTGTAAAGAGATCGATTTTCGCACCTGGAGAAAACACTGCCCCGAAGTCAAAGCTGTCGGGCAACACGCCCACGATGGTTGCCTGTGTTCCATTCAACTCGATCGCCTTGCCGACGATCGTTGGATCCGCCATGAACTGACGGCGCCAGTAGGCGTTGGTCAGCACTGTCACCGGATGCGGGCCACCGCGTGCCTCTTCAGGAGTAAACAGGCGTCCCATGACCGGTTGCACGCCCAGAACCTGGAAGAAGTTGCCAACCACCATGATGCTAGTTGCTGACTGGGGTTCGCCGCGGCTCATGATGCGAACGTTGTCTGGAGTGGTGAAGGCCTCGTATCCGGTTACGTCCTGATAGACGCGGTTCTGTGCGCGGAATTCTTCGAACGCGTCCGCGGAAAAGGTTGCGCAAGAAATGCCGCAGGCAGAGAGCGGCGGAGAGACCCACACTAGTTCGTGTGATTCAGGAAACGGCAACGGACGTAGCAGCAGCGTGTTGACCACGCTGAACACAGCGACGTTGGCCCCGATGGCAAGAGCGAGGATAAGAATCGAAATGATGGCAAAGGCCGGATCCCGGCTGAGCGTCCGAAAGGTATAGCGCATGTCCTGGAGCGTGTCATTCCAGTAGTCCGTTATCTGTTTGCGACGCTTCATCTTCCCTGCCAAACGTGCGCCAATTTGTTCCAAAGCGCGGAGATCACCGAACTGGCGTTCCGCTTCTCTGCGAGCGGCATCGGAAGACCAACCCCGCTTGACCAAATCGTCGGTTTTCATTTCGAGGTGAAAGCGCAGCTCGTCCTTTTACGTCAGCGGCTGGATCGGGGCCGAAGAAGCGTTCGTAACGCCGCCAGAAAGGAGGTGACTTCACCGACCCTCCTCCGATATTGGTGGTTGCGTCGCGCTGAGCACCTTGGTCACTGCGGCTGCGTACGCCTCCCACGTCTTCACTTCCTGACGCAGGTGACGCCGGCCTTGTGCGGTGAGCCGATAAAACTTGGCTTTGCGATTGTTCTCCGAGAGCCCCCACTCGGCTTCCAGCAGGCCCTTGCTCTCCAGTCGCCACAGAGCGGGATAGAGCGTTCCCTCTTCCAACAGCAGTGCGTCATCGCTTTGTCTGCGGATGAAGTCAGTGATGCCATAACCATGAAGTGGGCTCCAGACCACAGCCTTCAAAATCAAGGCATCCAGCGTGCCACGCACGAATTCGAGTTTGGCAGTGTCCATTCGTTCCCTGCGGTCCCAACAAAAGGCTGGCACACTTCCCCTTTGAATGCAAGGGGAACGCCTGAACTAAGACAGCCGATCACTCAAACACAAGTGAGTTTGCGCAGAGCCCGACTACTCAAGATAGTGATACATAAAAGGCTGGGAGCGTTGCTCCCAGCCAGAGGGCGTACGGAGTTGGGGTTGAGGCGTTAGAAGTTAACCCGGACGCCAAACTGCATCTGGCCGCATGTAGCCCTGGCCGTTGGTGGGGTTGGTTACTCGGGAAGCGACCCGAATCCGGCGGGATTGCTGGTGTCGAGGTAGTCTCCACCAGCCCCCCATTAGGATCACCGAACTGATCGTGATTGAAAAGGTTGGTAAACACCACCTGGAAGTCGGTGCTGAAGCGCTCAGTGATCTTGAACATCTCCATTCACGCTCATGTCGACGTTCCAATACGGTGGGCCCCGGTAGATACTACCGAAGCCGCCGTCGCGCGTGTCGAAACCGAGGATGGGCCGACGAATGTTATTGAGCGCCGCTGCGGGGTCCGAGAATATGTTGGCGCCACCCAATCCATGTACCAATGCCCGTTACCACTTACGAAATGACGCGAACCGTTCCCGTGAACCGGCGTGATGGGAATGGCGTTCTCCGAGATACCATAACCGAAGTAGTTCACTGGGTCGCCTTCGCCAAACGCCTGTCCGCCGCCATTGATAGTGCCCAGAGTCATGGGCACGCCGCTGCCCGCGGTGAAGACAGGAGCGATCGTCCAGCCGCCCAGTAAATGACCGACGAATCCTGACCGCGACTTGTAGAAGTGAGGTTGGTAAACAAAGAACAGGTTGTAAACAAAAGTGCGGTCGAGTGCCTGGTAACCGTATCCCGTCCTGAGGTTGAATGGATCCGGAGGCGTAGCTGCGCTGGTTGCCTGCACTTCGGCACCAGTACCCAGCGCCTTCGACCAGGTGAAGTTCGACTGCATGGTAACGCCGTGCCAGTCTTGCGATTTCAAGGTAACAAACAAAGCGTTGTAGTTGCCGTAACCCATACTGCCGTTCATGCCCACTCCCGAAGTCAACTGGCCTTGACATCCTATCTCTGATCCGTCGCACAGTTGATGGGAGTGTTCATCATGCTCCGCGGAAGTTGAAGCCACCGTTGTCCAAGTCTCTGTACAGGCTCCAAACGTTCTGAATGCTGAGATTGCCGGTACCGTTGACGCCCTCATTCGCTACTGGGTACAGTTAGCGAAGCCATTGCAGTAGTCTGTACCCGACAGCGCCGCCTCAAAGAATGGTTGGGTCTGCACCGCGGCTGCATTGCCCGCGCAGTTTTCGCCAGCCAAGCCTTGCACGCCACCGCAGTACTGCAAGACCGTATTGGCGTACGCCTTGGCAAAGGTTGTCCACCCTTGGTCATCATGTAGGGCACGGAGTTGAGGTTGATCGGGAGGAATTCGTATCATGAATTTCTCGCGGCAAAGATAAACGCATGGTTCCCAGACGAGGAGCAGGTAGCCTCCGTTGAGCGGTAACCCTTCAGCCGGCCTGTTCGCGGGCAGAAGGCACGAACTAAAAGGTTTTGATGTACTCGATGAGTGCACGCTTGTCGTCGTCGTTGAGTCCGGGCTCCTCGGGGAACATGCTGGTGCCGAAATAGTGCCCGCGATTCACCACAAAATCGGGACATTTGCTCAGTTCGAGAAGCGGCTCAACCAGATTCGCGAAAGCTTTTTTAGCATCCTCATCGGTTGCTCCCTTCGGCAGGCCGTTCAGGTCGTGCTTCATTTTCAGAAGCAGACTCAAGACCTTCTGCTGCCGCTTAAGTTTTTCGCCCGGATCAGTTTCTTCACCCAAAATATCAAGGTTGGCTAGTAGATCAACTGGTGTCCCGGCAGGAATTGGCCCAATCTGCACGCCGCCCTCTCCGAAGATCGCGGGAAAGTATCGCTCGCCGGGGCCAAGCAGCGGCTTAAGGAAGTCGGGAAGATAGCCGCCGGGAACGCGCAGATAGCTGCTTGTGGTGGTGCGATCGATCCTCCCTGGAATTTTGTCTCCCAGCAACATGTCTTTCTCGCGTTTCTCAGGCCACAGCATCTTTTCGATCGAGTCTTGAAACGAGCGCATACGAGCTTCAACCGATGGACTCGGGTCAAACTTTCCAACAGCATTGTTCTGCAGGAACGGTGCGGTTGACCATGCGCTGATGAGTGACGCCGGCCGCGTGTAGCCACGCCCTCCGGCAGGCATCGCGTAGGTGTGCGCTTCGCCTGTGTATGGGTGGTACCAGGTAATCGAACCGACGGAGGGAAGCTCTTTGTAGGTGTGTGACGAAAAGTTGTCCCAGATGTTGCCGCCGATCGCATTGGTTGCTAGTGGACTACATGCATTTGTCTGCAACAGAGTGACTGGTACACGCAAATCGGTCGACAGATAATTTTGATCGAGGAAGTCTGGCTGCTGCGCCATCTTTCGCATTTGAGACTTGAACTCTTCGGTCTTCGTCCAAGCCCAATATTTATTCCAGCAGTCTAAGTAGTTTTTGCCCGAGCAACCGCCTGGATCCACTCCCGAAGCTGGTTGGGGAATTTTGCTCGAATGACAACGAGCGCACCGTTCTGCGAAGACGATCTTGCCGCGATCTAACTGGGCCTTATTTTTCGTATGGTAAGCATCGCCTCCTGGTGCGTCCTTCAGAAGGTGCGGTGCAGTGCTCTTCAGGAAGAACTGTGCCATTTGAAATGTCTGCTCCTGCGCAACATTCCAGTAAGTAGAGTTCCTGTTCGCCACTGCGATTTCGATCGGCGTAATCGGCTTGCCGCCGATGAGAGGACGGAAGTGTAGTAACCACTCCTCACTGAAGAGGCCAATATTGAGGTACACACGATTTAGAGCCCCCAGAGCGCCGACGGAATCGGAGCCGTCCTTCAGGATCTTTCCGGTGTAAACCGTAGCGGGAGGCTGGAAGAATTGCGTGAGCGGACCCTCGTGTACGAAGTCATTGAATTGCTTATTGTTCAACTCTCCACCAGCAAGCGTCTCCTTGCCCCAGCGCATGGCAATGCCGAGTCTCCAGGGTAAGCCATACACAGCATTCATAGTGCGTGGGTTATTGATGTTGTCAGTGGAAACAAGCGAGGTATCCAAACTTCCGGGTCGCGACGTATGGAACAGTTGGAACGCGAAGCTGCTTGGATCCGCCTCCCACGCGAAGATGCGATCAACCCAAAAATATTGCGCACCAACATTCGAGCTGAGGTTTTCCCATTTGGGGTTCTCGGGATCAGCAGGTGGCTTAACTGGATTTGGGCCAACGTGGCAGAAACCACACGTCATTCCCACACGGTAGGGCCTGACCAGTTTTTTATCATTGTAGTAACTTGGGTCGTCGTAAAACCGCTTAGGGTCCCACTTCTTTGCTGCAGCCTCGTCAAAGTCAGGATTTGGGAACAGGCGCAAGCCGACAATCCCGGTCGCATAGCCGTAGAAAGAAGCTACAGGAAGGTTTTTCCCTCGCGCGCCGATTTTGACGCCAGGGTACTTCTGCTCGTTCTCAAATGGGTCCGGAGGGCAATCCGCACGGCGTTTGTCGAGCCACAATCCATAACGCTGTGGATCGGGTCCTGTAGCCTTTTCAAAGCACGGCTCATTCACCAGGCCTAGATAGTTCCAGCGATTGTCCCGGCTGAATTTAAGTCCCGGGTGTGAGGACAAGGTCTTCAGAAAATCGAGCGTGCCGACGCTCGCCTTAGTCATCTCGTCCCAGAACAGGTCATTCCCACCAGTCCAGACAATCCACATGTTTCGACCTTTGATCTCATCGGGGGTAAAAGTCAGGCCCCCATCCATGTCATGGAAGTAGTCTTCGTCGGCGGCAGGGAACGTAGCCGGCCTGCGGCCCGCGCGAAGTGCCTCGTCTTGCACTTCTCCAGACTGAGGTTTTCTGGTGCAACTGCAGAGTAATGCCAGAGACACCACAGCCAGGTACAGTAGGCGCCTGAAAAGCAGCTGAGTCATGGACTCCATTGCTCCGAGAGGATCTATTCTGCTATCGACCTACCAGCAACGTGGCGACCTGAAACTCAGTAAACATGCACCTGAGCGAGTGCTCTTCATGCGGCTGCGTTCTTGCAAAACAACGAAAGCATGCAGAAGATTGAATCTGGAAGTTCGCCCGCAAGCCTGATTTCAATTGGCGTGCAATATACCACGGAAAGTGGAATGTGAGTCTCTTGAATTTGAGTTTAGCACCATAAAAAAGGGTCGCAGTATAATCTCGCGGCAGTTCACGATCTACCCTACGAAGTAGAAGCGACGGGCCGGAATCCGGGTTTATTCAACTTTTCTGCCAGGAGAGCAGGAGAATGCAGTCTGATAAGCCGCAAGCCGATTGCGAATACATTGTTGTAGGCTCCGGCGCGGGCGGTGGAACGGTGGCGGCGCGTCTTGCCGAGGCCGGGCGAACGGTAGTGTTATTGGAGGCTGGAGGTGATTCCCGCGAACTCAGTGGCGGGGATGCGATCAGCAGCACGAACCGGCTGCCCTACGACTATGATGTTCCCTGCTTTCACGCCTTCGCGTCCGAGAATCAGGCGATCAAGTGGGACTTCTTCGTGCGCCATTATAGCGACGATCAGCTTCAGCGGCGCGATCCCAAGTATCGGGAAATGTGGGATGGGAAGCGGGTGGATGGGGTCCTGTATCCGCGGGCTGGGGCGCTCGGTGGCTGCACCGCTCACAATGCCATGATTCTGGTTTACCCGCACGATGCCGACTGGGACGGTATTGCTGCGCTGACGGGTGACGCGACGTGGTCCGCAGACAACATGCGCCACTATTTCGAGCGGCTGGAAAATTGCCATCACAGGCCACCGTATCGCTGGCTCGCGAAGATCGGCCTTAATCCTACGCGCCACGGATTCAACGGCTGGCTGCATACAGAGAAGGCCATCCCCATGGTCTCCCTTGGTAATCGCGACCTGCTGAACACGATCATCGAGTGCGGTCTTGAAGCGCTCGTAGACATTGGACACTTGGAAGATCGCAAGCGCTGGTTGTTGGAAAGCCAGCTCGACCCGAACGACTGGCGCGCGGTAAAGGAAAATTCCTTCGGCATGCGATATTTGCCGCTCACAACTCGGAATCACGCGCGTATAGGCTCGCGCGAGCGGGTGCTAGAAGTTGCAAGCAAGTACCCTGACCGCTTACGGATCGAACTGGACGCACTGGTAACGCGCGTGTTGCTCGATGAAGGGTGCCGCGCCATTGGTGTCGAATACCTGAAGGGAGAGAAGCTCTACCGCGCACACTGGAGGCCAAGTGATTCTTCAGGTGACATTCGGCAAGTGCGTGCTTCGCGGGAAGTTATTCTCTCTGGAGGCGCCTTCAACACGCCCCAATTGTTAATGCTGTCCGGCATCGGGCCACGAGCGGAGTTGGAGCGTCACGGGATAGGGGTAAATGTTGATCTTCTGGGTGTTGGCAAGAACTTGCAGGACCGTTATGAAATTGGCGTAGTCAACCGCATGAACTTCGAACAATGGCACATTTTTGAAGGCGCCAAATTCGATGCCAGCGATCCTCAATTCCAGCAATGGAACACGAAGCGCGACGGGCCCTATATCACGAACGGTGCTGTGCTCTCCATGTTCAGGCGTTCCAGGCCCGAGCGCGCTCTGCCTGACCTGTTCTGCCTCGCATTCCTCGGCCACTTCGAAGGCTATTTCCCAACCTACTCCGCCCTGTTCGCAAAAAACCTGAATTACCTAACCTGGGCGGTTCTGAAGGCTCACACCAACAATCGAGCAGGGCAAGTGACCTTACGCTCTGCCGATCCGCGCGACATCCCCGAAGTCAACTTCCGCTACTTTCAGGAAGGAACCTCGGACAATGACCAGGACCTTGATTCGGTAATTGAGGGGATCAAGTTCGTGCGAAAAATGACTGCCCCGCTGAAACAGCAAGGCCTTATTGCTGCCGAGGAGCTGCCCGGCGAGCATTGCCAGACCGACGATGATCTGCGTGACTACGTTCGCTACAATGCATGGGGGCATCACGCCTCATGCAGCTGCGCCATTGGTCCGCGAGAACAAAACGGCGTTCTCAGCAGCGATTTTCGAGTACACGGGACAAGTGGGTTGCGAGTAGTGGACGCTTCAGTATTCCCCCGAATACCGGGATTCTTCATTGTGAGCTCCGTGTACATGATTGCAGAGAAAGCGGCCGAGGTAATCCTCGCCGAAGCCCGAGGCGCGTCATAAAAGCTTGCCGGCGTTATTGACAAATATCGGCAATGCGTCCATATTGGGCGACATTCTCTCGATATTCAGCGCCATGTAAGCACACTCTTTCTGGCATATCTCATCTCCAAGGAGTAACGCACTATGCCTTACTCGGTTCCTCAACTTCTCGCCATGTCACAGAAGGAACTCGACGACCTGTTCACGAATAGCCAACCAGGGGACATTCCAAACGGCGAAGCCCAGGGTACGGCAATCATTGCGCCCGGTACCACGTATACCGGGCAGATCGCAACTCTCATTAGCAACTTTGGCTGGCAGGGCAAAAACTTCGATGCCGCCCACTCCACGCTCAAAAACCGCATCTTGCCTTTCGGTTTGAATGCCATTATCGCCAAAATCTACAAAGGGCCGAGTTGGCTGGATGGCAAAGAGTGCATTGTGCTCGACTACTCCGAGACGTCGCTGGTAGCGAACCACATTAGAGATGAGATTCGACAAATTGGTCCTGGCATGTATCTGGGCAAAGTGTACTGGGACAAGGGCCGGCTCATCGACTTTGCGTTGCAGTTCTGAGGATCCATACGACTAGGCGCTGCCAGAGTCGCACGCGCCTGGCGGAGTGCAGCAAGCTCGGGAATGGTGGCCGGCTCATTGTGACCTGAAAGGGGTGAAACGTTTTTTCCAGGGCACAGCGCCGTTAGCACAATTAGGGGAATTACCCAGTGTCATCAAATCCACAAGCTGCTTTTGATAAGGCTGAAGAGGGAGGCAATCAGGCTCAACGACCACCTACACTCCGCCACATGTTCCGCAGCCTGTTGAAGCCTACGCCTCAAAGTCGCTCTGCCCACACGGTTGAGTGGTTCGGCTGGTTGGACTTCATACTGGGAATCCTGATCCTGACCGTACCGTATTGGATGGCGTCGCTGTTCCACCTCCCGGCGCTCTCTGTCGAAGATGCAAATTACCTACGTGTTGTCGGGTGCCTAGTCACTGCGCTTGGAATGCTGTATGTAATCAGTGGACGCCTGAATGCTGAAGGCTTCGTGGTGGCCTCTCTGCTTGACCGTCCTTTCGTACCAGTCATTATGGCCGTGTTGTGGTTCCGGGGAATCCTACCGGGGCCATTAGCGCTCGCATTCTCGATCACCGATTTCGGGGGTTTTCTCTGGACGGCGTTCGCCTGGCATGACGATGTCCGGCACGGTCAGAACATCGGCGGACCCGAGCTACAAGGACAAACTCGCGCTGCCCGTTCAGTGGAGTTGTTCGGTTGCCTGATTATGGTTTTGGGAGCTGCCGTACTCATTTTTCCGTCGTGGTCGCAATCGTTGCTACAGTTGCCTTCTGCCGCAGCGCAGGGTCCGAACTATTTCCGGTTGGTCGGGCTGCTAGTCGGCGGACTAGGCGTGCTGTATGTAGTCAGCGGAAGTCTAAACACCAGGGGCTTCGTTTTCGCTTCGTTACTGGAGCGACCTGTCGTGGCCGTGATCATCATGGTTCTGTGGCAGAAGGGGCTGTCTAGCCGCCTCGCCGCGGCTTTCGTCGTAATCGACTCCCTCGGGTTTCTCTGGACGCTTTCGGCGTGGCGCAAAGATGCTATCTATGGCGTCAACCCACGCAACGTGTCGTTGATTGCGAAATGGGTTGCGGGATTCTTCGGTTTTGTCAGTGGCGTGCTTCGCAATGCCCGAACCTTCCATCCTGACGGCCGAGTATTTCGCGGCACAGTCCGTTCGCTTGAACCAAGTGATGCTGACCTGGCGCTCGCAGCACAGCAGCTACAAGGTTCGGTAATCATGCGTATCGGCATGGGTATGGTAAAGCGAGGCGTACCACGCTGGCTGGCTAATCGCATTCCCGATGCGCCCAGCATAGCCTCACGCTTCTTTACACCCTCCCATGCAGATGAAATTCGTCTTCAAGGCCACTCCGGCGAAGAACTGGATATGCTCTGCACCGCGGGCGGCGATCGTTTATGGAAGCTCATTTGGAATCTGGCTACTGGCGGACGGAAATATGGTTTACACCAATTCGACTATTTCCGAAATGTCTACCACAGCGATGTGCCGTACAAGATAGCCGGCGGCAAGACTGACGTGTGGATTCGCCTAATACCAGCTGCGAGCACCAATAGCTCAGTCGCAACACCTTATGACGGTGCCGGGCGCGAGCGTGCCCTAACCAGTGCTGCAGCGAACCATGCGCTTATCCGGATCGAAGTCCAGCGTACTCAAGACGCCGGTGAGCCGTTCACGCCAATCGCCGAGATCCGCTTTGAAGATGAAATCGACATTGACCAGGAAGCGCTGCATTTCACTCCGGTGGAAGGACGAGGGTTCCAGCCACATGGCTTCTTCACCGACTTGCGACGAAGTGTCTATCCGGAAAGCGTGCACAGCCGTCCTGCTACTCAGCAGGAACGTACTCGTCGCGATCGCGAAATCCCGATTCGTCGGCTGGCGCGGTTCTTCACCCAATATCCGGTAGCCGCTGTGGCAGGAGGAAACGATGCCATGAATGCTGCGACAAGCACCAACCCACGTGGCAAACGCCGCTGGGTGCGGATCGCCGGGTTTACAGTCATTGCCCTGCTTGTGCTCTCCGGGCTTTACCTACTTGAGCGATTCACGCGCGACCGCCCCGTCGAATATGCCGACGATGTGCTCCACTTCGAACGGGGCTCTACGGGCGGCGAAAAAATGAACGGGATCCCCTACTGGTATTGGGTGGCATTGCCCGAACTGTTTCCCGAGTACCTACCCGACAAGACTCCTGGCCGTGGATATTCTTCGTTTGGATTAGTTTACGAGCAGGGAGCCGATCCGCGCTATGCCCTGCCTTATGGCGTGTCAATGCGTAACGTGCGCGGAGTCGATGTGGTCTATCTCAACTGTGGCGCCTGCCACATCGGCAGCGTACGGGATGCTCCCGGAGCTCCCCAGCGGGTAGTCCCCGGAATGCCTGCACACCAGTTTGACCTTGGGGTCTGGGGCACCTTCCTCACATCAGTTCCGTTGGATCAGAAGTTCACCGGGCAGCGTCTGGTCGATCAGATCACGGCAATGCAGGACAATCCGAATCGCCTCATTGACAAGCCTGATTTCATCAACCGCTTGATCCTCAAATACTACGCGGCATATGTTATGCGCGAGCGACTCCTGATCCTGCGTCAGCGGCTCGCCTTCATTGACACGTCAACCTGGGGGCCGGGGCGCGTGGATACGTTCAATGCTCCCAAGGCGCTGCTGAATTTTCCAATGCAATATGCTGACCCGAAAGAACTTATGGGTAACGTTGATTTTCCGTCGGTGTGGAACCAGGAACCGCGCAAGGGGATGCAGCTTCATTGGGATGGCAACAACACGTCGGTTGACGAACGCAATCTGTCAGCCGCTTTCGGCACTGGTGCGTTTCCGCCCAATCTGGATACCGACCGTGTTTTGCGAATGGCAAAGTACCTGGAAAGTGCGAGACCGCCAGGCTATCCCTATCCCATCGATGCGGCTCTCGTAGCCAAAGGTGCGCCCATATACCAGGAATACTGCGCGGCATGTCACGGGACACGCGAGCCACCCTTCCGCCACAATCCGCCTCAGTCCAACGAATGGGTCGGGACTGTAGTACCGATCGCAAAGATCGGCACTGATCGCTGGCGCCTCGACTCGTACACCTGGCTCTTGGCAGTCAACCAGAGCACGCTCTACGCCGGGTACGAAAAGGACTGGGGCTTCGATCCCCCTTATCCGCAGCGCTTCAGTCACTTTCGCAAAACCCAGGGATACGCCAATTCGCCGCTTGATGGAATCTGGCTTCGAGCGCCCTATCTGCATAACGGTTCGGTGCCCAACCTTCGCGAGTTATTGGAACCCGCAGCCTCCCGCAGCAAACTCTTCTACCGCGGCAACGACGTTTTCGATCCGGAGAACGTTGGTTTTGTTAGCAATGTCGCTGAGCAAGGTGGTCGAAAATTCTTCCGCTTTGACACGACGCAGAAAGGTAACGGCAATGCAGGCCATGAAGGCACGGCGTATGGCACCAGTTTGGCCCCTGAGGAGAAGCATGCACTGCTGGAATATCTGAAGACCTTCTAAGACGAAGGCTGGAGAAACAGGATGACCGAAAGGAGCAGTAAGGCGCTGCGTGTGGTGGCCGTGCTCGTCGGCCTCGCAGCGCTGGCAGCCATCGTTGTCTGGTATAAGTTTTATCGGGTCGTGCCGCAACCTGTATGGATCCACGCTGATCAGCGCGATACCTTTTTTTACGGATCGGTGGATGCGAACCATGTTCTTGGAGTGCCTTACTGGATTTGGCTCGCACTGCCCCGGATGTTCCCTGAGTACATGCCTGCCCCCGGTGGTTACGCCGCCCTCGGACTCTCCTGGGAGGAGGGCCGCGAGATGCCGCTCGGTTTTGCGAAACAGAGGATCGGCTACATCCGTGTGAGCGGGAACTGCGCCCTATGCCACGCGACCTCCCTGCGCAATGCAGCTGACGAAGTGCCTACCATTATTCCGGCCGCTAGCGGCCGTACTATAGATATCCAACCACTTCTCACGTTCTTCAAGCGTTGCGCTCAGGACTCGCGCTTCAATGCAGATGAGATTCTCTCGGAAGTAGAGACAGCGGCAACACTATCGTTGTCCGACCGATTGCTGTATCGCTTCGTTCTGATACCGCGCACTCGCGAATCACTACTCAATCCTTCCGAAGTACTGTTTTCTTCCTCTCTGTTGCAGCATCGGGACAACCCCCGGTCTGAGGCACCGTTTTCTGGACAACAAATGAGGGAAATGAGGATGGTGATGAATTCCTTGACCAACGCTGGAAAACCTTAGTGCCGAAGTGATCTGGTTACTTCTCACTTTGTAGGTCTCGTGCCCACCGTCGTCGCTTGAGGACCGGCGCAACGTACCTCTGAGCCGCTTTCCCACAGCCTTGGCAATTCCTCAGCAGTTTCGGTTCGCTCACCGCGTGTGCTAACGTTGCTCCATTCTCCAAGAAAGCGCCTAACGGCAATTTCTCACACGCGCTAAATTGATGACGAGTTGGACAACCAGGCGGTGATTTGTTGCAGGTCTCTGGGGATAAGGCACGGCTGGCCGACGGTTGCGGTCTG
>Ga0126384_10000601_pt1 | contig 20200 bp, 16 predicted proteins | sample PanSoiMetPlot_36_FD_92543 | JGI IMG/M metagenome (GOLD analysis project Ga0126384, IMG submission 92543) | Tropical forest soil microbial communities from Panama - MetaG Plot_36 | ecosystem: Environmental > Terrestrial > Soil > Tropical forest > Bulk soil | place: Panama | collected 2016-02-17 | reverse complement strand
ATTGAAAATATTCCTGAAGAAGCGTTTCCAGCAGTGATTGGAGTAGTTGTCACCTTCCACGACTGTCCTCCATCTGTCGATCTGAAGACCCGTGCGTTTGCGGCGCCTCCAGTTCCGAACCAGACATTCTTCTTTCCCTCAACCGCTATGCAGGTTCCGCTTGCTGCGAACGCGCCGTCACCTTCCATGGACTGAGGCGAGCTGTCTGTTGGGAGTTGGTCCCACGACTTCCCGCCATCCGTTGTTTTGATCAGAATGAAATGGCCGTCAACCGGATCGCTCACAGCGATACCGGTTCGGGCATCCCAGAAGGCAAATGAATCAAAAAAAGCCTTCGGGTTGTGGTTTGTATATTGGAGCGTCCATCCTCGTCCTGCGTCGGTGGTTTTGTAGATTCTCGATTGCGCGCCGGGCCCAATGCTCAGCAGATAAGCTGTATCGGCATCGACTGCTTGAACGTCACGAAAGTCTAGCTGAGAACCATCTGGTACGACGCCAGATATCCAATTGGCACCGCCGTCGGTTGTTCGAGCGTAAGTCCCACCGCTGCCGCTTGCCCACGCAATGGTTGGGCTGACTGCGCTCACGCCCCGAAAACGCGCGGTTGTCCCGCTGTGTTGTGTTCTCCACTGTGCCGCACAAACCGCGCAGAAGAGAATGACACACAGTGGAAGAGTCGGTGTTTTCTTCATAACTAGTCTTACAGGTCGGTGAACAGGAATCGATAAAGCAACAAAAATCGCATCTACCGTGAGGTTTGTAACACGACGCAATGCTGATCTGTCAACGGAGTATTGTTTCGTTGTTACGTTGAGCTCCGCCAGGAAGCTTTCCCGAGAGTTTGAACGCAAGACCCGGATAGATTCAATTTCATCTGTAGCTTTAGTATTCTGATTGGAGGTACTTAACGTGAACGAGGTATTAGCGTTGAGCAAACGGGCAAACACAACTAACTTCGGCCGAATCGACGAAGAAGACTGTTGGCAAGCGGTGATCAACCGAGATTCCGGATATGACGGCCAGGTGTTTTTTGGAGTTCGCTCCACTGGAATCTACTGCCGGCCATCGTGTCCGGCGAGGCGACCCCGACGCGAGCAGGTCGTCTTTTTTCAGTTACCGGAAACGGCCGAACGCGCCGGCTTTAGATCCTGCAAGCGCTGCAAGCCGCGCAGCGCCGTAACAGCAGATCCTCAAGTTGAGATGGTCCGACGAGCTTGTCAGTATATCGAGAATCACTCCGATAACCATCCCACTCTTGAAGATCTCGGTGCTCATACCGGCATTAGCCCCTATCATCTGCAACGTATCTTTAAACGAATTGTCGGGATTAGCCCTCGTCAATACGCCGAGGCGATGCGTCTCGAGCAGTTTAAGACTGGAGTGAAGAGTGGGGCGACGGTAACCGGTGCAATGTACGATGCGGGCTATGGGTCCAGCAGCCGATTGTACGAAGGCGCCCAGGCTAAACTCGGAATGACGCCGGCTGATTATCGCCGAGGCGGCAAAGAAATGAAAATCGCTTATGCAATCGTCGATTGTGCGCTTGGCCGGCTGCTTGTAGCCGGAACCTACAAAGGTGTTTGCGCTGTCAGGCTTGGTGATGCGGATGAGATTCTCGAGGCAAACCTGTTGAGCGAATTTCCCGCAGCCGAAATCGTTCGCGACGACCAAGGATTAGGTCGTTGGGTCGATCAAATTTCGAATCATCTTAAAGGTAATCAACCGCATCTCGACTTACCGCTGGATGTGCGAGCCACCGCATTTCAGTGGAGCGTTTGGGAGAAGCTCCGCGAAATACCGTATGGAAGCACCCGGTCCTACAGCGAAGTCGCCCGTGCAATGGGGCGGCCGAGCGCCACGCGTGCAGTAGCTCGAGCTTGTGCAACGAATCCCGTTGCTCTGGTAATTCCATGTCATCGCGTTGTGCGTGAAGACAAGAGCCTCGGCGGTTACAGATGGGGAATTGAGCGAAAAAAGGCCCTTCTGAAGCAGGAAGCATCCCGAACCGGCAGATAACGTCTCAAATAGTCCTATAAGTAGTCGATTTCCTATAGGGCCTATATTCATTGGCGCGTCGCGTGGACTGTAATATAGCATTAGATTTTTGCCGAGGACGCACCAACGGAGGAGACAGAAGATGCCGGAGACAGGTGTCCAAGCAGACAATCGTTTCAAGATACATCGTCTCGCTCTCGGCGGGGACTCAAATGCATTTGCGAGTGATGTTCGGGCGGGGCTCACTCGTACGGCTAAAGCATTGCCGCCAAAGTACTTCTACGATGAACTAGGATCGCGGTTATTTGAAGCGATCTGCTGCCTGCCGGAGTACTATCTCACCAGAGCAGAGAGTGAGATCCTGCGAACTTCCTCCGCTGAGATTGTCGCGTCGGTGGAGGGACCTGTACGGCTGCTGGAACTTGGAAGCGGGAGCGCGGAGAAAACGCGGTATTTGATCGATGCTTTCCTGGCGAAACAACCGCAGCTGCATTACCTGCCCGTCGACATCTCTGATTCGAGCCTCGAGCTCGCAAGCCAGCGGCTGCTAAGGCTTTATCCCAGACTTCGAATAACCGCCTTCGCGGCCGACTACTTTACGGCCCTTCAGGCATTGGCGAAGCGCGTGCCTGCTGATCCGCACTGCCGGACGGTTGCACTCTTTTTGGGGTCGAATATCGGTAATTTTGGTCGACGAGACGAGTCCAGAGAGTTCCTTCATATGGTTCGCAAGCTTCTTCGTCCGCAAGATGCTTTGTTACTGGGCGCAGATTTGAAGAAATCAAACGACGTTCTGATTCCCGCTTACGACGACGCTCTAGGCGTGACCGCCGCTTTTAACCTTAACTTGCTTGAGCGAATCAACAGGGAGTTGGACGGAAACTTCGATGTGAGAAAGTTCAAGCACAGAGCGACCTATAACGATGAGCTGGGGAGAATCGAGATCGACCTGATTAGCCTTGAACGACAGGTTGTTAGCATCCGCGCACTTGATCTCGAAGTTACTTTCGAAGAGAGCGAAACGATTTGCACAGAGCATTCCTATAAGTTTGATTGTGACCAGTTGTCCGCTCTTGCACGCGACACCGGTTTTTCACTCGCCAGAACCTGGTTTGACCGCGCTCATCTGTTCAGCTTCAACATGTTCGTCGCACGGGATAACGCTTGAGGTTAACTCGGTGAGCCAATCGCAACAGAGCGAACCTCGAAGCGGTTCGGTCGATGGTCCTGCCGACGCGGTGATACAGTTCCGCAATGTAAACCTACAGGTCAATCAAAAATCACTGGTGGAGGGTTTGGCTTTCGAGGTCCTCCGAGGAGAAACATTGGTCCTGCTTGGCCGTAGCGGATCTGGAAAAACAACTACGCTTAAGTTAATCAACCGGCTGCTCGACCCAACGAACGGAGAGGTTTGTGTCGAAGGTACTTCAACCCGTAGCTGGAATCCGATTGAGCTCAGGCGACATATCGGCTATGTGATTCAAGATACCGGTCTGTTTCCTCACTTCACCGTCGAGCGCAACATAGCGGTGGTACCGCGCTTGAAGGGCTGGCCGGAGAACAGGACCCGTGAGCGCGTCCGCGAACTTCTCCAGCTCGTAGGTCTCGATCCGGGAATGTTCGCGAATCGTTATCCCCGCGAGTTGTCAGGAGGCCAGCGTCAACGTGTTGGGGTGGCGAGGGCGCTCGCGGCCGACCCGCCTATCGTGCTGATGGATGAGCCCTTCGGTGCGCTCGATCCATTGACCCGCGCGGAGTTGCAGCGTGAATTTGCTGCGCTCACAAAGCGATTGAACAAGACAATCGTTTTTGTCACACACGATATTCGCGAAGCATACACTCTGGCGTCCCGCATTGGATTGTTTAAAGATGGTCATTTGATTGAGCTTGATACGCCGGATCGATTCGCCTCATCAATGGATGCCGAGGCCCAGGCCTTCAACAAGTCAATCGAGTGACGGATCTGGCGGATCGGCGGCAACACCAGCTGAACAACGAGACCGATACGAATGAAGTTAATTGACTACCTGGTACAAAACCGTAGCGAGGTGCTGCAACTCACCTTGGAACACCTCTTTTTGGTTCTGGTTGCCACTGGAAGCGCTTCACTGATCGGAATACCTGTTGGAATAATCCTGACGCGCAGAACGAGCCTCGCAAAGCCGGTTCTCGCAATAGCGAATGTTCTGCAAACGATTCCCAGCCTGGCACTGTTTGGATTCCTGATTCCTGTCCTCGGTCCGTATGGCATTGGACGAGTCCCCGCAATAATTGCTCTTTTTCTTTACTCTCTGCTCCCGATAATTCGGAATACCTTCACCGGAGTTAACGGGGTAGATCCGGCAGTGCGCGAAGCAGCGCGCGGGATGGGAATGACTGACTGGCAGATGCTGACCCAGGTTGAGCTTCCGCTTGCGTTGAACGTCATTGTAGCCGGCGTGCGAGTGGCAACGGTGATCTCGGTTGGCACCGCGACAATTGCCGCTGCGATTGGCGCTGGCGGGCTCGGTACTTACATCTTCCGCGGTTTGCGGACCGTTGATAGAACCCTGATTCTCGCAGGCGCCGTACCGGCCGCCGCGATGGCTTTGTTGGCTGATCTCGCTCTAGGCTCGCTCGAGCGGATACTCTCGCCGGGAAGCGGGGGTACCATAATCAATCGAAGAAGGTGGGTCGTAGGACTTGGGGCGCTGGTGATAATCGCGGGACTCGTCGCCTACTTCAACGTAGGCGTAGCTACGAGCGGGGCGCGAATAGTAGTGGGATCGAAGGATTTCACTGAGTCGCGAATTCTATCCGAGATCGTAGCTCAGACGATTGAGAACGGCACCGATATCAAAGTCGAGCAAGCGACGGAATTGAGCGGTGATCTCTGTCATCGCGAGCTTGTTGCCGGACAGATCGATATGTATGTCGAGTATACCGGGACTGCTTTCACTGCAATTCTGAAACATCCGCCTATCAGCGATCCTCGTACAGTATACGATCAAGTGAAGACAGACTATGCATCCCTTTTCAAGCTGGAATGGCTGCAGCCGCTCGGCTTCAATAATACCTTTGCGATTCTGGTACGCGGTGATGATGCTCGAAGGTTGGGACTAAAGAATATTTCGGACGCAGCCAGATACGCAGTGAACTGGCGCGCCGGATTTGGTCAGGATTTCATGTCAAGGAAGGACGGATACCCTGGATTTGTTCAGACTTACGGGTTGCGATTTTCGGAGCCGCCGCGCGAAATGGACCTGTCGCTTAGCTATCAGGCGCTGGCTAACCATCAAGTCGATTTGATTGCGGGCAACTCGACTGACGGACTGATTGAGAAACTTGGCTTAGTGCAACTCGAGGATGATCGTCATTACTTCCCGCCTTATGAAGCGGCGCCGATCATTCGACGCGATACTCTCGATCGCTATCCGCAGGTGGGCGACGCCGTAAACCGGCTTGCCAGGAGAATCACTAACGAAGAAATGCGAAAGCTTAACTACGCAGTCGATGCCGAAAAGCGGGATGTAAAGGTGGTAGTAAACGAATTCCTTTCAAAATAATCTGAACAGTCGGTTAATTTATTTAGCCTCACGTAGCTTGGCGATAGCGGCACGAATAGTCGCGCCATTTTTAGCTTCTGGGACTGCTTTTAGATAATTTTCAAGATCGATCGCCGCAGCTTCCTTTTGACCACGCTTCTCGTGAATTCGAGCACGTTGCAGGTAAACGTCGACCAGCTTTTTTTCGCTGTCAATCCACGCGCGTTCTAACTCCTTTTCTGCCGCACTCAAGTCGAGATTCCGTTGACTCTCGTCCTCGCTGCGAACCGCGAGTTCTATCAAGGCTTGCCCGTGATAGAAGTGACTCAGCACATTGTTACCATTCATCTTCGTAGCTTCACGAAATGCATATTCGGCCACCGCATATTTCCCTTGCTTCATCATGACCAGCCCGAACATATAGTAAACCGCGTCCTGACGGTCATTGATTTGACGGGCACGTTCGAGAGCCTCGAGCGCTTCGGCATCCTTGCCCTCCCTGAACATTTCTTTACCCAAAGCGAAATATGCGTCGAAGTAGTCATTGAAATTCCCAATGGCTTCTCGCAGCGCGGCGACTCCCTCTTCAGCTTTCCCCTCCCTAAACCTTACCACCGCCCGTTCATATGCCAGCCTCGCGGCCTTCGGAACGTCCTGAGCGAAGTTTGTTCCAGGAGCGGACAGCGCGCGATTGTCCCTCTTTGGCTTTATCAGAACCTCGATGTTGACAACTTCTGAAAAGTCCATTCGGCCCGATTGATTAAATCTAGCCAATTGCACCGCGGGCTCGTAACCGGCCATGGTGACCGCGACCTCGTATTCACCGGTCGCCAAGCCGTTAAAAGCAAAGTCCCCATCGTTGCGCGTCACGGTCTGAGCGAGCATCCCTCCGCCACCGACTCGCAGTTCGACTATAGCGTTATTGACAGTTGCGCCATTTGTGGATCGAACCTTACCTCGAAGTGTGTTGCTTTGTGCAAAAGCTGTCGCGCCGAAGATCAAGACAAAGACGAGTAGCGTTGGGACTGTCTGGCGCTTCATCGAAGGACCTCCGCCCGCCTCAGATGAGCGAATTATAAACCAAAACGCCAAAATGTCAGTAATCGGAACAATGTGATTCGCCGGCTGAACAAGGCGAAAGGCGGAGCGGAGATCCTGGTGCCCTCGTCCATTTAATTGGGGTCTTACTGTGTTGTGAAGAGAGAAGTTGAGCCAAGTAGCATTGCCGAAAGTCATGTTTCGTTTAACAATGCCGTCTGTGATCCGGCGCACTGCGTAAGAATTTGCTTAGCACATTGAAAATTCGCGGGAGGTCTAGATGTTCTGCCCTAAATGCGGCACCGAAAGCGGTCATACAAGATTCTGCAGATCATGCGGCACCAATCTGACCATTGTCTCGAATGTGCTGGATCAAGGTGATGTTCGCAGTATCTCAATTGGCAAAAAGACAACGGTTAGCATATTTCAGAACTCAAGCTTGTCGAACGTTGTGGATCTCGATGGACATACTGCAATGTCGATATTCGGGACCACCAGGATTGACTTGACGGCAGCTTCTTTGTCTCCTGGTGAACTGCGGCTGACCCTGATCTCGATCTTTGGGGTTATTGAAGTACTGGTCCCGGATGATATAGCGGTTCGCGTAACCGGCGTTTCAATCTTTGGGGGCGTCAATGTCAGAGGCCGTGAGTTGAGCGGCGGGATGGGCGCAAACCAGTACGAAACGCCTGGATATGCCGGGGCTCCTTGCCGGTTGCATATCGATGCAACATCAATTTTCGGCGGAATCAAAGTGGATCGATAGAACATGTAGATCAAAATAGGACCGCCATGTCCAATTAGTAGTAATCACAGCGCCATCAAAGAATTGACACGTTTTACTCAACCGAGTATTTTACTTGCCGGGATACGATTAGCACCTTTCAGCAGGCCTAGGAACAATTCAGTTAAAGCCCCGTCTCCCTCAATGGAGCGACAGGTCCCTGTCCTGTTTATTTTTACGTAGCCCCACAGCAGGCTCAGCTTCAGACGTTATCTCCCGACCGTCGGTGAATTCAGTATCGCCCCCTGGGAGGTTTGGCCGCAAAGCCTCCTGCGGAGGAATGTATGGATCGCATTGGTCAACGTGTTTTTGTTAAGCTGTTGCTGTTTATCGTCATTCTTTGCCTTACCCAAGTCTCCTTTGCTACAACAGTAATAATTCCCTCCGACGATCAGCTCATCATAGAAGCGCGTGCGATAGTAAGAGGTAGAGTTCTCGCCGTACAGTCAGGCCTCGATAAACAAGATCGTATCTTTACATACGTGACCGTGAGAGTGCAGGAAGTCCTAAAAGGAAACCTGACACAGCACAGAATAGTTCTTAAGCAGCCAGGCGGCGAATACGGCAACCGGGGTACCCTGGTGTTCGGTGCACCGCAATTCAAAGTGGACGAAAACGTGGTTCTCTATCTGGATACCTGGCGAGATGGAAGTCTGCGCGTTCATCAAATGTCGCTCGGAAAATTCTCGATTATCAATGACCCTTCGACCGGGGTGCCTTTCGCCGTAAGAAACACACCTGACAATGGAGTAAAAATTCTAGGACAGTCCAAAGATGGGCCAATTACAAATCGAATGGAATTGTCGAATTATCTTGAAATGGTGCGCGGCAGGCTCTCGGTGAACAAACGAGCCGCAAGAGAGTTCGATGCACGTGCCTACAGCGGGATTCCGATACGCGAACAGCCGCCGGCGTACACTCCATCGGTTCAAAGCGGCGATCTCCAGGTGCAGTTTCACTTGTGGAACCCACCTACCCGCTGGTTTGAAGCCGATAACGGCCAATCTGTGATATTCAAAGTCAATACTGAATCTGCGCCGCCTCAAGCGGAGAACGACGTCATTGCTGCAACCAACGCCTGGTCGAGCGTCGCCGGTTGTTCTCTCCGCGTAGTCGAGGGAGGCACAACGAATACCTGTGGCCTGTTTGCCTCCGACGGCACCAACACAATTTCGTTTAATAACTGCGATGGATATTTCAACGGCTCCGGAACCTGTAGCAGTGGTGTTCTGGCGGTAACAAGTATATCGAGCTACGATCGCAACCAAACCCGAGTAGTGAACGGCGTGACGTTTTATAGGGCGCTCGAAGCTAACCTGACATTTAATCCGTTTGCGGCATGTAACTTTTCCGATCATTGCCAACTTCAGGAGATTATCACCCACGAGATGGGCCATGGGTTAGGCCTGCATCACTCGTGGGACTCTACTTTCGGGGGCAGCCCATCGGCCAGCGATCAGATCGCCACAATGTACTGGGTCGCTCATTTCGACGGGCGCTGCGCTTCTCTCAGAGAGGACGATATCAGCGGCATCACCTTTATCTATCCCGCGACGGGCGGCGGGCCAGGTCCGTTGACAATCGTTAGCACTTCGCCGTTAGGAACGGGCACAGTTCGGAACGTGTTCTCCCGTCAATTGATAGCTTCCGGCGGATCAACGCCATATCACTGGAGCATTCTTACAGGCGCTCTGCCCGACGGGATTGTTATTAATCCCGATGGAATGATCGGCGGGACTCCGACTGCTACTGGCACGTTCAACTTCTCTGTAAAGGTAACCGATGCTCAAAACGCAACTGCGCAAAAAGATCTTTCAATCATCATAATACCGCCTGCGACCGGTTACGATGCGCAATTTATCTCACAGAACGTTCAAGCGACTCTTCAGCCTAACCAGGTTTTTCTAGCGACGATCAGATGGTTGAATACCGGTTCGACGGTTTGGAACGGGAGCGCCGGCTTTGCGATACTTTCGCAAAACCCTCTCAACAATACCGAGTGGGGAGGGAACACAGTACCCTGGCTTGGCGCGCCCATTTCTCCCGGCGAGCAAATGGAACTTATATTTCAAGCGTTCGCGCCAAGTCGACCGGGCATCTACAACTTCCAGTGGCAACTCTATCAGCAGGGCGCGGGTCTGTTCGGCCAGGTTTCTGCGAATGTCAGCATAACAGTCGGCGATCCAAATCAAGCCCCGCCGCTTTCTATAGGCGGTTCCTCAAATTTCATAGCGATTAAGGGAGTGCTGTTTACCAATACGCTCACCGCTGCCGGTGGTACTCCACCTTACACATGGCAGATCGCCGGAGGGGCGCTTCCTGGCGGAATTGCGCTGAACGCTACAACCGGAGCACTCATTGGTGCGCCGACTGTTTCAGGAAACTTTTCATTAACCGTGCAGGTCACCGACTCCAGGTCTCAAACTGCCCAGAAGGGCTTGTCATTTAACGTTGGTCTTCCACCGATCGAAATAGTCACATCCTCGATTCAATCCGCGGTTAGAGAAATCAGCTTCAATCAACAACTAACTGCTGCCGGAGGACGAGCGCCTTATACGTGGACGGTGACTGCTGGTGCTCTTCCTGGCGGCCTAAGTCTAGCAGCCACCACGGGGATGATAAGCGGAGTGCCGAATGCGTCCGGCAATTTTAGCTTCACCGTAACCGCCACCGATGCTGATTCGCAAACCGCAAGCAAGTCGTTCTCTATCTCCGTAGCGGCTCCTCCGCTTTTGGTTGCGAATGTCCCCGCCCTTGAAACAATGATGGGCCTTTCATTCAATTACCAGCTTGGCGCGAGCGGAGGAACGGCTCCGTACACCTGGTCGGCGGCGGCTGGCGCGCTTCCGCCCGGATTGAATCTCAACGCGAGCAGCGGACTCCTTTCGGGCTCTCCTGCGGTCGCGGGGGTTTTCACGTTCAGCGTTGGAGTTCGCGATTCTGCGTCGGCAAGCGCGACAACGACGCTTCAAATCAAAGTGATCGATCCCGCAACCATCCCCGCGATCACCAGGGTGAAATACAAAGGCGGAAGAAAGCTGATTATTGTCGGGGAACGGATAAATCCGGCGGCTGCGTTGGTTTTGGATGGAAACCAGGTGCCCTTCGCTTTTGGGGATGGACAACTGGTGGTGAAGCCGATAGGTCTGGCGCGGGGCCGCCATGAACTAAAAGTGATTAATCCCGGAGGAGTGTCGTCAGCGGTTTATGTTTTAACTGTAGAGTGAGATTTAATACAGGTAATCATCGCTACCGCTTCGTTTCCCGCGCTTGCGTGCGCCGCGACCGCCGCCAAGCTGCGAGAACTGATCCGTGCCGTAGCTACCAAGCCCCGCCAGGTTAAACGTGAATGACCATGCGCTTTCGTTTCTAAGCCCTGCCTTAAATGTGTTGTAGTTGAACTGCACGCCGCAACAATCCCACGAATACCCAAAGTAGCTTCGCGAGTTCATCAGACGACCGTTGGAAACATCAGTATCGGTGACAAATCGATTCGTGAAATCGTAGCTGATTCGCGAGCCGCCGTACCATCCGCGCAGGTCGTCTCCAACCTGGACGGTCGTGCTGATCTGATCTCCTGGAAAGGTGCCCGGTTCGAATCCACCCGGATCGATCTTGATTCTCCTCGACAGGTAATAATCGGCGGACACGGTAACTTTATTTGTTCTGACTCCGCCACCAACGGTAATGTTGCGAACTCCGTCCTCGCCTCCCACATCCATCCTGAGATCGCCGTAAACCGATGATAACGGGCGATAACGAATAGCTACATTCATGGGAGAAAAGCTGCGCGCACGTCCGCCAAACGTGAACCCGGAGAGTGTGTCAATTGGATAGAATTGGTTTCTGCGACCTTCGATCAGCGCCCCGCCAAAATGGCGATCAAAGAAGTATTTCTGGGCCACTTTTATCATCAATATTTCATACGACTGTGATGGCTCCGCCTCATTACTGGCCGCGTCCTCTACGGTGCCTGCTTGAAGTGTACTTGTTTGATGATCATCACCCCTCCGGGTCGTTTTTTCGTCCTTCGTAGTGGAGGTTTTCGGGGCCAATTCCTCTGATTTCCCGGTTTCGAGCGTAGGTTTTGTAGCGTCACGTTGCTGTGGCTTTTGATTAGGTTCTGTTTGCGGTGTTGGCTGTGTGTTGGTGGCAGCCTCGGGTTTCGAATCGGCAGCTTTTGACGGGTCCTTTTGACGGTCAACCTTTCCCGGTTGTTCCGGTTGAACAGGTTTCATATTCGAAGGGATCTTCCGCCCCTTCGAACGCTTACGCATCAAGTCGGAAGGAAACTGCCTGGTAAAGAATCGGTTGACGATCGCGTACTCGAATTCATTGGTATTGGCCACAGCATCAGTGTCATCGAATCTAATGATGCGGTTGAATTCACTTCCAATCCCGCCGAGCAGTCGATAAGTCAGATAAGGCTCAATCAAATGCTTGAACCGCGCAGAGCCATCCGCGTTTTTATATGTCCTTTCGAGAGCTGGTGGTCGTACGTCAACCTCAAATTCTGCGTAATGTCGCGTTATGTCGTTGGGTATGATCGGATCGAGTTGATTTCGATCAAAGAGCTTGAGAGCCGGCGCGAACTCAAGTCGAGCAGGATTCAGTCTTGGATCAGTGGGATCGAACGTGAATTTCTCTGGATCAAACGGTGGGACGTTAGGATCCATGCTGCTCGTGTAATACGTTTCGCGAAAACTGAGGCTGGGCGTTATTGCCACGCCGGCGATTGTCGCCAGCGGGACGGTAATTTTCGGCTGAAAGTCAAATCGCTGAACCGCCGCTGGCGTAACGAGTGTCACATTCGAATCAATGCTCTCCTCTTTCTTTAGCGCCCCAACGCTGGATTCCAGGGAAAAATAGATCGGCACGTTTTCAAAAAAGTGGCGCGGGTAAACGGATATGTTTATTTCGGGTGCCTGCCGGATCTTGATGTCGAAATTCGTTCCTTCCGATGGGGTCAGAGGATTGGTGCTGGGAGTGAAAAGAGTCGTCGTTTCTTGCGATGCCAGAAAATTGAAGCTGAAGCCATTTGTGTTGTTGTTGGCATAAAAAGTCGATTCGCGTCGTGGGTCGATCACCTGCGCGATGTCATCCGAGAACACCTGACGAAAGGCGAGGCTGGTGACTAACGAAACGTTGCCGACCGCCAGCCATCCATGAGGTAGGTGTTGCACGCCTTCACCGATAAACGCAGTGCCGCCCTGGTTCTCGCCTGGCGGTCCGAATAGCCTGTCCTTAACACTGAACACGCCGAGTCTCAAAAACGAGTTCTCATCTGTTTGAGCACGAAACTCAGCACCCATTCCTATCCCACGCTGAGTATAAATGTCTCCGCGAAAGGTAATATCCGCCGATTGCCCGAGCGTCTGGTAGTAAGCCGTCTTAAAAGTCCGCCCCTTTTGATTCGAGTTTCCGGTGCTTGGTAATAGAAAACCGGACTTTCGCTCTTTTCGTGTGGCTGGAATCCAAACGTACGGCAGTACGAAAGCTGGGAGAGTCCTGATCTGAAAAACAGCTTTGCTCATTGTGACGCGGTCACCCATCTTTAGCTCGGCGCGCTTTGTCTTGAAGCTCCATTTTGGAATCACATCTTCACAGGCAGTCACCGCCGCATCGAATAGCTCGTAAGTGTCGGGTCCTGTTTTCTCGACGCGAGCAGCGGTGAAGAAAACGTAATCTCCCGTCTGAGTTCTATTTGTAAATCCGGTTGTATCCCAAAACGTTCCTCGTTTGGTTCTCCAATTGATTTCTGCTCTGTGGGCCGTGACTCGCTGATCTGCTCCTTGATCAAAAATGACGTTGCCTTCGGCGACCATATCGTCGGTGGTGCTGTTGAAGTTTACTCGATCTGCTTGAAGTCGAATCTCGCCCTGGGTCGCGTTTACATAACCTTCGTAGAGAAACAGGTCGCCGTTCTTGGACTGCTTGTCGGATACTATTTCTACGATTTCCTCGTTTCCGGTCGAAGCAGGTTTTGCAGCATCCTTTTCAGCGTCAGCGTTTGCTCTTCGCGCGGCTTTTCGAGCGCGCTTTTCTTTATTTTCGTCCGGGTCTTCCTGACCCTTCTTAGCCGGCGCGGGTTGCTGAGGAAGGACAACTTGACTTGCGTGAATAGAAGCTGAGCCCAGGGCGACCAGAAGAAAAACCGACAGTATGAACGGGAACGGCTGAGGGAAGCGGACCATCAATTAAACCATTCTATGCACGGAGTGAATCGATACTAGCACGCGTGTTTTGCGAACGGCAATGTCGGTGGACTCGCGGCCAAACATCGTCGTACTATCGTCTTGAAGGGAACCTGGATCCTGGAGGACCGAATGGTCGGCAGAACTTCGAACGGGGTGATGGATGAGGCTCAAGCGCGCCGCCTGCGCCAGCGGTTTCGCAAGGGCGTGTTTGTGATTCCAAGCCTTTTAACGACTGCAAATATCTTCTGCGGCTTCTACTCGGTGATGGAATCACTCGCGGGTGTGAAGGCGCTGGCGATAATTGGATTTGCAGGTACGGCTTCATCGGCGATCGCAGACGCCACTGAACACCTTGATCGCGCGGCTATAGTTATCGGGTTCGCAGCGCTTTTCGATCTGCTGGACGGCAGAGTCGCCAGGATGACCAATGCGACGTCGGAGTTCGGCCTTGAGCTGGATTCAATCGCAGATGTTATCTCGTTTGGCATCGCACCCGCCCTCCTTGCTTTCGCGTGGGGTTACGGGCAATTGCCGGATTTGCACAATATCGGATGGGCCGCTTCGTTCCTTTTTGTCATATGCGGTGCGCTGAGGCTCGCACGGTTTAACGTTCAAGCGCGGCGACCCCACTCCAATCTTCCGCCGAAAAATCCGAAAGTGGACAAGAAGGCTTTTGTAGGAATGCCTATCCCGGTAGGAGCTACGATGATAGCTTCGCTGACTCATTTCGCGCCTACGCCGGTTGGCTATGTGGGGGAGCGGCATCTATGGTCGCTTACGATTGGCCCCCAATTCTACTCGACTGCTCTGTTAATCCTGGTCGTGAGTCTTGCTTTTCTGATGATCTCAACGTTGCGCTATTCAAGCCTCAAAAATGTCGGCGTTGGAAACCGGAATCCCCGGATCTTGATCATCGGGCTGGCTATGGTCGTCATCCTCATATGGTTTTATTCTCGTTGGGTGCTGCTGGTGATCTCGACTGTTTATGTTTCACACGGACTGGTGGCAAGGCTATGGTCGCTTTTAAAACCGCGGCGGGGGGGAGCGGAACATTCCGATTTGGAGCTCGACAAAAGACCAACAACAGAGGCTCGAAGCTGAACACTAAGTGGCGTTTGTGACGTCGGCGGAATCACTCGACTCAAATAGCAATTCATCCAAACGTACCAGATTTCCAAGCAAGCAGGCGTGGCCTGCACCTTTCACTATTTTTACTTTCGCATTCGGAATTCGCGCGGCCATTATTTGTGCTTCTTTGACTGACGGGACTACCAAGTCGCGATCGCCGGCGATAAATAATGTCGGAACCCGAATTTCATGGAGTCGCGAGTCGAGGTTGAGCTCTCTGATCAACCGCAGACGTTGTGTATAAGCTCCTGGACTCACGGTTCGTATAGCGGTCCAGAACCTCTCGCGGTCAGTGAAACTCACTCCGTCAATGGCCAGTCCGAGGCGGTTTGCGGCACGGCGGAGTGGCCAGAGCCCGTTAAACATTCCCGAGGACAATTTTATTCCGAGATTGATGGTGAGCCTTTTTCGGAACCGCGGAAAGGAATTCACAACTACCAGCCGCTCGACCATCTGCGGGTAACGCAATGCGAAGCTCAACGCTACGGTGCCCCCGAAGGATTCGCCGACGATTATTGCTTTCTGTTCTCCGATATCGCGAATAATCCCAGCCAGATCGCCGGTCAGGTCGTCATAAGTGAATTTTTCGTTCTCGCGGGAGCGAAAGGTTACTACGCGATAATGGGAAGTTAAACGAGACGATTGCTTGAAGAAGAGCTGGCCAGTGCCGTCGAGCCCGGCGACGTAAATCAGTAACGGACCTGAACCCTCGGCTCGATATTGCTTAGAGCCCGTGCTCACTGCTAATTACCGCTGATCTCGTCGAGAATCTGCTCGGCCGCTGCGCGCGGATCTGAATGGTCAGTAATTGCGCGTCCGATGACGATAAAGTCTGCGCCGTCGCGTATGGCATCGGCGGGTGCAGCGATACGCTTTTGGTCGCGCTTTTCGGACCAGGCAGGCCGTATCCCCGGAGTCAAAATGATGAACCGTTCCGCGGTGATGCATTCTCGGATGAGTCGAATCTCATGCGGCGAGGCAACGATACCGTCGAGACCTGAATCGCGAGCGAGAGCTGCCAATCGCACAACTTCCGCCCTCAAATCCGAGGCGATTCCGACATCCGCCAAATCGGCTTTGTCCATACTCGTGAGAACGGTTACTCCAAGCACAGCCGGTCGAGTGATCCATAGCAAGCCGCGATCTCCAACGGCGTGCGCGGCCGCTCTCATCATTTCCGAACCCCCGAGGGTGTGCACGTTGAGTATTGAAACGCCGAGCTTTGCCGCCGATTCAACGGCGCCCGATACGGTATTTGGAATATCGTGGAATTTCAGGTCCAGAAAGACGCGTTCGCCAGAGGCGATGATTTCTTTAACCAGCTGAGGGCCTTCTGCAGTGAAGAGCTGACTGCCGATCTTGAACATACCGACAGTCCCGCTCAGCCGCTCGACGAGTCGAAGTGCGCTATCTCGATCTGGAACATCGAGCGCTACTATCAAACGGTCCTTTACGGTGGAGAAGGTCGGATTGGTGATTGTCGCCAACGACATCGTTTCCCTGGAGTTCTGACTGATATCCACTGTCCTCATTTCCGAATATACCGATGCGCGGAATCTGATTCAAGTTTTCGGCTTCAAAGCGCTTCGGTTTCTTCGCGTTGACAAGCAACATCAAGCAGGCCGACGCGAGGCCCGCAGGATGAAAACTTGTTTAGCGGTGTAGGGACGTAGGGGTTCGAGAAATCACGATCCGGTGGCTTGCCGGCGGCTGTCGACTTCAAGCCCACTCACCCTTACTTCTTCGAGTAACCGGCTTCCTGTTTCCTGTGACATCCTGATTGCGCCGTTGAAAACTGCGCCTTCCTCCACCAGAAGGACAGGAGTAATAACGTCGCCCTGCACTCGGCCAGTCTTTCGAATCTCAAGTTTCGATCTTGCGATGAGATTGCCCTGAACCAAGCCGTGCACCACGCATACGCCGACGTCGATTTGCGCTTCGATCCGTGCGGATTCCCCGATTATAAGAGTACCGCCGTCGGAAGTGAGTTTCCCTTGAGTCTTGCCGTCGACCTGCAACCGATCTGCGAAAGAGATGTCGCCGATAACTTCTATCCCGCGGCCGATCAAACCGAAGTCTGAGTTGGTGGGTTCATTCTTCACTAATTTCATTCCTTTGTCCCCAGATTTATGTTTTAGCTAGCAAGAAGCTTGTTGTGAATTAGTGAGGGACTGCCTAATACCTGAGAGAAGCCTATTCGTTCGAAACTTGGATTGGGGCAGACAGGTTATACGCCGAGAAGATAGGGAAGTCAAGGATTCGTTGAGCAAGCCCAAACACACGGCTCCGGGCAAAGACAAAAGCCGTGGCGCAACTGCTTGCACCACGGCTCGTAGGAAATATTTGCGGAACGTATCCTACTGCACTTTGACCTCTATCTGTTTCGGTTTTGTCTCTTCTTTCTTTGGTAAGGTCAATCTCAATACGCCATCCTTGAACTTCGCATCGATCGCGGTAGCATCTACATTGGGTGGCAACGAAAACGATCGGTAAAACTGACCGTAGCTTCGCTCGACTCGGTGATAGTTCTCTCTCTTTTGTTCATTCTCGAACCGGCGTTCGCCGCTGATCGAGAGAGTGCCTTCGTTGAGGCTTACCTTTACGTCGTCACGATTGATCTCCGGCAAGTCCAGCTTGATCACAAATCCGTTTTCATCTTCGTAGACATCAACCGCCGGGGTCCAGGCTCTAAGAGCTACATCTTCGCGTGCAGGGCGAAAGCTCCCTTCGAATAGTTCATTTATGCCGCGCTGCAAATCCAGGAGCTCTCGAAATGGATCCATCCCTCGAAACCCCCGAATGGGCGCCACCTGCGTTCCAGTTTTTGCCATTTTGTTCGCTTCCTCCTATCTCTGAATAATCATCACCAGAGAAAAAACTCCCTCTGATTACGATTTCATAATGACATACTCATAATAAAATCTGAGTCTATTTCTGTCAAGAAGTTTTCTTTTGAAGTGCGTCAGCCAGCGGATTGGTACGGTAAGTGATGAAATAATTGATCTAATCTGAGATGGGGTGGGGCTGCCGTCTTGATCCGAGAAAAGGGTGGTTTGGGGTTTTATGATTGGTCTCGAGAGATTGAACGGGTAAGGTCGCTAATGCTGGCAATCCCTTGGCTCTCACAATGCCCTGAAAGGCCTTCGATCGTTTTAATCGTCACTCGAGGGTCGTAATAATTGGCGGTCCCGATCTGGATTGCTGTTGCACCAGCAATGATGAATTCAAGCGCATCCGTCGCCGATGTGATTCCGCCGATGCCGATTATCGGAACGGCGACGGCTCCCGCGACTTCGTACACCATCCTGACGGCAATCGGCCGAATCGCAGGGCCTGAGAGACCGCCAGTACCGTAGTTCAGCCGCGGCCGTCTCTTTACAACATCAACCGACATTCCGACGATCGTGTTTATCAGTGAAAGAGAATCGGCTCCCGCCTGCACAATCGCTCGAGCTAAGACCGTAACATCAGTGACGTTCGGTGAGAGCTTGACTATCAGAGGTCTGGCTGATGCCATTTTCGCTTTTGCTGTGAGCCTTGCCGCAGCATCCGGTGAATTTCCAATTACAATTCCACCTTCCTTTACATTGGGACACGAGATATTTAATTCGTAAGCAGAAATGCCGTCGCCATCGTTTAAGATTGTTATCGCCTCGAGATACTCATCATCGGAATAGCCAAACACATTTGCAATGATGCGAGTATCGTAACGCTTCAGCTGCGGCAGTTTTTCTTGAATAAAAGCGCGAGCGCCAATGTTTTGAAGGCCAATAGCATTTAGCATCCCGCCGTGAGTTTCAACAATTCGAGCCGGCGGATTTCCGGGGAGCGGCTTTGCGGAAAGCCCTTTTGTAACAAATCCACCAATCCTGTTCAGGTCAATCAACTCTGCGAATTCGAGCCCGTACCCGAACGTACCCGAGGCGCCAATCACGGGATTGTTGAAGCGGATCCCGGCAATCTCGACATTCAGTTTCGGATCATGATTAAACGTTTGGGTCATGACTGTAGGGGTAACTGATGCTTAATGCATCGCATTGACTTCCCAGCGAATGATTGCCGAGTCAAAAATCGGTCCGTCAGTGCAGACCCGCCGATAAGAATCGTAACCTGCTTGTCCGGCGCTTTTCATTGCGACAACACAGCCTACGCATACACCGAATCCACAGCCCATCGGGGCTTCAAGAGAAACAATGCACCGGACCTCAAATGAGGCTGCGATCTCGGCAACACGTTTCATCATCACCCAGGGGCCGCAGGCGTAGATCGTGCAAGCGTTGCCCTCGATATCTCGAAGATGTCTTTCCAGCGGTACGGTCACAAATCCGCGCTCACCCAAACTGCCATCATCGGTGGTGATACTCAGCGGTATTTCAAGAGTCCGAAAATCATTGACTCCGCAGCCGACCATCGCAGCTTCACTCGCCGCCCCCAAAAACACGTGGGCATCGGCGCGCGCCGCTCTCAGTTCTTCGCAAAGCATGAGCACTGATGCTGACCCGATTCCACCTGCTACAACCAGTGCTCGTTTATCGAAGGACGCGTCTATGGGCCAGCTGTTGCCGAGTGGCAAGAGAGCCTCGACCTCGCCTCCAGGCGCCAGCTGCGACAGGGCTTCGGTGCCGCGGCCGACCACCTGGTATAAAAAGCTCAGGCGTCTGGGCCCGTGAACCCTGTACACCGCGAGCGCTCGCCGGAGGACAGGCTCTAATGAAGAATGAGCCTTGAGCATAGCAAACTGTCCGGGTCGAACCATTAAATCCATCTGGAAATCGAGGATCAGCAGGCGATAACCGCGTGACAACTGGCGGTTGCTCTCAACGATGGCCACGGTCTCGATCATCTTAAATCTTAGGTTCGCGAAGAGATTCTTTTGTTGATCTCTCCAGCCTCGAGTGGCTTCGGAAACTGCACAAGACCAGCCGTGGTTAGAATCATTGCTTCCGGCTAGTCTAAAAAAACTGCGAGCCGCATCAGGAAAGTGAGTCTATCAAGGGGTATCCGTTCATCTCAATACGCCGCGTCATTGTGTGCGGAAATCCTATCGGCTTGCGCTCACCTTTGGCGGCACAATATTCTGAAACGTCAAAGTCACTTGATGGTTTCGAGTCGCCGCAATTGGATAGTCTACGGTACCAAAGAATGGGAGAACATTTAAACAGATGAAGACTGCCGACGAGATTGTAAGTCAGATCGAACAAAAGGTTAATTCCACAGCACCACGCGATGAATCGCTACGCTTCGCGGTGCAAGTTCTAAAAGAGGAGCGCACTCATTATAATTGGGTAGGCATTTACCTCGTCGATCGCGACACGTTGGTGCTCCATAATTACATTGGAAAACCTACGGAACACACTCGCATCCCGATCGGGACGGGCGTATGCGGCGCCGCAGTCGCCCAGGGCGCAAATCAGATCGTAGGCGATGTCACCAAAATTGATAACTATCTCGCGTGCAGCGCAGAGACTCGCGCCGAGATCGTAGTTCTGATCAGAAAAGATGACGAGATCGTCGGACAGATCGATATTGATAGT
>Ga0126384_10000600_pt1 | contig 20221 bp, 22 predicted proteins | sample PanSoiMetPlot_36_FD_92543 | JGI IMG/M metagenome (GOLD analysis project Ga0126384, IMG submission 92543) | Tropical forest soil microbial communities from Panama - MetaG Plot_36 | ecosystem: Environmental > Terrestrial > Soil > Tropical forest > Bulk soil | place: Panama | collected 2016-02-17 | reverse complement strand
CCCCCCCGCGCGAGCCGCAACAGGCGCAGGAGACTCAACGGGACGTAAAACGCGGCCAGGGCCAGGCGCACGGTCGAATCGACGTCTCGGTCCGGGTCGATCTGGAACGGCTCCGGACTGAAGGGGTAGGGCCAGTTGCCCGCGTCGAACCGTTCGTGCAATTCGACGGCCCCGACGCCCACGCCGGCCAGCAGGATCACCAGCCTCTGGTAAGCGGGCCTGGCGTGGAATCCCTTCGGATCATCGTAGTCGTCCGGCATCATGCCGCCCAGCTGCACGTAGCCGCCGAGCGGGATGGCTCTGAGGGCGTAAAGCGTGCCGCCTCTGACCCTGGACCAGAGCCGCGTACCCATGCCGACCGAAAACTCGCGGACCCTGACGCCGAAAGCCTTGGCCATCGCGAAGTGCCCGGCCTCGTGAGGAATGACCAGAACGAGGAACAGCGCAAGGATGGCGGCGAGCCGTAACACACCAGCGAGCGCGTCCAGCAGATCTTGCAAAGTCACGCTTCGACTTTACGGACTCGGCCTGTGACGTGGGCCCGGGCCCACGCGTCGGCTCTGAGAATCTCCTCCAGCGTCGCCTGACCACCACCGGCAGCGCCGGTCGTGGCAAAGTCGCCCAGCGCGGACTCGACCAGCGCAACTATGTCAACGAACCGGAGCTGCCCCCCCAAGAAGCTGGCCACTGCCACCTCGTTGGCGGCGTTGAGCACGGCGGGGTAAGCGCCGCCTCGCGCGGCGGCGGCCCGGGCGAGAGAAACACTGCGAAACCGCTCGTGGTCCAGGGCGTGGAGCTCCAGACTGCCCACTTCTTCGAACCGGGTCGGAGGCACGACCCCCGGCAGACGGTCGGGGTAGGAGAGTGCCAGTGCGATCGGGAGCCGCATGTCGGGATGGCTGAGCTGCGCCTTGGCGGAGCCGTCGATGAACTCGACCATGGAGTGGATGACGCTCTGAGGGTGAACCATGACGTCGATCCGCTCCAGCGGCAGCCGGAACAGGTGATGGGCCTCGATCAGCTCGAGGCCCTTGTTCATCAGGGTCGCCGAGTCGACGGTGACCTTCGGACCCATCGACCATCGTGGGTGCTGAAGGGCGTCTTCGATGGTAACCTCGGCCAGCTCCCGCTCTCGCCGGTGCCAGAACGGACCGCCGCTCGCTGTGAGCAGCAGTCGTGCCACGCTCGCCGGCGCCTCGCCCCACAGGCACTGCCAGATCGCAGAGTGCTCGGAGTCGACCGGGCGGATCACGTCAGGGGTCCGGGCGCTGGCCATCACCAGCTCGCCTGCCATGACCAGCACCTCTTTTGTCGCAAGAGCCACCTTCTTGCCTGCCCTCAATGCAGCCAGCGTCGGCGCCAGGACCGCCGAGCCCGGGATCGCGACCAGCACGATGTCGCATTCGGGATGGGTCACCATCTCCTCGATGCGGGCCTCGCAGTCGGGATCACCGTCCTGTATCAGGTAGCGGGCGGTTCGGCCAGGTGAGCGGCGGCCCGAAGCGAGCCCGAACACCTCGAAGCGATGCGGGAAGCGGTCGATCACGTCCAGCGATTGCTGGCCGACCGAGCCGGTTGCCCCGAGAATGGCGATCCGCTGGGTCACAGCAGCCCCAGGTAGTGCGTATAGAGGAAGACGACGATGGGCGGGAACAGCGCGGAGTCCATCCGGTCAAGGATGCCACCGTGGCCGGGGATCACGTGCGATGAGTCCTTGACCCCGGCCAGCCGCTTCATCTGTGACTCGACCAGGTCGCCGGTCTGGGCGGTTACGCCAATCAACAGGCCGATCAGTACCGAATGCAAGAGGCTCAGGTGGAGGAGCAGGAGGCCGCCGGCAAGCATTATCGGCACTGAACAGATCAGTCCTGCCAGCGCTCCTTCGACAGTCTTGTTAGGGCTGATCGCAGGGAAGAATGAATGGCGTCCCAGCCGCTGGCCGATCAACAGTGCGCTTGAGTCGCTCACGACCACCGTGACCAGCACCAGGAGCAGCCAGGCCAGCCCTGGTGCGTGGCGGGCGTTCTCGTATAGCAGCAGGTAGTAGTTGAACGGCAGCCCGACGTAGATGGCCCCGGCCAGGCCCATGGCCCAGCGGCCGAGGCCTTCCCGGCGGCCCGGCAGCACCAGGAACACTGACAGGCCCGCGATCAGCGCCACGGACAAAACGACGTCGAGTGGGACCGCTTTGAGCACCGTGCCGCTGAGTGCAAAGAAGAGACCGAGTGGGTACAGCAGCCAGCCGGGTGCCGGGTAGCCCCAACGATCGGACAGCCCGCGGAACTCCCACAGTGCGATGGACCCGGCAATGAGCATGATCGTGTAGATGCCATAGAGCCCGAGCAACAGGAGGGTCACCGTGGCGCCCAGCAGCAGGAGGCCGCTGATCACCCTGACCATCCAGGGGGGGATGTTCCGAGCCCACGCCTTCACGCGGGCGGTCACCTGACGAGCGCTATCTCCTCGCCGGGGCGCGCTCCGAAGCGGCGAGTCCTGCTCCGGTAGTCCTGGACTGCTCGCCTCAGGTCGGGGATGTCGAAATCCGGCCACAGCGTATTCGTAACGTGTATTTCGGTGTAAGCGGACTGCCAGAGCAGAAAGTTGCTGATCCGGCTCTCACCTGCGGTCCGGATGATGAGGTCTGGGTCTGGCAGTTCAGGATGGTATAGGTGAGCGGCCAGCGTCTGCTCGTCGACGTCCTCAGCGGGAACCCCTGACGCGATCAGAGATCGGACCGCGTCCACGAGCTCAGCGCGACCACCGTAATTCAGGCAGACGTTCAGGACGCCATGCCGGTTGCCTGCGGTCCTCACCTGAGCCTCATCGATGTGTCGCTGCATCGGCCGCGAGAGCTCAGAGAGCCGACCGCTGACGAGCACCCGAATGCCTCGCTCATGGATCTCGTCCAGCTCACGGCGGAACGCCTCGTGAAAGAGCCGCATGAGGTATCGAACCTCGGTGCGCGGTCGAGCCCAGTTTTCGGTAGAGAACGTGTAGACGCTCAGGACCTCGATCCCGAGGTCCTCGCAGCCGTACATGACCCGCTTGATCGCCTTGACACCGGCCCGATGGCCGAAGGAGTGCGGACGCCCCCGCTGTCGTGCCCAGCGCCCGTTGCCATCCATGATGATGCCGACGTGACTGGGGCCCTCTCCAGGTGGCGGCGGCGTGCCCGGTGATCGATCCCATCGCGGCTCTCCATCTCCAGCGGTGGCCCCACGAAGCCGGCTTCGTGCTGTGTCCTCGTCGGTGGGCCCCCCGTGGTCCCCGCGAAGGCTGCTTCGCAGTGAGGGTCCACTGGAGAGGCGACTCAGGGGGTTCAGACCTCTAACACCTCGGCTTCCTTACGGCCGGCTATCGCGTCGATCTTCTGCGTGTGGGCGTCAGTGATCTTCTGCAGCTGGTCACCGGCGCGCTTGGCCGTATCTTCAGGGATTTCGCCAGCCCGCTCCTGCTGGTGGACGCGATGCAGCTCGTCGCGCCGCACGTTGCGTACCGCAACGCGGGCTTCCTCGGCGCGCTGCCTGACCATCTTCACGTATTCCCGACGGCGCTCCTCGGTCAGGGGTGGGATCGGGACTCTGATGACCTGTCCGTCGTTCGAGGGATTGAGGCCCACTCCCGCGTCGCGGATGGCCTTTTCGACGGTACCCATCTGCCCCCGGTCGTACACCTGGACGACCAGAAGCCGCGCCTCGGGAGCACTGATCTGAGCCAGCTGGTTGAGCTGCGTCGGTGTCCCGTAATAGGTCACCATGACCCGTTCGATCAACGCCGGGTTGGCTCGGCCCGTACGGATGGTGGCGAGCCCGTGCTCGAGGTGCTCGACCGACCGATCCATCTTGGACTCGGCTTCCTTCAGGATCCCGTCGATGCTCATGAGCCGGTCGCCACCAGGGTCCCGATCGGGTCGCCGCTTACCACCCGCTCCATGTTTCCCTCCTTGAGCAGGTCGAACACCACGATCGGCATGCCGTTGTCCATGCAGAGCGTAAGCGCCGTGCTGTCCATAACCTCAATGCCCCGATTCAACACTTCGAGATAGTCCAGCCGCTGGAACTTGGTAGCGGTAGGATCGCGGACCGGGTCGGCAGTGTACACGCCGTCGACCTTGGTTGCCTTCATCACCACGTCGGTCTCGAGTTCCACCGCCCGCAGGGCGGCGGTGGTGTCGGTGGTGAAGTACGGGTTGCCATTGCCACCAGCCAGAATCACGACCCGGCCTTTTTCGAGATGGCGAACGGCGCGGCGGCGGATGTAGGGCTCGGCTACCTGGTTCATCTGGACCGCGGACATGGTCCGGGCGGGCAGCCCCAGCTTCTCCAGTCCGTCCTGAAGCGCCAGCGCGTTGATCACGGTGCCCAGCATGCCCATGTAGTCGCCGGTGGCCCGGTCGAAGCCCCTGTCGGCGACATCTCGGCCCCGAAATATGTTGCCGCCGCCGACCACCATTGCGATCTCGACGCCCAGATCGTGGACGCGCTTGACCTGCCGCGCGATCTTGCGCACGACGTCGAAGTCGATGCCGTAGTCCTTGTCGCCACCGAGCGCTTCACCGCTGAGCTTCAGCAGGATTCTGCGGTAGCGCGGCCTCGAGTCCAACCTACGCCTCTTTGATGCTGAACCTGCTGAAGCGGCGGACCGTGATGTTCTCCTTGACCCTTGCCCCTGTCTCGGCGATCAGGTCCGCGACGCTGAAGGACGGGTCTCGGACGAACGCCTGTTCGAGCAGGACGTGCTCGCGGTAAAAGTCCTCGACTTCACCGTCTTCGACCTGGTGGACCCTTCGCCACTCGTCCACGGCCTCGTCCGGCACCTGGTCCCGGGTGACCCACCTGGGGGCGCGGCCAGCGATGTGAAGCGCCAGCTCGCGGGCCAGCGTCCGGAACTCGTCTCCTTTCGCCACGAAATCACTCTCGCAGTTGACTTCCACCATCGCGCCGACCTGGGGTGGGTAGTCCTCGCTGGTGCGGTGCAGGTAAGCCTCCACCACGCCATTGCTCGTCTCCCGGTCTGAGCGCTTGGCCGCCCCGGCGATGCCCCGCTCCCTCAGGAGAGCGGCGGCCCGCTCCACGTCCCCGCCGCTGTCCTCCAGCGCCTTGCGGCAGTCCATCATGCCGGCGCCGGTAAGCTCCCGGAGCCTCTTCAGGGCATCAACCGACACAGCCTTTGTCTCCGACACTACCGAGCCTCCTCGTCCGCATCCCGGCCGAGGAACTCGTCCTCGGACACGTCAGGCAGGTAGTCTTCCTCGTCCTCCAGGTACTCCTCGATCAGGTCGTAGCGCGGCGTCTCCAGGAACTCGCGCTCCTCCATTGGTGGCAGCTGCTCACCGCGCTCCATAGCCACCTGCCGGCCTTCCAGGCAGGCGTCGGCCATCTTGCCGGTCAGGAGCTTGACGGCTCTGATGGCGTCGTCGTTGCCGGGGATGACGTACTGGATCAGGTCGGGGTCGCAGTTGGAGTCCGTGATCGCTACGACCGGGATACCCAGCCGGTTGGCCTCTGTGACCGAGATGTGCTCCTTGCGCGGGTCGACCACGTAGACGGCGCCAGGCAGCCGGCGCATGTCGGCGATGCCGTCGAAGTGGTACATCAGCCTGTCGAGCTCGTCCTGGAGCTTCTTGGCTTCCTTCTTCGGCAGCAGCTCGAACTGGCCGGCCTGCTGCATCCTGCGCAGCTCCTGCAGCCGCTCGATGCGCTTCTTGACCGTGGTGAAGTTGGTCAGCATGCCGCCCATCCAGCGCCGGTTGACGAAGAACATGCCGCAGCGCGCAGCCTCGGTCTGGATGGTCTCCTGAGCCTGCTTCTTGGTGCCCACGAACAGGACCGGCCGGCCGGATTCGGCGACGTTCTTCACGAAGACCAGCGCGTCGTCGAGCAGTCTGACGGTCTTCTGCAGGTCGATGATGTGAATGCCGTTGCGAGCGGTGAAGATGTAGGGCTTCATCTTCGGGTTCCACCGGCTCGTCTGGTGGCCGAAGTGGACACCCGCCTCGAGCAGCTGTTTCAACGTGACCTGTGACATCTATTACCTCCCTGTTGGACCTCCGCCCGGCGCTCGGCCCGCTGTACGGGACAGGGTGGGGCTCCGGGCGTGCGTTACTCGGCGTGGCGGTCCCACGCCGGCAATCGGATTGTACCGCCGGCGGGGCCAGACCAAACCCGCACTTGGACTCACGTCCGTGAGGGGGGCCCGCGCTGCAGCGCTGAGCAGTTCGGTGCACCCGCTGGCGAATGACCTGACCTACGGCCTCGCAATGGGTGCACCCGCCGGCGAATGTGCCTCTGCGGGTCGCAACTGGCGGTTGCGTGTGCTCAGGCGGTGGCTTTGGCGGCCCGTCCAGCACGCTGCGGGCCCTTGCAGCGCGGGTAGTCGCTGCATGACTTGAACGGGCCATACCGGCCCTGGCGCTCCACCATCGGCTTGCCGCAGACCGGGCAAGGCTCGTCGAGCCGCTTTGACACGACCACCGGCCGGCCCTCTCGCGGCCTGGCAACGCGATACTTACAGTCGGGGTAGCGGCTGCACGACCGGAAAGGCCCGTACCGGCCCTGCCGCTCGACCAGCTGGCCCTGGCCGCATTCCGGGCACACCTCGCCGGTCGGCACCGGCTCGGACCGTTGCTGGTCCCGCCGCACGTACCTGCAGTCCGGGTAGCCCGAACAGCCGACGAATTCCCCATAACGCCCGCGCCGCACCTGCAGCTGGCGACCACACTCGGGGCAGGTGTCGTCCAGCAGCTGCGGCTTGTCCGGCTCGCCGTTGGGCAGAACCGCCTGCCGGTAGCGGCAGGCTGGATAGCGTGAGCAGCCTTTGAAGGGCCCGTAGCGGCTAGCCTTGAGGACCAGCTGGCCCTCGTGGCATTCCGGGCATTCCTCGCCCGTCTCGGCAGGCATCGCCTCGGCCGCCGCGCTCAACATGCGCTCGAGCGGGACGTAGAAGTCTCCCACCACTGGCACCCACTCGACCCTGCCCTGCTCGACCTCGTCGAGGCGCTCCTCCATGGCCGCCGTATATCGGTCGTCGACGATGTCCTGGAAGTGCCCGACCATTATCGAATTGACGGCCTCGCCCAGCTGCGTCGGGTGCAAGCGGCGCTCGCGCTGATCCACGTAGCTGTGGTCCTGGATCGTGGCCACGATCGTTGCGTAGGTCGAGGGCCGGCCAATGCCCCGCTTCTCCAGCTCGTTGATGAGCGTCGCCTCGGTGTAGCGTGGAGGCGGCTGCGTGAAGTGCTGCTCTGGCACCAGGCCGTGGAAGTCCAGGATCTCCCCCTCATGCAGGTCGGGAAGCTGCTCTTCGCGCTCGTCGTCACGCTCCCAGATCCGGTAGAAGCCATCGAACGTCAACACGGAGCCGGTCGCCCGCAGTCCGAAGGCGCCGGCCTCGATGTCGACCGTCGTCCCCGCATACTGCGCTGCCGCCATTCGGCTGGCCACGAACCTGCGCCAGATCAGCTCGTAGACACGGAACTGGTCAGGCGTCAGGTGCTGACGGATGTCTTCGGGGCGCCGGTTGGGGTCGGTGGGCCGGATCGCCTCGTGTGCATCCTGGGCGCCCGGCCGCGCTTTCTCCGGACGAGGCTTGCCCAGGTAGCGATCTCCCAGATTGCTCTTGATCCAGCCCTGGACCTTCGCGTCGGCTTCAGCCGAGATCCGCGTCGAGTCGGTTCGCATGTAGGTGATCAAGCCGGTCGCGCCTTCACTGCCCAGCTCGATGCCTTCGTACAGGTCCTGCGCCAGGCGCATCGTCTTTTTTGGTGAGTAGCGGAGGCGGCTGGACGCGTCCTGTTGAAGCGTGGACGTTATGTACGGCGGCGGCGCGTTCTTGCTTCTGCGCTTCTGTTCGATGGCGACGACGCGGTATTCGGCGCCTTCCAGCTCGGCGATTGCGGCCTGAGCGTCGGCCTCGGTCTTGAGCTCGAGCTTCACGTCCAGCTCCGCCAGCCTGCGCGCGAGGCGGGCCTTGAACCGCTGCTCCTCGCCCTGCTGTGACAGGATGGCGTCGACCGTCCAGGACTCCTCCGGCGTGAAGGCGCGGATCTCCTCCTCGCGGTCGACGACGAGGCGGAGCGCAACCGACTGCACCCGGCCAGCGCCGATGCCCTTCTGCACCTTGCTCCAGAGGAAGGGGCTCAGCCGGTAGCCCACCAGGCGGTCGACCACGCGACGTGCCTGCTGGGCGTTGACCAGCCGCATGTCGATCTCCCTCGGGTGGCTCAGCGCTCGGCGGACCGCGTCGCTCGTGATCTCGTGGAACTCGATGCGCTTGGGATGGCGCAGGCGAAGTACCTCTGCCAGATGCCAGGCTATCGCCTCTCCCTCTCGATCGGGGTCCGAGGCCAGGATCACCTCATCTCGGCTCTTCACCGCCTTCCGCAGGTCAGTGATGGTCTGCTTGCGGCTGTCGACCACCTCGTAGCGGGGCTGGAAGCCCTGTTCGACGTCAACGGCGAGCTCCCGCTCCGGGAGATCGCGGACGTGGCCCATCGAGGCGCGAACGTCGAAGCGCTCTCCAAGGAAACGCTTGAGCGTCCTCGCCTTGGCGGGCGACTCAACGATGATCAGTCGTTCTGCCACAGCGCTCTGAATACCCCCGTGCCGGTCAAGTCATTCCGCGGCCGCGCACTCTAAGGTAACCGGCCCCCATCCTGCGGGCCTTCCCTTCGAGTTCAAGTCGGGTCAGTCTAGCGACCACGTCGGGGAATGCAAGCCCCAAACGGCGGGCCAGGTCACCCGGCTCGACAGGATAAGCGTCTGACAGGTGTCGCAGCAGGCCGTCCCGCCCTCTGGGTGCCTCTCCCTCGACCGCGAGGCGGTCAGGCGGCGTCAGGGGGTCGTCCAGCACCGCCGTAAGCCCGTTGAGCTCGCCAAGCACGTCGCGAGCGTTCTGAACAAGTCCCGCGCCGTCACGTAGGAGCTGATGGCACCCCACGCTGAGGGGGGAGAACACGCTGCCCGGGACCGCCATGACCGCCTTGCCCTGGGCAAGGCCAGCCTCGGCCGTGATCAGCGCGCCCGAGCCCTCAGCGGCCTCCACCACTACCACGAGGTCAGCGAGCGCAGCCATCGTCCAGTTCCGCCTAGGGAAGTGATCCCGCTTCGGGCCGGTGCCGTCCGGAAACTGACTCACGAGTGCGCCGCCACGCGCGACAATACGGGCCGCCAGGTCTGTGTTTGCAGCGGGGTAGATGACGTCAACCCCGGTGCCGAGAACAGCGATCGTGCAGCCCTCACCAATGAGCGCGCCCTCGTGCGCAGCCGCGTCGACACCGACCGCGAGGCCGCTGACCACGGCCACGCCGGCGTGCGCAAGATCGGTGGCGAGGCGCTCGGCCACAGCCTCGCCGTATGGCGTGGGACGGCGCGCACCCACGATCGCCACCTTCGGACAGCAGGGCGGCGGCCAGCGCCCTCGAACTCTCAGCTCAGGCAGCTCGTTCGACAAGGCGGTACCCCAACGCCTCCATGACGTGGTGCTCGCGGACCGGTCCCCCCGTGTCGAGATCCGCGATAGTGCGTGCAACACGCCAGGCTCGGTGGAAGCCGCGGGCACTCAAACCACGCTGGCCGGCCCACCGGCGCAATGCTGAAAGGGCGGTCGCGTCCAGAGGTGCCCACCGCCGGAGCTGAGGCGCCCGCAACCCTGCATTGAGCGTGCTCTGGCGATCGATCTGGAGCTGTCTTGCAGCGACGACGCGAGCACGGACGGCGGCCGAGGACTCGCCGACAGCTTCTCTGCCGAGTACGTCCATGGGCGTTCTGGCCACAACGACCTGGAGATCGATGCGGTCCAGCAGCGGGCCAGACAACGTGCGCTGGTACGCCTCGACGGACGCCGGCGTGCACCTGCAGCTGCGTTGTGAATCGCCCTCCCAGCCGCACGGGCACGGGTTCGTGGCGGCAACCAGCTGAAAGCGCGCCGGGTAGACGACCGAGCCGCTGCGACGAGTGATCACTATGTGGCCCTGCTCCATCGGCTGCCTCAGTGCCTGCAGGGTGGCGGCCCGAAACTCGGCAAGCTCGTCCAGAAACAGCACTCCGTGGTGCGCTCTGCTTATCTCCCCGGGCGTGGCCAGGCCTGAGCCACCGCCGATGAGGCCTGCCAGGGACACGGAGTGGTGCGGGGCCCTGAAGGGGCGCACCCATTCAAGCGGCCGGCCGGCCGTGAGGTCACCCAGCACACTGCGGACCTGCGCCAGCTCCAGCGCCTCCTGCAACTCGAGCGGCGGAAGCAGGCCAGGCAGCGTGCGTGCGAGCATGGTCTTGCCAGCGCCCGGGGGGCCATACATCAGGAGGTTGTGTCCCCCAGACGCCGCGACCTCCAGAGCCCTGCGGGCCGAGTCTTGACCCTGGACTTCGGCCAGGTCGTGCTCTGGGCTTGCGTCGGCGGCCGCGGGCGTGGGGGCCCTGCCCGAGTACGGATCAAGCAGAGTATCTCCCGTCAGGTGAGCCATCGCGATGCTCAGGCTTGGGCAAGGGTAGACACGAAGACCGCCGGCCAGGGCGGCCTCGGCGGCGTCCGCCTCGGGAACGAACAGCGCCCCGACTCCATGCCGGATCAGGCCACGGGCAGCCACCAGGACACCGTCGACGTGACGAACTGCGCCATCGAGGGCCAGCTCGCCCAGGAAGGCCGTGCTGCGAGGGGATGGGAGGCCGAGCGCCGCGAGGCTTATGCCTACGCCGATGGCGAGATCGAGCCCGGCGCCGTCCTTGCGGAGCTCGGCAGGGGCCAGGTTGACGGTCAGCTTGCGCTGGGAAGGAAACGGGAGCCCGCTATTGTGAATGGCGGAGCGGACACGCTCCTTCGCTTCACGGACTGAGCCGCTGGCAAGGCCCACGAGGGCGAAGCCGACCGGGCCACTCGAGATGTCGACCTGAATTTCAACCAGGTGGCCTTCGAGACCGCGGAGGAGGCAGCTGAGCACCCTTGCAACCACGCCTGGCAGCCTAGGCAGCATCCGGCCGCTTGCCAAGAGGGGTTGTTAAGGACTCCCCCCTCGCCGGCACCGAGCAGGGTGGCTGCGCATCGGTACTTTCCGTCCTGCAGCAACCTCATGACGGTCAGATAACGTGGCTGGGCCATTGAAAGATCAGCGACCTGGGGTCTGAATGCCCCCCATGAGCTCGTCCTGCACAGGCTCGTTCAGCTCCGGCGCGGGCGTCCACTCCCCAGTGGCGTCGACATAACCCGCAGGCTGCTGAACCTCGTGGCCAAGCACTAGCAGCCACCGGTGACGAGAGGCCTCCTCCAGCAGCCGCGTCTTCTCCTCGATAGTACGCAGTACATCCAGGTCTGCCGCGGGCACCCAGGGGACGCGCAGGTGCTGTTGCAGACCCAGCAGGTCACCGGTCACCGCGCAGGCCAGATCCTCCGAAACCCGAAAGACGACAAGCTGGTGACCCGGGGTGTGACCACCTGTCTGGCGGACCCAGAGTCCTGGCAGGACCTCTGCTTCACCGTTCACGAACTCAACGAGCCCAGCGTCGGCGATCGGCAGGAGATCGTCCTCCATGTAGCCGGCCCTCGAGCGTGGGTCCGGGCGGAGTGCGAAGTCCCATTCGGCGCGCTGGATGACGTGCCTGGCTCGCGGAAAGGTCAACCGAAGGCTGCCGTCCCGGTCTCGACGCGTCAAGCCCCCGGCGTGGTCCCAGTGCAGGTGGCTAGTCAGCACGAAGTCGACCTCGTCGGGCCGTACGCCGAGGCGCTGCAGCGACGTCAGCAGCGCGTCGGGCTCCCAGACGCCGAACTGGCGGGCCTGCTTCTCGGTCAGCTTGGTGCCGATGCCCGTCTCGCACACGATGGTCCTGCCGCGATACCTCGCCACGGCGGCTACACAAGCGGTCCGGATGAGGTTGTTCTCGTCGGCGGGGCGCCGGCGCTGCCAGAGTGATTTGGGCACGACACCGAAAAGCGTTCCGCCGTCCGGGTGCCAGCCGCCGGCGACCATCAGGTGGATCTCGAAGTCACCCAGGCGCATCACGCCTCAGGGTAACCGCCGCGCACTGGCTCTCATCTTCCAAATAAGAGGCTAACCCCTGAACTATATTTCGGTTACCCTAACATTCCAGAGCGTACACCAGGAGCGCAGCTGCGGGACCCAGACCCAGGGGCGGCGCGTTGTCAATGTGAAGGTTGTGAGCAGGAAGGCGCCAGTGACGGCGCAGAGGAGGCAGGTATGACAGGTGCCCTCCGGACCGAAGGGCTGACCAAGGACTACGGCCAGGGTAGGGGGTTGTTCGACCTCGATCTCGAGGTGGCGGCAGGCGAAGTCTTCGGCTACCTGGGCCCGAACGGCGCGGGCAAGACCACGACCATCAGGCTGCTCATGGACATGATCCGGCCCACGCGGGGCCGGGCCGAGGTCTTCGGCGTGGACTGTCAGGCGAAGCCCGTCGAGGTCAAGCGTCTCGTCGGCTACATGCCCGGGGAGCTGCCCCAGTTTGGCGGCTTCCGCGGGCGCGAGGTGGTCAGCTACGTAGCCGGCCTGCGGGGAGGCGTGGACAGCGGGCGGATCGTGGCGCTGGCCGAGCGGCTCGACCTTGACCTCGGTCGTCGCTTCCGTGAGTATTCGCGAGGCAACAAACAGAAGTTGGGCCTGGTCCTGGCCTTGATGCACGAACCGCGACTGCTCATCCTGGACGAGCCCACGAGCGGCCTCGACCCCCTCAACCAGCAGGAGTTCCACCTGATGGTGCACGAGGCGCGGGATCGCGGAGCGACGATCTTCCTCTCTTCGCACGTGCTCAGCGAGGTCGAGCAGATCTGCCAGCGGGTCGCGATCATCCGGCAGGGCCGCCTGGTCCAGATCGCCAGGCTGGACGAGCTCCACCACATCCGTTACCACCACGTCGAAGTCGACTTTGCAGGGCAGGTGCCCGCTGACGCGGTTCGAGCGGCCGCAGGCGTGGAGCAGGTCTCTGTCCAGGGCCAACGCCTCACATGCGTGGTGCGCGGCAGCTTTAGCCCGCTGCTGACGGCCCTGGAGCGGGGCGAGGTCATCAACATGGTCAGCCACGAGCCCAGCCTGGAGGAGACCTTCCTGGCCTACTATCGCGACGACTCGGCAGGGATGCTCAGCGAGGCTGCGAGGGCAAGCTGATGCTTCGGATCGCGCTTCGTGCCCACAGGACCGGCTTCCTTGTCGGTGCGGCCCTTTCCTTCGTCACCATGTTTGTCGAGACGGAGGGCTTCGCGGCGGCCGCCGGCCAGACACCCGCTGAGCGAGCCGCCTTCGGCGCGCAGATGCAGGCGCTGGCGCCGCAAGTCGCGTACCTCATCCCGTTACCGATCCACCCCGAGACGCTTGCCGGTTACGTGCAGTGGCGTGGATTCGGATTCGTTTACATCATCACCTGCTTCTGGGCGCTCATGGCCGCCACAGGAGCGATCCGGAACGAGGAGGAACGTGGCCTGATCGAGCAGTGGCTTGCATCCACTGTTGGCCGGCTGCGCCTGATGGCTGCTCGTTCTGCTGCCTTTACGCTAGCCGCCGCCGGCGTGGTCGTGGTGACTGCGCTGGGTGCGTTCGCCGGCGCTGCAGCCGCAGACGGCTCACTCGATCTCGGCGCCGTGCTGGAAGTCAGCCTGGCGCTGCTCGGCGTTACTGTCGCCAGCTTCGGCGCAGGCCTCCTTGCCGCTCAGCTGGTCACCACGCGACGAGGCGCTTCGGCCCTCGGCGGCGTGGTACTGCTGGCCCTGTTTTTCCTCGACAGTCTGAGCCGCGTCAACTCGGGTCTGGAGGGCTGGAGCCGGATCTCGCCGTTCCACCTCTACAACCGGACCACCGCGGTGGCGCCAGGAGGTGTGTTCGATCTCCCGGCCACGATCGCTCTATTCGCGGCCGCTGCGATCATGACCGTTCTATCCGCCTACGCGTTCGCTGTGCGGGACATCGGGGCGTCGTTGGTCCGGCGGCGGCGCGTGACTGCAGCAGCCGTGCGAACGCCTTCTGCCAACCCGCTGTTGCGGTTGCCGGTCTTCAGTGCCCTTTATGAGCAACGGTGGGTGCTCCTGAGCTGGGCCATCGGCACGATGCTGCTGGCTGCGTTCATCCTGTCCCTGGCTCGTTCGACGGCCGACTTGATCCGCTCCAACGAGACCCTCCGCGGGTATCTCCAGGCCGGCTTCGGCACCGATCCCAACTTGGTCTTGCTTGCGTTGTTCTGGTTCGGCTTTGCGGCCTTCATCCTCGCGGCCTATGCGATCAGCCAGGTCGCTCGGTGGGCCGCGGATGATGCCGAGGGCCGGCTGGAGATGACCATCGCGCAACCCGTCTCACGCGCTCGTGTGGTTCTCGAGCGCGGTTTCACACTGGCCGCGGCATCGTCCGTGATCGCCGGCCTGGGGTCGGTCGTCGTCGCCGCCGGGGCGCCCGCGCAGGACATCCACCCGGAAACCGGCCGTCTGCTGCTCGCGACCGCGCTGCTGGTGCCTCTGGCTCTGGCCTTTGGTGGTCTGGGTGCAGCGATCATCGCCCGTTGGCCCCGGCTGGCTGTTCCTGTCCTGTCGCTCGTGGCAGTCGCCGGCTACCTCATCCAGCAGGTCGGTCCGCTGTTCAGGTGGCCGAGCTGGGCGCTCGATCTGTCGGTATTCACCCTGTATGGGACACCGCTCACGACAGGCGTCTTCTGGACCGGATTCTGGGCGCTGGCTGCCGTCATCGTCGTCGGATTCGGAATCGGGCTGGCTGCCATGCACTACCGCGACGTAGCCAGCTGACTTGTTAGAAGTCGTCCGCAAATCCGTAGGCGTCGGGTAACATCCGCAGTAAATGGCGCGTTCGATGTGGAAAGGCGTGATCAGCTTCGGGATGGTGAGCATCCCGGTCCGCCTTTATGTCGCGACCGAATCACATTCGGTGTCCTTCCGGCAGCTCTGCGGGGAGCACCTATCCCCAATCAAGTACAAGCGCTGGTGCGCCGCAGGCGATCACGAGGTGGGATTCGCCGACATCGTCAAGGGTTACGAGGTCGGCGCGGACAACTACGTCGTCATCGAGGAGGCCGAGCTCGAGAACCTCCCGCTCCCCACCGTGCGCCAGATCGAGATCGGGGAGTTCGTGCCCAACGACGACATAGAAGCCGGTCTTTACTTCAAGTCCGCCTACTATGTGGAGCCGGAACACGCCGGGGCAAAGCCCTATCACCTCCTGGGACGGGCACTCAAGGAGACCGGGATGACCGCGGTTGCAAAGGTCGCCTTCCGTGACCGGGAGCACCTCTGCGCGTTGCGGCCGCTAGACGGCGCGTTGCTCATGAACACCCTGCACTGGCCCGACGAGATCAGGCCGGTCGCAGAGCTCAAGGGTCTGAACGCCGACGTCGAAGTCAACCCAAGAGAGCTCCAGATGGCAAAGGCACTTGTCGACAGTCTCGCCGAGGAGCGATTCGACCCGAGTCGCTACCAGGACAACTACCACCAGGCCCTCATGGAGATCGTGAACGCCAAGGTCGAGGGCGCCGAGGTCGTGACAGCGCCCGCGGTCGAGGCCGCGCCCGCCGTCATGGACCTGATGGAGGCGCTCAAGGCCTCGGTCGAGGCTGCCAAGAAGCAGCGCGCCGGCCGAGCCCGGCCGCGCGGGAAGCCGGCCAGGGTCAAAGCTGCAGCCGGGTAGGTACTGGCTCAAGCCCTTCCGGGTTGCTGATGTCGGGCAGGGATGTCTGCGTGCGCGGTCTGCGGCAGGCGCCCTGGCAAGGGGCCTAGGCTATTCGGGCTGTGACCGACCAGCTCGCCATCGAGCTGGACGGGTTCCCGACGGTCATCCGGCCGATGCAGGCGGTGTCAGCCGAGGCGCCCTTCAGCTCGGATGAGTACCTGTTCGAGGTCAAGTGGGATGGCCTCCGCTGCCTGCTGTTCGTTGACTGGGACGGCCGCGTTCGCCTGCAGGATCGCGGGCTCAGCGACATCACCGGGCTCCTCCCCGAGCTGCACGACCTGACCCGGCAGGTACCCCTCGGGGCCGTCCTCGACGGCGAGCTGGTCGTCACAGACGAGCAAGGTCGTCCTGATTGCCAGGCGCTCCGGCGGCGGCTGCAGGGCGGTGCAGCACTGGTCGACACCGCGCCGCTCGCGTACCTCGCTTTCGACGCCCTGCACCTGAACGGCCGGTCATTGCTTCGGCAGCCTCTGCACAGGCGCCGGGCCAGGCTCGAGCGCACCGTCACCCCTGGGGGCCGCCTGTTCGTGCCTTACCACATCGAAAAGCAAGGCGTCGAGCTGTACGAGGCTTGCCTGGATCGTGGGCTGGAGGGGGTCATGGCCAAGCATCGTGACTCCACGTACGTCCCCGGCCAGCGGAGCCCGTTCTGGCTGAAGGTCAAGGCGGTCAAGAGCGATGACTTCGTGGTCATCGGCTCGACTGCCCGCCGGCGTGGCGAGCCGTTCGGACCGCTGCTGGTCGCGTACTACGAGATGGGACGATTGGTGCCCTGCGGTGCCGTGGCTGGAGGCTACGACGATGACGTGGCCACCACCATCGCTGACCGTCTGGCTGAGCTGAGGGTGGACGAGTGCCCGATGGTGCCGGCGCCGGTCATGGTTGCGCCGGTCGATTGGTACCGGCCAGAGCTTGTGATCAGTGTGCGCTATTCCGAGTGGGCGCCCGACGGCACCCTGCGATTCCCGATTTTCAACAGCCTGCGGCCGGAGGTGCACCCGACCGAGTGCGTCCGGCACCGGCCGAGGGTGGTGCTGGCCGGCCGCATACAGCCAGGCACCGCGGTGCATGACCTGACGCGGTTCCCTTTCTGACGCCACGGCGGCGAGGGACAATTTGCCGGCGCCTCGCTATCTCCCTTGACTCGCCATAAGGTCCCGTCGCCGGCACTGGGACCGATCCCGAGCACGGGACAGGTGACCCCGCGCGGGAGTAGTACCCAAGGCGCTTCATACGGAGGCCCAGCCCAGCTATCCACGAACCGTATCGGCGTTCAACCCAGCTAAAACGGGTCTTCGATCAACTCCGGCTCGGATCCATCCTGGATCGCGACCACCGCGAAGTCGATAGGGCCTCGCCAGCCCGCCAGCGCGCGGTACTCTGCTGCAGCTGCTTGCAGGGACCGCCGCTTCCGCCTTCCCACAGCTTCAGCCGGCGTTCCGAAGGCGTCGGAGCTCCGAGTTTTGACCTCTACGAGCACGAGGCGCCTCCCCCGGCGGCAGACCAGGTCGATTTCGCCGCGGCGGGCAAGGAAGCCTGCGCCGATCACTGTGTAGCCGCGTACTCTCAGAAACTCTGCGGCGACCCGCTCGCCCATGCGGCCCAGCTCCAGGGCTAGGTGGCGGCGAGCACGGCTCGGATCGGCGCCCACGACATGCGGTGGATCGGGCTCGGCCCGAGCTCGAGCAGAGCTCGCTTGTGAGCCGCGGTGGCGTACCCCTTGTGCAGCGCGAACCCGTAGCCAGGGTACTGCCGGTCGTAGTCGATCATCAGCCTGTCGCGATAGACCTTCGCAACCACGCTTGCGGCCATGATCGAGGCGCACTCTGCGTCGCCCTTGATGACACACATCTGGGGCACCGCCACCTCAGGGACGTCCCAGGCATCGATCAGCAGATACTCTGCGGCCTTCGGCAGTCCCTCGACCGCCCGCTTCATCGCCAGCTGCCGGGCTCTGATCAGGCCCTGCTTGTCGATGAGCTCGGGGGCGACCGTGTCGACGCTGAGGGCGATGGCGCGTCGCCTGATCAGCCGGTCCAATGCCTCCCGCTGCTCCGACTTCAGCTTCTTCGAGTCGTTCAGGCCCGGCAGACGTACTCCGGCCGGCAGCACCACAGCAGCCGCAACCGCCGGTCCGGCCAGCGGGCCCAGTCCAACCTCGTCAACTCCGGCGATGAGCTCGTAGCCCATGCCGTGGACCGTTCGCTCAAGGGCCCAGAGCCGGGGCCGTCGAGTGCGGCGCCGCGTCCTCATGGCTCAGAGCCTAGGCGCGCCGCCTCGCGGGTGACAAGCCTGGTTGTAAAGGGCCTTACTCCTCGTCTTCGTCCGCTGGCTTGCCCCGGCCGCGCGCGGCACGGACTCGCAGCGCCTCCGCCTTCGAGCCGGTGCCCTCGTCGCGGCGCTCCCTGATTCGGGCAGCTTTGCCGACAAGGCCGCGGAGGTAGTAAAGGCGGGCCTGACGCACCTGGCCGTGCCTCAGCACTTCGATCTTGTCGACGCGGGGCGAGTGCACCAGGAAGGTGCGCTCGACACCGACACCGTGAGTCACCCGCCGAACCGTGACGTTGCTCCGCAAGCCTCCGCCGGTTACCCGGATCACAAGGCCCTCGAAGACCTGGATGCGTTCGCGTGTACCCTCGACGACCTTGGCGTGCACCTTTACGCTGTCGCCAGGGCGCAGGTCGGGCGGTGCTTCTTTCTGCTGCTCCTTCTCGATCTGGTCGATGACGTTCATGACAACCTCTGTAGGGGCGAGGCGCCGCCTCGCGTTTGACGTCCGGTCCTGGCGTGCGCTCTGCGCCAGCGCTCGATTGCGGCGTGGTTACCGGAGAGCAGGACCTCGGGGACCTTCAGACCCCGCCACTGGGCGGGTCGGGTGAACTGCGGATATCCACCGCCGGCGCCCTCGGCGAATGCGTCCTGCGCGAGCGACGCCTCGTCGCCAAGCACGCCGGGGACGAGACGGGCGACCGCGTCGATCAGCACCATGGCGGGCAGCTCACCTCCGCTCAGCACATAGTCGCCGATGGAGATCTCCCGGTTGCCGATGAGCTGTCTAACCCGGTCGTCAACCCCCTCGTACCGGCCGCAGACGACGATCAGGCCCGGCTCGGCCGCCAGGTCATGGGCCAGCGCCTGAGTGAGCGGTTCCCCCCAGGGCTCCATCAGCAACACAGGCCCGGGGTTGTGGGGCCTGACCGCTTCGACCGCGGCGAAGATCGGCTCGGGCATCAAAACCATTCCAGCCCCACCGCCGAAGGGTTCATCGTCCACCTGACGGTGACGATCACTGGTGTGCTCGCGAAGATCGTGTGCGTTGAGCGAGAGCACGCCGCGCTGGATGGCGCGCCCGATGACCCCATGCCGGAACACCGGCTCGAAGACGTCGGGGAAGATGCTCAGTACGTCGAATCGCATTGCTAGGCGTCCTCGACTTCGACCAGCCAGTCGGCCACGGTGATCCTGGCTGCCTCCAGGTTGACGTCGAGCACAGCGTTCTGGGTCGCGGGTATGAGGTGCTCGACGCCCCCGGCCCTCGCGACCCAGACGTCGTTGGCCGGTCGCGAGACGACGTCGACCAGCGTGCCGAGGTGCCGCCCGCGCTCGGTCGTCACGGCCATGCCGACGAGCTGATGGTGGTACCAGCGGCCCTCCGGCAGCTGCCGGAGGTCGGAGTCGGGCACTTCGAGGTATCGCCCGCGCTGGGCCTGGGCGACAGACCTGGAGTCGATGCCGCTGAGCTTGACCACCAGACCTGTGGGCTGCTGCCGGCTCCACTCGACGCGGCGTGTCAGTCCATCCAGGAAGAGCTCGGAGGCGGGCGCGAAGCGTTCTGGGAAGTCCGTCAAGGACAAAACCTTGACGGCGCCTTCAAGGCCGAAGGCGCCCACTACCTGACCGACTCTGATCACCGCTAACGTCCCGTCGCCAGGTCCACGAATACGCGCTTTCGCTCGCGCAGCGAGGCGACCCGCACCAGCGTCCGCAGTGCCTCGATGTTGCGACCGGATTTGCCGATCAGCCGGCCCATGTCTTCGTCAGCCATCTTGACCTTGATCGCAACGGTGCCCCGGCCCCGATCGATGGCGATAACCTCGACCTCGGACGGCCTGTCCGCCACCGACCTGGCGACGTACTCGACCAGTGCCTTGTAATCGATGGCAGGCCCCGCGGGTCCCCCGGGTCCGCTCCCGAATGGTCGCCGGAAGCCGCCATCCCTGCCTCCGCGGAAGCCTCTCTCAGGCCCGCCGAAGGCGCGCCTAAACGGCGGCCGATCCGGACTTTCGCGACGCTGCATACCGCTCAAGGATGCCCTCCCTTTTGAGAAGTGTCCGAGCGGCGTCCGAGGGCTGTGCGCCCTGGGTAAGCCACCGGACGACCTTCTCCTCGTCGATCTTCACCGTGGCCGGCTCGGTCAGCGGGTTGTAATAGCCAACCTGCTCGATGAACCGGCCGTCTCGTGGCGAGCGTGCGTCCGCCACCACCAGGCGGTAGAACGGACGCCGCTTGGCGCCCATCCGCCTCAGCCTGATCTTCACCAAAGTACCAGCACCTCCT
>Ga0126384_10000599_pt1 | contig 20225 bp, 13 predicted proteins | sample PanSoiMetPlot_36_FD_92543 | JGI IMG/M metagenome (GOLD analysis project Ga0126384, IMG submission 92543) | Tropical forest soil microbial communities from Panama - MetaG Plot_36 | ecosystem: Environmental > Terrestrial > Soil > Tropical forest > Bulk soil | place: Panama | collected 2016-02-17 | reverse complement strand
GAAAGAACATTTGGACAAGCTTTCTAAGAACCTTGCCAGCGGGATGTCGCGCCGTCAGGCTTTGCGATTGTTCTTCACGGGAATTGGCGCTGCGGCAGTTGGCTTGGTCAGCGGGTCTTCGCTAAAAGCCGATGACGATGATAACGAAGTCTGCGTCGAGCTTTGCCGGGCGCAGGGGTTGACGGGGCGAGATCTTGGGAGATGTATTGCGACTTCGGCGAAGTGCCCCCCTGGCGAGTGCGCTTGTTGCATCAATAGTGCTAATGACGAATGCTTCTGCATGCCCATAACACAACAGTGCACATAGACAATTGATCTTCGTAAGTTCGAGCCGCTTCGTAAAGAGGATTGGAGGGAGGGCCCCGCTCGACCGCCTGTAGTTATGGCCGTATCAAGTTCCAGCACGCCACTTGTTTCCATGGTGCTGACAACGCGCGATAGGCCACAGTTCTTACAAGTGGCGCTAGCTTGTTTCAGGCATCAGACTTATCCGCGGCGGGAGTTGATCGTCATTGACGATGGTGATCGCTTCCCCGCGGATATGAATATGATTGAGGAATTAGGGGGCAGGCTCATTCGCATGCCTGCAGGTACTCCGCTAGGCACAAAGCTCAACCGAGGTATAGAAGGAGCGCATGGGTGGCTTTGCCAGAAGATGGACGACGACGACTGGTACGGCTGTCGCTTCCTTGAGACGATGGTCTCCGCCTTCATGCAAAGCCGCGTAAAGGTATGTCGCCCCGTAATCGCCTTCCTGCCTTCTTTTCTCTTTTTTGAACTGGCTCGGTGGGAGATACGCCGGTCTATAAGCAACAACGTTCCGGGAGCGACTCTTCTGTTTACGCGCGAAGATTGGCAACAACGCCCCTTTCGCGCCTTGTACCAGGATGAGGATGTCTGGTTCCTGTTGGATCAGATACGTGAAGGACTTTCCGCGGTACCCGTGCCTGCGCTCGAGCATTTCCTGGCGGTGCGGCATCGCGGGGCCGCTGGAGACCGTGGGCATACCTGGACAAGCCAGGCCGATGGCCGGACTTTAGAAAACTACTTGGAGGAGCGGCCTCTATATCACCGCAGACCGGAAGACCTCCTGCCAAAGTGGGCACTAGACTTTTACCGGCAACTCCACAAGGAATCTAGCGCGCCAACGGAAAGCTGTCAGGTGGCCGGGTCGATTGAGCGCCGCCGTATATCAGACAACGCTCCAGCAAAATCCATAGGCCGACGGAATGCTATATCGGACGCAAGCCGGTTCACGAGCCTTGCGTTGCTGGCGCTCGACGAGCCTCTATCCAAGGCCGAGGAGGCGCTCACGGCAGCTTCAGATTCCCTGATGACGCCCGACTTGCCGCCCGAACGATGCGACCTTGCGCTACTCGTTTTAGCAAGCGTGATCTTCACACGACCTAACCTGCTCGACCATACTTCTGTTTCCAACCTGTTAACCGTTTTCCGCAAGCCCGAACTACCTGCGAATACATTTCGACTCGCGGGAGAGGTCATGAATTTCCTGCTGACCACTCCAGTTGCCGTGCGCGTGGCCAAGGCAACATTGGACGTTCTATCTCAACCAGATCTTTCCCCGGAGGTTTATAAAGCCCTCATCGGAACTCTCCGCCACGCCGTAACATGGGCGAAGGACCTCCTCAACCTGGATACCCTGCTGTCCCTGGCGGAACTGGAACACCTAACCACACATCGCGATTATCTTCTTCAGGAAATCGTTGAGCCTTGCCTGTATGCAGCAGGCGAGTCGGCCACTGCGGGAGCACTCGCCCGCTTGGCCCGGCTTTACGGCGAGGCTAATTCGTCGAAGTACTGTTTTTATAACGTCAGCGCTAGAACCGATTTCGATCCGGATGTACGTGAGTCGGCGCGCAAGTTATTGCAAGGCCGTTTTTCGCTGCATGAGGTGATCGCGAAACGACTTGGCAGCGGGAGACAACGCATCCTGATAGTGCAGAACATAAACGATGGCCAGGGCGATGAGATCGTGCACACCGTTCCGGTCATTCAAGCTTTGCTGGATTTCAATCCCGTCCTCGAAATCGTACTATTGACGCGGCGCGTCTACTTGTACGCTCATCCTCGACTCACCCTCATACCCTTCAAAGACCGGGATCGCATTGACGACCTGCTCCGGCAACGCTTTGACGCGGTGATTGACTTTTTCGAGCAGACCGTGCTTGAGGTGAACCACGACCCGGACCTTGAGGAGGTTATCCAGAATTATGTTCGGCAACACGGTCCTTTTCTCTTTGTTAGCTCAACCAAAGGACACAACCACTTCGTCTATGAACAGATCCATGTAGAGTCGCGCCCGGTGGCCCAGTCTCTAGGATTGGATCGGCATCGTGTGGAAAATATTTATGAGACCACATTCCGCTTAATCGCCGAGCTGGGGCTTCCCTTGCGATGCGGCGAAGACCCCCCGATGACGGATTGGGTTCTTGCGGGCCTGCCATGGAGTGAGGCCGAGGGGGCTTGGCGCGAACTCATCCGGCATAACACCGAAGGACGCCCCATCGCCTTGTTGAATCCGTTCGGGGGAGCAGAACCTCTGAAAGGATGTGTCGAGCAACATATTGATAAGCTCTCGGCAATGATCCGCCAGTTGATCCGAGAGAATTTCTACGTTGTCCTTCTGCCCAACGGCACGCCCTGGGGAACGGCCTCGCTCGCCGCTGACGCTATCAGTTGTCTTGAATCGCACGAGCAGAGACAGGTCGTGTTGGGGCCCGATCCGGACGGCGGTTCTGAGGCAGATGCATACCCGGTTCCTGGCGCTCCGCCGCTTACACATCCAGACCGTGTCTTGCGGATGGTCATCTATTTCATCCGCTTTGCGGATCTGATAGTGACGGTCGAGGGATGGATGACACACGCCTCCTATTGTTTGGGCAAGAAGTATCGACTGTTGATGATGCCATATTCCTACCCGGACAGGTGGCATCCATACGCCACCTCACGCCATCAGCAAATCGCCCTCGGCTTGCTTCAGTGCGCTCTACACTCATCAGATGAAGAAAGGGGCGCTCCGCCGATCATTGAGCAGCCGCGGAAATTCGTCATGCTTTTCCTCCTGCGCGAGTTCGGTAATACAGGCGATGCAAAAGCGCTCGAATTGTTGCGTCGGGCGGCGAGAAGCGAGGACCGTGATCTCCGTCAGTGTGCAGCGCTCTCATTGGGTAAGCTCGGGACTGCGGAGGTCGAGCTGGATTTGATTTCACTGCTCCAGGACTCGTTCCGCGGAGTCCGAGCGGACGCGGCCTCGGCTCTGCTGGAGATGCAAGAGCGACGCGGTCCACGCCCTGGCGATCTTCCGCGCGAGTATCTGATCGCCCTTGTGGCGAGCGGGAATGAGTTGAGAAACTGGGCCGCAGTGATTCGCATAGGCGAAGCCGCGCGCCCTGCGCTGGAGTTGGCCTTGCAAGACGATGACCCAGTCGTGCGCAGGGAGGCGCTTCAGGTTAAACGAATCCTAGACTTCAAGGTAAATCTTCACCAGCGACGCCGGCCTTCGGTCAGCACGCGCTTGATGCCCGGTCGCATTCTGCGCGGTCTCTTCGGACGGGTTAAAGGTAAACGCAAGATGTCTATTTACGAACTGCTCGCCAACTTTATAGCGCCCGGAAAGAACGCTACCAAAAACACCGAGCGGGTGCTGATCCTGACGCCGGTTAAGAACGCCTCACACTTTATTAAAGGCTATTCGAGGCGCCTCGCGGCGCTCACCTATCCGCATCACTTAATATCGGTGGGCCTGCTTGAAAGCGACAGCAATGACTCCACCTATCAGGTATTGCAGGCGCAGCTTCCCGCGCTGCGCCGTGAGTTCAAACGTGTGGGCATGTGGAAAAGAGATTTTGGGTATCATACGCCTTCAGGAGTTCATCGCGGAACCGAAGCGATTCAGGTCGAGCGGCGCACAGTGCTCGCCAAGAGCCGCAATCATCTGCTTATGCATGCACTTGACGACGAGGACTGGGTCCTGTGGTTAGATGTGGATGTAATCGAGTATCCCACAGACATCATCGAGCGATTGCTTGCGACCGGCAAGGATATCGTCCACCCGCATTGCGTGCTGGAGTATGGAGGGCAGACCTTTGACAAGAATGCGTGGCGCAACAAGGGCCGAGTTCATATGGAGGACTTGCGCCAGGAGGGCGAGATGGTCGAACTGGATGCCGTGGGCGGGACCATGCTTTTAGTGCGCGCTGACCTGCACCGAGACGGGCTGATCTTTCCTGCCTTTCCCTACGGCCAGGAAAGTGCCCGCCGGCGGCCAGAGCGCGGTGAGCTTGAGACGGAAGGGCTGGGGCTTATGGCTCAGGATATGGGGCACCAATGTTGGGGCATGCCGCACCTGGAAATCCGGCATGCCAGGTGGTAACTGGAGTTAAAGATCGGTGAGCGAGACTCAGAGAATCAGAATCCTTGTTTACGATTTCAGCTGGGGCAGGACTCTTATACGAGCTTCTAAGAGCGGGCCCGGGTACGAAATCATTCTACCCTCAGGCAGGTTTGAGGATGCGGATGTCGTGGTGTTTCATATACCGACTGCGCCAGACCTGACTCATCTCAAAAAGCGGCCCGGTCAAATATGGGTAGCCTGGTCGTACGAAAGTGACCGCTTTTACCCTCAGCAATGCGATCCGGAATATATGCGGCAGTTCGACCTCACCATGACTTACCATTGGGACTCCGATATACCGGTCGCCTACTTCGATACAGGCATCCGAGACGATCTTTTCCAGCCCCCAATCCCGAAGACCGCAGACGCCCCGGCAGTCTCTTTCGTTTCTAACGTGTTTGATCTGTGCGGCAGGTACAATTACCTCAAGGAGTTGATGCAGCTGCTTCCGGTAGATTCCTGCGGCCTTACTCTGCGAAACAAGGAACTGGCCGAGGATAAGCGACGAGAGACTAAGCTCGAAACGATTGCCAACTATAAATTCACGCTGGCTTTCGAGAATTCGATTTCTCGTGATTACGTGACGGAAAAGTTCTTTGACCCGCTGATCGTCGGCTCGGTCCCCGTTTACCGAGGAGCCCCCAATATTGAGGAGTTCGCTCCTGGAGATCACTGTTGCATAGACGCGGGAAAGTTTAAAGGCCCTCGCGAGCTTGCCGAGTATCTGCTATTTCTGGCGGGGAATCAAACTGAGTATGAAAGGTACCTGGCCTGGAAAGAAAAGCCCTTTAGACAAAGCTTTCTCGACAGAGTGGAGATCTTGGCCGATGATCCCTTCCTTCGCCTCTACGAGAGGGTACGGCAGTTGAGAGCTGCCGACAGCGGGCACGTCAGTTTGGTCCCTCGACTATCTTCGACCGCGTCGGCAGTTGTTAAGACCGTGCAGCGTCGGCTTGGAATGCCTAGGTAAACCTCGAACCAGATCAACGCCAAGACACGAGCGAAATTGTGTGTCGCTAGAGTGTCGCCGCTTCGGTTGCGACTGACGTGCCGTCAAAACCTGACCTCTTGTATCTTAGTCCTGTAATCCCTGCTCTGGCAGGAAACGGCCTGGCTATGCGCGCGGGAATGGTTCTCGAAGCGCTCGCCGAGCAGTATTCGATTTCTCTACTGGTTGTTTCGCTATACCCTCCGTTTTCTGCCCAAGTTCCCGCCACGTTCGAGAAACTCTGCCGGCGCTCAGTGGTGATGAGTCGGGCCCAGGTTGCCAGCAAAAGAATCTCGTTTCTGCCGTCATTTCTTAGCCGTGTATTCGAACGGCGCGCTTATCACGGAGAGCGCTTCGATGTAGTGCATCTGTTTCGTCTCTCTATGATGGCCTATGCGCGTCCCTTCCTGAGTGGCTCTTCTGGCGCGCCCAAACGCCATCTGGACCTCGACGATATTGAATCCGAGACTCACCGTCGCATTGCTGCGCTCTGTCGTTTGAATGAAGAAAGCGCCAGGGCCGCCTTCTTTGAATCGCAGGCCGAGCGCTATGAGGCGCTGGAGGAGGAGGTGCTCAAGGAGTTCGACCGCATTTACGTCTGCTCGGAAGCTGACAAAGCCAAGCTGCCCGCCGACAATCGCAGTGAGCTGTGCGTCCTGCCTAACGCCGTGCGCCTTCCTGATGTGGCGCGGCCGGAAGCAAATGAAGGCGTCTTCACCTTCTTGTTTGTCGGAACACTCGGTTACTATCCGAACGAAGATGCTGTGCGATATTTCGGAAGCGAGATCGTAACGCGCATTCGCCGGCTGGCCCAATCCGACTTTATGGTGAACATTGTGGGGACGGGGGCTGGCGAAAGGCTCCGACAGATCGCAGCCGATTGCGGCATGAAGCTGATCGGTGAGGTCCCAGACATCGCGCCGTGGTATGAGAACTCCAGCGCTGTGGTCGTGCCAGTGCGGGCCGGCGGCGGCACACGCATCAAGGTGCTGGAGGCATTCAGTCACCGTCGCCCGGTTGTCAGCACCTCAATAGGCATCGAAGGCATCGAGGCCAGCGATAACGAACATGCATTGATCGCAGACTCGCCCGAAGCCTTTGCTGAAGGCTGCGTCCGCCTTATGACTGATCGTGTTTTGCGGGATCAGTTGGCTGAGAATGCTTACTCTTTATTCCGCCGTTGCTACTCAGTCGAGGCCATAAAAAGAACCATCGCCTCGCTTTTCGTGCCTCCAGCTCTCTAGTCCGTAGCGACCCTGTTGGTACCACTGCGATAAGCGACGAAAGAGGTTTCTTGTAAGCGAAGCAGCGGCAAGGTCTCGCTCAGCGCATCCAGGTATCGACGCACGCCGCTGGTTTCCAGATTACGATAACGGTAGTCGTGCCATAGAATGAGCCCGCCTTCCTTCAGCATGCGTAACGCTTTCTCTGTATCGTTCTTGACGTAGGAGTATGCGTGCGAGCCATCAATAAAGATCAGGTCACATTGTTTCAGGTAAGGCGTTTCGTCGAATCGTTTGCTGTCGCCGCAAAGCTGAGTAATTTTGTGTTCTACCGGCGTTCCCGAATAAAGAAAGCTGTCAAGAACCGATTCAGCCAATGCTGTTTGAGTTGCCCAAGGATTATCTTCTCTCGTTGCCTGATAATCCGCCTGCTGGTTTTTGCTTAAAGTCAGAGTGATGACTCTCGCGTCAGGGGCGGAGTTTTTCGCCCAGAGGTAGGTTATCCTGGCGGAGCCGGTGCCAAATTCAAACATGCACGTTGCCTGCTTTGCCAGAACGGATAACACCCAGGTCTCTATAATACTGGTTCCTCCCCACACGCCGCCCCCAATGAAACTTACCTCGCTTTCCAAAGCTGGGCCCAGTCCGTTTTGAGTAAACAACTGATGAAATTCATCGAGCTTGATTGACGTAATAGGCGAGTCAGATGTCCCTTCGATCTCCCTTAGCCGAGACCCATGGCGCAGATCGGTTTTCCTTAGCTGGGATCTATAGCGCAGAATGCGGCGCGCCGCCTCAATCAATAAGAGCAGAAGTAATACGTTAGAAATCAATAGAAAAATTTGCATAGGAGATGTGCACTAATCTAGCATAAAAGGCATCACAAACGACGCCGTGCGCGCGGTATCCAGTGACGCAGCCGCCTGAAATTAGACTGGTTTCGGCTCGACGGGTTCACAACCAGTTGACCAGTATCTACCAGTGGCCTTAAATGTGTTGCTATTGTTACCGGGGTGTCAGCGGGATAGATGAGAGGAGCGCCGACCCAATAGTCCCGATCAATTACGTCTTAACGCATATGGCGTACATTGCTGTGTCAAAGTGCCAGTTACAAATGGCATTGAGGACTACGTTGCCCTGGTATGAGAGCACGTCTTTCCAACCTCGGCTGACATGCACATCATCGACCCCAAATTCTATGATGTCGAACCCATGTCTCCTGATCGTCCTGCGGAACACCTGTGGCAGAAAGTGGACAAGATGTATTTCATCGCCAGGTCGGAAAGGGCCAAACGGACTCCTGCGACTACGGCTGAGCCGCTGGCCCCAAATTGGCACGGTTTCATTGGGCACTGCGACTGCCAGGATACCGCCTGAAGCGAGCAGGCGGCGTATCTGGTTGAGCGCAGAAGACGGGTCATGAAGATGTTCGAGCACATGCCAGAGCGTTACGACATCAAAACGGCGCGCCCCGAAATCAACATCGTCCAAGGTTCCTTGCCAGTGATGGAAGCCCCGCGCCTGGATATATTCACCACCCCGTTTTGACACTTCTGTTGCAAAGGTTTCAAAGTGCTGACTGGCAAAAGGCAGGAAAAAGCCGTCACCCGTGCCAACGTCAAGGAGCGTACCGGTCGTTTTATACTTCAACAATTTGCGGAGCCGTTTGTGCCACAGGTAGCGCCTCTCGTCGGTTTCTTGCTGCCATCTGTCATAAGTGGTGCTTGTATCATAATAGTGTGCTACTGCAGTTTCGGTGGGGCGCGGATTTCGGAAATACAGGCCGCACGCTTGACACAACCACAGATCGGGCGCAAAGGCTTCACGAAGCCTATGCCCTCGACAGCCGGGACACGAAGTGGCGCTTTCCAAGCTGAGGGAAAGCTTGCGCACGGTTACCCGATCCTTTCTCTTATTACGTCAATAGCATATAAAGTGGTGACTCGTACGGGATTTGAACCCGTGTTACCGCCGTGAAAGGGCGGTGTCCTAGGCCCCTAGACGAACGAGTCGAGCCTGATGGAGCGCTGATACATTCAAAAGACCCAGCGACGAAAGAGGAAATATTAGTGGACGTACCACGCGTTAGGCAAGGGAAAGCATTGTTCAAAACCAGAGAGAAATCAATTGCCGCGTCCTTTGCGAATGGGTTGGGATTCGTGGCCGTCCTTTAAACGCAAAGCCGCAAAGACGCGAAGACGCAAAGGTTGAACCGTTGATCATCCGATAACGACTGTTCACTCGATATCAACTCGATTCGTCGCGCTTATCAGCTCATAAAGATTATCTATTTGTCCCTATTTTCAAATCGTGGTATCCAGTATGACCTCAGCACGAAAATTGTTCAGTTCGTATCAGTTAGGAAACGCGATTGAGTGACCGATTCGCTGAAAGCAACCGATAGGTGACCTCAACAGAGATTTCAACAATGATGAAGCAATCAACGAGTTTTGGGGTGTTCGAACAGCTCTCCAGCACATCCCTGCTCGGTTTAGTCGTTGTAGGAATTATTCTGCTCCGCGGCAGCGGATGATGGTCGCGCACAACGATTAGCGCAAAGGCCACCATCCGGAATCAAGGATGGTGGCCTTTTGAAGTTTTTGCCGTTCGTAGTACCGCCTTCAGGCGGAAGTTCGTAGCGATCGCTCGCGGACCAGCGGTTCTAACGAAAACTTCTTCCTGAACTGAACTTAACACTGAGGAGAACCGAACTTGGCAGCGAGAGTCGAGCAAAAACCAATAAGCGGCATCTCAACTGACAGCCCGAATCCCTCTCAATCACCTGAGCCGATGCGCGGCGCACGAATCCTATGCGAAGCGCTCCTCAAAGAAGGCGCGGACACGATCTTCGGTTACCCCGGCGGCGCCGTCCTGCATATCTATGATGAACTTCACAACATGCGCGGCCGGCTCCATCACGTGCTCTCTAGACATGAGCAGGGCGCGATTCACATGGCAGAGGGATATTCCAAAGCAACTGGGAAAGTCGGCGTAGCATTGGTTACTTCCGGACCCGGCGCTACGAACGCAGTGACTGGAATCGCCAACGCTTTTATGGACTCCACCCCGCTTGTTGTCATCTCAGGCCAGGTGCCGCGAAAAATGATCGGCACCGATGCCTTTCAGGAAGCAGACACCGTCGGTATTACGCGGCCATGCACAAAGTACAACTACCTGGTCAAAGATGTTGGTGACCTCGCCGAGATCGTTAAAGAAGCCTTTTACATCGCTCGTACTGGTCGTCCCGGTCCGGTTCTTATCGACATACCAAAAGACGTAACCGCCGAGAAGGCGCCGTTTGTCTATCCGGATCGGCTTTCATTGCCAGGTTACCGGCCTAGTGTTCACGGAAGACTATCGGAAGTAAAACGGGCCGCAGAGCGAATCTGCGAGGCCCAGAGGCCAGTTCTGTATGTCGGCGGCGGAGTGATTCATTCAAATGCTTTTGATGAACTGCTCGAGCTTGCAGAGAAGCTCTCGCTGCCGGTCACTCCGACTTTGATGGGGCTCGGCTGTTTTCCATCAGGCCATCGGTTGAGCCTTGGCATGCTCGGTATGCATGGGACCTACTGGGCAAACATGGCGATCTCCGAATCTGATTTGATAATTGCGATCGGCGTGCGGTTCGACGATCGCGTAACCGGAGCTCTCGAGAAGTTCGCTCCACACGCGGAGATCGTTCACGTCGATATCGATCCGACATCGGTAAGTAAAAATGTTCGAGCTCACATCGGAATTGTCGGAGATGCGAAGAGTGTTATTCGCCAGATAATGGATGTCCTTCCCGCTCGGGCGTGTGCGAGCAGCGAGGAACGCCTGGAAAATTGGTGGGCGCAGATAGGTGAATGGAAAGAATTTGCTCCGTTGAAATACGAGAACAGCGACCAGGTGATTATGCCTCAATACCTGATCGAGGAGTTGTTCAAGCTCACCAGAGGAGATGCGATCATCTCGACCGACGTAGGCCAGCATCAGATGTGGCTCGCGCAGTACTATCCGTTCAACGGTCCGCGACAGTCGATCACGTCGGGTGGGCTCGGCACGATGGGCTTCGGCTTTCCGTCGGCACTCGGAGCACAGATCGCATTTCCTGACAAGCAGGTTATAGCGTTTGTGGGTGACGGCGGATTCCAGATGACTGCCCAGGAGCTCGCCACTGCGGTCCAGTACAAGACCAACATCAAGATAATCGTGATGAATAACAATTATCTCGGGATGGTGCGTCAGTGGCAGGAGATTTTTTACGACGGCGCGTACTCACACGTGAACATGCAATGGCTGCCTGATTTCGTGAAACTTGCGGAGGCGTACGGCGCTGTAGGACTTCGAGCAACTCGCCCGGATCAGTTGTCAGGAGTTTTGAAACGCGGTCTTGCTACTCCGGGTGTTGTTGTTATGGACATTCTGGTATCCGAGGAAGAGAGCGTATATCCGATGGTTCCGGCAGGAGCCGGGCTCAAGGAGATGGTGCTCGGATGAGGCATACGCTTTCGATAATGGTTGAGAATAAGTTTGGCGAGCTGTCTCGGATCGTCGGCTTATTCAGCGCTCGCGGCTACAACATCGAGAGCCTGACGGTTGCCGAGACCCTCGATCCGAAGATTTCTCGAATGACGCTGGTGACAACCGGCAATGACGAAACGATCAAGCAGATCACTCGCCAACTCGACAAACAGGTTCGCGTGCTCGAAGCGGTGGATATGACCGGGTTCGCGCATATCGAGCGTGAGATGGCTCTGATAAATGTGAAGGCGGGGGCGGGCGTCGAGCGCCAGGAGGTACTGAGTCTCGTGAATATTTTCCGGGCGAAGGTAGTCGACGTTTCCAGTGACGGCATCATCGTGGAGGCAACCGGAGATTGGGCCAAGGTTAGTGCGCTGATTGAGCTGCTGAAGCCAATGGGCATTCGCGAGATTGTGCGTACCGGGACCGTGGCGATCGCTCGACTTTCGGAGGCGAGCACAACGGTTGAGGAGTTGGATGAGGAAGAGTTAGCGGTTTAGTTGCCTTTGGGTGTTTGCGGTTCTTGGCCTCTTTGCGAGAAACGCGCATTCAAATTCAGGTTTCGCGCCAAGACGCAAAGGTTCGCAAAGACGCAAAAATGATACGGGAGAATTCATGAAAGTTTATTACGACAAGGACGCCGATCTTAGCAATTTAAGAGGTAAGAAGATTGCAGTCATCGGCTATGGCGCCCAGGGATATGCGCACGCCAACAACCTGAAGGACTCTGGCTGCGACGTCATCGTAGGGCTGAGATCCGATAGCCCTTCGCGAGAGAAAGCACAGACCGCGGGGCTTGTGGTCCAGGATACGGCGGAAGCGGCATTCAACGGCGACGTGGTGATGATCCTCGTCCCCGATGAGCTCGCCCCGAAAATCTACCAGCAGGACATCGCAAATAACCTGTTCCCCGGAAACTATCTGGCGTTTGCGCATGGGTTCTCGATCCATTTCAAAAAAATACTTCCGCCTGACGATGTGAATGTATTCATGGTTGCACCCAAGGCGCCCGGACACTTAGAGCGTTATGAGTACACACAAGGACGCGGCGTGCCTTGTCTGCTCGCCGTTCACAAGGATCCGACCGGCAACACTCGCGACGTTGGGCTTGCTTATGCATCGGCGATAGGAGGCGGAAGGGCCGGCATCATCGAGACGACTTTCAGAGAAGAAACCGAAACGGATCTTTTTGGCGAGCAAGCAGTGCTGTGCGGTGGCTTGACCTCTTTAATTCAAGCCGGGTTCGAGACGCTGGTGGAGGAGGGATATTCGCCGGAGATGGCCTACTTCGAATGCCTGCACGAAGTGAAGCTGATCGTCGATCTGATTTACGAAGGCGGAATCGCCAATATGCGGTACTCGGTTTCGAACACTGCGACATACGGCGATCTGACGCGTGGACCACGGGTCATTAACGGATCGACTCGCGATGCGATGAAGAAGCTGCTTGCGGACATTCAATCCGGTTCATTTGCTGACGAATGGATGGCAGAACACGAGGCCGGCAAGACCAGGTTCAATGCTCTGGAGGAGAAGGCGCGGACCCATCCGATTGAAGAAGTAGGTCGGCAGTTACGCGGGATGATGCCATGGTTGTCGGAGAGGCGATTAGTGGATAAGGCGAAGAATTGAAGTAGCGCAGGCTGTCTAGAGGTAGCGTAGACTGTCCAGTCTGCGAATTGGTCTCGATGTTTATGAATATCAAACATGCGCAGACTAGACAGTCTACGCTACCTCTAGACAGTCTACGCTACGTCACGGGGAGAAAGTATGGGGTTTTATGATTGGGACAAAATAGAGCCCGAAAACATTTCGGAGCTCTACACACGAAAAGTTGCGCGGGGCCACAACCTGGTCGTCGCCAGGATCGAGGTCATGCAGTGGGCGGTTACTCAGCCTCACACGCATGACAGCGAAGAGGTAATCATGGTGCTGAAAGGTGCGTGGCGGTTTCATCTGCCGACCGGGGATGTAACCCTTCGAGCGAATCAAATGCTGTCGATTCCACCCGGAGTCAAGCACTCTTCTGAAGCGCTCGAAGACACCGTCGCGCTGGACATCTGTACTCCGTGTCGTCTCGATTGGATTACTGGCGAGGACAGGCTCCTGCATCACGATCCCGACGAAGGTTTGTGGGCAGTGTGACGCCATAGGACAAGTAGGACCTATATGATCTCTAGGACCTATTTGAACGAAGCACCGCACCAATTTCGGAGATAAGGTGACATTCGATAAAACAAACTGGGTTTGGATGAATGGCGAAATGGTTTCATGGAGCGGCGCAACGACTCACGTTTCTGCTCACGCGCTCCATTACGGCAGCGGCGTCTTCGAAGGGGTTCGCTGTTATGAAACTCACGCTGGCGCATCGGTTTTCCGATTGTCGGAACACCTCGATCGGCTGTTTGCTTCTGCCGAAGCCTACGGAATGGAGATTCCTTATTCGAGGCGTGAATTGGGAGATGCCATTTGTGAGACGATTCGTCTAAACGGGTTCACAAGTTGTTATGTACGTCCACTCTGCTTTCATGGCAGTGCAAGTTTGGCGGTGCATCCGCGAAACTGCCCGGTTGAAGTCGTTGTTCTCGCATGGCCGTGGGGTGCCTATCTCGGTGAAGACAGTTTGGAACGAGGCGTGCGGGTCACCGTGTCGTCTTATGCGAAATTCCATTCGCGAATGCTTCCGACCACCGCAAAGGGCTGCGGCGGCTATCTGAACTCGATGCTGGCGGCCCGAGAAGCGGCGTCGGGCGGGTATGACGAAGCGCTCTTACTCGATGAGGAAGGAAAGATAGCGGAAGGCTCCGGCGAGAACTTGTTTCTGGTTCGTGATGGCCGCTTGCTGACCAATGATGAACGATCTTCGATCTTGCTGGGAATTACTCGTGATTCGGTGATCACGCTCGCTCGTGATTTGGGTTACGAGATAGAGGTGAGAAATCTTACGCTTGAGGATTTGCTTTTGGCTGACGAGGCGTTTTTTACGGGAACCGCGGTAGAAGTCACTCCGATTAGAGAATTGGATGGCAAAAGAATAGGCGAGGGGAAACGAGGACCGATTACTGAACGAATACAGCGAGCATTTTTGACGGCAGTATCGGGTCAGGATAAGCGATATTCAGAATGGCTCCGTCCGGTTGCGCGTAAGCCGGTGGCAGTGGCTATTTAGACTCAGCGTTCCTCTGCGGCCTCTGCGGTTGAGAATGATCTAACCGCAGAGAACTCGAAGGATCGCGGAGGTCCTGGTCAGAGATATATGGAACTAATGCAACTCGAGATGTTTGTGGCGATGGTTGAGGAAGGCAGCTTCCGCAAAGCAGCTGATCGTGTCTTTCGAACTCAACCCGCACTGACAATGGCGATTCGCAAGCTCGAGCAGGAGCTGGGCGCCCCGCTGTTCGATCGCTCAAACCGCAGCGATTACGTGCTCACTGATTCCGGCGAAGTGCTCTACGAACACGCCAAGCGACTCCTGAATCTTCGCGATGAAGGCCTCGCCGCGCTCGAACAGCTTCACACCTTTCAAAGCGGGCGAATTCGCATCGGCGCAAACGAGAGCACCAGTCTTTATTTATTGCCCCGACTTATTCTGGAGTTTCGCGAACAGTATCCAAAAATAAAGATAGAAGTATCGCGTCAACTCTCAGCCAGGCTTCCGTATGAGCTTCATCAGCGCAACCTGGATTTTGCAATACTTTCATTCCTGCCTGACGAAACCGATCTCGAAGCGACGCCGATCATGCGCGATGAGCTCGTCTTCATCGTCAGTCCGAGACATAGGCTGGCAGGCGTAGACGGTGTCCACATTCGCGATCTTGGCGCAGAATCTTTTGTCGGCCACAATGTGCGGTCGCCGGCCCGCGAAAAAGTGATCGAAACGTTCCGGCGTTTTCAAACCCCACTCAACATCACCATTGAAATAACTACCATCGAGACCATCAAGCGGTTCGTTGCTATGAACCTCGGGGTCGCTTTCGTGCCACTGATGTGCGTTCGCGAGGAATGTGAACGCGGCGAATTGGTGGTCGTGCCCACGGAGGGCTTTCGCCACGAGCGCACCCTGTGGGCAGTGCGTCGGCGCACGGACGCTCACTCCCATGCGGCACAAGCGTTCATGCGCGTGGTGGAGTCGATAAGCGCAAAGCTGCTCAATAACCAGCCTTCAGGACCCGTTCGCAATTCGGAAGACGCAATTTCCGATTCAGATGTAGTAAACTGAAGCCCGCAACGAAAGCAATTTACAACCCATTATCTGAATCTTTGTGGCAAATTCCGGACTGACCACAGAACACGAGGGAAGGAGTGCCCATGAAAGATAACCGCAGAAGTAGAGCCATTACTCAGGGTGTGCATCGCACACCGAACCGCTCAATGCTTCGCGCAGTAGGTTTTGGCGATAACGATTTCGATAAACCGATCATCGGAGTTGCAAACGGGTACAGTAATCTCACGCCGTGCAACCTGGGCCTAGGCGATCTGTCCGAGCGAGCTATGTCGGTTCTTCGAGAAGCGGGAGCTATGCCGCAGGTCTTTGGAACCATCACCGTAAGTGATGGCATATCGATGGGCACCGAGGGAATGAAGTTCTCGCTCGTCTCGCGCGAAGTAATCGCCGACTCAATCGAAACCGTTTGCAACGCACAGAGCATGGATGGGCTGATGTGCGTGGGCGGCTGCGACAAGAATATGCCTGGCGCAATGATCGCCATCGCGCGCTTGAACATACCGTCGATTTTCGTTTATGGCGGAACGATAAAAGCGGGCCATTATCGTGGTCAGGATCTGACAATTGTAAGCGCGTTCGAGGCGGTCGGCGCCTACAGTGCAAAGAAGATCAGCGAGCTCGAGTTGCTGGAAGTCGAGCGTCACGCGTGCCCCGGCGCCGGATCCTGCGGCGGTATGTACACCGCGAATACGATGTCCTCGGCGATCGAAGCTCTGGGGATGAGCCTGCCGGGTTCTTCGACGATGGCCGCCGAGGACTCTGAGAAGTCAGACAGCGCCGCCGAGTCTGCCGAAGTTTTGGCAGCTGCATTACGCAATCAGATTCTTCCCAGCGATATTTTGACTGGCAAAGCGTTCGAGAACGCGATCGCTGTGGTTATGGCGGTCGGTGGTTCGACAAACGCCGTGCTGCACCTTCTGGCGATTGCGCACGCGGCTGGAGTACCGCTGACGCTCGATGACTTTGAAACAATTCGTGCGGGAGTGCCTGTGTTATGTGATTTGAAGCCATCGGGCGCCTACGTCGCAACGGATCTTCACCGGGCCGGCGGGATTCCTCAGGTGATGAAAATGCTGCTGGTCAACGATCGCTTGCACGGTGATGCTCTAACAATCAGCGGACGAACGATTGCCGATGTGCTTAGCGGTGTGCCAGACGTTCCACCGGACGGCCAGGATGTGATTCGTCCATGGAATGACCCAGTCTACGAACAGGGTCATCTTGCGATTCTCAGAGGTAACCTTGCTACTGAAGGTGCGGTAGCTAAGATTACCGGCGTGAAACATTCAAAAATCACCGGGCGAGCTCGGGTGTTCGAGTCCGAGGAGATTTGTCTGGAGGCGATCCTGGGCGGGCAGATAAAACCTGGCGATGTGGTGGTTATCCGATATGAAGGGCCGAAAGGTGGGCCAGGAATGCCGGAGATGCTTGCGCCGACTTCGGCGATAATCGGTGTGGGGCTGGGCGATTCGGTTGCGTTGATCACCGATGGCCGTTTTTCTGGTGCAACATATGGGATGGTAGTTGGGCATGTCGCGCCGGAAGCTGCGGTGGGCGGCAATATTGCGTTGGTTGAAGACGGTGATTCAATTACGATCGATGCAAATGCGAGGTTGCTGCAGCTCAATGTGTCGGATGAGGAGTTGTCGCAACGGCGGACAAAATGGACGCGAAGAGAGCCTCGTTACACTCGCGGAGTGATGGCGAAGTACACGAAGCTTGTATCGAGCAGCAGCATCGGCGCGGTAACTGATGGCTCGAGCGTCAACTAAAAGTGAAGCCTCCGCCAAAGAGTTGGCTAATTGGAAGAGCGATGAGCTCCTTTGCGTGCTTTGCGGAACTTGGCGACTTTGCGCGAAACCTGCCTGAGAATCAGAGAACTTACGCAAACGCCAAGGTCACTCTTTCGCCATCGCACTGTACGCGGTCGCTGCCGATATGCTGCGTGAGATGCCTAGCGCGCAATGAACATACACGTTGCCTCGTGAGCAATGTTCGGCGATAAAAGCAGCTGCGATCCCGAGCTGCTCTCTTGAAGGCTCGGTCAAATCAAGGATTGGAACATTCAAATACTCGACAGTGTTTTTGAGACTGCCGTTCATCTGGAAATGGCGCGGGGTGCGTTGTGAAAATTTGATGTTGCGGAACTCGTGAGTTTCAGAATGCTCCGCGGTCATATCAAGCACAGCTGTGATTCCTAACGTCTTCAAAGGCGTTACGTCCGACCACGTAGGTAGCCTGCCGCAATAAATACCAGGTGCAATCTCTCTCCAGGCCGGAAAGCGATTCTTATAGAACAACCGACGAACAAACATCCCAAGAAGATAAGGACCGAGTATTATTCTGGAGCTAATCGGAATGCGGCCCTCCGATTTCCGAAAAACATTTCCGTTTCCCCTCAAATACGCGATCGAGATAATCGCTAGAGATGACGCGGGCCATAAGAGCATCCATGCCCACGAGCCCAGCACTATCGCAAGAAGACTCAAAGTGGCCGAACCCGTTGCGCAGCGTCTCGCGATTCTTACATTTGGGGTTGAAATGAAAAGTAATCGGTGAGTGGAAATGTATGCGGACGCTGAATTCGTTGATCGGCCGCTGAACGCCGCGGAACTCTGGAACTCGGCCGGTTGCTCAAACCGTTCAGGTACACAAAAGATACAGAACTGACCAAGCATCGCACCGGTGACTACATCGAGCACGTGGTGCTGCCACGTAAAGAGAGGTGACACCACGATCATTGCGAACCAACCATGAATCAACCAACGCAGCGGTCCGCGCGTGTGCCGCGCATAAACAAGCCAGAGGAGCGACGCAAGAGCAATGTGCAGAGATGGAACCAGGTTGTGAGGTTTGTCAAAGGACCACAGGAACTCGAATAGCGAACCGGTCCAGCCGCTTACGTCAGGACGTGCGTACCCAACCGTTAGCGGAAACATTACAAACGCAACGCCGGCTATCAGGATTGCCAACGCAATCCGACGCGAGTGTGTGCGCAGTTCAACCGCATTAACACAGAGCAGAAACGACGCTACGAAGAACAAATCGATGCTCAAGTAAGGGATGATCAACAGAGGCACAAACGGGATTTGTTTCTCCCAGGGAAAGAAAGCAGTTCGTAACTCGCGTTGAGAAGCAAGCTCATTGGCCCCTCCGTAAACGATCACGAACAGAATTGAGAGGAGCGCTGACGAGAGAATAGCGGCTTTCCAGGGGCGCTTGGATCTGGAAAACACGCTCTTTCCACGTAGTGACGAATTTATTCGTTCTGGTGTTGTGAGGGTTATTGACATTGAAGCCACGGGTCACGAAAAGAAGCAGAGGTCCGAAAAGCACGCAAAAGAATCGCCCCTAATTGTTACCTCATTTCTCGTTCGATCTTGGGTCGACGCACCGCAATCGATACGGTGAAGATCCCCCGACCACCCACAACGGTCCTGATCTTCTCGAAGCCTGCCTCCCTGACCAGCTCATCGAGCTCGCGTTGCGTTCGGCGTCGCATGATCCAAGGCTCCCCTTCGCGATTCGTCAGTACTCTGGCGATCATTTCAATCTGCGGATGCCATGGCTGGCCGGTGTAGACAAGATAGCCGCCTTCTTCTATAGCATCCGCAATTCCATGCAGGCATCGCCGGACCGGCGCGTTGTCAGGGAATAACTCCAGGAGTCCCGAGACAATCGCAATGTTCGGCCGAGTGGTCATCTGTTCGTACGAAGCGGGATCAAACGCGTCGGCTTGCTCGAAGGTAACACCGTCGATACGTCGCTGCGCTGCGAGCGCTCTTCCGGCTTCGACATTCGCAAGAGAATAGTCGCGCAAAGTAGCCCTAACTCTCCCTTCCGGCAGCTGGGCAATCGCATCCAGGACATATCGCCCTTGCCCGGTCGCCACGTCCAAAATTCGCGGCTGCGCTTCACCCTCGATCACTTTTTCGATCGCCTCGCGCAGCAGCCTTTCCAGATTAACCTTACGTTGTCTGATGCCGGCCCACGCAGGCTGATTTAGATAACAACGATCAATGATTCGCCCCAGCAGTAACGAACCACGGGCGCGGTTTTCATAGACGTAATCAAGCGAACTTCCTGAATCGAACCCCGCCTTCCATCCGATGCGAATGCCTTCGCTCAGTCGCCCGTAAGTTTTTAGAAATGTTCTCTGCACGGAGAACCACAAGCGCTTCGCAGAGAATCGAGGAAGCGGCGCGCAAAGACGAGCGTATTCGTGGTGCGTATGAGTCTCGTCGTCGGTGTCCGATAAGATTTCGTCCCGGGCGAACGCGCCGTAAATGAACACCCTGATATCGTTGAGTACCGCACGACGGTCCCTCTCATGAAGAATGTCGTGATGCATTCCGTCGAAGACCCGCATTCGCTTGATGTTGGAGCCCAGACGATCAAAAAAGTTGCGCTCCGTCTTTAGATCAACAACCCAATCAGAACCGCCTGCCAGCACCAGTGTGGGAGTTCGAATAGTTCCTGCGTCCGCGATCAATCGAGTCGCGGTGTCGTGCAGACCAAGCAGAACGTTGACCGCTATCGTACGAGAGATCAGTGGATCCTCATCGTATTTGCGTGCCTGTTCCTCATCGTGTGTGAGCAGGCGACCCTTTACGTAGCTCGACACAAATCTTGGTTTCCTGCGAGAGAGCAGTCGCAGTAAACGGAGTGCCTGGCGGGCGAATGGAACATACAGCCTCACTCGCAGCGCCGGGGTCACCAGCACCATCGCGCGAATCGGCGGAGCATAATCGTGAACCCAGGCCGATACTGTAACCGCGCCGACGCTGTGGCCAAGAACTACCATATCGCGTAGCGGCATCCCGTGAGTCGTTGAAATGTGTCGAATGAATTCGTCCGCGTCGCGAGTGATCT
>Ga0126384_10000598_pt1 | contig 20239 bp, 19 predicted proteins | sample PanSoiMetPlot_36_FD_92543 | JGI IMG/M metagenome (GOLD analysis project Ga0126384, IMG submission 92543) | Tropical forest soil microbial communities from Panama - MetaG Plot_36 | ecosystem: Environmental > Terrestrial > Soil > Tropical forest > Bulk soil | place: Panama | collected 2016-02-17 | reverse complement strand
GTAGAACCAGCGCAGATGCCAGGGCGCCTGACTCTTTTCTAAGCCTGAAATGCGTGCCATTACTTAGTGAACATTATTGAAGTGCTTTTGCCGCGTCCAGAATTTGTTGCGGACGGGCGCGGACCCAGTAGTTCTCGGTCAACATCCGCCAACGCACCGTGCCGGACGAATCAAGCAGAAACTCGGCTGGTCGCGAGATGTCCTGACCGGAAGCTCCGCCGCCTTTGTGGACCAAATCGTAGCGGGTTATGAGATCGCGCTTCTCATCGGAAAGCAGCGTAAATGTGTACCCGGCCTGCTTCGCCAAATTGCGAGACTCTTCAGGAGTATCTACGCTGATGGCCACGGTGCGAATGCCGGCTTCATTGAAGGTGGTTAAATTCTTCTGGATGCTCCGCAACTCGGAGTTACAGGACGGTCACCAATAGCCGCGGTAGAAGATTAGCAGCACACCTTTCGGAGGCTTGTTGGCGACGGGCTGTGATAACAAATCCGCGAGCGCGACAGGCTTGTTATTCGTGTCCGTCAGGGTGAATTCAGGCGCCTTCTGCCCCGGCTGCGGAGCGCCGGTTGAAGCCGGCAGCCAGCGCGGTTCTATGAAGGCGACAAAGACAAACAGCGTGACTATCAGCGCGCTGAGCGTCGCCAAAACGGGAGCGATGATTTTGGAAATCAGCCGGCGTCCGGGACCGAATGCGCGGCGAACTCCTATGAACAGGAGCACTGCCGCGATCAGAAACATCGGTATGTTCGCCCACGGAAAGTCGCGCGTAACGTCCCAATTGATGAAGATAAGTGGATAGCTGACGAACGCGAATACGGTCAGAAAAAACCCAGCCCAGATTTGCCAGTTAAAACCCCTCACGACCGTCAGTCATTTACCACAGAGAACACTTCAGTAGCCAGGAAGCAGAGCGACTAACGTACCAGCGCGTGATTGTGTTTCGCTTCGCCGGCACGATTGTAACCCTCGCGCAAGAAAACGATTCGGCCGCCGACAATCGTGGCCACCGCAGCGCCCCGGAGACTGTAACCATCAAATGGCGTATTGCGGCTTTTCGACTTAGCAGACGATACATCGAAGACCCAGGTTGTCTCAGGGTCAATGATCGTTATGTCCGCCTTCGCTCCGGCGCGAAGAGTGCCGCGACCTTCCAGTTTGAGAATGCGCGCTGGATTAGTGGCGCAGAGCTCAACCAGCCGTTCAAGCGAGATTACGCCTTTATTCACCAGACGATCCAAAGCGAGCCCAATCGAAGTCTCCAGGCCGACGATTCCAGCCGGAGCATGATCGTATTCCAAAGCCTTTTCGTCTGCATGATGTGGCGCGTGATCGCTGGCAATCGCGTCAATTGTCCCATCACGTAAGCCCTCGAGAATGGCTTCGAGATGTTCGCGGCTGCGCAGGGGCGGATTCATCTTGGTGTTCGTGTCATAGAGAACTCCGCCACGCTCGCCGGCAACCGCTTCATCAGTCAGGGTCCAGTGATGCGGTGCGACTTCGCAGGTGACCTGCAAGCCTTCCGCTTTCGCGCGACGCACAGCATCTACGGCACCGCTCGTTGAAACATGAGCCAGATGAACATGTGCCGCTGTCAGTTTGGCGAGCGCATAATCGCGCAAAGCATCGACCTCTTCAGCGGCCGCCGGAGCACCGCGCATTCCCAGCACAATTGACCAGTGGCCTTCATGCATTGCGCTTTCACGTGCCAATGACTTGTCTTCACAGTGATCGATCACCGGCAGATCGAATCCGCGTGCGTATTCCATGGCGCGTCGCATCATCGCCGCGTTAGGTACGGAACGGCCATCGTCCGATACCGCGACGATCCCGGCATCTTTCATTTCGCCCATTTCCGCCAACTCGTTGCCTTCCGAATTCTTGGTGACTGCGCCAATCGGAAAAACGTTCGCGAGACCGGCCCGCTGCGCCTGCTCAATTACAAATCGGGTGACCGCCGCATTGTCATTCACCGGATTTGTATTAGGCATGGCGCAGACGGTACTGAATCCACCGGCGATGGCCGCGGCGGCGCCGCTGGCAATAGTCTCCTTGTACTCATGACCCGGCTCGCGCAGGTGAACGTGCATGTCGATGAAACCCGGCGCGACAATCAAACCTGTTGCGTCGAAAACGTCCGCTCCGTCGGGAACTGGATCGCCGTGACTGGAGAAGCCGACTACCTGACTGTCCTCGATAAAGACATTCCTGCCTGCATTAACGCCTTGGGATGGATCAATAACGTAACCGTTTTGGATTAATAGCCGCATCTTCAATCTCGTGTCCCGCGCTTAGTCCGGCGGGTCCGGCCGCGCACGCCGCCTGCTGCCCGCGAAGACTCAGCCGCACTATCAGCAAACTCCGGCTTCGCACCTGTTCGTTCCCTCGTGTCTAATGTTCCGGCCAACAGATAAAGCACCGCCATGCGCACGGCGACGCCATTTGTCACCTGGTCGAGAATCAATGAACGCCCGCCATCGGCAATCTCAGACGAGATTTCTATGCCGCGATTCATTGGCCCTGGATGCATCACGATTGCTTCGGGTGAGGCGAGATTCAGATGGCTCAGATGTAAACCGTAATGCACGGCGTATTCGCGCATCGAAGGGAAAAAGGCGTCCGTCTGGCGCTCGCGTTGAATTCGCAAAATCATAACGACATCCGCATCCGCCACGGCATCTTCCACACGGCGCTCAAGACGAACCCCCTGCTCGATTAAGCCCGCAAAGTCCGCCGGCACCAACGTGCCGGGACCCGCGACGGCGACGTGGGCGCCAAGCTTCGAGAGGAGATAAATGTTCGAGCGGGCAACGCGCGAATGCAGGATGTCGCCGATTATCGCGACCTTCAAACCTTCGATGCGGTTTTTGTGTTCCCGGATTGTTAATGCGTCGAGCAGGGCCTGAGTTGGATGTTCGTGCGCGCCGTCACCGGCATTTACGATCGCCGCATTGCAGACGCGTGAGAGATGGTAAGGCGCGCCGGCCGAGGAATGACGAATCACGATGCAATCCGGCGCCATTGCTTCGAGGTTACGCGCCGTGTCCAGCAATGTCTCGCCTTTCGATACGCTCGAAGTCGCGACGCTGATGTTGATCGCATCTGCCGAGAGGCGCTTCGCCGCAATTTCAAACGAGGTGCGGGTTCGCGTTGATGGTTCGAAGAAGAGATTGATTACCGTGCGACCACGAAGCGCCGGAACTTTTTTGATTTCACGTTTGGAGATATCGCGGAACGACTCGGCCGTGTCGAGCAGGTGCACGATCTGCTCGGCAGACAATTCCCGGATTCCCAAAAGATGTTTTAAGTTGAGTCCGTTATTCACAGCTCTTAGATCTTAGGTCTTTGGCTTTTGGTCTTAGTCTTCCTGGCATTCGGCGTCGCCGGTGATTCTCAAGTTTCGCTAAACAAAGCAAAGACCAAAGATCAAAGACCAAAGTCCGTCTTTCCTGGTAATAAAAAAGCGGCCTCGTCGGCCGCTTTACGCTGCAGCTTCGGCTGCCGGTCGCTCGACGATTACGACGCCCTCGTCTTCATCAAAATCTGTGAGCATCACTTTGATGATTTCACTTTTCTTCGTAGGTACATGTTTGCCGATGTAATCCGCCTGAATCGGCAACTCGCGATGTTCATTTCCACGATCGATCAGCACCGCGAGCTGCACGCGCCGGGGCCGGCCAAAATCGATCAACTGATCCAGCGCCGCGCGCACCGTTCTGCCGGTATACAGAACATCATCAACCAGGACGATCGAACGCCCCTCAATGTCGCGCGGCAATTCCGTTCCGCTGACGATAGGTTTAGCTCCGACCGTCGAAAGGTCATCACGATATAAAGTAATATCCAGGATCCCTACCGGTGGACGATTGCCTTCCAAATCCGCAATCTTATCGGCAATCCGATTCGCCAGCGGTACACCGCGACGGCGTATGCCGACGAGCACTAAGTCTGTAATGCCGTGATTTTCTTCGACGATTTCGGAAGCCAGGCGGGCCAGCGCGCGGCTAATACGCGCTGCATCCATAATGCGGGCCTTTTCAGTGAATTCCACCGATGCGAGATAGTAACAAGACCGGTGACGGGAGACAAGCGCGGCGGATTCCGGCAATTCCTGCTTTGCAGTTTTTCTTTGCGTCTTTGCGCCTTTGTGTGAGCCAGGCGAGTTCAAAGAAGAAGGCATCTCACGCAAAGGCGCGAAGCATGGCAGAGGAAGGATAGGAAACGACCGGCTTCGAACCGCAACGTAATTCTTGTCACACGGCACGGCGGTCTGTTAGTCTCGCGATTTGGGAAACAACGTGATGACCTGCCTTTCATGATTTATCGACGGCTTCTGCGTCCGCTGCTGTTCAGCCTGCCGCCAGAAACGGCACACAAACTGGCTTTAAGCACTTTTCGTTTCTTACCCTCAGCCCACCCGATCGAATCAGCTCGCACAGCTGTCCACCGCTTTGGCCTGGAGTTCAAGAACCCGGTCGGTCTCGCCGCCGGGTTCGATAAGAATGCGGTTGTGGTGGACGCGCTGGAACGGCTGGGCTTCGGGTTCATTGAAGTCGGCACGGTAACTAACGAGGCTCAAGCCGGAAACCCGAAGCCGAGAATCTTTCGTCTACCGGCCGATCGCGCGTTGATCAATCGACTCGGCTTTAACAATCAGGGCGCAGCTCGGGTGGCTGATAACTTGAGGCGAAGCACGGGCGATTGTCGAATCGGTGTCAACATCGGTAAGTCTCGCCGTGTGCCGATAGACGAAGCCATGGCGGACTACGTGGCGAGTTTCGAAAAAATTTATGAAGTCGCTGATTACGTGGCCATCAATGTCAGCTCACCGAACACGCCCAACCTGCGCGAGCTGCAAACGCCTGCTCTGTTAAAAGAATTACTAAATGCGCTGCAGGGAAAAAACAGCGAACTCGCTGGCAGCAAGTCACCGAAGCCCTTGGTTCTAAAAATTGCTCCCGACGTGACAGATGAAGAAATCGAATCGATCGTTGAGGTGGCGCAGTCAACTCAAATGGCTGGAATGATCGCCACTAATACGACGATTAGCAGGACCGGGTTGCAAGCGCGGCCAGGGAACATTGAGGCATTCGGCGAAGGTGGATTGAGTGGTGCTCCGCTGCGAGACAGATCCACGAAGGTAATCTCCACTATCTACCGTTTGACTAATGGGAAGTTACCAATTATCGGCGTCGGTGGCGTGTTCACCGCCGAAGACGCCTGGCAAAAAATTTGTGCCGGCGCTGGTTTGATCCAACTGTATACTAGTTTTATCTATGAAGGACCGCGCATCGCCCAGCGAATTAATTCGGGACTTGATGCTATCCTAAGGCGTGAAGGTTTAGCTTCGATTGACGAGGCCATTGGATCCGCTTTGAGCTAACGACCCGGATTTGGCTGATGAGAGACGGTGTTGCCGATAGACTGATATGTGCGCTGGATGTCGCTTCATCGGCAAGAGCGCTCGATCTGTTTGACCGGCTCCGCGAAAGCGTGGGCATGTTCAAGATAGGCTCGCAGCTCTTCACGGCTGCCGGGCCTGATCTCGTGCGACAGATCATAGGCCGCGGCGGCCGGGTTTTTCTGGATCTGAAATTTCACGATATTCCCAACACTGTTGCCGCGGCCGCGATGGAAGTTACGCGTCTCGGCGTTTCGATTTTCAATCTCCATGCCTCCGGTGGGAGCGAAATGATGAAACGCACCGCCGATGCCGTTAATCAATTAATCGAACGTGAAAGATTGTTGCGCCCAAAGGTGATCGCTGTCACCGTGTTAACGAGTCTGGAAGATGAGGACTTAAATGAAATCGGATTTGCCGAAAGCTTGCAGCCGACAGTGTTGAAATTAGCGCAGCTCGCGGCGGACTGTGGGCTTGATGGCGTGGTTGCTTCGCCGCGGGAGGTCCGATCCGTCCGGCAGGGGATTCCGAAATCGAGCTTCCTGATCGTGACGCCTGGAATCCGAGCTGAGCGGCCGCCTCAAGATGATCAGCGGCGGTTTATGACTGCAGCTGATGCGATTGGTGCCGGCGCGGATTACATCGTCGTTGGGCGCCCAATTCTGGCGGCACCCGATCCTTTGCAAGCTGCTGAATCGATCGTTGAACAAATCAGAGCGGCGTTTCCCGTGGCCGCCATGCCGTCCGCCTAATGGGAACAATTGCCCGGTTCGAGCGTTCTGAATAAATGTGGTTGTTGCACCATGCCGCAGCTTGCCATTATCATTCCGACGTGCGAAGAAACCCTAGATTCGCGCTAAAAAGCACCTCCATCGTAGCTTTAGTTCTTTTCCTCACGAGCACCATCCCGGGCCAGCAAAATGGTCAAAATACGGCGGCCTTCAATCCGGCGGTATATCGTGTCGGTGAGCGGCTCACTTACAACATAAACTTCGCTCATTTTGTCAGCGCCGCCCACGTCGAATTGCTGGTGGCCGCGCGCGGCAATTTCTTCAATCGAGACGCAATTGAATTGCGGGCGCACGTAGAGACCTCAGGTGTCGTGAATGTCGCGCTGTACGCGCTTAACAACGATTACACCACTTACGTCGATTCGCAGACTGGTTTGCCTTTTCGCGTTCAGCATGTCGTTCGCGAACCGGGCCAAAAATCCGAACAGGCGGTTGATTACAACGAGACTTCGGGCGTTTACGATTTGCTATCGGCGCTCTACCACGTCCGCGGTATGGCCTTGACAGACGGCGCCTCGTACACTTTGACGGTAAGAAATGAAAGCGACGAGTATGCAGCGGAAGTGAGAGTGGCGGGCCGACAGGCGATAAAGACCAGCGTGGGATCTTTCAACGCAATTGTCACGCGGGTCACTCTCAAAAGCGGACATGACTACAACCTTCGCGCGTATTTCAGCGATGATGACCGGCACGTTCCGGTTCTGATCACTGCGAAAGTAGCTTCCGGCGAAGTGCGCGCTGAGCTCGCCGGTTCCGAATTCGTCCTGCCGACAAAGTCGTCGACCGCGAAGACGGTGGCCACGCCGGGTCCACTCATGCAGGATGCGCGGCCGGTGCCCACACCTTCCGTCGGATCAGTAACTGAAGATCCAAAAAGTTCAGCCACAACCCCGACGACGCTTGCCGGGCTGGACCTGCCATTTAAGGTCGGTGAACAACTTAACTATCGCGTCTATCTCGGCGAGACGAATCAACCAGTCGGTCTGATGACGTTCACGGTCCGGGCACGTGGTCGTTACTTCAATCGTGACGGCCTGCTGCTGACTGCGACAGCCCAAACCATTGGCCTCTCCGGCTCGATCTTTGTCAACGATCAAGTCAATTCCTACGTGGATCCGCAAACGCTTCTACCGTTTCGCACCGAATTAAGACTGGCAGAAGGAAGATGGCGCGCCACTAAAGGTTATACCCTCGACCAGGATCGTGGATCGGTCGTCACGGATAACCGCAATCGAATCTTAATCCCAGTCGGCACGCACGATCTGCTTTCAGCCCTTTATGCAATTCGCACTTTTGATCTGTCACGACTGAAACAAAATGCAATTTCCTTGTTGGCGACAGACAAACCGCGCACGCTACTCGTAAATTCGCAACGCCGCGAAACTGTTGAGTTGAACGGCCAAAAGATTTCAGCCATCATGCTGACCCTGACGACGGACGATCCCGCGGACAAGATGCAATTGCGGATGTGGGTCGGCGACGATTCGCGCCGGCTGCCGCTGCGGATCGCCGCGGTCACTCCTCTTGGTATCGCACACGCAGATTTGGTAATCGTCCCGACGACGACTTCTCAGTAAGAGCTCGAAGACCGTGGCACTGTTAGAACATTCAAGAGGGAAGCGTGGCTATGTGAATGCTGCCTTGGTTCGCAAGATCGCGTTCTGGACGACGAGCGCCTGCATTCTGGTTGCCGTCGTCGCCAGTCTCCTCGCGATCTGGCAATTCACCGGCACCGACGTGCTCTGGCGAACTGTGGCTACTTGTGCGGTGATCGCCTTCGGCATGATGTCGTTTTACATCGTCAACGTCCTCTTCGACTGGCCGCCTGACGACTAATGTAGCGCAAGCCGTTAGCTTGCGCGCAAACTAACAGTTTGCGTTACCATCCTTTCCCGAAATTGACAATCATTTTCAACTTGGGCATACTCCCGTAGCACCGACTTCGGCCGGTGCAATTCCAGCGATTTCCAGAAAGCAATGTTGCAGTCCTTCATCATTATTCTGCGCGAGGGTTTCGAGTCATTCTTGCTTGTCGCCGTCATCCTCTCGTATCTCCGCAAAACGAACCGCCGCCAACTCGCGCCGGCAGTGTATTGGGCGATTCTGTCGGCGGTGGCAATCAGCGCCGGACTCGGTTATGTGCTGTTTGAGATGCAGACTGGCCGAGGCGAAGTGATTGAACAAAAGTTTGGTCCCAGGGTCGCTGGCTTTTTCGGCAACGAAGCTCTACGTGAAGCCGTTCTGGGTGTGATTGCGATCGTGATGGTTTCGTCGTTGGTGGTTTACATGTGGCGCACCGGTCCGAAACTGAAACAGCGAATGGAACACAGACTGGGGGCAGTTGCCGTGCGGAAGTCCGGTTGGGCCGCCTTCGCAGGGGTATTCCTCTTCACAGTATTGATGATCTCACGGGAAGGTATGGAGACGGCGTTGATGCTTCTGCAGGTGCGCAGCCCGAGAGTGATCTGGGGTGCTTTGCTTGGTTTGGCCGCCGCCGCGGCGACGGCGTGGGCATGGGCGCGCTTCGGGCACTTGATTAATGTGAAGAGATTCTTTCAGGTCACTGGGATTTTTCTGATCCTCTTCATGCTCCAGGTGGCTATCTATACTTTCCACGAATTCTCTGAAGCGGGCGTACTTCCCAACAGCGAAGTCCTGCACACAGCGACGGAAAAGTTCTCTCCCGAAGGTGTGTATGGTCAATGGTTCTCAGTCTTGATGGTAGGTGTCTGCGTGGCGTGGTTACTTGGTTCGCGAGTTGTCGATCACTTTCGCGCCGAGAATCAAAGAATTGCCCAACTTCGCGAAGTCTGATTTCTTTCCTCGGATAAGCTCACCGTCATATCACTTCAAACCACCGATGAGCACGATGTCGTGATCCCATTTCGTGCTTATGTATGCCAACTGCTGCTTTGGTGAAAGGGCAAATTCAAATTCATCCTCGGCTTTTAGACTCGTCAATTCACGTGGCGGGCCTGCTCTAAGCGACTGACGATACAGCCTGACTTTTCCTTCACTTTGAACCGCATAAATCACTGCTGCGCTGTCGGCATCCCATTGAATGGTGCGTGAAATCCAGAATCCGGGCGCCATACCCAACTCTACTACCGGCTTCATATCGTAGGCGCTCCGGACGATGATCTTCGCTTCGTGGCCGTATTTGGGGAAGCGAAAGGACGCGATTAACTTTCCATCGGGTGACACAGCTGGATAAGCGGAATAATCATCCGTCAGCTTTACCGGATCACCGCCATCCAGTGCAACCTTCCAAAGTCTATGATCCGGAGAAGAATTGTAATAGATCCACTTTCCATCCGGAGAGATCGTGGCGTTTCTTTCGGAATAACCATTCGTTAACTGAACCTGGTTGCTGCCGTCGGCATTCATTCGCCACAAATGCTGGGCGCCCGTGCGGTCTGACTGGAAAACTATCGTGTTCCCATCGCGTGAAACTGCCGGCCAATCGTTGAAGCCTGAATTGAAAATCAACTGTTTTGGTTCGGTACCATTCGATCTGGCAATCCAGAGATCCGAGCCGCTTCTCGAGCCGTAGTCGTAGACAATGCGACCGTCAGGCATCCAGGCCAACTTTCCTCTGCCGCCGGCTATATTTGTCGCCTTTGCAGGGTCCAAATCCGGTGAAACCCAGACTTGGGAAACAAGTTTACTCTGCAGCGCCACCACCTTGCTGCTATCACTGGTTAGACTAATCGAAACATAGTAATTCAGGTCATCAGTCAATCTCTGCAGTCGTCCGTCGGGATAGGACATTTCCCAAATTTCAGGGGTGCTCTTTTCTTGTTTAGCGCAAATCAGCAAGCCATTATTGTCCGGCAGCCACTCAAACTGCTGAATGTAATACCAGTTTGGCTTGAGCAATAGTCTCTCTTCGCCCGTGTCTACGTTAACTTCGAAAATACTCATGGTCTGCCGGCCCGAATCAGTTTCGCCGCTCGCGTAAACAATTACCTTACGGTTAGGTGACCAGGCAGGGGCCCATAACCAATCGGGCGCTCTATGAGTGATTAACTTGCGTTCCTGGCCGTTACGCAAATCGGCGATATACAGAGTGTCCTGCCTTTCGATTCTGTTTCGGCGTCTGAAAGTAACCTGGCCGTCGTCCGGAGATAGCGAGAAATTGCTGTCCAGATTTGTGACCAGCCTGGTTGGCGGACCACCAGGAGTCGGGATCCGATAAAGATTGGCTGATTCGTTTTCAGCGTGCTGCGTGTAGTAGATATAGTTGCCATCGTGCGAGAAAGTGACCTTGTTGTAGACAGGATATCCGGGTGGAATGATCCTGACATTTACTCCCGTAGCCACCTGTTTAAGCCAAAGACTTTGCTGACCACTGTTCTCTTCAACGTACACGATCTGTTTTCCGTCCGGTGAAATCCCCGCCGCAACGACGTTACCGTAGGTAGTCACTTGGTCGAATGTTAAAGCCGACGGTGACAACGGCATTGGGGCGATAGGCCTTCGATTCGATTCTCCTTCACGACCTGCGAACCGCCAGATCGTTACAGCTCCAACCAGCAGAAGGACCGACGCCAGGACGGAAAGCAGCCCAGCATTTCGCCGGTGTCCAATGAACGAAGATGCCGATTGGCTCGTTGCTGCGGCGCTTGTCAATGCTTGGGCAGCTGATCCGTTTTCGGGGATTGAGAGAGTTGGTAGTACGTCCGCCTCACGCACGCGATTACCGGAACGGGGTGTAACTCGAAGTGGATGTATCTCGAAACCAATGTCTTCCCCGACGGTCTCCCTGACTTCCGTCTTGAAACGGTAACCCCGACGCGGCAAGGTCTCGATATAAACATGATGCTGGGGAGTATCGCCGAGAGCTTTTCGCAACATCGTGATATTGAAAGTGACGTTGCTCTCTTCAACGAACACATCCGGCCAGAGTGTCTCGAGGATTTCCTGCTTGGTGACGACCGAACCGTGGTTCTTTACCAGCAGCAACAGGGTCTCAAAGACTTTTGGCGTCAGCGGTACTATCCGTCCATCACGCTTCAGGACTCGCTCATCCACGTCCAGAACGTAGGAATCGAAGCTGTAAATGTGCCGGAGAGTAACTGCCATAGCTCTCTAGCAAGTCTCTAAGAATTATCTAAGTGATCTCTCAGGACTTTGAGCGCACCTCTGTGGTTAAAGCTGAGGCAAGGGGGGAGCGCGGCAAATCTTACCACAGGCGGCTTGAAGCCAGAATCCTGGGGAACTTGTTTGAGTAATTAATGACGTCAATTTCATTTTCAGTTGCACAGATTGTGAGGATACGGCGCTGGTGAGCCGGTTCTCTCGGGCATTCCGACCAAGAGGAGAAGTTATGGATCGAATACAAAAGCTGAAAATCGCAGTTGTCTTTTGTCTTTTGATGGTCGGCGCTGTCGTCACCTTGCGGGATGGCCCGCCCGCCCGCGCCCAGCTGCCAGACCGGACGCAAAATCCTAATGTGGCAAATTTTGGCATTGCCAAATCACTCGCTCAGGAAATCGGCGCCGGACGTGGTGATTTGACACAGCCGGATTCTTCAGCGTTCATCATCGCCAGAGATCCCTTTCGGGCAATTCGCCGCGGACGCCAGCTTTTTCAGCGCAAGTTTCTTCGGAGTCAAGGACAAGGACCGCTGGTTAACGACAGCGTAGGCGATATCAACACTAATCTGGCGCTTGGCGCGGGGCTCTCCGATAGTTGTGCCGGCTGTCATGGCCGGCCGCGTGGCGGGGCCGGTTCCGGCGGCGACGTCGTGACGCGGCCTGACAGCCGCGACGCTCCGCATCTGTTTGGTCTTGGTTTGAAAGAGATGCTGGCCGATGAAATTACTGGTGACTTGCGGGCAATCCGAGAGCAGGCAGCCGCTGAAGCTCAGCAAAAACATCATGCGGTAACGAAGCTGCTCAACAGCAAAGGCATTAATTATGGTGCTATTACAGTTGGCGCGGATGGGACAATTGACACTTCCCAGGTAAGAGGTGTCGACGGCGATCTGCGTGTGCGGCCTTTCTTTGCGCATGGCGGAAAAATCTCGATCCGTGAGTTTCTGGTTGGCGCTTTCAATGACGAGATGGGATTGCAATCGGTCGATCCCGAGATGATGCAGGCACACAACGGGGCGCGAATCACGACCCCATCGGGAATGGTGCTGGACGGGTCACAAGACCGGATTGAAGCGCCACCGACAAATGACCCGTTTGCCGATCCCGACCACGACGGCATCACCAACGAAATCCCGACGAGTCTGGTTGATTACATGGAGTTTTACCTGCTCAACTATTTTAATCCGGCGACCTACCAGCAAACGCCGGAGACGATGCAGGGACGGCTGCTCTTCGAGCGCAGCGGGTGTACCCAATGCCACATTCCGGATCTGCAAATCAATCGTGATCGCCGCGTGGCTGATGTTGAAACGTCGTACGATCCACAACGAGGGATCTTCAACAATCTTTTTGCGACCATCAATCCGCTCTTTAACTTAGTAGACGACAATTCCGGTTTTCCCGCCTTGAAGCAACCAAAGTTGCAACCTTTTCTCGTCAGAAATATCTTCACCGATTTCAAGCGACACAATCTGGGCGCAAGTTTTTATGAAAGGAATTTTGACGGCACCATGCGGACAGAGTTCTTAACCACGCCGCTGTGGGGAGTAAGTTCGACCACCCCTTATGGTCACGATGGCCGGAGTATTAATCTGGCCGAAGTGATTTTGCGGCATGGCGGCGAAGCACAGGCAGCGCGTGACGCGTTTGCCTCTTTGACGGCCGCACAACAAGGTAGGGTCATTGCATTTCTGAGTTCACTGATCTTGTTTCCGCCGGACGACACGGCTTCGAACCTAGATCCGGGCAATCCCGCGGCGACGAACTTTCCGCAATTCGGACACGGGAGCATTAAGCTGACCCTGCTGTTCAATGATCCGAGTGATCCTGAATAAGTTAAGCTAATCCTGTTCAAAGAGAACGTTTTGCGAACTGTGCAGCTAACTCGCGTTTCAGCAATTTGCCTGTTGGTCCTTTGGGAATCTCGCGGACGAAGTGGATAGTCTTTGGGCATTTGTAATCGGCGACCTGCGCGCGGCAGAACTCGATCAATTCTTCTTCTGTGACGCTGGTCGCCACTTTTAGCACTATAAATGCGGTTACTTCTTCCCCATACAATTGGTCTGAAATGCCGATGGTCGCCGCCGCGGCCACGGCCGGATGCTGATAGAGCACCTCATCAATTTCGCGCGGATAGATGTTCTCACCACCGCGAATAATCATGTCTGACTTGCGATCGACGATATAAAAGAATCCGTCTTTGTCACGATAGCCAATGTCGCCGGTATGAAACCAGCCACCGCGAAAGGCGCGCCTTGTTGCTTCTTCATCTTTAAAATAGCCCTTCAAAATATTTTCCCCGCGCAACACAATCTCGCCCAGTTCACCATCGGCAACTTCGTTGTCATCATCATTAACGACCTTCATTTCGTTGCCGATGGGCTGGCCGCACGAGCCTGGCCGGCGGCGCTCGTCAGGTGGATTGAAAGTCGATCGACAGGTTGACTCAGAAAGACCATAACCTTCGACCACCGGACAGTTGAATGTCGCTTCGAATTTCTTCATGACTTCGGCCGGCACCGGCGCCGAACCGCACATCGCGAACCGAAGCTGATTGGTCTGCAGTCCTGCAGGCACGCCTCCAGGGTAAGTGTTCAGAAGCATTGCGAGCATCGTTGCTACGGAACCAAACGAAGTAATTTGATAGTCAGATATGATGTTCCAGAACTTTGATGCGGAAAATTTAGGACTAATAACCGTTGAGCCTCCGGCATAAAGAGCGGACATCGTCGTGACTGAAACGGCGTTCATGTGAAAGAGCGGCATGATTGTCAGGAGGCGATCTCGTTCGGTGAAATGCAGCCACTCGCGGATTTGGCGGGCGTTGGCGATCAGATTTCCATGGGTGAGCAGACATCCTTTCGGTCTACCTGTCGTGCCGGAGGTGTAGATGATGATGGCGTCATCATCGGGTGCGCACGCTTCCAGTGTACTGGCAGGCCGGAGGCCTGCGTACCGACCGCGCGTTGCTTCGACTTCATCATCGAACGTGATGACTGACCGCAGATGCGGAAGATGAGCTCTGATATTTTCAATTCTTTCGCGAAACTCCGAATTGACCAGGATGGCTTTCGCCTCTGAATTGTTCATCACAAATTCGATCTCGTGTTCTTTCAGAAGGGAATTCACCGGCCCGGCCAATAAGCCCAGCTTCCAACAGGCGAAGTAAGCGATGATGTATTCAGCGCTGTTTGGCATCAGCAGGCTGACCACGTCGCCTTTGCCGATCTGGTGGGCGAGCAGCATGGAGGCAGTCCGATTTACCGCGTCGCGGAATTGGGTGTAAGTAAACTGCCGGCCATCTGCTTCAGAAATGAGGAAGGGCTTCTCAGGCGCATTTCTCACACGCTGTTCAAGTAGTGTGGAAATGTTTGCCGGGTCACTGGCCATGGCCGGCAGTATATTGATCGAGCCACGTGATCCAAAGCGCTGTCGCGGACTCTGCCGAAAGTCATTGTGCAGCTCTCTCCGAAGTGGGAATTCAACTTTGGCGTGGGAATCGGCATGTGGCAAGCACGGATCACCTGATCTTCAAAATGATCATCGGCCGGCGGTTCCGAGTTTGGACACAAGAAATCACGACGCGAGGAATCAACTCCCGAATGAAGGTTTTCTTTGCGGCTTCAGTATTGCTTCGAGCCTTTGCGTGAAACTATCTAATAGGGACAAGAACATTTTTCACCAAGGCGTAAAGTCAGACGAAAGGCGCAAAGGCTGATCCCTAAGCGCCTTCGTGATATAGTCTCGCGAAAGCAACAAACGATCTTCAAATTACTTTTATGGACACCTATCGAAACTTCATAGGCGGGAAGTGGGTTGAGTCGGCCTCGACGAAAACCGTCAAGAACATCAACCCGGCCAACACTGACGACATAATCGGCACCAACCGCCAGGCGACGCGTGAAGAAGCTCGGCAGGCAGTAGAGACTGCGGCTGAAGCTTTTCAATCGTGGCGGCGTACACCTGCGCCGGCGCGCGGTAGGATTGTCGCGAAGGCGGCTCGATTGATGGAAGAGGCGAAGGAAGAAATTGCGCAAATTCTCACGCGGGAAGAAGGCAAGACGATCGGCGAAGCCCGCGGCGAAGTACAACGCTCAATCAACGTCGCCGAGTTCTGCGCTGGCGAATCACGCCGGATGAATGGGGAAACAATTTTTTCTGAGCTGCCTTCGAACTTTGTTTACACAGTCAAACAGCCCCTGGGCGTGGTTGCCTGCATAACACCCTGGAATTTTCCCGTCGCGATCCCGACGTGGAAAATCTCGCCGGCGCTGGTCGCCGGCAATACCGTCGTTTTCAAACCAGCGACGATTACGCCCGCGACTGCCGTCCGCATCGTCGAGATCTTCGAAGAAGCCGGTCTACCGCCCGGGGTTCTGAATATGGTGCTCGGGTCGGGCTCAGATGCCGGTGACGAAATCATCAATCATCCGGCCGTCCAGGCAGTTTCATTTACCGGTTCGAATCCCGTCGGCATCCGCCTCTACGAGCAGGTGTCACGACGTGGGGCGAAATGCCAGTGTGAGATGGGTGGCAAGAATCCTGTGGTAATTCTCGAAGATGCTGACATGGAGCTGGCCGTTGAGAACACTGCGCAGGGCGCCTTCGGATCGTCAGGACAGCGCTGCACGGCGACCAGTCGGGCGGTAGTGGTGGACAAAATCGCGGATGATTTCGTCGAGCGAATTGCGAAGCGAGCGCAAACGATGCGGCTTGGCGATGGCATAGATCCGCAGACCGAAATGGGACCAAGCGTCGATGAGAACCAATTTAAGACCGTCCTCAATTACCTGAACATCGGAAGGGAAGACGGCGCCACGCTGATTTGTGGCGGCGAACGGGCGACGGGAAACGGCCTCGACAAGGGTTACTTTGTGCAGCCGACCGTGTTCGATCACGTAACCTCCGACATGCGAATCGCGCGCGAAGAAATTTTTGGACCGGTGCTCTCTGTCATGCGCGTGCAGGATTTCGATGAAGCGATGGAGGTTGCGAATGACACGGAATTCGGATTGTCGTCTTCGATTTTCACGAATGACGCTGCCATGATCTTTCGCTTTGTCGACGAAATCGAAACCGGCATGACCCACATCAATTCGCCGACGACAGGTGGGGAGGCGCACATCCCGTTCGGCGGTATCAAAGGGACCGGTATTGGCGAACGCGAACAGGGCTCGACCGCACTGGACTTCTATACAGAATTGAAAGTGGTTTACGTCGACTACACGGGGCGCAAGCGGGAAGGGAATCTCTACTAGAATCGGCTGACTCGCCGCAAGTAGTTTCACCACAAAGACGCAAAGGACACTAAGCTATCTAACCCTGCTTAGTGTCCTTCGTGACTCTGTGGTAAAAACCTTTTCAGATGATCACCTTACGCGAGGCCGTGTCCACACCAATCCGTCTTCGCACCAACGACTCAACATTCAGGGGCACGCCCTCTTCTTTTGCCTTGCGGATGAACTCGGCGTCGATCTTGAAGATGCGCAATTTCACCGCATCCTCCGCTGAGAGATTGGTGAGTCCCTCGTTCCGCACCTCAGTGATGAATTCAGGAGTCACTTTGAAAATCCGTAACTTTATCAGACCCTCGAATCCTTCTTTATCAAAGCCCATTTGCGCTGCCTGACTGACGAACTGCGCGTCGATCTTGAAGATGCGCGCCTTCACCAGGTCTTCCATGGTGAGATTCGGAAAGCCGGTCGCTTTCATTTCGCGCATGAATGTTGAATCGACGTGGAAGATGGCGGCCTTGAACAAATCGTCAACATCAAGTTTGCCAAAACCGGCGGAAAGTAGATCGTCGGCAAGCGTGGTGGTGACGTTAACCGCTGCGGCGGCGAATAACCGATTCTCAGGTGTGCTTTCATCCGCCCACCTGGAGGAACCTCTTTCAAAATCGAAGCCACGGCTCTTCATTGCCGAGACAAACGCCGGATTGCTGGTGAAGCGAAATGTGCCGGAGCCTTTGCCATTTTGAAAGCTGCCTTCGCACTCGATCGTGCCGGCTTCCCGCGCGAGCGTGAACCGGACCGGTCCCCCGTTCTGCACTTGCTCGCGCGTCAAACCCAGCTCGGAAAACTCGTAAGTCTGTCCGTATGTGTGTCGGTGGCCATTTTCGGTGCGGCGCTCGAAGTTAAGATTCAGCTTCGAATTGTCTTTTACCAGCGAAGCCGTCCAATCACCCGTCAAGACGGTCTGGCCCAAAGCATTGGAAGCTGCGGCGGTCGCGATCAGAGCCAGACTCAGAAATAGCATCATTGATTTCCTTGTCATTGCGGTCTCCTTTGAATGTAGTTCTAAACGGAAATGCAGACACAGATGTACCTTGCACGCTCTGGAGAATCGATGGTTCCGAAAATAAGCCTGCTCAAAGTGTTTTTGTTCTACCCAAATTGCGAATTCGCGCCAATTTACTCGCCCAACGGGAACACGAATCCAGAATAAAATTGTAATTACAACTCGATGAATTTCGTCGAGGCATAGGTTATTAAATTATCGGGAGGCAATTTATGTTACAAACTCAAACAGTATTTTCGAGTTTCTCGGTAAACGATCTGCAAAAGGCCAAACAGTTCTACGCTAACGCGCTGGGGCTGAAAGTGAAAGAATCGAAAGAAGGTCTGGAGCTTCATCCCGGCGACACAGACGTCTTCATTTATCCCAAACCGAACCACAAGCCAGCGAGCTTTACTGTGCTGAATTTTGTGGTCGACGATATTGAAAAGGCAGTAGACGAACTCAAGAAGACGGGCGTCAAATTCGAGAAGTACGAAGGCGAAATCAAGACGGACGAGAAAGGCATCCATCACAACGGAGGCCCAAAGATCGCCTGGTTCAAAGATCCGGCGGGCAATATCCTCTCGGTGCTTGAAAAGGAGTAGTTACCACTCCGGCCCCGTTGCTTTTATGGCTTTGCGTCTTTTGCGCCTTTGCGTGAGAGTGTCCAGACGCTTTACGGATGAATTCAGGCAGAGGTGCAAGACTCAAAGTTGCGCTCTAGACGATACGCCTGCATTACACCTTGTCAAACCTCATTCCTGCGGTGTAAACCTTTCGCGCGCAGAATCGTACTAACTCGCATCACAACTTAGTCGGAGGTCACACCAATGCACTTGCGGATTCTGTCCTTCCTGCTTCTCTTTGCCCTTTGCGCTTTGCCCTCTGCCCTTTCTGCTCAGGATGATCGGGCTGGCGACCGCGCGGCAATCAAGGCGCACATCGAAAGCATTTTTCAGGCGTTCATCAACAAAGACAACGCCGCTTTACGGGCGACGCACGCCGAGAACTGGTTGGGGTATCTGGGAGATGGGCGCACGATCATAAAAGGCATCGGCGAGTACATGGATTGGAACCAGCAGGATCCAAAACAGCCGTACGGCATGAAGAGCTACAAGTTTCGTGAGTTCGACATGATCTTCAAAGCCGATGCTGCGTTTGTCTGCTTCGTTGCTGACGTTGATTCGAATACGCCAAATGGCCAGTTTCATCGCGTGTTGCGCATTTGTGATTTCTATACAAAGAATGACGGCAAGTGGATTCAGAGCGGCAGCTACACAGCACCGCATCCGGAATCGACGGAAGAGCAAATGGGTGCCCCACGACAAATCGGCGATCAAATGAAGAAGGGCCTGCTCGACGCGCGCGAAGCTTTGTGGCGCGCTTTCTTTGCAGGCGATCGGACCTCGTTGGAAAAGGCTTTACCTGCGGAAACTCTGGCAATCGAAGCGGATGACAACAACTGGTCAAACCGCCAGAAAGTTCTCAATGAGTCAAGTGAATTCGTGAAGAACGGGGGCAAGCTCGTCAAACTGGAGTTTCCGAAGACCGAGATCCAAATGTATGGCCTTACTGCAGTGCTTTACTCGAACTATGCGTACGAACTCGAAATCGGCGGTCAGCGGGTGAATCGCGCCGGGCGCGTGACAGAAGTGTTTGTGTTCCGCAACGGCCAATGGATCAATCCGGGTTGGCACATGGACAGCGGGAAGTAGAAAGCCTGCGAACAACAAGGGCCCGCATAATGCGCGGGGCTTATACCCCAGGCTTTACGCTACCGTGCGCTCCGCGGACTGGCTGAGGTTTTGGTGACGGCTTCACTGCGTTTCCGAACCCTGCTCCAGTACCACCATTGCCGTTGTTCAATCGGCAAGTTCGGATCCTTCGCCTGAGCCACCGCGGCGACGAACATGTCCAAACAGCACGGATCAATCACCTGCCTCCTAAGCCGGCAGAGCTGACGATACATTCTCGCCGGGCTTCGTCTGCTGAGCTGGGCGACTTTGTGAATTCCAAGCACTTCGAAATCCTGCAGCATCGCCGTGCCAACCGATACGAGATCCTTGAGCTGACGTGCTTCGGTCTGCATGTCGTTCCCTCCACTCTGCTATGGCTGCGGACGTTTAGGCAGCTGTGAAAAGATGACAAAGTGGCCGCCAGGTTCCTTCGCCACAACTTCTTTCGCCCCGTAAAAAGTTTCGTGTAATCCCTGCACCACCTCGCTATCTCTCAGCGCATTAACAACTGGGTTGATGTCCGGGACTTCCATGAAGACAAAACTTGGCCCTTGGTCAACGGCTTTGGCTAAAGGATTCTGATCGCTTTGCATACCTTCATAGGTTTGATACATCAGCTCCACGGCGCCATTGTCCAGGGCGACAAACCCGATGTGATCGCGTTCTGGCACTTGAATGGTGGCCTTAAAACCAAAGCGCTCGGTCCAAAACTTCAAGCTCGGCTCGATGCTCTTCACATGTAAGATGGGCGTGGATTTATTGATCGTAATGATTTTCTCCACCCGCTCAGGCGTTTGAAATACCCGTCCAGGCCGGCAGGACCGCACCTCCGGCCGCAACGCCAACTGATACTTGATTCACTTCCATGGCGGCGAACCCTTATCTAGTCTAATTTAGACGACCAGTGTATAATAACGGCTGTGCCTAAGGCT